>Ga0181520_10001093_pt1 | contig 56859 bp, 49 predicted proteins | sample PEATcosm2014_Bin_29_FD_132451 | JGI IMG/M metagenome (GOLD analysis project Ga0181520, IMG submission 132451) | Peatland microbial communities from MTU Mesocosm Facility, Houghton, MI, USA - PEATcosm2014_Bin02_30_metaG | ecosystem: Environmental > Terrestrial > Soil > Wetlands > Peat | place... | reverse complement strand
TCCGGCTTCGACTCTAGTCCGGGCTGAAGCCCAGACCTACCGCTACTCCCGCGTACTGCTTCCGGCTTCGACTCTAGTCCGGGCTGAAGCCCAGACCTACCGCTACTCCCGCGTACTGCTTCCGGCTTCGACTCTAGTCCGGGCTAAAGCCCGGACCTACCGTTACTCCCGCTTACTGCTTCCGGCTTCGACTCTAGTCCGGGCTGAAGCCCAGACCTACCGCTACTCCCGCGTACTGCTTCCGGCTTCGACTCTAGTCAGGGCTAAAGCCCTGACCTACCGTTACTCCCGCATACTGCTTCGACTCTAGTCCGGGCTTGGAAACTGGAGCTGATGATGGGGCTTGAACCCATGACCTCTCCCTTACCAAGGGAGTGCTCTACCACTGAGCTACATCAGCCTGCTACAAATCTTTCGTTTCCAGCTTAGCTCGCATGTTCGCCATGATGACGCGAAATGCGAACATACCGAGAATCAGCAGAGGTAACCACCGAAGCTCGACGTCACGTCCCGCGAACGAAACATAACGGCTGGTATAACCCTGAACATGGATGACCGAAGACGCATCGATCGTGAACCACGACAACACGCCCAAGATTACCAGAACTGCAAGGGCGAAATACATCCGTCTCACGCTTGCGGCCGGGTTGAGTGAATTTTCACCGTCACCCATCACCAATCACCACGAAACACCACAACCATAAACCCACTGCCAAAATGATGGTGCACAGGGGAGGATTCGAACCTCCGTAGCGCGTTGCGCGGCAGATTTACAGTCTGCTGCCATTAACCACTCGGCCACCTGTGCATCTTCTGCAGGCCGCTCCGGACCACAGCGCTCGGCACCTGCCTTCATGCTCCAGCGCATTCCGGTGTAACCCGTGCGGGAGAATGCTTTGAAGGAGTGGGTGTGAGGTCTGCGGGACGAGAACGAGCCGGCAGTACAACCAAATCCGTCCAACTTTTGCTACTTCCCTCGAGTCGCGGCTGGGCTTGCCGGTAAGTGGAGCTGACGAAGGGATTTGAACCCCCGACCCTCTGATTACAAATCAGATGCTCTACCAACTGAGCTACGCCAGCCCAAGACAGCCTTGAGCCAATCAACAGCCTTGAGCCAAGCAAAGACAACCTGGCCCAGAATTTCGAGCCCTCGAGTGAAAAGCAGCTTTGCGACGAGCCCCCGGAGACCCACCCCACGCCGCCAAATGCCCGCGCAGATGTGCCCGCGCAAAAGTGCGCCGCAAGAGTCAACTTTAGCATAGCCGCCGGGCGGGAGCAACGCCGCGACAAGCCCGCGCGGATGCGGTGGCGGGGACGAGTTGGGGCGGCGCGGGTGAGTGCAGATGCGCTATGCTGGTTCTCTCATCGGTTGCGTGATTAGCCCGATCCAATCCGATTCATTCTCTTTCCCCGCGGGCGCGGCCGGCCGCTATGCGTAAACGAACGCGGTACTCGCTGCTGCTGGTGCTGGCGCTGGTGGGAGCGCTGGCTGTGGCAGTGTGGCTGCGCAAGACGGCCCCGCCGGAGGTGGCGCGGCTGCTGCCGGAGTCGGACGCGATCGTCTATATGAACCTGCGGCCGCTGCGGCTGGCGACCCACTTCGAGCGCAACCCGGTGCCGCACAGCCAGGACTACCAGGGGTTCGTCGATGCGACCGGCATCGATCCGGAACGCGACCTGGACGCGGCAGCCTTCGCGCTGCACCGTATGGACAATCCGAACGGCCCCAACGGCCCGGTGGCTTACTCGGAGGTTTTTGAAGGCCGCTTCGACGGCGCGCGCCTGGCCCATTATCTCAGCGGTATCTCCGCATCGCAGGAGCAGTACGCCGGCCACACCGTGTACACCATCCCCATCGAGGGCCGGCAGTTGCGCATCGCGCAGCTCGGCTACGACACGATTGCCGCATCGAACATGCCCACGCCGGAGCAGATCCACGAAATGCTCGACCGCTATCGGGCGGCGGCGTCGCCGTTTTCGGGGTCGTCGCTGCTGGCGGAGCGCTACCGCGATGTGCCCCTTCTGTCGAGCGCCTGGGGCATCGGCCACGTCGGGCTGCCATTCTCCGAGCGCGGACACATCACGGTCTTCGGGCTGGAACTGCCGCTGGCGGAGGACACCACGTTCGTGGCGAGCCTGCGCTACGGTGTCGGCGTGGTGCATGTCCGCGTGGAGCAGTTCGCGCCCACGGAGGCGGACGCTGCTCGATCCGCCCAGTTCATGGGCAACCTGGTGCAGTTGATCCAGGCAGTCCAGCCCAAGGTGGAGAAACAAGCGGACAAGCCGGACGCCGACGCGCTGCGCGAGTTTGCCTCTTCGCTTAAGATCGAGCAGCACAAGGACCGCATAATTTTGAACGCAAATCTCCCCCTGGAACTGGTGAGGAAGCTGGCGACGCCAATGGGCGACGCCGTGTCCGGCGCGTCTGCGGCGGACAACGTACCGGCGAGCGCGGGCCCGCGGTAAGAATGCGGGCCGCGAATGGAGGAGGAACAAGGTGCGTGGGTGCATCGGGCGCGTGCGGCAGAGCATCTGAAAATGAGGAAGCTAAAGGAGACGCGTTTCCTCATGCGCACAGGCCGCACCGTATCCATTGCAACGCAGCTCTCTCTCATCGCAATTCTGCCGGTAGCAGCCGTATCCCCAGCGACGCTTGCCGCCCAGGACGCCAAGGTGCTGACCGGCCAGGCGGCTTTTACCGACTGGAACCAGGAGGCGCCAGGCATCCGCCACAAGATCACCCTTGCCGACCTGCCCCAGCCGTATGCGACCGAGTCGGCGAACAACCAGCCTACCGTCGTTCCGCGCCCCCCGAACGCCTGGCCCATCGCGCCCCCGGGCTTCAAGGTGACGCTGTACGCGGGCGGCGACAACGCGCCGATGCAGCGCGCCGACAACGTGGAACACATGGCGCGCGCCGCAGGTACCTTCACCATGCCGCGTCTTATCCGCGTCGCACCCAACGGAGACCTGTTCCTCGCCGACTCCGGCGCGGGCATCCTCTTCGTTTTGCGCGGAGTTCGGCCCGACGGTAAGGCAGCGCAGATCGAGCAATTCGCCACCGGGCTGGACCACCCCTTCGGCATCGCTTTCTACCCCGCCGACAATCCGAAATGGGTCTATGTCGGCAACGCAACTACCGTCCAGCGTTTCCCATACCATGCGGGCGATCTCCACGCCACCGGGCCCGCGCAGACGATCGTCCCCGATATTCCCGGCTACGCCCAGCTCGCCGGCGGCGGGCACTGGACGCGCGATGTCGTCTTCAGCAAGGACGGGCAGCATATGCTGGTTTCGGTCGGCTCGGGCTCCAACGTCGACGACGCCGACACGCATCCCCGGGAGTTTCATCGCGCCGACATCCTGGAGTACACACCCGAGGGCAAGTTCCTGGAGGTCTACGCCTACGGCCTGCGCAATTGCGTCGGGGAAGCGATCAATCCCACCACCGGGCAGCTCTGGTGCTCCACCAACGAGCGCGACGAGCTCGGCAACCACCTCGTCCCCGACTACGTCACCAGCGTTCCCGAGGGCGGCTTCTTCGGCTGGCCCTGGTATTACATGGGCGGCCATCAGGACCCGCGCCTGCCCAAGCCCTGTGCCAACGGTACGGGCGCGAATCCGCAGCTCTCCGCCCCGCTCACCGCCTGGCAGGCGCTCGTCTGCAAGCGCGTCGACCTGTCGGCTAAGGTGATCACGCCGGATGTACTGGTGCAGCCGCATATGGCTTCGCTGGAGATGGTCTTCTATCCGGATTTTGGTGGCAAGAAGGGCGGTATTCCTTTGACTGGGCTTCATTCGACCGGTCAACCCTTCGACTACTTTCCGCTTGAATACCGCGGTGACGCCTTTGCCGCCGAGCACGGGAGCTGGAACCGCGCCAACCGCACCGGCTACGAGGTCATCCGCATCCCCATGCACGACGGCCATGCCAGCGGCGAGTACGACGACTTCCTGACCGGTTTCGTCACCCCCAGCGGCCAGGTCTGGGGCCGGCCCGTGGGCGTCGCGGTTGCCAAGGACGGCAGCCTGTTCGTCAGCGACGACGGCAGCCGTTCCGTTTGGCATGTGACCTACGCGGGCAAATAGTTCAGGGCAACAGAACAACACCTGTCTTGCAGCCGGGACAGGGGTTTTGCTGTTCGCGTTCAGGGTGCGCTAGCGTCCTGACGCTGAAGTTCGGAACATAATTGGCGACAAAATGGTCGAACAGCACGAAGGGCCGAAATACAGAGATTCTGGAGCTTCGCTCCAGAATGACGGCGGGTCAGGAATGGCGACGGGGCAGTAGGTTGATGGTCGAAGGAATTGTGTCACGAACTTCTGAGAGAGCGCGCTAGGAGCCGCCGGCGACAGGGTCGGAGCCCATGCCGGCAATGGTGTCGCGCAGATACTTGTGCGGGTTTACCGGCGTGTTGTGGATACGCACCTCGTAGTGCAGGTGGGCTCCGGTGGTTCGGCCGCTCATGCCCACATAACCGATCACCTGGCCGCGGACGACGGTCTGGCCGGCCATTACGGCGAACCCGGACATGTGCGCATAGCAAGTCGCAAGATCGTGGCCGTGGTCGATGATAACCTCGCGCCCGTAGCCGCTCTCCATATCGGCCGACTTCACAACGCCGTCTGCGGTCGCACGGATAGGCGTGCCCATCGGAGCGGAGATGTCGACGCCGGTATGGAATTCGCCCTCGCCATTGCCGGTGATTGGATCCTCGCGCTGACCGAAGCTGCTGCGGATGGGCCCTATCACGGGCCACAGATTCGGCGCGTCGATCGGCAGATCCATCCCGCCAATCCCCGAGAGCGAAGCGAGCGCCGACTTGCCGTCGATCGCGTGGCTCACAGCGCCGCTGACGGCGGAGTCGCGCAGGCTGTAGAAGGTGTCGAGCGACTTGTAGTAACTGTCGTCGGTAAAATTCGCGGGTGTATCGGTGATCAGCGCACCCTTGGCAGCCTTGCCCTTGGCCGATGCGCGCAGACCCATGTGCTCCATGGGCGCGGACAGCTTGCTCGCGGTGAGGCCATAGAGCGCAGAAACCTCGGTGGCCAGCGAGCCCAGGGACGCCGCTTGCACATCCTTCTCGTGGGCCTGTTTCTCCAGGTGCGCGTAGTCCTTCTGCAGGGTGTCGTGGTCATTGCGCAACTGATTGAAGCGCGCAGTCTTGATCAACATGCGCGAGTAGGAACCGGCCAGGCCCGTGACCGTAAATGCCCCGATAACGGCCACGGCTATGAACGCGTAGGCGTAGTGGAGCGGGACGGGGACCTTGCGCACACTTCCCTGTTCATCGCGGCTGACGAGAATAAGGTAATAGCGCTTTTTCAGACTGAACCGTTTTGAAATCAAAACACAACCCACGCCCTGAATTTGACCGTTCCTCGGACTCCTGCGAGGAGAACGGCGCGGAGAGACCGAGTCCAGTCGAATCAACTTTTGCAATCGCCATTCGCGATTGCCGGTTGGCTCGAACCATCTCTCTTGGACGTTACTCCAAATTTTAACAGTCCCCTAGGCCGCGCGCAATACAATTGGGCCTCGAATTCAGCCATAAGTTGTACGAATCCCGCAAAATTCTAGGGGTTGCCATAGGTCCATCTTCTCCATACCTTCGCCTCGCAGCTTCGCTGCGGACAGCTCGGAGGCCGCGGCTGCCCATCGCCGGGTTTATGCTTGGCCTCACGATGAGGAAGGGGATGGGCGAATTGGAGCTGATCGAACGCATCCGCTCCAGCTGGGCAGCGATTGGCCGCGGCGGAGCGCAGAATGTGGCGCTCGGCATCGGCGACGACTGCGCCATCCTGCGCCCCCCGAGGGGGCACGAGGTCCTCGTCACCACCGACTTTACGTTGGAAGGACGTCACTTCCGCCGCGAGTGGCATCCTCCGGAGTCGGCCGGCCACAGGGCGCTGGCACGCGGTCTCAGCGACCTGGCAGCGATGGGAGCCCGCCCGCTGGCCGCGTTCCTCTCGCTGGCGCTGCCCAGGGAGATGCTGGCAAACGCCGCTGGCCGCCGGTGGACCGAGCGGTTCTTCGCAGGCCTGCGCGGCCTGGCCGGGCAATGCTCCGTCCCGCTAGCCGGCGGCGACACCAGCGAATCGCCGTGCGGGCTGGTGCTGGCGGACATTGTTCTCGTCGGATCTGCTCCGGCCGGGCGAGCCCTGAGGCGCAGCGGCGGACGCGCCGGAGATGCGCTCTACGTCACCGGGGCGCTGGGCGGCGCCGCCGCAGAGTTGGCCGAAATGGAACAGCGCGCGACGGGTCCGAGGCTTAGAGTCCCACGGATGCCTGCTCCAGGCCGGGTCGAAGCCCACCCGCAGATGCTGCCGCAGCCGCGCCTCGCGGTGGGGCTGGAGCTGCTGCGCCGCCATCTTGCTACGGCTGCGATCGATCTCAGCGACGGCCTCTCGACCGACCTCGCTCACATTTGCCGCGAATCAGGGGTCGGTGCCGAGATTTCCGCCGCCGCGCTGCCGATCCATCCCCTGGCGATGCAAGCGCAGCCAGACCGCGCGCTGGATTTCGCTCTGCACGGCGGCGAGGACTACGAGTTGCTGTTTGCCGCTCCGGTCACGGTGCGGATGCCGCGCAGGGTGGCCGGCGTGGCCATTACCCGCATCGGTACCCTGGTACGCGGGAAAGCGGTCTCACTGGTCGATTCCGCCGGACGCCGGAGTCCGCTGCAGCGCGGCGGCTGGGAGCACTTCGCCGCGAAGCGCGAGAAGCATTAGGATGATCGAAGCCTATGCATGACTCGACCAAGATCATTCGTTCCACACTGACTCGCGCGGTGCCAGGCGAGCCGCTGCACCCCAGTCCGGTCTTCGCCGCGCCCTACCACACGCCCGGCGACCCGAACGACGCACCCTATAGCTACGCGCGCTCGCATAACCCCACCTGGACCGTGCTGGAGCGCGCCATCGGCCAGATGGAGGCGGGAAACTTTGCCCCCGGCCATCCGGAAGCAGGCGAGAGCTACCGGGCGAACGCACTGGTGTTCGCCTCAGGCATGGCGGCATGCGCCTCCGTCTTCGGCGCGGTGCTGCGGCCGGGGGACGTGGCTGTGCTGCCGGCCAACGCCTACTTCGCCGCGCGCACCCTGATGCAGGACTACTTCGCCAAGATGGGTATCGTTGTCCGCCTCGCCCCGACCGCCGACGGCGCTCAAGGCGAGCATCTGGAGGGCGCGCGCCTGCTCTGGATCGAGACCCCCAGCAATCCCACCATGGAGATCTGCGACATCGCCGCGCTGTGCGAGCGAGCGCACCGGGCCGGAGCGCTGGTTGCCGTCGACAACACCACGGCGACGCCGCTGGGACAGCGTCCGCTGGCTCTGGGTGCGGACTTCTCGGTCGCCTCCGACACCAAATCGATGACCGGGCACAGCGACATCCTGCTCGGCCACGTAGCCACGCGCGACCGCGAACTGCTGCAGAAGATCGAGGAGTGGCGCACGCTGGTGGGCGGCGTGCTTGGTCCCATGGAGGCGTGGCTGGCGCTGCGGTCCATTGGCACACTGCCGCTGCGGCTGGAGCGAAGCTCCGCCAACGCCCAGCGCATCGCCGAGTTTTTGACCACCCGGCCCGAGGTCTCAAGCGTGCTCTACCCTGGGCTGCCCACGCATCCGGGCCACGCCATCGCGGCGCGTCAGATGCAGTACTTTGGCGCGGTGCTCAGCTTTGGCCTCGCCGACAAGGCTGCCGCCGAGAAGTTCTTTGCCAAAGCGAAGCTGGTGACCGAGGCGACCAGCTTCGGCGGCACCTGTACCTGCGCCGAACGCCGCGCGCGCTGGGGCGGCGATTCCGTGCCCGAAGGATTTATCCGGTTGAGCGCCGGTCTGGAGGACGCGGACGACCTGATCGAAGACATCGCCCAGGCGCTCGACGCGGTGAAGTGATGGTTGTTCAGCCTTTCTGGATCAACCGCCAATTAGCAATCGTGCCGAGACCGCGTGGTGGAGATTGGCTCGACGACGAAATGACGGCGCTGCGTGAGGCCGGCATCGACACGGTGGTGTCCATGCTAGAGGAACATGAGGCGTCAGAGTTGGGCTTGGATCGGGAGGAGGCTGCTGCGGTGCGCGCGAAGCTAAACTTTGTCAACTTCCCAATTCCGGATCGTAAAGTGCCCGCCGACGCAGAGCAGTTCCAAGTGTTTATCGCTGGCCTACAACAGCAAATTCAAAGTGGAAAGCACGTAGGCGTTCATTGCCGTGCCTGTATCGGCCGCGCATCCGTTGCTGCAGCGAGCATGCTGATTCGTTCGGGAATTCCAACCGCAGTGGCATGGCATCAGGTTGCGACTGCCCGTGGATTTCCCGTGCCGGACACGCAGGAGCAACGTGAGTGGGTGGATCGGAACGTGAGGCCCGTTGCGTGATAACGAACCTTGAATTTTCCCACGATTGGCGCGCGGAGGTGCTCACGGCCCCGTCGTTGATCGCGCCGGCGCGGCAGTTCACCTACCCGCGCCAGGTTGCGGGCGAAGAGGATGCGCTGGCGCGCGGCGCGCTGCAGGTGCTGGTGCATCCGGCTGGCGCTGGAAAGGCCGGCGGGGACTTCCTCGCGACTTGTGCGCTGGGGTTTAGCGATCCGACTATGCCTACCGGCATCTTCGCCTGCCCCAACCCGCGCGAACTCTGTGCCGTCGCCGGCGGGTACGCTTACGTTCTCGATACCGCAGCGCCCGAGCGCTCCACCCATATTCCACTCAAACCCGTCGCCGAGGTGCTTGTGCTCGCCGAGTGCGGCCTGCTTGTCTTCGCCGGTTTCCATGCGATCGTCGCGTGGGGCAGGGAAGGGCTGGCCTGGCAGACCGCGCGCCTGAGTTGGGAAGGGATACGTATCACCGGCGTCCGAGCAGACGAGTCGGGAACCTCCGCGCTCCACGGCTTCGGCTGGAACATGCTCACCGACAAAGAGGTCGAGTTCGCGGTCGATCTCCGCACGGGCGCCCATACTGGCGGCGGATTCGGCCCGCCTCACTCTCCGGCAAAAGCATAGAAACTCAGCGCCGCATCGCCCTGCTTGAGCGTCCGCGTCTGTGCCAGGTTGCCGAAGCGCTCCGCCAGCGGCGACTTGCTGCTGTGCTCGGCGACGACCAGTGCGCCTGGGGCAAGCACTGCGAGGCCGCGCGCGCTGCCGAGCAGATGCAGCGTCTTCTCGTACTCGGCTGCGGCTTCCCACGGCGGGTCAAGATACACCACATCCACCAGCCCATCTGGCGAGTTCTCCGCGGTCTTGGCCAGGCGCTCCAGCAGCGCGCCCGTCCCGCGCTCCTCCATGGTGAAGCCCTGCATGACCTTCAACGCCTTCAGATTCGCACGGATCGCCGCCAGCGCCGGCGCAGCCTTCTCCGCGAACCACACTTGCGTTGCACCGCGGCTGATGGCCTCGATGCCCACCGCGCCCGTGCCCGCGTACAGGTCGGCGAAGCGGCTTCCAGGAACGCGCGCTGCCAGAATGTTGAACAGGGTCTCGCGCAGGCGGTCGCTGGTGGGCCGCGTTTCCATTCCCTTGGGGGCGACCAGTTGCCGCGAGCGGTAGGTTCCGGCAATCACGCGCATCCGACCATTATCGCTGCAACCGGAAAAGACAGACTACGGATTTGCACGGATCAAAACCGATTTGATTCGCGCGCTGACCATCCAAACTGTTTGCTTCTATTCGCACCTGGTTTATCCGTTCGCATCCGTGTGATCCGTGGTTGGGGTTTTTCCGCTGGCATTCCATTAACCGCGAGCGCATACAATGGAGCGATGCGCGGATGGAGCTTTCCCCTAGGCCGCTTTTTCGGAGTCGAAGTGCGCATTCACGCGTTCTTCCTGCTCCTGCTCGCCGTGGCCATCGCTGCGGGTTCGGTCGCGGGCACGGGGACGGCACGCGTGTTGGCGCTGTGGTTCCTGCTGCTGTTTGCGGTGATTGTGCGCGAGGTGGCACGCTCGCTGGCGTCGGCGTGGTATGGCCTGGACCTGCGCGGAATTCTGCTGCTGCCCACCGGCGGCTTGATGACCTACGCGACTCTGGATGCCACGGAGCGCGCATCCCAGCCGGGAATGCAGCGGCGCATGGCCGTGGTTGGCCCCATTGCGAGCATCGGCTTCGGCCTTCTGCTCGGCTCCATCGTGCTCGCATCGGCGCCCGGCGTCAGCCTGCTGCAGAGGCCGTGGGTCACGCCCGCATACCTGCTGCGCTCCATGGTCTGGCTGAACCTTCTGCTCGGCGCCATCAACCTTCTGCCCGCGCTTCCGCTGGATGGCGGAAGGGTGTTCCGCGTCGGGGCCGTGGACGGCGCACCCGGCGGCAAGGACCGGCGCCAGCCCGCTCGGTCGGGCGCGAAGCTGGGCACAGGCCTGGGCTTTGGCATCGGTGGCGGGCTGGGCCAATGGGTTGCCATTGCCTTGGTGGTCGCGGGACTTCTGCTTAGCAATGTGTGGCTGGTCTTGCTGGGAGCGTTTGTGCTGATCGGTGCGCACATGGAGAACCAGGGCCTGCTGGTCCAGAGCGATGTCGATTCCGTGCGCATGCGCGACGTGATGCTGACGCAGTTCAGCACGCTCTCCGCGTCGGACACGCTGGAGGACGCGCTGCAGCGGGCCGTGCATACGCTGCAGGATGTCTTCCCCGTAGTGCGCGGCGGGAACCTGGTGGGGGCGGTTTCCCGGCAGAACATTCTGGAGGCGCTGGCCGCCAACGGCAACAGCTACGTGCAGGGCGTGATGACCAAGAGCTTCCAGACCGCGCTGCCCGACGACTCGCTGGTGAAGACGCTGCGGCGCATCATGGGCGAGGAGGGCGCGCAACTGGTTCCCGTCATGGAAGGCGAGCGCATCGTCGGCATCGTGACGCCGCAGAACCTGTCGCAGTCGATGGGCCTGCTGAACCAGAGCCGGCGTGTGAAGCGCGTCGAGGAAGCCTAGCGGTGATAGCAAGACCGACCACGGATGAACGCGGATGAATACGGATCGGGAATCTGAGGAAGGCGGGAAGCCGCTGGCGCCAGGCCTTTATCTCGTCGCCACGCCCATTGGCAACCTCGAGGACATCACGCTGCGGGCGCTGCGGGTGCTGCGGTCGGTGGATAAGATTGCGTGCGAGGATACGCGGCAGTCGCAAAAGCTGCTGAACCACTTCGACATCCGGACGCCGACGGTGAGCTACCACATGCACAATGAGGCGGGGCGGGCGATGGAACTGGCTGCGGCGCTCAAGGCGGGCGCGCGCATTGCGGTGGTGAGCGATGCAGGCACGCCCGGCATCGCCGACCCGGGCGGGCAGATTGCGGCTGCGGCCATTGCTGCGGGCGTTCCGGTGTTTCCGGTGCCGGGAGCGAACGCCGCCATTAGCGCGCTGATCGCCAGCGGGCTGGGTAACGGGACGGGTGAAGGTGCGGTGGGCGAGGCATTTACCTTCCACGGCTTTCTGCCAGCGAAGGAGGGGCAGCGGCGTACGGCTCTGGAAATGTTGAAGAGGCAGGTGACCTCCGGCTCGGCGGCGGGACCGGGAAGCGATGCCGCCGGGGTCCGGATCTTTTACGAAGCTCCGCACCGGATTCTGGATACGCTGGCCGACGTGGAAGCCATCTTCGGGGCGACACAGCATGTGGTGGTCGCCCGCGAGCTGACCAAGCTGCATGAGGAGTTCCTGCGCGGGGCCGTATCCGAAGTCCGCACAACGCTCGCGGCCCGCGCCAGCGTTCGCGGCGAGTTCGTCCTGCTCTTCGCTCCCGCTGCCGCCGAAGCCTCCGCCGAGCACAAGCCGAAGAGCATCGCTGCCGAAGTCCGCGAGCTGATGAAAGCCCAGGGCCTGTCCGAAAAAGACGCCCTCAAGCAAGTCGCCCGCGCCCGCAACATCGGTAAAAGCGACGCCTACCGCGAACTTCAACGCGAACGCGGAAAATGATGGCTCACGACAAGCAGGCCCGTCCCGACATTTACGAACCGTCCGTTCAGGTTATTGAGTTCGTTGACGATGCTCAGCCGGGGTGGGTAAGGTCGGAGTTCGTTGACGCACATGGTCAACGCCACGCGCTCGTCGACAAGGTTCCCATCTTTTCTCGCGAGTGTCTCGATGCTTCTAGCACCTATCCCAAGCAGGGTGCTGTCGCATGCGCTGTCTTGGAGCGATGGCAGGACTCCGATGGGAAAGAACTAGCTCGGATTAGCGTCGCCATCCCGTACCACGTGGAATCTACGGACGGCCTATCAGAATTTGTGGTTCTGTCGATGCAATTACATGCATAAACTGGAAACGGTCGCTATTCCCGGCCCTTCACCCGGTCATACAGATAGCGGTCGCTGGTTGTGCCGAGCGATTCGTTGTACAGGCTGGTGGCGCCGGCCGCCTCATTCAGCTCTTCGCTGAACTCGTGGATGGCGTGCAGGTGGTCTGCCGAGGCAGGAATCTCCAGCTTCGGCGTCTTCAGGAACTTCTGGTAGCCCTTGTCGACCAGGCGGGCAATCTGGCCGCCCAGCAGCCATCCGGGCCGGGCCAGCACCAGCGTGGTGCCGTCCGGAGCGGCGGCAATCTCCGCTGCAACGCCGTATTTGCGGACCTGAAAGGCTTTAGCGCCGTTGCCTGAACCGTCCTTGGCCGCGGATACATCAAATCGGTTGCCGGCGAGGGTTGCCAGAGCGTCGGTAAAGTTTGGTGGCGGGGTCTTCTTTGCCATAGTTTCGATACGTTAGACTTGTATTAACTGTCGCACATCCGGTGGCTGCCTTCAAACGGACCTCGGTGCGGAGGCGCACGGCCCGGGCAGACCGAATGTGGGGCTGGCTGCCGACACATGGATGAACGCGCAGCATACGGACGAAGGGATTTCTCAGATGATTGCAACGGCCCGGTCGCTTGGGGTGACCCTGCTTGATCGCATCGGCAACACCCCGCTGCTCAGCCTGGAGCGGCTGACGGCGCATCTCCCCGGTGTCCAGATTCTGGGAAAGGCCGAGTGGGTCAACCCCGGCGGCTCCGTCAAGGACCGCGCCGCGGCGTCCATCGTGCTCGACGCCGAGAAGCGCGGGCTGCTGAAGTTCGGTCAGCGCGGGGTCGCCCGTGCGCTGCTCGATGCCACCAGCGGCAACACCGGCATCGCCTACGCCATGCTGGGTGCGGCGCTCGGCTTTCCGGTGACGCTGTGCGTGCCGTCGAACGTCTCCGAGGAGCGCAAGCGCATCCTCCACGCCTACGGCGCTAACGTCGTCTGGACCGACCCCGCGGATGGTTCCGACGGCGCGATCCGCAAGGCGCGCGCGACGATCGCCACAGAGCCCGATCGCTTCTTCTATGCCGACCAGTACGGCAACGAGCAGAACTGGATGGCCCACTACCGCACTACCGCCAACGAAATCTGGAAGCAGACCGAAGGCCAGATGACGCACTTCGTCGCGGGCCTGGGCACCAGCGGGACGTTTATGGGCACCACGCGCCGCCTGCGCGAGCTCAACCCCGAGATCAAGTGCATCTCGATGCAGCCGGACTCGCCATTCAACGGATTCGAGGGGCTGAAGCACATGGCCACCGCGATCGTTCCGCCCATCTACGACGCCGCGTTCGCCGACGCCAACATCTTCATGGAGACGGAAGCCGCCTATGAGATGGCGCGCGAGCTTGGCCGCAAGGACGGCTTGCTGGTCGGCATCTCGGCCGCTGGCGCTGTGGCTGCATCGCTCCGCATCGCGGAGCAGGAGGCCAAAGCCGGGCGCGAGGCCGTCATCGTTACTATCCTGTCCGACTCGGCGGACAAATACCTCAGCGAACGCTTCTGGCAGGAGGGCTGACGCGGGTGCTGAAACTAACCCATTCCGACTACGAGGCCCTGCGCGCGCACGGCGAGGAGACCTACCCGCACGAGTGCTGTGGCGCCCTGCTTGGCCACGCCACGCCCGAGGGCAACCACGTCCGTCAGATCGTCCGCGCGGGCAATACGCGCACCGACCGCGCGCACGACCGCTACAACATCGCGCCGGAGGAGCTGATCAAAATCCAGCGTCAGGCGCGCGGCCTGGGGTTCGACATCGTCGGCTTCTACCACTCGCACCCGGACTGTCCGGCGCAATGGTCGAAGACGGATTTCGACGAGGCGCACTGGGTCGGCTGTTCGTACATCATCACGCGAGTGAACCAGGGGAAAGCCGACGTGACCAATTCGTTCCTGCTGACTGGAACTGGCGAGGACGATAAGCAGTTCGTCGATGAACCCATCGAAATCGAAATGAAATAGGCTGAACAGAACCGGAAAGAGAGAGGGCAGGCATGAAGATTCACATTCCCACACCGTTGCGCGCATATACCGGCGGGCAGCCGACCGTCAGCGTCCCCGGAGCCACGGTTGGCGAGGCACTGGAACAGTTGACCGGCGCCTATCCCGACCTGCGCCAGAACCTCTACACCGCCGACGGCAAACTGCGCTCGTTCGTCAACCTCTACCTCAACGACGACGACATCCGCTACCTCCCGGCCAAGGAGGCCACTGCCACCACCGAGAGCGACGAGCTGACCATCATCCCCTCCATCGCCGGGGGTTGTTGTCGCTATTTGTAACTGATCTCGATTCGGCGCGCTGGTTTGTAACTCCAATCCGCACACATTCTCCTAAGTTGCAATCGAAATTGAAATACGCGCCCGCCACGCGGGTGAAGGAAAACGAAATGGCAACCGCAACTCTCCCCGAAGTAGAGCTCCCGAAGCTTTCCAACGAAGAAATCTCACGCTACTCGCGCCACCTCATCCTGCCCGAAGTCGGCATGGAGGGCCAGCAGAAGCTGAAGGCCGCGAAGGTCTTGTGCGTCGGCACCGGCGGCCTGGGCGCGCCGCTGGCGCTTTATCTCGCCGCGGCGGGCGTGGGCACGCTCGGCCTGGTCGACTTCGACACGGTCGACGCGAGCAACCTGCAGCGCCAGATCATCCACTCCACCGCGACCGTCGGCAAGCTCAAGGTCGACTCCGCCGAAATCATGCTGAAGGGCCTCAACCCCTTTATGAACGTGGTGAAGCACAACACCATGCTCACCAGCGCCAACGCGCTTGAAATCTTCAAGGACTACGACATCATCGCCGACGGCACGGACAACTTCCAGACGCGCTACCTGGTCAACGACGCCTGCGTGCTCACCGGCAAGCCCAACGCCTATGGTTCTATCTTCCGCTTTGAAGGCCAGGCGTCGGTCTTCGCTACCGAGGAAGGCCCGTGCTACCGCTGCCTGTATCCTGAGCCGCCGCCGCCCGGCCTGGTGCCCTCATGCGCAGAAGGCGGCGTGCTCGGCATCCTGCCCGGCTTGGTCGGCGTTATTCAGGCCACCGAGGTCATCAAGCTGATTCTGGGAATAGGAGACAGCCTCGCAGGCCGGCTCCTGCTGATCGACGCGCTGGGCATGAACTTTCGCACCCTCAAGCTGCGCAAGAACCCGCAGTGCCCGATGTGCGGGACGCACGAGATCAAGGAACTCATCGACTACGACCAGTTCTGCGGCATCGAAAAGCCCACTGCAGTTGGCCCGCTTGAAGTCGCGCGCGACAAGGCGGTCGCCGAGGCGCCCCTCGTCGACGGAATCCCGCAGATCACCGTGGAGCAGCTCAAGAAGAAGATCGATGCGAAAGAAGATTTCTTCCTGCTCGACGTTCGCGAGCCGCATGAGATACCGATCGCAAACCTCGGCGCGCCATTCATCCCTGTCGGCCAGCTCGAAAAGCGCATCGGCGAACTAGCCGAGCAGAAGGACCGCGAGATCGTCATTCACTGCCGCTCCGGCGCGCGCAGCCAGAAGGCCGCGCTCATTCTCAAGAACGCCGGCTTCCAGCACGTAGAAAACCTGGCCGGAGGCATTCTGGCGTGGGCCGACAAGATCGATTCGACGATGCCGAAGTATTAGCGGCCCGATCAAGGCGGCGTAGGATCCGGAGCCGGTTCTACGTCCTCTTGTGGCCCTCAATGTGAACTTCGGCCAACGTCTCTTCGCGCACGGCCTTCTTCGCCGCCTTGCGTTCGCCCTTCCAAAAGGTGCGCTTCGTCTCGCGCAGGTGCTTCCACCATTCGCCGGCAGCGGTCAGCATACCCTTCTTTACTGTCGCCATCTCTAGTCCTTGTCGTCGATGGTCAGAATCTGCAGACACAGCGGTCGTTCCAGCATGGCATCCATCTTCGCCATCAGCGCGACCGCCTTCTCCATCGTCGATGTAAGGCAAGGCTCGGTCGTGACGACAAATGGCAGCCGGTGTTTCGGATGGCCCGGATGCTGCAGCAGCGAATCGATGTTGGCGCCCACCTTGGCCAGCGCGCCCGCGATCCCCGCCACGATCCCGGGCTTGTCGTCCACCACAAAGCGCAGATAGTGCGGCGCGAGGAACTCGCCCGTGACCTGCCGCCGCCGGACGGGCAGCTGCACTGCAACCGACCGCTGCGCCACGGCCAGAATGTCCGACACCACCGCGACCGCCGTCGGCTCGCCGCCCGCGCCGTGCCCGGAGAAAACGACATCTCCGCCGAAGCGCCCGCTCGTGACCACCATATTCTGCGTGCCGTGCGACCACGCGATCGGCGAGGTCATCGGTACCAGCATCGGCGCCACCCGCGCATGAACCAGCGTTCCATCCAACTGCGCCCGCGATACTTGGCGGATGGTGCAGTTCAGCTCCTTCGCATACGCAAAGTCGATGGCCTCGACGGTCGAGATGGTCTGCGTCGCAACCTGATCCGGATCGAGCTCCGCATGCATTGCCACGCGCGACAAGATGCAAAGCTTGGCCCGGGCATCGAAGCCGTCCACATCCGCCGACGGGTTGGCCTCCGCGTAGCCCAGCGCCTGTGCGTCGGCCAGCACGGCAGCGTAGCTCGCGCCGGTCTCCATCTTGCTCAGGATGTAATTGCAGGTGCCGTTCACGATGCCGCTGATGCGCGTGATCCGGTCACCGGAAAGGCCTTGCAGCGCTCCGGGAATCACCGGCACGCCACCCGCGACCGCCGCTCCATGCACCAGTTGCACGCCATGCTTTGCCGCCAGCCGCGCCAGCGCAGCCCCGCGGTATGCGATGAGTTGCTTGTTGGCTGTGACCACCGACTTGCCCGCAGCGAGGCATTTGCGCAGCCAGCTTTCAGTGGGGTCCAGGCCACCCATAAGCTCCACCACAATCTCCGCGCGTGAACCGAGGATGTCGGCAAAGTTCTCCGTCCATACCACCGAGGCGGGCACGGACTTCGCAGCCTCCGACGTGCGCTTGCGCTCGACATCGCGGTTGAAGATGTGGGTCAGTTCGATGCCGGGAAACTTCGATTCGGCGAGCACGCGCGCCACTGAACTGCCGACGGTGCCGAAGCCCAGCAGCGCGATCTCCACTGGCGCGGCGGCGTTCGCGGTTTTCTTCGCTGTAACTGAATTCTTCGGGCGTGAGACCTTGCGTTTGGTTGCCATATCAGTATTCGATCTTACCGGTCTGAGCGCGCCAGGTGTTGAAGTTCTCGATTGCTTCGCCGGCCAGCAGGCGCGTCATGGGAATCTTGCGCTGGTCGATCGGAGAGCTCACCTCTTTATAGAGGAAGGAATCGTCGAAGCCGGCGGCGCTGGCGTCGGCGGCGGAGTTGCCGTAAAAAATCGCGTCGCAGCGCGACCAGTAGAGAGCGGCCAGACACATCGGACAGGGCTCGCAGCTGGTGTAGACCGAGCAGCCCCGGAGCTGGAAGCTTCCCAGCACCTTACAGGCAGCGCGAATGGCGACGACCTCGGCGTGGGCCGTAGGGTCGTTGGTCGACGTCACCAGGTTCACTCCGGTTGCGATGATCTTTCCGTCGCGCGCCACCACCGCACCGAACGGCCCTCCGGCGCCGGAGAGCACGTTTTCCGTGGCCAGATCAATCGCCCGCCGCATGAAGTTGGGATCGCCTTTGATGGCCGGGCCTCCGTTTGCTAGCGCAAGAGTCATGTTCGAGCCGCTACCTATCTCTTATACCTGTGTTTTCGATGGCGGATAATAGCCAGTATGGCACAGGCTTTTACCTCAAACCGGGTGGTCACTCCGCAGGGCACACGGCGTGCGGCCCTGCTGCTCGAAGACGGGCCGGCCGGCGTAATTCGCGCGGTATGCGGTGCAGACGACCTGCCTGCGGACGCGGACGTGGTCGACTTCGGCGATCGCGCGCTGTTGCCTGGGCTGGTCGACTCCCATGTCCACATCAACGAGCCCGGCCGCACCGAGTGGGAAGGATTCGCCACGGCCACGCGAGCTGCCGCTGCCGGCGGCTACACCACGCTGGTGGATATGCCGCTGAACTGCCTGCCCGAGACCACCACGGTTGCCGCGCTGGAACTCAAGCGCGCAGCCGCAAACGCCGGCGGCCCGGGAGGACAATCCCAGTGCCTGGTCGATTGGGCGGCCTGGGGCGGTGCGGTCGCCGACAATCAAGCCCACCTGTTGCCGCTCGCACGCGCCGGAGTCCCTGGCTTCAAATGCTTCCTCATCTACCCCGGCTGCGACGGCTTCGCCATGATCGACCAGGAGCAGTTGGAGCGTGCCTTGCCCGCCATCGCGGAATCGGGACTGCCGCTGCTGGTCCACGCCGAGCTGGCCGGCCCGATCGAAGCGGCGACGGCCACATTGCGCGACGCCGACTGGCGCCAGTACGCGACCTATCTCGCCTCGCGACCGGACGAGGCCGAGCTCGAGGCCATCCGCCTGATGATCCAGCTATGCCGCCGCTACGCGTTCCGCCTCCACATCGTGCATCTATCTACCGCGCAGGCGTTGCGAGAGCTGCAAGCCGCCCGCGTGGAGGGCCTGCCCATCACCGTTGAGACCTGCCCGCACTATCTTCACTTCGCGGCGGAAGAGGTCGCCGATGGCGCCACACTGCTGAAATGTGCGCCGCCCATCCGCGGGCACGGCAACCGCGCGGCGCTGTGGCAGGGCCTGCGCGCCGGCATCATCGACATGGTCGTCACCGATCACTCGCCCTGCCCGCCCACGATGAAGCACGCGGAGGACGGCCGCTTCGACCTGGCGTGGGGCGGGATCGCCAGCCTCTCCGTGGCGCTTCCAGTGGCATGGTCCGACGCGTCGCGCCGCGGCTTTACGCTGGACGACATCGCTCGCTGGATGTCCGCGGCGCCCGCCGCACTTGCAGGCCTGGGCGCGCGCGCCGGAGCGCTCCAGGCCGGCCGCGAGGCGAACTTCGTGGTCTTCGATCCGGAGGCGGAGTTTGTGGTCGCTCCTGAGCGGCTGTACTATCGCCACGCCATCTCTCCTTACTTAGGCGAGACGCTGCGCGGTGCAGTTGGGGCGACGTACCTGCGCGGCGAACCCGTCTACGCGAGCGGCGAGTTCGTTTCCGCACCCCGCGGCCGCGAACTCAGGCTATGCTAGACACTCCGAACGATCATGACGCCGTCTTCGCTCAACCCTGTTCTCACTCGCTGGAACGCGCTGGAAGCCGAGGCTGCGGCGCGAGAGGTCCTGCCGTGTTGCGGTTCGCGTGCTTGGGCGGAAGCGCTATCGGCGCGCAGGCCGTTCGCTGGCGCGCCGCAGTTGTTCACCGCTTCCGACGAGGTATGGGCTGCGCTTCCCGAGTTCGCCTGGCGCGATGCCTTCGACTCCCATCCCCGCATCGGACAGCAGCATGCGCGCTCAGCGACCGCAGAGTCGCTTGCCTGGTCGTCTGAAGAGCAGCGCGCAGCCATGTCGCCAGACGATGCCGCAAAGCTTGCTCTCGCCGAGGGAAACCGTCAGTATGAAGAGAGATTCGGCCGCATCTTCATTGTGTGCGCATCGGGCAAAAGCGCGACGGAGATACTTGCCATCCTGAACGCGCGCATGAAGAACTCGGCCGCGGCCGAGTTGCTGGAAGCGGCCGAGCAGCAGCGCCAGATCACGCAGCTTCGACTTCGCCGCTGGTTGGGCACGGACTAAACTCTATGGGCATTTCGACGCACATTCTCGACACCAGTGTCGGCCGCCCCGCGGCAGACGTCCCCGTATCGCTCTCCCGCTGGCAGCAGGAACAATGGACATCGGTCGCGGGGGGCCGAACGGACGCGGATGGCCGCTGCCGTCAGCTTTTGCCGGAGCGGGCCGCAGTTGAGCCGGGACTCTACCGCATCCGCTTCGACACCGCCGCCTACTACAAGGCACAGCGCCTCACCGGCCTCTACCCTTATGTCGAAATCGTGTTCGAAGTGCGCGACATTCATCGGCACTTTCACATCCCGTTATTGCTGACCGCAAACGGCTACACCACCTACCGGGGAAGTTGAACTGGCGTATATGAGGCACGAATGATCGAGCTTGCAGAAAATCGTTACGGAAAATCGCGCGTTCGCCTGATGAAGGTCACGCGCGGCCCAAAGGGAAATGAGCTGCGCGAGTGGACCGTGCGGGTCTTGCTCACGGGGGACTTCGACACGGCGCACTACGACGGCGACAACAGCAAGATCCTGCCGACCGACACGATGAAGAACACCGTCTACTCGTTGGCGCGCACGTCTTCTGCAATTGCGATGGAGGACTTTGCGAAAGAACTCGTCGACTTTCTGCTCCGCCGCAACCCCCAGGTCTCCTCGGTCTCGGTTGCGGTGGAAAGTGCCGTGTGGAAGCGGCTGACGGTCGATGGCAAGCCGCATCCCACAGCCTTTATGCGCGGCAGCGCTGAAGTGCAGACCACTACCGTGTCGCGCGGGCGCACGGACACATTCAGTATCGTTTCGGGCCTTAAGGACCTCATCGTTATGAAGACCGCGGACTCGGCCTTCGAGGGCTACATCAAGGACGACCTGACCACGCTCAAGGAGACCGGCGACCGGCTGTTCTGCACCGCCGTCGCCGCGGAGTGGCGCTACTCCGTCGCCACGCTTGCGTTCGATGCGATGCGCGTTGCCCTGCGCGAGGCGATGCTCAGGACATTTGCGAATCACAAGAGCAAGTCGGTGCAGGAGACGCTGTACGCGATGGGAAAGAGCGCGCTCGAACGCGTTGCCGAGGCCGACCAGATCGACCTCGTTATGCCGAACAAGCACTGTCTGCTCGTCGATCTGGAGCGCTTCGGACAGGACAACCCGAACGAAATCTTTGTGCCGACGGACGAACCCGCCGGTCACATCGAAGCGCGCGTGAGGCGCAAGGCTTGAGCGGATTGGGAAAGCAAACTGTCAGCATCGCAGCAACGGGAAGGGCGGAGCAGGTGATCGCGCGCTGTCGCGAACTGGCCCTCTGCACCGAGGTTGAGGGCGAGACGACCAGGACGTTCCTCGCGCCCTCGATGCATCGCGTCCACGCGCTCCTCGGCGGCTGGATGCGGACCGCGGGGCTACACGTACACGTTGACGCCGCGGGAAATCTGCGAGGGCTTCTGGCTGCTGCCGGCCCCAACGCACCGCGCCTCCTGATCGGTTCGCATTTGGACACGGTTACAAATGCCGGCGCCTTCGACGGAATCCTGGGTGTAGTGCTGGGTGTGGCACTCATCGAGGAGATGGCGCACGACCAGCCGCTGCCTTTCGCCGTCGAAGTCGTCGGCTTCTCCGAGGAAGAAGGTGTGCGCTTCGCCAAGCCTTTCCTCGGCAGCCTGGCGCTGGTGGGCGAACTGGACTCCGCTACCCTGGCGCGCACCGATGGCAGCGGCGTCAGCGTCGCCGGCGCCATCCGCAGTTTCGGCCTCGACCCGGCGGGATTGCCCGCCGCTGTCATCGACCGTTCCGCTTTTGCCTACGTCGAGTTCCACATCGAGCAAGGCCCCGTGCTCGAAAGCGAGGGCCGCGCACTGGGCGTGGTCGACGCCATCGCCGGACAAACGCGCATGACGGTCACCTTCACCGGCCACGCCAATCACGCCGGCACTACGCCCATGGGCCCTCTGCGTCACGATGCCCTGGCCGCTGCCGCCGAATGGATTGTCGAAGTGGAGCGCTACGCCAGCGCTACTCCTGGCCTGGTCGCCACCGTCGGCAAAGTCGAAATCCCCTCTGCTGCAGGCAATGTCATTCCCGGCGCATGTATCGCCACACTCGATGTCCGGCACGCCCAGGATTCTGTTCGACATGCTGCTGCGCAACACCTTTTGACGACGGCTGATTCTGCGTGCGGGAAACGGCGCGTCGCTCTCTCGGCTACTAGTCTCGATCAGGCCGCCGTACCCATGGACCCAGATCTCTCCGCGCTGCTCTTCGCTGCCGCGGCCCGCGCCGCCGGCCATCCCCCGCGCGTCCTCACCAGCGGCGCCGGCCACGATGCCATGATCGTCGCCCGCCGCGTGCCCGCCGCGATGCTGTTCCTGCGCTCGCCCGGCGGCCTTAGCCACCACCCCGGCGAGTCTGTCCTGCCCGAAGATGTCGCGGCCGCCCTCATTGCCGGAGTGGAGTTCCTGCGGATGTTGCGCGATGATAGAGCGATGCTCGAACGGCTCACAGCCACAACTTCGCGGTCCAGGCGCGAGGACATCCATGCATAATCTCGGCCAGACACGCAGCGCCAACCGGCGCGACCATCTGCTGCTCACGCCGGACACTTTTGTGCGCACCCCTTTTCCGGGAATGAGTGGCGGCGCGGCGATTGTCCACGTCTCGCCCGCTGCCGGCGCCGCCTTCACCGAATATACCGCCGAACTCGATCCGGGCGGAACGCTCGGCCCCACGCCCGCGCAACGCTTTGTCTATGTGCTCAGCGGCGCCGATTCCATAGATCTCGCCACCGCGACCAGCTTCCACTCGCTCGCGCCCGGCGGCTACGCCTACATCCCCGCCGGCCTGGCGCACACGCTCACAGCGCCGTCGGCTGCGCGCCTCGCCGTCATCGAGAAACCCTACCAGCCGCTTGCTGAAACTGCCGCGCCCCACCTGCTCGTGGGCGCTGAATCCGACGTCGCATCCACCGCGCTGATGGGCGACCCCGATCTCCAGGTGCGCAGCCTGCTGCCCGACCAACCGGCCTTCGACTTCGCCGTCAACACCATGACCTACCAGCCCGGCGCGTCCCTCAGCATGGTTGAGATCCACATCATGGAACACGGCCTGCTCATGCTCGAAGGCGGCGGCATCTACCGCCTCGGCGATGCATGGTACCCGGTCGCTGCGGGTGACTTCATCTGGATGGCGCCCTTTTGCCCGCAGTGGTTTGGCGCGCTCGGCAAGCAGCCCGCGAAGTATCTAATCTATAAGGACTGGAACCGGCATCCGCTGGGCTGACGCCGCAACCCGCAGGGATTTCGCAGGCGCAGGAGGCAAGCATGCAGACCCACATCGAAAACCCGCCGAACCGCATCGCCCCGGGAGAAGTGCAGATTGACGCAACGCGCCTCAACGACGAACTGGCCAAACTCGCCACCTTCACTTCGGTCGAGCCCTCCGCCGAGGGCACCGCGGTCACGCGCATCGTCTTCACGCCTGACGACCTGCGCGCCCGCGCCTGGCTCAAGCGGCTCGCCGAATCCGAGGGCCTCGTCATTCGCGAAGACGCGGTGGGCAACACCTTCTTCCGCTGGGTTGGCAACGAGCCCGATCTCCCTGCCGTCGCCACCGGATCGCACATCGATGCAATCCCCCACGCCGGCATGTTCGACGGCACCGTCGGCGTGCTTGGCGGACTCGAAGCCATCCGCGCTCTCAAGCGCTCGGGCCTGCGCCCCCGCCGGTCTATCGAATTGGTTCTCCTCACCTCCGAGGAGCCGACCCGCTTCGGCATCGGTTGCCTGGGCAGTCGCCTCATTTCCGGCACGCTCGCGCCTGACCGCGCCGATGCTCTCCATGGTGCGCAGCGCGGCCATGAAGACGAGACTCTGGCTCAGGTCCGCGCGGCTGCGGGCTTCACCGGCCCGCTCTCCAGCGTGCGCTTGCCCCAGGGCCACTATCACGCGTGGGTCGAGTTGCATATCGAGCAGGGGCCGCTGCTCGAGCGCGAAGGCATTCCTCTCGGCATCGTCACCGCCATCGCCGCGCCTGCGGGTTACACCTTCACCATCGAAGGCATTGGCGGCCACGCCGGCGCGCTGCTGATGCCCGACCGCCGCGACGCGCTCTGCGCCGCCTCCGAGATCATTCTCTCGATCGAGAAGCACGCGCTCGCCACCGGCGTCATCGACACCGTTGCCACCGTCGGTACTTGCGATGTCTATCCGGGAGCGGTCAACAGCGTTCCCAGCCGCGTCACCCTCCAGGTCGACGTCCGCGACACCGACCCAAAACGCCGCGAAGGTGTGATGCAAGGTGTCCGCCGCGACGTGGAGGCGGTCCGCGCGCGCCGCGGGGTCCGCATCGCCGAGTCGCTGGTCAACGCCGATCCGCCTGCTATCTCGTCGCCGCATATCGTCGCAGTCCTGGACGAAATATGCCATGGTTACGGGATCGTCGCCAAGCCCATGGTCAGCCGCGCCTACCACGACTCCTCGTTCATGGCGTGCATCGCCCCCATCGCCATGGTCTTCATTCCTTGCCGCAACGGCGTCAGCCACCGTCCGGACGAGTACGCCGCTCCCGCCGATATCGAGCGCGGCGCGCGGGTGCTGGCCGCCGCACTTGGTAAGCTGGCATCGGAGTAAAGCATCATGCCGATCCAATCCCTCAATCCCGCGAACGGCGTTCTGCTGCGCAGCTTCGACCCGCTCACCGCCGAGGTGCTGCTCGAAAAAATCGCGCTCGCCGCGAGCGCATTCGTGGAGTATGCCAACGTCCCCCTCGGCCACCGCGAACTGTGCATGCGCAAGCTCGCGGATCTGCTGGAATCGGAGACCGACGAGCTCGCGACACTGATCACCGGCGAGATGGGCAAACCGGTGCTGGCCGCGCGCGCCGAAATCGTCAAGTGCGCCAGCGCCTGTCGCTTTTATGCCGACCACGCCGCTCGCATCCTCGCGCCCGAGCCGGTCGACATCGGGCTGAACGATGCGTACGTGCGCTGGGACCCGCTCGGAGTTGTGCTCGCCGTGATGCCGTGGAACTTCCCGTTCTGGCAGGTCTTTCGCTTTCTCGCGCCCGCGCTGATGGCCGGCAACGCAGGCCTGCTCAAGCACGCCTCCAACGTGCCCCAATGTGCGCTCGCGATCGAAAAGCTGGTGCGGCGCGCCGGCTTTCCCCGCGGGGTCTTCCAGGCGCTGTTGATCGAGGCCAGCCAGGTGGAGATGGTGCTCGCCGACGAACGTGTCGCTGCTGTGACCGTGACCGGAAGCGAGGCCGCCGGCCGTGCCATTGCCGCCCAGGCAGGATGGCTCATCAAGAAATCGGTCCTCGAACTCGGAGGCAGCGACCCCTTCATCGTGATGCCCTCGGCGGACCTCGATGTTGTCGCCGATGCCGCCGCGCGCGCCCGCTGCGTCAACGGCGGCCAGTCGTGTATTGCGGCCAAGCGCTTTCTCGTCGCCGACGAGATTTACGATGACTTCGAAGCCCGTTTTGTCGCCGCCATGGACGCCATGAAAATCGGCGATCCCAACCGCGAAGAAACCGAAATCGGCCCGCTTGCCACCTCGGCGCTGCTCGATGATCTCGACGCGCAGGTGCAGGCCGCAATCGCCGCCGGCGGCCGTGTGCTCACCGGCGGAGAGCGCATGCTGGGCAAGGGCAACTACTATGAGCCGACCGTGATTGCCGATGTTCCCCGCACCTGCCCGGTCTATCGCGAGGAGATCTTTGGACCCGTCGCCATGCTCTTTCGCGTGCGCAATGTCGACGAAGCCATCGCGCTGGCGAACGACACGCCCTTCGGCCTGGGCGCTTCCGTGTGGACGCGCGACGACGAGGAACAGAGGCGCTTTGCCGCCGAACTTCAAAGTGGCGCCGTCTTTTTCAATGCACCGGTGGCCAGCGACCCGCGCCTGCCCTTCGGCGGCATCAAGCACTCCGGCTACGGCCGCGAACTCTCTGCTGCGGGGATGCGCGAGTTCCTCAACGCGAAGACCGTCGTCATCGCCGAGCCGGCAGCTTTCACACGGCTCGAAGCAACGCCGGAAAGCGCCGCTCGGGACATCCTTACCGACGGCGGCACGATCCCTTTCCGCGACTTCCTGGCGGACCGCACGGCTTCCACAAAGTAAGACGGCCGGCCCAACCGCCAGAATCCAGGTTAGAAGTAGAAGTTGGCCTGTAGCGTGATACGCCGTACCGCGTTCGGGGATGCGAACTGCCCGCCCGCCAGCGAGATGGTCTTGCCGAACTCGGAATTCGACAGATTGCTTACGGGGGATGCGTAGGGAATCATGTTGAACAAGTTGAACGCCTGCGCGCCGATGGTCAGGTTGTACTTGCGTCCGGTGTTGGAACCGGTGCGACCACCACCGCCTCCGCCTCCACCACCACCACCGCCGCCCCCGCCACGGCCACCGCCGCCTCCGCCAAATCCCCCGCCGAATCCGCCAGGCCCACCGCCAGGCCCGCCCCCAGGGCCACCCTGACCGCCGGCGGCGGCGCTCCGTTTAGCGGCCGCCTCCGTCTTAGGACCGAAGCCGAACGTCCGCGAGAGCCGCAGGTTGATGGAAACGTTGGCCGGCCCAGTGCAGAAGTTGACCGGAATCTCGGTATTGGAGCCGGTCGCGCCGTAGGGCGAGGCAGTGTCATTGAAATTCTTCGCATTGAGGCACTCCGCCCAACTCCCCCGCGCGGGTACAGAGCCGCTGCCTGCCCACGCGGGGCGGTCGGAGAACGATTGCGTGAGCGGATCGAGGATTCCGGTTGTGACGTTGTACGGGTTGCCCGACTGCACAAACATCAGCGGGCTCGCGGTGATGAGCCACGGCAGCGGAATGTTGCCGCCCAGGTTCATCCGGCTGCGGACTCCGACTGAGGCCCGTCCGTAATCGACCGACGAGTTGAACGGGTTGGTAATGTTGCCGATGTTCGAGTCCGCCCAGTTCGCCGAATAGTAGCCGAAGATGCTGGTCCCCTTCGGGGTGCGGATGTTGACGTTGGTGTTGATCTGGTTCTGCCGGAACACTCCCTCGGATTGATTGCACTGAATGTAGCTCGCGGTAGGCGAAGGACTCGGGCAGTAGTCGCCGCTGGCCTGGAAGGTCCGGGTCAGGAACTGATGCTCGCCCCGCGCGTTCAGGTAGGTTACCGATACGCTCGCGTACTTGCCCACCTGCTGCTCCAGCGTCGCGGCGGATTCGATGATATATGCGCTGCGCAGGTCAGCGGCGGGAGACGGGAATTCGGTCTCACCTGATCCCGATACCGACGTGCAGCCCGCAATGTTCGTAGGCGAGCAGCCTGCGCCTGGATAGGAATAGATCGTGGTGACCTGATTTACAGGATTGCTCTGGACGATGTTCGCAATGCTCCCCAGCCCGAACCGGTTGTAGAAGATGCCGGCCCCGGCACGAAGCACCGTAGTCGTCTTGCCGTTCTTGCGCGGGACGCCCCACGCCAGCGATGTGCGCGGAGCGAAGTCGTGGGTGCTGTTGATGTAGTTCTGCGTCTCCAATCGCAGTCCATAACTCCAGGTAAAGTTCGGCGTCACCTTCCAGTCGTCCTCCGCGTAGAACTCGCCGTCGGTCTGCCGCGCATTGATGGTCAGGTTATTGATCGTGTTCTGCGAAAACTGCGAGACGACACCGCACTGGTACGACGACGGCACCTGCACGTTCTTGGAGTTGTTCGAGGCATTCAGATACGCGCATGGGGTCGGATCGCTTACGCCCGCTGCCGTGCACGCGCTGGGCTTGTTGGTGATATTGGGATCGGTGCAGGGATCGAGCAGGAACGAGTATGTCAGCGTCCCATTCAAGCCGCCGTTCGAACTGATCGCCTCGCCCGTGGTGCGCAGCCGTCCGCCCAGCCGGACGAAGTTCTTGGTCAATTGGATCGAGGTATAGTTCTGCAACTCCCAGTGGCCCTCGGTGGTCGAATTGACGCTGCCGCCGCCCGAGCCGTTGGTGGTGAAGTTCCCCTGTACCGAAACGGTGGGAGCGGTAGAGACCGGAGTGGAACTGGAGTCGTCGCGCTGGTACTCGAAGCGCGTCTCGTTGATGATTCTGTTGCTGATGACCTGCGTGTCGCTCAGTTGCAGCGTTACTTCCGAGTTGGAAGAAGTGCTGCCCAACAATGGCAACGTGGTGCCGCTGCCGTTGCTGGTGCTGTGGTTCGACTCATACTCGAACCGCGCCGTCAGCGTGTTCTTCTGGCCGATCATGGTGTCGTAGCGAGGGTTGATGTCCCATCGCTTTTGCGGGGCGGGCGCCGCACGCGCCGTAGTGGGATAGGGATTTTCCGAGCAGGTCCCCAAGGTCGCCAGGCCCGGAGCGCATACCGTGGTCGACGTCGGCGACGTGCTGTAGATCGCCGCCGGATTGATGATGTTGTTGTTCGCGATATCGCGGTAGGAGCCGCCAACCGAGAACGACATGCCCGGCCGGATCGGTCCCGTCAGATTGCCCAGGCCGAAGATGGTGTGATAGTCCGGCTGGCTGTTCGCCGCGCCCAGGAAGGGCGTCGAAGTATTGAAGTCCTTGTCGGAAAACTGGCCGCTGGCGCTGCCGTGAAACTTGTCCGTTCCCGGCTTAGTCAGGATTTCGATACGCCCGTAGCCGAGCTGGTCGTACTGCGCCGAAAACGGGTTCGAGTTGATGCGGATCGCCAGGATGGACGACTTCGGAGGCAGTTGGCCGCCGGTAAAGCCGTCGATGTAAATCTGTCCGCCGCTGGGGCCGGCCGAGGGACCGGCCAGCGCCTCGAGCTCAGTCTGGAGCTCGTCCGGATCGTCCGAGAGCGCATTCAGCGCGTCGCCGCTGATCACCGTCGAGCTGGCGTTGTTCTCCGGGTCGACGCTCAATTGCACCGTGTCGGTCGTGACACTCACCGTCTGCGTGGCGGTCGCGAGCGCCATATGCACATCCGACGTCAGGTTAGCGCCCGTCGTCACGTTGATCGCCGCGCTGGAGTAATTGGCGAAGCCGGGCGCGGTCGCGTTCACGGTATACGAGCCGGCAGTCACGCCACGGAACGCGTAAGTGCCGTCGCTCTTCGAAGTGGTGCTCTGGGACTTGCCCGCGGCCGAGGTCAACGTCACCGTCGCGCCCGGGATCAACGCATCGTCCGGGTCCACGACCATCCCATGTACGGTTGCGCCGGAGGGCGTCGTCGCCTGCTGCGCCATTGCAAGGGGCAGCGCAGCGATGAGAAACAGCAAGAGAAACGCCAAACGCTTTCGAAGAGACATCCTCACTCCTAAGAAAGACCAAAGCAGAAAAACCAAGTCGTGCCGGGGTTCGACGGCATCATTCGTCGCCGCCGCCAATACTCATCGACAGACTCATGCCGCCATTCGGATTGGCCGTCAGGATCGGATCGACCCCCGCCAGAACGGTAGTCGCAGTCACGGTGCTGGCGCCCGGAGCAGGCGCAGAGGCTACAATCATCACCGCATCGCCCTTGTGCAGATCGGCGAGCGAAATTGCAGGAAAGCGCGCGATCATCTGCGAAAGGTCCGCGCCCGCCGAGCGGCGCATGCCGCCAGCGTCTGCTCCACCAGTCCCTGCACCGCCGCCGCCGTTGCTCTGGGCAGCGAACCTCATCGCCGCCTGCATGGGCATCAGGCGAAGGTCCGAGTTCGCCGTCACATTGACGGTCATCAGTTTCTTGGTTCCAAGGTCCTTAAGCGTGATCTTACCCGCTGCCGCGTCCACGGTAATGATTTGGCCGGAAAGGTCCTCGAACGAGCCGCTCACAACCTCCTCAGCCTGCATTGACAATCCGTCCGCGGACTTGGTTCCGCGCGCTTGCAGCTGGTCTTTGACCTGAATCTGCGCCAGGGTTCCCGGCTTGGCGTCCTGATACTTCACCGAGTCGCTTGCGAAGCGTTTGAACACCGTCTTGCTCGACGTGTCGATGACCAGCTTCTTCGCACCCGATGCAATCGTGATGGTGCCCGCTGCGGGATCGACCGCACTGACGATGCCGCCTGCCCCGCGGGCCTTCCAGTCGGCCTGCTGCGCGGCCTGCATCTGGGCGATGTCGGCCGACTTCATCACTACCACTTCGCGCGCTGTAAAGCTGCCCGGCGTATCGCCCGCGCGCACCGCGGCCAGCACTCGGTCGCCCACTGAAATCTGGGAAAACTGGCTCGGCGTCGCCGCCTTCAGGTCCGTGCTCCCCACCGGCTCCTGCACAATCTTGGTTGCGTCGGGCACCGCGATCGTCACCGTCGGCCCCGCGTCGGTGGCGACTGTCAGCGTGTTGCCGGATATCGTCTTCACCGTCCCACGCTGCGGCGGGGCCGGCGCAGCCGCGGGGGCCGCCGTCTGCGCCGGAAGTGCGGCGCACATCCCTCCCGCAAAAGCAAAAAGAATTCCTGCGCTGAACGCGATCCTGAGCCAAACCAAGTTGTGCCGAGCTGCCATTTCCATCCTCATCTAGCGCCCGCTTCCGGCGGCATTTTCCCGGTCAGGCCTCATCGAACTTTTGCATCCATTGAACACGCGCTCCATTGGCAAAGGGGAATTCTATCTACCTAAGGATACGACCCCGCATCGCAAAAGTTTCGCCGGTAGTGAACAATTCGGCCTTGAACCATGCTTCCGGTTCGGCGAATATCCAGCGAAGACGCAAGATCGCCGGAAGACCGCGGCAGTGATACCCAACCCTAGCTTACAGACATTGCGCTTAAGCGTCCCTGAACCCTCGCGCCGCGCCAGTTAACTTGCGCCTGTTAAACTGCTACTCCGGTTCGCTCGACAGCACGGCCAGCGTATCTGCGGGCAGCGCAATCTTCCCCGCATGCATCCCTGCGATCTCGCGCGAGATCACCACCACCCGAAACCCTTCCGGGACCTCGAAGCTCGCGTCCTGACGGCCCAGGTTCGCCAATACCAGCACTCCGCCGCGGTCCATTGCCAGCCAGCGGCCTTCCTCGCTCGACAGCACCTTTACATGTCCCAGGTCGCCGTCATTCAGCGCGGCCGACCTGCGCCGCAGATGGATGAGGGCGCGATACCAATCCAGCATCTCCTGGTGACGGCCTTCGCCGGCCTCCTGCCACTGCAACCTGGAGCGCTCGAACGTCGCGCGCGCCTCGGGGTCCGGGACCTCCTGCTCGCTAAAGCCGAACGCGGCAAACTCCCGCCTGCGTCCCTCCCGCACTGCCTTCGCCATCTCCGCGTCGTCATGATCGGCGAAGTACAGAAACGGCGTCGAGGCGGCAAACTCCTCGCCCTGGAAGATCAACGGCACAAAAGGCGCCGTCAGCACCAACCCCGCCGCTACCTTCGCGGCATCTATTCCCGCAATCTGCGCCACCCGATCGCCCGCCACTCGATTGCCCACCTGGTCGTGGGTCTGGATGTATCCGAGAAAGCGGTGCGCGGACAAGCCCTCCGCCGGCCGGCCATGCCGCCGTCCGCGGTACTTCGAGTATTGCCCGTCGTACACAAAGGCCTGCGTCAGCGCCTTCACCAGTTGATTGAAGGCCCCGAAATCGCGGTAGTAACCGAGCTCCTCGCGATGCAGTATCGAAAACAGCGCATGGTGGAAGTCGTCGCTCCACTGGGCATCCATCCCGTATCCGCCGGCCTCGCGCGGCCGCACCACACGCGGATCGTTCAGGTCGCTCTCGGCGATCAGCACCAGCCTTCGCCCCAGCGTCGCCGCCAGTGCCTCGATCTCGGCCGAGAGCTGCTCCAGAAAATGCACCGCCGACCGGTCGACAAACCCATGCACCGCATCCAGCCGCAGCCCATCGATGTGGTAGTCGCGCATCCACATCAGCGCGTTGTCCAAGAAGAATCGCCGCACCTCGTCGCTGCCCGCCTCTTCCAGGTTCATCGCATCGCCCCACGGAGTGCAGTGGGAGCTGGTCAAGTACGGCCCAAACTTGCCCGTGTAGTTTCCCACCGGCCCAAAGTGGTTGTAGACCACATCCAGAATTACCGCCAGCCCGTGCCCATGGCACCCATCGACAAAGCGCTTCAAACCATCCGGTCCGCCATAGTGTTCCGCGACCGCATACAGATCGACGCCGTCGTATCCCCACCCCCGGTCGCCCGCAAACGCCGCCACCGGCATCAGCTCCACATGGGTTACTCCCAGCTCAGCCAGATAGTCCAGACGCTCGATCGCGCTCGCCAGCGTGCCGCCCGGCGTAAACGTCCCCACATGCATCTCGTACTGGATCGAGCTCGCCAGCGGAGGCGCCTGCCAGCTCTCATCGTGCCACCTATATGCCGCCTGGTCGTAGACGCGCGAGCGACCGTGCACTCCGTTCGGCTGCCACGCACTGCGCGGATCGGGATAGACCGTGGGATCGCCGTCGAGCAGAAACCCATAGTCGGAGCCCGGCCCGGCGTCCTCCACGGTCGCCTTCCACCGGCCCCGCTCGTCCGGACCCTCCATCGCATGCATACGGTCCCCGACCTTCACCGAAACTCGCTTCGCCCTCGGCGCCCAAACCGCAAACTCATGCATCGCTCATCGCCCCATCGCCTGCCGTTGTCTTCCGTTCCTGTTCTCTGGTCCCTGTTCCTTACTCTCTCACCAGCAGCGCCACCGGAAACTCCCGCAGCATCTCTTCCACCGCAACCCTGCCGCCGTTCACTTGCGCTCCCGTCAGCCGGTTCACCCACCGGCCCTGCGGAAGTTCGATCACGGTCTGCCGCCACTCGCCACGCGATCGCTTGCTGCCCATCAGGGTCGTCAGCCTGGGCACCACCGTCGCTACATCGTCGCCCCGCAGATACGCGATTGCGTGTCCCGCCTGCGACCCCTCCACCCTCAATGGGGTGTAGGTCGCCTCCGCGCCAAAGCTCTTGGGACGCTCCCGCCGCAGGAGGAGGGCCTGGTGGATCGTCCACATCTTGGGCAGTCCCTCGTCCACGCGCCGCATCGCTGCCGCTGCTGCTTCCCCCACCGGCAAACTCGCGATCTCCCGCAACAGCTTCGCCCGCACCCTATAGTCGACTGGCCGGCGATTGTCCGGATCGACCAGGCTCAGGTCCCACAGCTCCGACCCCTGGTACAGGTCGGGAACGCCCGGGACCGTGTGCTTCATCAGCGTCTGCGCCAGCGAGTTTACCCGGCCCGCATCTTTCACTTCGTCCACAAACCGCTCAAGGTCGGTTACAAACTCCGCGTGCCACATCACCGCTTCAATGAACTTGTGCAGCGCGTCTTCGAACTCCGCATTGTTGGCCGTCCACGACGTTCTCTGCTTGGCCTCACGCACCGCCTTCAGCATGTACTCCTGCACTCGCTCCACCGTAATCGGCCAGGCCCCGAGCAGCGTCTGATACAGCAGGTACTCGGTATTGCGGTCGGGCATGTCGCCATACCTGCCGCCAAACAGCTCCGCCCGCAGCTCGTTGTTCATCCGCGACCAGCGATTCAGCGCCCCGCCAAACTTCGCCGGCATCTCCGATAGCACCGCCAGCCGCGCCCGCACGTCGTCGCTGCGTTTGGTGTCGTGCGTGGACAGCGTCACCATCGTATGCGGATGCGCCGCCTGCATGGCTGCGTTATGCGCATGGAACGCGGCCACGCTTACGCCATTCGATCCTGGATCGCCGCCCACCTCGCACATTGCCACCAGCCGGTTGTAGCAGTAAAACGCCGTATCCTCCACGCCCTTCGCCATCACCGGCGGCGTGAACTGTTGAAACCGCATCACAAACTCCGCCTCCTGCTTGCCTTTCACCCGAAGCGTCAATACATCGTCGAGAAAATCGAACAGCCCCGCCCCAATGTCTGGCCGTTTCTGTTTCGCGCATTCGATCGCGCGCGCAATGGCCGTGCGGTCTTCGTCGATAATCTCCCCGCGCACAGGCTCAACATAACTCCGGTAGATCGCGAAGCACGCCGCCACCTCGCGGACCGCGCGCCGCATCTCCGCTCGCGTGTAATCGCGCTGGTCGCGGTTCCGTTCGCATATCTCCACCAGCAGCGAGGTCAACCGGTTCACATCGCTGCCCAGCGCTTCCTGCGCTACCGCGACCTTTTTCTCGTGGGCGATGGCGGAGAAGCCGGTCGGCTCACCGGTGAACTCCTCATAGATATCCGCCAGCTCGTTCATCCCCTCCGGCGATACCAGCACCCCCAGCGCCAGGTTCAGAAAATCGTACCCGGTCGTTCCATCGATCGGCCAGTTCTCCCGCAGAATCTCCCCCGGCTCCAAAATCTTCTCGCTCACGATCCACGCATCGGGAGCATGATCGCGCAGCCGCCTGAAGTATCCCAACGGATCGCGCAACCCGTCCGGATGGTCGATCCGCACGCCATCCAGCACGCCGCGGCGCAGCCAGTCCAGCACCAGCGCATGCGTCTCGTCGAAGACGTGCTCGCGCTCCACGCGCAGTCCCACCAGAGTGTTCACATCGAAGAACCGCCTGTACCCAAGCTGTTGGTCGGCGGTCTTCCAGTACGCCAGCCGGTAATTCTGCTGATTCAGAAAATCGTCCAGCGCATCGACGTTCTCATTCAGCTCAGCCACTGCGTGGTCCAGCCTTTCGCCGATGGCGGGGTCCTCCAGGCATAACCGCGCCAGCAAACCCTTCAGCACCGTCTGGTCGCGATGCCGCACCAGAATCGTTCGCCGGTCCGCATACTCCGGTGCAGGCAGGCGCCCCAGCGCCGCCGCCAGGAAGCTTAGTGTGTCCGACCGCGCGTACTCCGCCGCCCTCCCCAGGATCGCCGGCAACGTCTGCGGCGCCACCGGCAGATTCTGGTCCGCGCTCTCCACCTGAAAGCTGTTGCCGTACCGCACCACCCGGATGCCTCCGGCCCGCAGCACCCTCCCATACTGGTCCGCCAGCACCGGCACCAGTACCTTGTTGCGCAGCCGCTCTTCGTCCGGCTGCCAGTCGATATCGAAGAACGACGCGTACCGGCTCGACGCGCCGTTCTCCAGCACGTCCCACCAATAACGGTTCTCTTTGCCCAGCGACATGTGGTTGGGCACAATATCCAGCACCTGGCCCAGGCCCACCTCGCCCAGACGGTTGCAAAAGCGTTCATGCGCCTCCGCGCCGCCCAGTTCCTGGTTTACTCTCGAGTGGTCCACCACGTCATAGCCATGCGTGCTTCCGGGCGCCGCCTGCAGGTACGGCGAACTGTACACGTGCGAGACGCCGAGCTCGTGCAGATACTCCGCAGTCGCGGCCGCATCGTCGAAGTTGAACTCTTTATGCAGTTGCAGCCTGTACGTCGCAGTTGGAATTCTTCGCATGGTCATCGATACCGATATTCAAGAGAAACAACTCTTCGGTAAGATGCATCGAACGAGGAAACAACCGGCGGCGCGTTCCTATACAAATGAAAGAGATGCAGCACAACCTGGTGAACGAAACAAAATGAAACCCGAAGAAGGCCGTAAGCGAGTCCTCATCGAAGCCATCCAGCCGCAGGTCGATTGCGGCCGTTACCCCGCACGCCGGTTCATAGGCGACCAGATAGCGATCTCCGCCGCCATCTTCTCGGACGGCCACGACCACGTCTCCGCGCGCCTGCTCTACAAGCACCAGGGCGAGCCGTCCTGGCGCTCCACGCCCATGACCGCGCTGGTCAACGACATGTGGTCCTCCAGCTTCACCGTCGACCAGCTCGGTGCCTGGGCATACACCATCCAGGCCTGGGTGGACCACTTCGACACCTGGTGCGACGACCTCAAGAAGCGCCTCGCCGCCCAGCCCGATCCCTCCGACCCCGCCAGGCGCGACCTCCCGCCGCAGGACATTCCCCTGGCCTTTGAGATCGGCGCGCAGCTCCTCGACCAGGCCGCCGCCCGGGCTGCCGCCGGTGGAAAAGAATCGAAGGCCGCCGACGCCAAACGCATCAAAACCATTGCTGCCTCCCTGCGCGCGCTGGCGGCGGAAAAGCTCGCCCTCTACGAGTACCCGCTCTCGCCCGAGATCGAAGCCCTCGTCGACCGCTATCCCGACCTCAGCTTTGCCTCCGAAGCCAAGGAGCTGCGCCTCTGGGTCGACCGCGAGCGCGCCCGCTTCTCCAGTTGGTACGAGCTCTTCCCCCGCTCTACATCCCCCGATCCCGCGCGCCACGGCACCTTCGCCGATGTCGAAGCGCTCCTGCCCGACATCGCCGCCATGGGCTTCGACATCCTGTACCTGCCGCCCATACACCCGATCGGCCTCGCCTACCGCAAAGGCCCCAACAACACCGTATCCACCAGTCCCGAAGACCCAGGCAGTCCCTGGGCCATCGGGTCCCCGGAAGGCGGCCACAAAGCCATCCATCCCCAGCTCGGCACCTTCGCCGACTTCGATCATCTCGTCGCCGCCACCCACGCCAACGGCATGGAGATTGCCCTCGATATCGCCTTCCAGTGCTCGCCCGACCACCCTTGGGTAAAGGAACACCCCGACTGGTTCCTGCACCGTCCCGACGGCACCATCCAGTACGCGGAGAACCCGCCCAAGAAGTACCAGGACATCTACCCGCTCAACTTCGAGTCGCCCGACTGGCGCGGCCTCTGGGACGAGCTCCGCTCCGTCTTCCAGTTCTGGATCGGGCGCGGAGTGCGCGTCTTCCGCGTGGACAACCCCCACACCAAGGCCTTCCCATTCTGGGAGTGGTGCCTCGCCGACCTGCGCACGGAATCGCCCGACCTCATCTTTCTCGCCGAGGCCTTCACCCGCCCCCACGTCATGTACGCGCTGGCCAAGGGCGGCTACACGCAGTCCTACACCTACTTCACCTGGCGCACCGAAAAAGCTGAACTCCAGGCCTACTTCGAGGAGATCACCAAGCCGCCCGTCTCCGACTTCTTCACCCCCAACGTCTGGCCCAACACGCCCGACATTCTCCACGCCTCGCTCCAGAATGGCGGCCGGCCCGCCTTCATGCAACGCATCATCCTCGCCACCACGCTCGCTGCCAGCTACGGCATCTACGGCCCCGCGTTCGAGCTATGCGAAAACGTCCCCATCAAACCCGGCAGCGAAGAGTACCTCAACAGCGAGAAGTATCAGGTTCGCCACTGGAACCGGTCCGACCCGCACTCCATCGCTCCGCTCGTCGCACGCCTCAACCAGATTCGCCGCACCAACCCCGCGCTGCAGAGCGACCTCTCGCTCCACTTCCACGAGGTCGACAACCCGCAGCTCATCGCCTACTCCAAGGTCGCGCCTGCTACCGCAGACAGCCCCGCCAACGTCATCCTCACCGTCGTCAACCTCGATCCCCAGTACGAGCAGGCCGGCTGGGTCGAGCTCGACCTCAAGCAGCTCGGCATCCGCCACGACGAGACCTTCGACGTCGAAGACCTGCTCACCGGCAACCACTACCAGTGGCACGACCGCTCCAACTACGTCGCCCTCCGCCCCGCCATCATGCCCGCCCACATCCTCCGCGTCACCCACAAATCCGACACTTCCGGCATGCTCGACATCCGCAATATCTAACCCGCCCACAGACCACTGCTATACTCCTCGCGTGCGAAACTCACTACGAATTCTCGCGTTTATTCTGGTGCCGTTGCTCCTTCATGCGCAGAATCCCCCGGTAGCTCAGACACGCTCAATCGGGCGAAGCGACCATTCACTTGAACAGTTTCTCCAGAATGTCATCAGACTGGTGAACCAAGACCCACGCAAAGAGAAAAATTGGGTACTCGACGGCGAAGAGAGCGAGGGAGCAAGTCGCATATACAGCGCCAGTTTTCTGTCGGCGATTCTACCGGACCCGAACACAATTTGGGATCACTTGATGTGGGATAGGGTCTGCGGATGCCGCTTCGACGGAAAAGATCACCACACCGTTTGCGGGAGTTGTTGGGGGCTAAAGCTAAGTGACACTTCCACGAACATGACGAGTGGGGAAACTGCTGAAGTCGCGTTTAACAAACGCCCGGACAAGTTGACCTGGCATCTGGTGAAGACGGCACAGGGCTGGAGGATCGACGAGGTTACAACATCGGACTTTCCCAGCCTGAAGGCCTATCTACTGAAGGACTGGGGCAGAAAATGAATTCGCCTGAAGCCACGCGCGTCCATTTTGATTCCGACAGCATGTGGGTGAACCTCAGCGACGGTCGAACCATCGGCGTGCCTCTAGCCTGGTTCCCGCGTCTCCTGCGCGCCACCGTGGAGCAGTGCGAGCAGGTTCGCATCGGCGGCCGCGGCCTGCATTGGGAGGCGTTGGACGAGGACATCTCCATCGCCGATCTGCTGGCTGGCCTCGGCGACCAGACCTCAGCCAACAAGACCTTCGCCGCGTAACTGCCTTACCTCGTTCATTGCGAATGCTCCGCGAATGCTCCAACGATCCTCTACGCCACTTCTTTCCCCGCCTTTAACGCCTCCAGCATCTCCCGCCGCAGAATCGCATTGATCCGCGACTGATAGCCCTTGCCCTGTCCCTTCAGCCAGGCGAGCACATCCGCATCCACCCGCGCGGTAATCTGCTTCTTCATCGGCCGGTAAAAACGTCCACGAACCCCATGCTTGAATTGCTCTTCAGTCACCTCGGGAATATCGCTCAGATCGATCTCGCTGTCGGGCCGTCTTCCCAAAGAACTTAAGTGATCGAGCTGCTCCTTTGTCAGCTTCGGCAGCGTCTCCAACGTGTAACTAACCATTTTCTTCCTCATAAGACCGTCTCTCCTCCCTGGTGACCTCGCGGGCCGAAATGATTCTGACAATCTCCAGTGTTCCTTCCTCGTGCTCTTCATGAAGTGTGTGTGCGACGACGAGCAGCGCACGATTCGCTGCCGTCCCAAAAGTCCGCCAGCGCAATTCGCCGTCAACCACCCGTTCGGGGATCGAAAAGTGGAGCGGATCGGCGAAAATCTGGATCGCTTCTTCGAAGCTGATACCGTGCTTTCTCTGGTTGGCCAAGTTCTTGGCCTCGTCCCACTCAAACCGGATTCCGTTCACATCCCCAATGTAATTGCAAATTTGTAATTATTCAATGGGGATCGAATCTCACAACTAAACTGCATCTGCGCTATAAACCGCATCCAACTATGCTCGGAGTCCCACACGCGTGAAGAAAGCCGGCAGCGCCACCGATCCTCTCTGGTACAAGGACGCCGTCATCTATGAGTTGCACGTCCGCGCCTTCCAGGACTCCAACGGCGACGGCATCGGCGACTTCCCCGGCTTGCTCTCCCGCCTCGACTACCTCCAGGACCTCGGTGTCACCTGCCTCTGGCTGCTCCCGTTCTTTCCCTCGCCCGGCCGCGACGACGGCTACGACATCGCCAACTACGTCGACGTCAACCCCGCCTACGGCACTCTCGACGACTTCAAGCAGTTCCTCGACGCCGCGCACCAGCGCAATATGCAGGTCCTCATCGAGCTGGTCATCAACCACACCTCCGACCAGCACCCCTGGTTCCAGCGCGCCCGCCACGCGCCCGCCGGTTCGCCCGAGCGTGACTTCTACGTCTGGTCTCCAACCGACGACCTCTACAAAGGCGTCCGCATCATCTTCACCGACACCGAAAAATCCAACTGGACCTGGGACGAGCAGGCCGGCGCCTACTACTGGCACCGGTTCTTCTCCCACCAGCCCGACCTCAACTACGACAACCCCGCCGTCCTCGAAGAGATACTGAAAGCCATGCGCTTCTGGCTCGACCTCGGCGTCGACGCTCTCCGCATGGACGCGATTCCCTACCTGGTCGAGCGCGATGGCACCTCGTGCGAGAACCTTCCCGAAACCCACGCCGTCATCAAGCGAATCCGCGCCACCATCGACGCCGAATACAGCGACCGCCTCATCCTCGCCGAAGCCAACCAGTGGCCGGCCGACGTCCGCCCCTACTTCGGTTCAGGCGACGAGTGCCACATGGCCTTCCACTTCCCCCTGATGCCGCGCATCTACATGGCCCTGCGCCAGGAAGACCGCCTGCCCATCACCGACATCATGGCGCAAACGCCGCCCATCCCGGAGGTCTGTCAGTGGGGCCTCTTCCTGCGCAACCACGACGAGCTCACCCTGGAGATGGTCACCAGCGACGAGCGCGATTACATGTACCTCGCGTACTCCGCCGACCCGCGGATGCGCATCAACGTCGGCATCCGCCGCCACCTCGCCCCGCTGCTGGACAACAACCGCGGCCGCATCGAGCTGCTCAACTCGCTCCTCTTCAGCTTTCCCGGCACGCCCATCCTCTACTACGGCGACGAGATCGGCATGGGCGACAACATCTACCTCGGCGACCGCAACGGCGTCCGAACCCCCATGCAGTGGACCTCCGACCGCAACGCCGGCTTCTCCCGCGCCGTCCCCGCCCGCCTCTACGCGCCGGTCATCATGGACCCCATCTGGGGCTACCAGGCCATCAACGTCGAAGCCCAGCTCAGCGACCAGTCCTCGCTCCTGCACTGGACGCGCAACATGATCGCCTTGCGCAAGCTCTTCCGCGTCTTTGGCCGGGGCACCCAGGAGTTCCTCGCCCCTGAAAACCGCAAGGTCCTCGCCTACCTCCGCCACTACGACCCCGCTTCGCCCTCCACCTCCGACACCGCTCCCGCCTCGGCGGGCGCCTCGCCCAACACCGAGACCGTCCTCTGCGTCGCCAACCTTTCCCGCTTCGCCCAGCCTGTCTCGCTGGATCTTTCCCGCTTCGCCGGCATGGTCCCGGTCGAGATGCTTGGTTATGTTCCTTTCCCTCCCATCGACAAGACCCCCTACGCGCTCACCCTCGCGCCCTACTCGTTCCTCTGGCTCGAACTCCAGCCCGCCCCCGAAGTCCCCGAAGCTCCCACCGTGCAGCCGGATCAGGCCGCCCTCAAGCTCGTCTCCACCTCGCCCGAAAGGATATGGCGCGACCTCCTCGCTGGCCCCGGCCGCACCCTCATCCAGCAGCTTCTCCCCGCCTATCTCACCCACCAGCGCTGGTTCGGCGCCAAGTCCCGCACCATCGCCACCGTGCGCATCCTCGACTGGGTCGAGCTGCCCAACCTTTCCGCCGCCATCGTCTTCGTCCAGATCGCCTACACCGATGGCGATCCCGACGTCTACCAGCTCCCGCTCGCCCTTACCACCGGCCCCGAAGCCGATGCCGTCCGTGCCGGCGCGCCCGCCTCCATCCTCGCCTCGCTCACTACCGCCGACGGCCCCGCCATCCTCCACGACGGCACCGCCCGCGAAGACGTCCGCCAGTCCCTCCTCACCCTCATCGAAACCGAAACCACTCTCACCGCGGTTGCGCCTCCAACCACCGCTGTCACCACAAATTCCGCCGCGCAACCCTCGACCCTCGAACCTGAAACCTCGAACCTACCCACCCTCCACGGCCACAAATCCTCCGCCTTCGACTCCGTCCGCGGCGCCGGCCCGCTCCCCGCTCGCACCGGCTCGGCCGAGCAATCCAACACCTCCATCCTCTACGGCCAGAAGCTCATCCTCAAACTCTTTCGCCGCCTCCAGCCCGGCGAGAACCCCGACACCGAAATCGGCCGCTTCCTCACCGAGGTCGCCCACTTCCCCCGCATCGCTCCGTTCCTCGGCGATATCCGCGGCAGCAGGGAAGGGAATCGCACCCCGCCCGCGGAGCAGACCACCCTCGCCATGCTCCAGGGCTTCATCGAAAATGAGGGCGACGGCTGGCAGTTTGCCCTCGACGAGCTCGCCCGCTACTACGAAGAGGTCGTCATCTGCCCGTTGCCCATGGACACCGGAAATCCGCCCACCTTCCTCGACGAACCCGGTTCCGAACCCATCCCCGCCGACGCCCGCGAGCACGCCGGCCTCTCCCTCGACGCCGCTGCCTTGCTCGGCCGCCGCACCGCCGAGCTGCACCTCGCCCTCGCCACCCCCACAGACAACCCCGCATTCACGCCCGAGCCCTTCACCACTGAAATTCTCGCGACCGAAGTCGCCCGCATCCACTCTCAGGCCACCCGCTCCCTCGACGCCCTCAAGCGCGCCTTCAACACCCTCCCCGATTCCGATTCCGAGGCCCTCACCACGGACTCCGCCGCCCTCATCCTCTCCCGCCGTATCGAACTCTTCGCCCGTGCCCAGGCCGTCAGCGAAATCCCGCCCGAGCAAGCCGGCCTCCGCATCCGTATCCACGGCGACTACCATCTCGGCCAGCTCCTCCGCTCCCATGGCGACTACATCATCCTCGACTTCGAGGGCGAGCCAGCGCGCCCGCTCGTCGAGCGCCGCGCCAAACAGTCTCCCCTGAAGGACCTGGCCGGAATGCTCCGTTCTTTCAGCTATGCCGCTTACGCTGCCCTCGACCACTTCACCCAACGCCACCCCAACACCGCCAAAACCCTCGAACCCTGGGCCCAGCTCTGGCAGAATTCCGTCGCCACCGAATTCCTCACCGCCTGGCGCACCACCCTCGCCGCCGCCGCGCTACCGGACGGCTCCCGCCCGCATCTCATTCCACAACCCCAGCAGGCCCACCGCCTGCTGAATGCCTACCTGCTCGAAAAGGCCCTTTATGAACTCCTTTATGAGCTCAACAACCGCCCCGCCTGGGTCCGTATCCCCCTCGCCGGTATCCTCGCGCTCCCGGGCTGACATCTTGAAGTCGTCATTCTGACTCGCGTCGGGGCCCCCAGCGAGCGGTCTTTGCTCGCTGGGGTAGGGAGAGTCGGGATCTCCGTATTTGCTTTTCCTCGCACCTAGCACCTAGCACCTAGCAACTAGCAACTAGCAACTGGCAACTAGCGCGCCATGGCCACCACCTCCACCATCCCCGAGAACCCCGCCTCCGCGACGCCCGCCGCGTCCACTCTCCTCATCTCCCTCGGCCCACTCGCCCCCGAATCCCTCGACGCCACCCTTGCCAACCTCGCTGCGGCCTTCCCCAACCAACCTGTCCTCGTAGCCACCCCCGACCCCGAACCCTCGACCCTCCCCGCCAACCCGCACCTGCGCCTCTTCACGTACACTCCGTCCGCCCCCGCCCCGGCCGCCTGGGTACTCACCGCCGCCGATTACCTCAACACCTTCAAGCTCCTTCAGGAGCACCAATCCACCGCCTGCCTCCTGCTTGGCCCCGAGGCCCACTCGCTTGCTCCTGAAGCTCTTCGCGCTCTCGCCGACGCAGTCCTCGCCCGCCGCTGCGATCTCACCACTCCGCACTATTCCCTCGGTCCGCGTGACGGCCTGGTCAACTCCGCCATCCTCTATCCCACCACCCGCGCTCTCTTCGCCACGCGCTCGCGCTATCCTCTCGCGATCGACCTGGCTTTGTCCGCCCGCATGGCCGAGCGCCTTGCCGCCTGCGCGCAGAAGCACACCGCCTCCGGCCAACCTACTGCCCTCATCTGGCCCGTCGCCGAAGCTGCCACCGCCGGCTTCTCCCTCACCGAAGTCCCCGCCGGCCCACGCGCACTGCCTCCACCCGACTTCGCCGACCTCAACTCGCTCCTGGCCCAGGTCGCCGGCTCCTTTTTCGCCGACCTCGACGCCAAGGCCAGCTTCTGGCAGCGCGCCCGCATCGCCTACCCCCCCAGGCCCGCGCTTCCCCACGCCGAATCCGCACGCCAGACCTCCCCAACCGGCGCTCCCGACCCCCCCGACATCCAGCCCATGCTCGACTCCTTCCACCTCGCCTACACCAACTTGCAGGAGATCTGGTCCCTCGTTCTGCCCCCCAACTCGCTGCTCGGCCTCAAGAAGCTCTCGCTCCTGCCGCCATCCGCCTTCCGCATGCCCGACTCCCTCTGGGCCCGTATCGTTTACGACTTCGTCCTCGCCTATCGCCTGCGCACCCTCAACCGCGGCCACCTGCTCGGCGCGCTCACCCCGCTCTACCTCGCCTGGGCTGCATCTCACCTATTGCTGACCAGCGGCGCCGGTCCGGAAACCATCGCCCCGGAGCAGCATATTGAAGCCCTCGCCGCCGCATTCGAGGCCGACAAGCCTTACCTCGTCTCCCGCTGGCGCTGGCCCGACCGCTTCAACCCGTAGTTGGAGGTCTCACAGACTTAGGGTTGTCATTCTGAACGCAGTGAAGAATCCCCGTATTTCGCTTTTGCTTGTTCTTGGCTTTTCCCTCGAACCTGGCACTTAGTAACTAGTACCTGGAAGGAACTTCCCATGGGTCAACAAATCGCATCCGCACTCCGTGATTCCATGCACCGCGTGCTGGTCAAGCTGGTCAGCTTCCTCCCCGGCCTGCTCGCGCTGATGCTTGCCGTCGGCGTCCTCACCCTGGTCGGCATTCTGCTTGCCACCATCCTGCGCCGCATCCTCACCGCCGCCAGATTCGACGAGCGCTTCGCCCGCAGTCAAAGCGCCAACATGTCCGATTGGTCGCCGCACCACTCGCCCACCACCCTCGTCGTCCGCACCGTCTTCTGGGCCTGTGTCGTCCTCGGCTTCATCATCGGCATCTCGGCATTCGACGCCTCGTACGCCGGCAACGCACAGCTCGCTCCCATCCTCATCCCCTACCTCACCCACTCTGTTGGCGCGGTCCTCATCCTGCTCGCCGGGACCGTCGTCGCCCGCTTCCTCGCCCGCTCCGTCCTCATCGGGGCGGTCAACATGCAGCTGCAATACGCGCGCTTCCTCTCGCTCGGCGTCAAATGGCTGGTCCTGGTCCTCACCGCCGCCATGGTCCTGGACCACCTCGAGATCGGCGGCGTAGTCGTCGAGCTTGCCTTCGGGATACTCTTCGGCGGCATCGTCCTCACGCTCGCGCTCGCCATCGGCCTCGGCTCCCGCGACCTCGTCAGCCGCTCCCTCGAGAAAACCGGCGACCATCCCCCGCGCGAACCCGAAGCCGCCCCCGATGACACCCTCTCCGCCGTCCGTCCCCGCCCCACCGGAACCCTCCGCCACTTCTGAAAGCAAGTACCAGTTGCTAGGAACAAAGGGCTAAGTTTTCCCGGTACCAAGCACCTGGTAACTAGTACTTCGCTAAAGCACTTCCGGCGCCATCCGCACCTCATGCGGAGTCACACGGGGCGCAATAAATCCATACAGACCCACGCAGCCGAACAGAATCGCCGGGACGATGTAACCAAGCGCCATGCTGCCAGTGTGGTCGCGAATCAGATTCACCACCAGCGGGAAAAACGCGCCGCCGACGATCGCCATCACCAAGAACGAACCGCCCAGCTTAGTATTCTCGCCCAGACCCTTCAACCCCAACGCAAAGATAGTCGGAAACATGATTCCCAGAAAGAAGCTCGACGCTACCATCGTCCACGCTCCCAGCATTCCCGGACGCGTCACCGTCACTGCTATCAATCCCACGTTGATAAAGCCATAGGCTCCCAGCAGTTTGGCGGGCGAGATGAACTTCATCATCGGTGTCGTAATAAAACGTCCGAGCAGCATCGCAATCAAGGAATAGACAATGTAGTTTGCTGCCTCCTTCTCTCCTAGCGTCGTATAGGCCTTCATGTAAAAAATGATGTTGGCCCAAACCGATATCTGCGCTCCCACGTTGCATATATTCGCCGCCACGGCAAACCACAGCTGCGGATAGTGCAGCAGCGCCGCGAAGCTTCCATGCCCTTCGGAATCGCCCTCGTGCTCGCTTGCAATGGCAGGGAAGCGCATCCGCGAAAGTCCAAACGCGAAGACCAGCACAATCGTACCCAGTGCCACGTACGTCGGCACGACGCGCATAATCTCCGTGTGAAGGTACCCTGCATATGTGCCGGCGGCCTTCCGCGCCGCCACCTGCGCTGGGGTCAGTTCCACGCCCGACAAAATGAACGCCCGCCCCACCAGTACGCCAAAGATAGTTCCCGGAGGGTTGAAGCTTTGTGCAAAGTTCAGCCGCCGTTCACTCGTCGGTACCGGCCCGAACTGCGCCACAAACGGGTTCGCCGCCGTCTCCAGAATCGCCAGCGAGCAACCGATCGTAAACAACGCCGCCAAAAACATGCCATAGGTACCCACCACCGCCGCCGGCCAGAACAGCATCAGCCCCACTCCAAACAGGCACAATCCCGACACCATCCCTGCCTTGTAACCCCATCGCCGCATCACCAGCGCAGCCGGGATCGCCATCGAAGCATAGCCGGTGAAGTTCGCAGTCGAGACCAGTTGCGCCCGAAAAGTCGACAGCTCAAACGACTTCCGGAATTGCTGCACCAGGATGTCCGTCAGGTTGTTCGACATGCCCCAAAGAAAAAACAGCACGATCACCATCGCAAACAGCGCCATCTGCCCAACCGGAAACACCGGCACGCCCTTCGCGCTCTCCGCGCCGCTTCCCCCCGATGTCGAAACCTGCATCCCCACACTCCGCTCAATTGACCGCGATTCGAATCGCCCGATCATAGCATCGCCCACCCAACCCAAGCGACCGCACGCCCAACCCCCAATCCACGACCGTCCGCGCAAATCCGCCGTCGCTCTTCTCCCCGCCTTCCATCGGCGTAAATCGAAGTCAAGCGTCTTCCCCGCCAGCCAACAACCCCGCGCACAAGGTAGACTTACACAAGCGGAACTTTTCCGCCGCAAGGGAGTCCGTTCTTCATGCCGAATTCGTTTCGCCGACCTGTTTTTGCCGGAACCACCCTGCTCGTCCCGGCACTTCTGCTGTGCCTCCTCAACCTCCCGGCATCCCAGGCAATCGGACAGGAATCGGCCCCGCCCACCGCTCTACAAAAGCAGCTCGCCAAGTTCGACCTCGGCCTCGTCGCCGCCGGCGAGATCAGCACCTCGGTCTCCGGCATCGAGCAGCGCGACGCGAACACGACCCATACCCAGCTCACCATCAAGCCCAGTTCCACCGTCGGCGAGCTCGGCACCTTGCGTTACACCGCCAAGCCCTGGGTCGGATTCGAGTTCAACTTCGGCAATCTCCGCTACACCCAGGACTACACCTTCGTTCCTCCGCCAGAGCAAACCATCCTTACCGGAGGGGCGCAGGCTGGCGTTCGCGAGCTGACCCTCGGCTACGTCGCCCATCTCAAGTACCACCCCTTCGGCATCACCCCCTACCTCGGCGCGGGCGGCGGCACCATCAAGTTCAACCCCACCCCTGGCGGCGGACAGCACCTGCCTTTCCAGTACCGCGCCGCCTACTACTACCAGCTCGGCCTCGAAGATAACTTCCCCGGCAGCCCCTTTGGCATGCGCCTCGGCTTCCGCCAGCTCATCTACCTCGCGCCCGACTTCCTCCAGAACTATCTCACCATCACCCGCCGCACCCGCACCTCCGAACCCACCATCGGATTCTTCGTCCGCTTCTGAGGGCAGAGGGCAGGCGACAGGGACTAGGGACCCTCGAACTTCGAGCGCGCCCGCTGTTCCCCGTTCCCCGTTCGCTAATCGCCTTTACGTCAGCGCCCGATCCAGATGCACATACCCGCCATCCACAATCAAATGCTGTCCCGTCGTATGCCCCGACTGCGTGGGCGATAGCAGAAACACCGTCGCCGCCGCAATCTCCGCCTGCGTCGTCATCCTGTGCCCCAGCGGGATATGGTCCGTAATCTCCTTCAGCTTCGCCTCCGGATCGCCCAGCGTCTTCAGCCAGCGCTCGTACAGCGGAGTCATCACCTCCGCCGGCAGCACGGCGTTCACCCTGATCCCGTCCGCCAGCAGCTCTGCCGCCCACTCCCGCGTCAGTGCAAGCTGTGCGCCCTTGCTTGCCGCGTACCCCGACGTGTTCCCCTGGCCCGTAATCGCCACCTTCGAACTGATGTTCACAATCGCGCCCTTCGTCCGCTTCAGCGACCCCAGCGCGTAATGCGCCAGCGCGTAGTAGTGCACCAGGTTCTTGTTCAAGCTCTCCACAAACCGCTCTACGCTACCCGACGCCAGCCCCACCCCATCGTTCACGCCTGCATTGTTCACTAGCCCATAGATGTCGCCGAACTGCTCCTCAATCTCCGCAATCGCCGCCTTGCACCGCGCCGTGTCTTCCAGGTGCGCCTCCACCAACTCGCACTTCGCCCTCGCCGCCTTCATCTCCGCCATAAAGTCTTCGACGTTCTTCGAGCGCCGGCCCAGCACCACTACCCGCGCCCCCTCCGCCAGACACGCCCGCGAAATCCCTCCGCCGATCCCCGCCCCGCCGCCCGTCACCACCACCAGCTTTCCCGCCAACCCCAAATCCATCCCTCATCCCTCTCCTCAGTCCGAGCGCAAGTATACCCCGCCAAAACGAGTGGGCGTCGCCGGCGCTGGATCCGTCGAACGGCTCGGCCCCATCCCCCAATATTGCAACAAAAGATTCAGCCAAACCCGCCACGCCCCCGCTCCATTTACAATCGGTGCGGCTGCTGAAATCGCCCCAGCCGGAAAGTTCGAACCCTTATGCTGCCTGTGCTTATCGCCGTCGCCATCGTCCTCCTCTACCTCCTCAACTCCATCAAGATCCTCAAAGAGTACGAGCGCGGCGTCGTCTTTCGTCTCGGCCGGGTCCGCCACGACGCCTCCGGCCCCGGCATCATCCTCGTCTTCCGCCCCGTCGATACCATCGTTCGCGTCTCCCTCCGCCAGGAGGCCATGGAAGTCCCCTCGCAGGACATCATCACCCGCGACAACGTCACCCTCAAGGTCAACGCCGTCATCACCCTCCGGGTCGTCGACCCCATTAAGGCCGTCATCGAGGTCTCCAACTACGTCTACCAGACCTCGCAGTTCGCCCAGACCACCCTCCGCTCCGTTCTCGGCGAGGTCGACCTCGACCAGGTGCTCTCCCACCGCGACCAGCTCAACCAGCGCATTCAGACCATCATCGACGGCCACACCGCGCCCTTCGGCCTCAAGGTCATCTCCGTCGAAGTCAAGCAGGTCGACATGCCCGAAAACATGCTGCGCGCCATGGCCAAGCAGGCCGAGGCCGAGCGCGAGCGCCGCGCCAAGATCATCCACGCCGAAGGCGAGTTCAACGCCGCGGCCAAGCTGGTCGATGCCGCCGCTCTCATGGCGACCCAGCCCATGACGCTTCAACTCAGGTATCTGCAAACCCTCACCGAGATCGGCGTCGAGAAGAACACCACCATCGTCTTCCCGCTGCCCATGGAGCTCATCAACCTCTTCAACAAAACCGCCGGCGTCATCGCTCCCGCTGCCGTGCCCGCCGCGCCTCCCGCGGAGCCCAAGGGATGACCCCCAATCGCCCCTACGACGTCGACGATATGGGCGACGGCTACTCCGGCCGCCGCGCCGATCCCGATCCCGATTCCAACGACCGCGAGATTTCGCTCGGCACGCCCACTATCCTCGGCATCTTTTTCGCCCTCGCGCTGGCCCTCGCCGCCGTCTTCGGCCTGGGCTACACGCTGGGCCGCCACTCCGCGCAGCCCACCGCCGAGCTCACCGACCCCACGCCTGCGCCCAGCCTCGGCTCAGCCCCCAAGCCCTCCGCCGGAAGCGCCGCCGGTCAGTCCGCTGTCCCCGTGCCGCCGGTCGCCGTCGCGACGGCGCCGCCCGCTCCCGTCCAGACCGCGACCGTCCCCCTCAACCCGCCCGCCGCGCCAGCTTCCACCGCCCCACCGGCCTCTAACGCAGCTTCACCCGCCCCCGCAGCCGCCAAATCTCCTGCAGCCTCACCCCAACCAACAACTAACAACCCGCAACCCGCAACTGCCTTCTACGTCCAGGTCGCCGCCGTCTCCAGCCAGGACGTGGCCGACATCCTCACCTCATCGCTCGAGAAAAAGGGCTACACCGTCGCCGTCCGCCACGAGTCCCAGGACAAGCTCCTCCACGTCCAGATCGGCCCCTTCACCGACAAGAAAGACGCCGAAGCCATGCGCGCCCGTGTCCTCGCCGACGGTTTCAACGCCATCGTCAAGTGACCCATGAGCCATTCCTCGACGATATGGATATGCTCGGTGCTCGGCGGGATGACCGCCCTTCCATATCTCCATGATTGGTATTATCGTTACCGCGCGTCCCACAAACGCCGCCGCCGCGATACTTCAGCCTGGAGCACCACAACAACCGTGACCCAATCATCCTCCGTGGACGATCTCGGCCGCGGGGTCTGGGAAGTTACGGTGTTCTACTCCTATCGCGCGACCGAGTATGAGGGCGGTGAACAGACCGAGAGCTTCAACAGGGAGCAAAGGGCGAGGGCCTTCGCTGATTCCCTAGAGAACCGTCAGCTCACCGTCCGCTTCGATCCAAAGAAACCCGAAGTCTCCGAACTTGTATTCGACTAACCGAGCGGTCGCATGTCTTCCGGCAGCGCCGCAATCATCCTCGCCCGCACAGCCTGCATCAATTCCTCCCGCGTCGCAAACCCCGCGGGATACACCGCCTCCAGAAACTCCACCTTCGCCACTCCCGGCCGGATCGCCGCGCTATGTTTCCGCATCATCGTCTGCGTGCCCGAAATCACCACCGGAGCGATCGGTGCCCCCGTCTCCATCGCCAGGTAGAACGGCCCCCGCTTGAACGCCGCCAGCCGCCCATCCTTCGACCGCGTCCCCTCCGCGAAGATCACGATGTGCAACCCGCTCCGCAGCGCCTCGGCTGCCGCCTCCACGCTGGCCTTCGCCGCCTCGCGCACGTTGCCGCGCTCCACCGGCACAAACTTCGCCATCCGCATCGCCGTCCCCAGCAGCGGAATCCGCATCAGGCTCTTCTTCAGCAGCGCCGAACACTGCCCCGGCAGCACCGGGAACAGCACCGGCGGGTCTAGGTTCGACACATGGTTCGACAGGAAGATGCAGCTCACTCCCGCCGGCACATGCTCCCGCCCCGTCACCTCCACGCGAATCCCCGCCGCCCGCAATCCCCACGGCACGATCTTCCGCACCACCACCCGGTACAGCAGCTCCACATTCCCTACCACCACCGAATAGGGAATCCCAACCACTCCCGCCAGCCCGCCCAGCGTCAGGTACACAAACACCATCTTGAAAGTCGCAAACATCTCTTCGCAGAATACCGCACCCGCGCCAGCCTACCGGACGTTGACCAGCGTGCTCAGCTTGATCTCCTTCGCCGAACTTCCAATCATCACCTTCACCGGCTCTGCTTCAACTTTGAACTTGCCCAGCCTCACGTCCCAGTAAGCCAGCGCAGAGGCCTTCAGTGGCATCTCTACCGTCTTCGTTTCCCCGGGCCGCAGCGTCACCCGTTGAAATCCCTTCAGTTCCTCCCCCGGCCGCGCCACGTTGGACCCCAGGTGCTTCACATAGAGCTGCACCACGTCGTCTCCGGTCCGGTTCCCGGTATTCGTCACGTCGACACTCACCGTGATCGCCCCGTCGCTCGCCAGCCTCGCGGCGCTGGCCTTCAGATTGGCGTGCCCGAACGTCGTATAGCTCAACCCATAGCCAAACGGGTACAACGGCTCTCCTTTGAAGTACATGTACGTCCGCCCGTGGCGAATGTCGTAGTCCATCATCGCCGGCAGTTGGTCCACCGACTTCGGCCACGTCGTCACCAGATGACCGCCTGGGTTGTACTCCCCAAACAGCACCTTGGCCAGCGCCGTGCCCTCATCCTGCGACGCGTGCGCCATGTGCAGAATCGCCGGGACGTTCGCCTGCGTCCAGTTGATCGCAAACGGAAAGCTCGACACCAGGATCACCACGGTCTTCGGCTGTACCGCATACACCTGCTTGATTAGCTGCTCCTGCGCCAGCGTAATCGCCTCGCGGTCCCGTCCCTCGCGCCCATCGCTTGCAATCGTACAGGGCAATGTCCCTCCGCCGTCCGCCGAGTTGTGCCAGTCGTGCGCCATATCCGGACCGCATGTGGGATCGTTCCCCACCACCACCACTGCCACGTCGGACGCCTGGGCCGCCTTCACCGCGGCGTTCCCCATCTCATCCGCCGCATAGTTGACCTTGACTTCCGCGCCCACCTCATTCTTGATCCCATCCAGCGGCGTAGTCGCATGAGGAGGCGTGCCGCCGTACCAGTCCCAGTGCACCGAATCGGCCAGCGGCCCAATCACCGCAATCGACCTGATCGCTTCCTTCTTCAGCGGCAGAAACCCGCCCGCATTCTTCAGCAGCACTACCGACTCCAGCGCCATCTTCTCCGACACCGCCTCATCCCGCTCCGTGTTCCAGGGCTCCGGCGAGTCCTTGATCTTTGCATACGGCACCATCTCCGGCGGATCCAGCAGTCCCAGCCGAATCGTCACGCGGAACTTCGGCCGCAGCAGTTCGTCAATCTCCTTCTCCGTCACCGACCCGTCCTTGATCGCCGCCTTCGTCTCATCGGCATACGTGTCCAGAAATTGATTGATCCCTGCCTTCAGGCAGGCCACCACCGCCTCTTTCTGGTTCGCAAAACGCTTATGCGAAGCCACCAACTCCTTCACCGCCCCGCCGTCGCTCGAAATCACATCCACGCCCCACTGGTCCCGAACGATGCTCTTCAGAACCGGATTGATCGCCATCGGCGTGCCGTTCCACGCGTTGTACGAGGCCATCACTCCCTTCGCCCCGCCCTCCAGAAACCCCATGCGAAACGGGACCGAGTAGTACTCCCAGAACAGCCGCTGGTCGAAGTTCGACGACGAACTGGTGCGAAACAGCTCGTTGCTGTTGGCCAGAAAGTGCTTCAGCAGCGATGCCGCCTGCCAATACTTCGGATCGTCCCCCTGCAAGCCCTTCGCAAACGCCGCCACCATCGTCCCGTCGAAGAACGGGTCCTCGCCATAGACCTCTTCGCTTCGCCCCCAGCGCGGGTCCCGCGCCAGGTCTGCCTGCGGTCCCCACAGCATCAGGATCTGGCGGCCGTATCTCTCCGTCTGTGTAATGAACCGCGCTTCGTATCCTTCTACCCCGCCCGCCTGGCGCACCAGTTCCGGGTCCCACGTCTCTCCCATACCCGGCGGCTGCGGAAACTGCGTTGTCGGGATGGCCGTCCGTTCCGCGTTCCCGCCGCCGCGCTGTACCACCCCGTGAATGCCCTCCGAACTGCCAAAGTTCGGGACCCCCAACCGAGGCACCCCGGTCCGCGTCCCCAGGCAAGCGATCTTCTCATCCAGAGTCATTTGCGAAAGCAGGTTGTCGATCCGCTTCTCCATCGGCAGCGCAGGGTCCCGATAGGGCTGCGCCGCCTGCTGGGCCATAACCGGCGCCAGAACCAGCGCCCATAGACCAAAAACACCTGCCACTCGCATCATCAATGTGAACCTCGCCATCCGCGAACAAGGCTATACGCCAAGATCGCCACACACAACAAAAGAGGCCGGGATCGCTCCCGGCCTCTCCTCACATCGAACTCCTCGAACCTCGAACCTCGAACCTCGAACCTCGAACCTCGCTTACGCGTTCGCCGTCTCCGTAGCCTCCGCCGCCGCGCTTGCAGCCGCCGCAGCCGCGGCTTCCTTCTCTGCCTTTTTCACCGCCAGCGTGGTCTGTCCCAGTTCGTCGGCCAGCTTCTCCGTCGTGAACGACTCAATCACGTCGCCCACGCGGATGTCCTTGAACCCGGCCAGATCGATACCGCACTCCACGCCCTGCCGCACCTCGGACACGTCGTCCTTGAAGCGCTTCAGCGATCCGATCTTGCCGCGCCACACCTCGGCGCCTTCGCGCAGCACGCGCACCTGCGCTGTTCGCGTAATGATGCCATCGGTCACGCGGCAGCCGGCAATCTGGCCCACCTTCGTGATCTTGAACACATTGATCACCTCGGCTTTGCCCGCGAAGTTCTCCTTGAATACCGGCTCCAGCAGTCCGTACATCGCCTTGGTAATCTCGTCGCGCAGCTCGTAGATGATCGAGTGCAGCCGGATCTCCACGTTCTCGCGCTCCGCCACTTCCTGCGACTTCCGGTCAGGCCGCACGTTGAACCCGATAATCACCGCGTTCGACGCCGACGCCAGCAGCACGTCCGACTCCGTAATCGCGCCTACGCCCGAGTGCAGTACCCGCACCCGCACCTTCTCGGTAGACATCCGCTGCAGGTCCTCGGCAATCACCTCCACCGAGCCCTGCACGTCGCCCTTCACAATCAGGTTCAGGTCCTTCACCCCGGCCTGCTTGATCTGCTCCGCCAGTCCTTCCAGCGACGCGCGCGAACTCTTCGCCAGTTGCGCCTCGCGCTCCTTCATCTTCCTGTACTGCGCAATGCCCTTGGCCTTGTCGCGGTCCGCCATCACCAGGAACGTGTCGCCCGCGTCCGGCATGCCTTCCAGGCCCAGGATCTCCACCGGCGTCGAAGGCCCTGCCTCGGCGATCGGCCGCCCGCGATCGTCGAACATCGCGCGGATCTTCCCGAACGTGTTGCCTACGATGTAGCTGTCCCCCGTCTTCAGCGTTCCATTCTGCACCAGCACACTCGCCACTGCGCCCCGTCCACGGTCCAGCTTCGCTTCGATCACCGTGCCCACGGCCGGCCGCTCCGGCGTCGCCTTCAGGTCGGCGATATCGGCGACCAGGCAGATCATCTCCAGCAGCAGATCGAGGTTGGTCCGCTTCTTCGCCGACACATCGACGAACACCGTGCTGCCGCCCCACGCTTCCGGCTGCAACCCGCGGTCCGCCAACTGCTGCTTCACCCGGTCGGGATTGGCCTCCGGCTTGTCGATCTTGTTCACCGCCACGATGATCGGCACGTTCGCCGCCCTTGCGTGGTCGATCGCTTCCAGCGTCTGCGGCATCACGCCGTCGTCCGCCGCAACCACGACGACGACGATGTCCGTAATCTTCGCGCCGCGCGCCCTCATCCGCGTAAATGCCTCATGGCCCGGCGTATCCAGGAACACAATCTCGCGCCCGAACGCCGGCGAATCCGGCTTCGTGATCTTCACCTTGTACGCGCCGATGTGCTGCGTGATCCCACCCGCCTCGCCCGCCGCCACGTCCGTCGAACGGATCGCGTCCAGCAGGCTGGTCTTGCCATGGTCGACGTGTCCCATCACCGTCACCACCGGCGAGCGCGTAATCTCCACCATCCCGGTCGTGTCTTCCAGGAAGCCTTCGATCGCCTCGTTCTCCAGTTGCTCTTCCACGCTGATCACGGTGGCGTCCGCGCCAAACTGCCGCGCCACGTCCTTCACCAGCTCGCCGTCCAGCGACTGGTTCACCGTCACAAACACGCCCTTCATCAGCAGCGTTGCAATCAGGTCCTTGCCGCGCACGTCCAGCTTCTCGGCCAGGTCCTTTACGCTGATGCCTTCCGTCACCGTAATCGTCTTGGTAATCGGCAGCGGCTCCTGCGAGATCATCGCCCCGCCGTAGCGCGGCGGCGGCTGGAAGCCCTTCATCGGGCCTTCCTTCACCTTCTCGTAGCGCTGGCCTCCGCGCCGTTGTCCCGGCCGCGCCGCCGGACGCATTCCCGTCGGCGACTCGCCCGGTCCCGGTGGCACGCCCAGCCCGCCCGGCCGCGCCCCAAAGCCCGGGCGTGCGCCGCCCGGTGCAAACCCCGGCCGTCCCGGCGCGCCAGCCGTCCCCGTGGGGAACGTGCGCGTCGGGTGCATCGGCCTGCGTGCGCCCGGAGCCATCGACGATGGCGGACGCGAGCCCGGAGCGCCTGGAGGCCCCCCTGGACGCGGACGCTCAAAGATCGGCCTGCCGCGTTGAATTCCCCCCGGCGCTGCGCCGGCAGGCGCGGTATAGATCGGCCGCGGTCCGGTCTGCGGCATCACCACCCGCCGCGCTGCCGGAGCGGGAACACTCGCCACGGCCTCTTCAGCGGCCGGCGCTGCTTCCACTTCTTGGACCACACTCTCAGTCTTCGCTTCAATTACCGGCGCAATCTCGGCCGGCGAGACGGGGGCTGCAACCGTCTCCACTGGCGGCGCGACCGTCACTGGAGCCGCCACAGGTTTCACCGCCGCGGGCGGAGCAACTGCCGGCGGAGCAACCACCGGCGGCGCGACCACCGGGGCCGCAACCACTGGGTGTGCCGCTGCCTGCGCTGGCGCCGCATGAGGTGTCGCTGGCGGAGCCACCACCACTGGCGGACGCGCGATCACCGGCCCTACCGGCGGCTTGCTCGCAATCGCCGGCGCTGCTGCCGGAGCCACAATGATCGGTGCGCTCGGCCTCGGCTGCGGCACAACTCGCCGCGGGGGCGCCACCGTCGCTGCCGCCGGCTTCGCGGCAACCGGAGCGCTCACCGTAATCGCTGGCTTTGCCGCCGCCGGCGGGGTCGCAACTGGCGGCCGTGCCGCCACGGCTGGGCGCTGCGGCGCGCTGCGTGCCTGTTCCTGCGCCTGCCTCCGCTCCAGGATCAGCCGCATGGCGTCGCCCGGCTTCGAAATGTGGGAGAGGTCGAACGCCGGCTTCGCCTCGGCGGGCGCCTTCGTCGTCGCCCCGCCGCCGCTCCTCCTGCCATTCAGAAAGTTGCGCACCTTCTCGGCTTCGTCGGCCTCGATCGAACTCGAGTGCGTCTTCTTCTTGTCTGGGTCCAGACCGAGTGTCACCAATGCCTCGAGAATAGGCTTGGCCTTCACTTCCAGTTCCCGTGCCAGATCGTTGATGCGAACTTTGCTCATCCGTCCCTTTTCAGTTCCTCTGCGGCCTTAACTGTTCATATCAGCCTCATTGAAGGTTGAATCTGATCCAACTCCACTATTATCCCCGAAATCGCAATCGCCGAAACCGCGGATTGCAACCCAGGAGCCTCGTTTGGGTGCCCACATCTCGATTCCGGGATGTGGAAACTCAAACCCTGCTCGCGCTACTTCCCGTTCTCGTCCACGCCTTCGTCCGACACTTCCTGGCTCTCGTTCACCAGGGAATCCACAGTGTCGTTCTCCAGCTCGATCTTCTCTTCCCGCGCGTCCGCGTCGCTCAGCGCATCGCTCTCGGAGTCCGCCTCTTCCGCGTCCGCAATCGCCTCGGCCGACAAATCCCTTGCCTCCGCAACCGCGCCCGCCTCGCTTGCCTCTGCCGCCAGAATCTCCTCCGGCGTCTTCTCCTCGGACTTGACCTCCGAGTCGGGTGCCCCATTCATGGCGGCTTCATCGCCATGGGTGGGGTCCGCCGCAACCACCGGCCGCTCTTCGCCCTCCTCGTACTGGCCGAAGTAGTGCCGCACCGCCACCGAAATCTTCTCCAGCGTCTTCTCGCCGATCCCCGGAATCTCTTCCAGTTGCTCCGGAGTCATGTCCGCCAGAGCTTCCACGGTCGTCACGCCCGCCGCAATC
>Ga0181520_10001092_pt1 | contig 56918 bp, 45 predicted proteins | sample PEATcosm2014_Bin_29_FD_132451 | JGI IMG/M metagenome (GOLD analysis project Ga0181520, IMG submission 132451) | Peatland microbial communities from MTU Mesocosm Facility, Houghton, MI, USA - PEATcosm2014_Bin02_30_metaG | ecosystem: Environmental > Terrestrial > Soil > Wetlands > Peat | place... | reverse complement strand
CTCGCCAAGACTCCGCTGTCAATCGACCGCGAGAAGCGGCGCGCGGCGTTTGCGGACGGCAAGCTCGCCGTCGAGATCGACGCACTCACGAAGTCCTACAACGGCCGACCCGTACTGCAGCAGCTAGACCTCGATGTCCGGGCCGGCGAAGTCGTCGCGCTGGTCGGACCTAGCGGCTCCGGCAAGAGCACGCTTCTGAGAAGCATCAATCGGCTCGAAGCGTGGGATAGCGGAACGATCCGGGTGTTCGGCCGCGAGCTTGGGACCGGCCCGAACGGCCGCATCTTGTCCCCGCGCGAGATCGCCGGCGCGCGCGCAGGCGCCGGCGTCGGCATGGTGTTCCAGAGTTTCAATCTGTTCGGCCATCTCACGGCGAAGGAAAACGTCGCCGGGCCGCTCCGCTGGGTGCAACGCGTGTCGCGCGCGGACGCAGATCGACGAGCGACGGAACTGCTCAACCGCGTCGGCCTCGGCGCCCATCTCGACTCCCTGCCGCGCCATCTCTCCGGCGGCCAGCAGCAACGCGTAGCGATCGCCCGCGCGCTCGCGCCGAACCCTAGGGTGCTGCTTCTCGACGAGCCAACCTCGGCGCTCGATCCGGAACTCGTCGGCGAGGTGCTCGAAGTCATTCGGCGTCTTGCGGTCGAGGACGGGCTGACCATGATCGTCTCGACGCATCAGATCGGCTTCGCACAAGAAGTGGCCGACACTGCCGTTTGCCTGGTGGACGGCGCGATCATCGAGAAAGGCTCGGCGAACGAAGTGCTTTCGCGGCCACAGAACCCGCGCACTGCACAGTTCCTGCAAATCATGGCCGAGGAAGAGAAGGCGGCTGGCTGACCGCCGGCACCCCAGCGAACAGTCTTTGAGACGCTTCCGGAGACAGCAATGAAACACGTCACGCTACCCGTTTCCCCCTCGACCGTGCACTGGGGTTATTTCAGCAAGGTCGTCAATCCGGCGCTGACCCTGAAGTCCGGCGATCGCGCGACGATCGAGACGCTCACCCATCACGCGAACGACGATTACGAGCGGATGATCAAGGACGATCCCGGCGCCGAGGCGATCTTCCGCTGGACCCGCGAAGAAAAGACGATAAAGCGACGCGGCGCGGGCCCTATGGAGGGCTTCAAGCGCGGCGCGGGCGAAGGGATCGGCGTGCACCTTCTGACGGGGCCGGTGGCAATCGACGGGGCGGAGCCTGGCGACGTGCTTGAAGTGCGCGTCCTCGACGTTCGCCCGCGGCCGAGTTGCAGCGCGTGCCACGCAGGCCGCTGCTTCGGCTCGAACGCTTCCGCCAATTGGGGCTTCCACTATGGCGATCTGATCGAAGAGCCCAAGCCGCGCGAGGTGATCACGATCTACGAGCTCGACACGTCGGGAGAACCCTTCGCCAAGGCCGTCTACAACTATGTCTGGACGCCACAGACGGACCCGGACGGAATAGTGCACCCCACGATCGACTATCCGGGCGTCCGGGTGGATCATCGGTTCATCACGAAGCGCGAGAATATTCTGGCGAATGTACGCGTGCCGGCGCGGCTCCACTTCGGCACGATGGGCCTCGCGCCTTCGGAAGCCGATTACGTCAGTTCGGTGCCGCCCTCCTACACCGGCGGCAACATCGACGACTGGCGCATCGGCAAGGGCGCCCGGATGTATTATCCCGTCGCAGTCCCCGGCGCGCTCTTTTCGGTCGGCGACCCTCACGCCGCGCAAGGCGACAGCGAACTCAGCGGCACCGCCATCGAAACCTCGCTCACCGGCGACTTCGAGTTCATACTGTACAAAAAGGCCGATCTCGGCGGCACGATCCTCGAAGGGTTGAACCACCCGATGCTGGAAACCGACCAGCAGTGGTCGGTGTATGGTTTCACCTATTCCAACTATCTCGAGGCTCTTGGCCCCGATGCGCAGACCGCGATCGTCGAACGCTCCAGCATCGACCAAGCGATGCGCGACGCCTTTCGCAAACTGCGGCGCTTCCTTATGACTGCGCACAAGCTCAGCGAAGACGAAGCCATATCGCTCATGTCGGTCGCCGCGGATTTCGGCGTCACCCAGGTCGTGGACGCCAACTGGGGCGTCCATGGCTCGATCCGGAAGAGCGTCTTCCAGTGCTATTGAGACCGGGGCTGGCGTCTATCTTTTCGCAAGTGCAATGTAAACTGGCGGGCGCGTCGATCGCGCCGGTCAGCGTTGAGAGCGAACGGATGAACGTCAGACAGTTCGAGAGTGAAGCTTATTCCCAAGTCGCGCGAGGAGGCGCATGGCGCGATCTGCTGGCGCGATTTGGCCTTCGGTCGGACCTTCCGACCGAAGGCCTCGAGACATTTGCGATGGCGGCGCTGAGGGGCGACCCGGAGGGCATGGCTCTCGGCCGCTTGACGGCGGACTCGCAGACCCTCTCGCCCATTTTTAGGCGCGGGGGGCTACCGATCGGGCTCGTGCCGCTCGACCAAGACATCGAGATCGAGACCAACGCTGAGACGATCTGGATTCCTCCGGGAACGCTCGCCGTCCTTCCGCTCGATCGGGAATGGCGCATTCCGCTCGTCAAGAGCGCGCGATTGGCGGCGCTCTCCATCCCGGAAAGCCTTTTGCTCGGACGGCGCGCTGCTACCCTCGCCATCCCCGCTCCGCGCCGCTGCGCGCCCAACGGCCTCGCCGCCGTGCTGATCAAGGCGGTGGAAACCGCGGTAGACGAGATGGACAGACTGTCGGAGCCGGAATGGCGCGCGCTGGAACAAAGCTTCGCCGAACTCGTCCTGACGTTGATCGTGGAGGAGGAGTCATCCGAGCCGGGTTCCCCCAACTCGGCGGCTCTTTTCAACCGTGTGACGCAAACGATCGAGCGGCGGTTGCATGATCCGAACCTTTCGGCCGCGCGCATCGCGGGCTTGGAAGGCATCTCCGAGCGCTATCTGCAAAAACTCTTCGAGCAGAGCGGCGAGACCTTCAGCCATTATCTTCGCGAGCGGCGGCTTCAGCGGACGCGCTCGGCGCTCGCCGCGCCGGGCGACCTGAGAACGCCGGTCGCCGACTTGGCCTACGCCTGCGGCTTCGGCGACGCCGCCAACTTCAATCGACTGTTCAAGGACCGCTTCGGTCTGCCCCCTGGCGCATTTCGCAGCCGCCATGCCGAGAAGCCCCTGGAAAGCCCCGGCGCGAAGCACCGAGGTTGGCCCGTCCGCGCGCTCGCAAACCCCAAGAACCAGCAGCGCAGCCTCGTAAACGGCGGGACTGCGGCGTGCTTGAAAGCCGGAGGGATGGCGCAGGAGTCCATCTCATGTCACCGCCTCGCGGTGAGTTCCGCCAACGTGCATTGGGGCTATTTCAGCCGCTCCCTGAGGCCGGTTCTCGAGATTCGCTCAGGCGACAGCGTCGAGGTCGAGACGCTGACCCAGCACGCCTCGGACGCGCCGGACCTCATGATCCGAGGCGACCCGGCGGCCGAGGATGTCTTTTGCTGGACCAAGGACAGAAAAGCCGTGAATCGGCGCGGCGCCGGCCCGCTCGACGCTTCCATCTTCGGCCGTGGCGCGGGCGAAGGCTTCGGCGTTCATATCTGCACCGGGCCTATTTTTGTGAAGGACGCGGAACCCGGCGACGTCATCGAGGTCAGGATCGACGACATCGTTCCGCGGCCGAGCGCCAGCCCCGGTTACGAGGGACGTTATTTCGGCAGCACGGTCTCCGCTTGGTGGGGATATCATTTCAACGAGTTCATCGAGCCGCCGAACCCGCGTGAGCAAGTCACAATCTACGAGATCTTCCCTCGACAAGGTTGCAAATATGCGGAAGCGTTGTTCGCTTACGATTGGACTCCGCAGGTCGATCCGTTCGGCGTCGTTCACCGCACCTACGACTACCCCGGCGTACCCGTCGACAAGAACAGCACTTCGCCGCGAAGTTCGTTGACCGGCGTGAGAATTCCTCTTCGGCCCCATTTCGGCGTCATCGCGCTCGCGCCGCGTGAGGCGGACCCCGTCGACTCGGTGCCCCCAGCCTATTTCGGCGGCAACCTGGACAACTACCGCCTCACCAAGGGGTCCTCAGTGTATCTGCCGGTATCCGTGCCCGGCGGCCTCTTGTCGATCGGCGATCCTCACGCCGCGCAGGGCGACGGCGAAGTTGCAGGAACGGCGATCGAAAGTTCGATGACCGGCCATTTCACCATCATCGTGCATAAAAAGCGCGACCGCTCCGTCGACATCGCCTATCCACTCATCGAGACGCCAACCGAGTGGGTGCTGACCGGCTTCAGTCATCCAAATTACCTAGCGGAATTCGGCGCTAAGGGGCAAGGCGAGGTTTACGCCAAGTCGTCGCTCGACCTTGCGATGAAGGACGCCTTTCGGAAAACGCGTCGGTTCCTGATGGAAATGCACGGCCTCAGCGAGGATGAAGCCATCGCGCTCATGTCCGCGGCGGTCGATTTCGGGGTGACGCAGGTTGTCGACGGCAATTGGGGCGTCCACGCCACCGTGCGCAAATCTCTCTTCAAGACGCCGGCCAGAGACCCGGCCTAGGAGCATCTGTGAAGTTCCACATGATCGAGGGCGGCCCAAAGCCGGTCGCGCCATTCAGCCACGCGGTCGAAGCCGACGGCTTTGTCTTTGTCACCGGTCAAATGCCGGATACGCCTGAAGCGCCCGGAGTTCTGCCCGGCGGCATTGAAGCGCAGACCCGCAACGTCATGGCGAATCTTTCGATCGTGCTGGCGGGCCTCGGTCTCGGCCTCGAGCATGTCGTGATGGCCCGCGTCTATCTCACTCGCTTCCGCGAGGACTTTGCGGCGATGAACCAAGTTTACCGCAGCTTCTTCGCCGAAGGCAGGCTGCCCGCGCGCACCTGCGTCGGCGTAACCGGGCTCGCCTACGATGCGCTTGTCGAAATCGACTTTGTGGCGAAAAGACCGACACAGGCTTCCTCGTAAGCCGTTGACCGCCGTGATCCGGGAAGGCGTTGGGCCATCACGCTCGATCCCGCCGCGAGACCGTTCTTCGATGACGGCGCCTACACCCTCGCAAAGTCGAAGAGCGGACAAATGAGCAGCGACGAGATGACGGCGCTCTTTGGCAAATGGATCGACGCTTTCCCGATCGCATCGATCGAGGACGGGCGCATGGGAACGATTGACCCGGCTTCGCGCGGCAAACTGCGGCGCGGGGTGTTGTTCGGCGCGGGCTCCCGACGCCGATCGGCGTCGCAACCCATTGCATTTGTTGCAGATGGAGGGATCAGGACGTCAAGCCTATTCACAGATTCAGCGCTGGAGCGTCGGCGACGACCGCTCAACGCCGCCGAAGTCCCGAGTGACCGCGTCGCTGGCGGCGATGACCATTTCCGCCAAACGAGAAAGACGGTGGTCGGTCAATCGCGAAGTCGGGCCGGCAATCGACACTGCCGCCAACGCGGCGCTGTGCTCGTCGAGGACGGCGGCCGCGATGCAACGCAGGCCCGTCGCGACCTGCTCGTCGTCGAGGGAATACCCGCGCGCGCGAATGCGCCCAAGCTCGGCATGAAGCTTGCGTAGGCGTCCGGCGGAGCTTCTCTTCGAGTCAGCGCTGGCATGTTTGCCGAGGACGTCCTCAACTTGACCTTTCGTCATCCGGGCAAGGATCGCCTTGCCGGCGGCCGACTGCTCGAGCGGAAGGCCGCCGCCGGGACGGGAAATGGCGCGCAGCACTTGGCGGCTTTGCACCTGGGCGATGCAGATCGCGTGGGCGCCGTTGACCACATAGAGGTTCACCGTCTCGCCGGTCCTCTCCATCAGCTGCCGCATGTACGGCATGGCCAGCGTCGCAACCTCGCGCGAGCGGGCGAAAGCGGCGCCGACGACGAAAGCCTGAACGCCGATCCGCCACGCCATCGTCGCCTGGTCGAAACGCACGAAGCGCTTGCGCTGCAGGGTCGTCAGCAGCCGGTGGGCGCTCGACGGCGGCAGACCGACCGATCTCGCCAGCGCCGTGAGCGGCAGGCCGTCATCGTTCTCCGCCAGTTCGTCGAGCAGCGAAAGCGCGCGCATCAACGATTGCACGGCGCCGCCGCGCTCGAGCGAACTCGTTGATTTCTCGGCTCGAGTCGATCTCGGCGTGACCCCTTGGCGACCTGTCATTTCCCGTTCTCCGGCGAACAACCTTGCATTCCGCATCGTGAAAAAGCTTCCATTTCTATTGCGCGAACGGGGGCTGCGTCTAGAGTTCGCTCATCAGTTTGGAGGTTTTTCATGCGGGTCAGCGTCCACAAACTGGCGATGAACAGCCCGAGCGACGTCTCCGCGCTCGAGCGGCTGATCGACGCGGGCGCAGTCGATCCCGCGGAAATCGTCGCCTTGATCGGCAAGACGGAAGGCAATGGCGGCGCCAACGATTTCACCCGCGGATTCGCGACGTTGTCGTTCACGCTGGCGATCGCCGAGCGGCTGACGCTTTCGCAGGAGGAGGTGGCGAAGCGCGTCGCCTTCGTCTGGTCTGGCGGCACCGAAGGCGTGCTCAGCCCGCACGCGACGCTGTTCACAAAATCGAGCGCCGCGCCGCAGAGCGACGGCAAGCGCTTGGCGATCGGCGTAGCGGTCACGCGCGATTTCGCGCCCGAGGAAGTCGGCACAATGAGCGAAGTGCGCGAGGTCGCCGCGGCGGTGCGGCGCGCCCAGGCGGAAGCGCAGATCTCGGATCAACGCGACGTCCACTATGTTCAGGTCAAGGGTCCGCTGCTGACGCCGGCGGCCGTCGCCGACGCCGACAAGCGCGGCGCTAAGCTGGTCACCCGCGATCCCAACGGATCGAAGCCCTTTGCGCGCGGCGCGACGGCGCTCGGCGTGGCGGTCGCTCTGGGAGAGGTGAGCGAAGCGGACCTCGGCGACGGCGTGATCGCCCAGCGCCTGGATCTCTTCTCGAGCGTCGCCAACACCTCAGCCGGCGGCGAACTGCGCAATTGCGAGGTGCTGCTGTTCGGCAATTCCGAGCGCGCCGGCGGCGACTTGCGCATCGGCCACGCGACGCTCGGCGACGTCGTCGACTCCGAGGCCGTTCGCAGCGCTGTGAGGAACGCCAGCGGCGCGTCGGACGCGTCGATCGATCCCGAACGCATCGTCGCGATCTTCGCCAAGGCCGAGGCGCCGCCGAGCGGCATGCTGCGCGGCCGCCGCACGACGATGCTGTCCGACGCCGACATCAACTACGAACGCCACGCGCGCGCGGCGCTCGGCGCGGTGATCACGTCGGTGACCGGCGACGCCGCGATCTTCGTCTCCGGCGGGACGGAGCACCAATGCAAGCCCGGCGAGGCGCCGATCGCCGCCATTGTGCGCGTCTGATCGAAAGGCCGATCCGGCGGCGAGTTTTCGAAGAGCCGTCTTAAAAAGAAGAGGTGCCCCATGCAGAAGTCTTCACCGGTAAGCCTGTTGCGCGCGTCGACAGCCACCCTGGCGGTTTGCGCCGTCCTCGTCGCCGCTTCGGCCGCTGAGGCCGAAGACAAAGCCGCCATCCTGTTGCCAGGAAGCGCCAACGATCAGAGCTGGAATGCGCTCGGCTATTCGATTCTCAAGAGCCTGGAGCCGCACGGGTTCAAGACCGCCTATTCGGAGAATGTCTCGGACGCCGACGAAGGCGAAGCGCTGCGGGACTACGCCAATCAAGGCTACGAAATCGTCATGGGCCACTCCGGCCGTTTCGTCTCGGCCATGGAGCAGGTCGCGCCGGAATTTCCAAAGACGCAGTTCATCGCGGTGAGCGGCAACGAGGGCAAGGCGCCCAACGTCATGTCGATTGACTGGAACAATGCCCAATTTGGCTGCCAACTCGGCGTTCTTGCCGCGAGAATGAGCAAGACTCACAAGGTCGCTGGGGTCTACGGCCTGCAAGGCGTGCCCAACATCACCGCGCAGGCCGGCGGGTTCCGCGTCTGCGCGACGAAGGCGGGCGCACAGGTCACAATTCTTTACATCAAGGACATGGAAGACGCTGCGGAAGCGAAGGAGGCGGCGCTGTCCCTGATTGGTCAGGGCGCCGACTTCATCACCGGCAAGCTCAACGCTGCTGAGGCTGGACTCGTTCAGGCCGCCAAAGACAAGCACGTCTATGTCAGCGGCCGCGGCTTCGACCAGACGAAGATCGCGCCTGACCTCGTCCTGACCAACATCATCGAAGATTGGCCCGGCATGTTCGGCAGCACCGCCGACCAGGTAAAGGGCGGCAAGCTGTTCGGCAGCTTCGTCCAATACGGCTACGACACCGCTCCTGTGACCGGCGCCAGCCTGCAGTATGCGGAGGGCAAGGCGTTCAATCCGATCGTCCCGGCAGCCGTCGTCAAGGAACTCGACGACATGGCGACGCAATTCAAGAGCGGCGCGCTGAAAGTCGCTCCGACCGAGAACGACGCGCGCAGCGGCAGCTGATCGATCCGCTCTCTGGGACGGCGCCCGCTTGCCAGCGCCGTCCGATCGCGCTCCATTTCCAGAGTCCCGCGATGACCGCCCTGCTACAGATGCGAGGAATCGTCCGTTGTTTCGGCGCGGTGCGCGCCAACGACGACGTCGACCTCGACGTGTCTGGCGGCGAGATCCTCGGTCTGCTCGGCGAAAACGGGTCGGGCAAGAGCACCTTGATGAAGGTGCTGTTCGGCATGATCCCGGCCGATGCGGGCGACATCGTGTTTCGCGGCAGACGGCTTGACGGGCATCGTCCGATTGACGCCATGGTGGCGGGCGTCGCCATGATCCATCAGCATTTCATGCTGATCGAAGCGATGACAGTGGTCGAGAACGTCATGCTCGGCTGGGCGGAGACCGGGCGGTTGCTGAAGCGTTCCGAGATGGCGGCGCGCGTCCATGAGGCGAGCCGACGCTTTGGTCTCGATCTCGAGCCCGAAGCCGTCGTCGCCGACCTGCCGCTCGGGAGGCGGCAAAGGATCGAAATTCTCAAGGCGGTGTTGCGCGAGGCGGAGTTGCTGATTCTCGACGAGCCGACGTCCAACCTGGCGCCGAGCGAAGTCGCCGACCTGCTGACGATCCTCCGCCGGCTGCGTGAACAGGGCAAAGGCGTCGTCTTCATCACCCACAAGCTTCCAGAAGTGCTCGACGTCTGCGATCGGGTGGTGGTGCTGCGGGCCGGCCGCGTTTCGGGGCGCGCGCCGATCGGCGCGGTCACCAAGGCGCAGCTCGCGGAAATGATGGTCGGGCGCGACGTCACCGCGCCGCATGCGACTCGGCAGGCGCCGAGCAAGCTCGACCGCCTCATCGTGACGGACGTCGAAGGGCCCGGGCTCGGGCCGCTGTCGTTCTCCGTCAAGGGCGGCGAAGTGCTCGGTGTCGCTGGGGTCGACGGCAACGGCCAGCTCGAGCTGGCGGAGACGCTGGCGGGTCTGCGCCGCCCGCACGGCGGAGCGCTATCGGTCGATGGTCTCGATCTCATCGAGGCGAGCGTCGCGGCGCGGACGGAAGCCGGGCTCGCCTACATGCCCGCCGATCGATCCTCCACCGCACTGGTGAAAGGCCTGTCGATCGCTGAAAACCTGATGCTGCGCGACAGCCGGCGCGCGCCCTATTCGCGCGGCCTTCTCCTGTCGCGCGCCGCTCGCGACGCCAAGGCGCGCGCGTTGATGCGCGAATACGACATCCGTGCGCCGTATCCGACGACGTTGGCCGGGCGCCTGTCCGGCGGCAATCAGCAGAAGATCGGCGTTGCCCGCGAGCTCGACCGGAAGCCGGCGGCGCTCATCGCGCACCAAGCCGCGTGGGGGCTCGATCCCGGCGCGACCCGCTTCGTCGTCGAGCGCGTGCTGGCTCTACGCGCCGCCGGCGCGGCGATCGTTTATCTCTCTTCCGAGCTCGACGAGGTGCTCGATGTCGCCGACCGCGTCGCGGTGATTGCGAACGGCCGTTTCGCCGGCGTCGTCGCGCGGCGCGACGTCGACCTCGGACAGATCGGCATTTGGATGTCGGGGCAAGCGGCGTGACCGACGCGGCGCCGCCCACCGCGCCGGCGCGCCTGCCGGCGCTCGCCGTCTGGCGCTTCCAGATCGGCGACCGACTCGCTTGGCGGGTCGCCGCGGCGATCGCCCTGTCAATCGTCAGCGCCGCACTGCTCGTCGCGCTGTCAGGCCACAATCCGCTCGCCGCCTTCGCCGCCATGGCGGCCGGCGCCGCCGGCTCGCCGCACCAGCTCGGCGTCGCGCTCAACCGCGCGACGCCCTATCTGCTGGCAGGCGGCGGCGTCGCCGTCTGCTTCCGCGCCGGCGTCATTAACATCGGCGCGGAAGGGCAGATCGCGCTCGGCGGCGTCGGCGCGGCGGCGGTCTCGCTGCGCTGGCCGGATACGCCGTCGCCGGCCGCGGCGATTGTGGCGCTCCTCGGCGCGGCGGCGCTCGGCGCAGCCTGGGCGGGCGTCGCAACGGCGATCCACCTCGGCCGGCGCGTCCATGAAGTGCTGGCGACTCTGCTGCTCAACTTCGTCGCCCTTCTCCTGGTCCAGCAGACGCTCGCCGGACCGCTCGGCCAGACCGGCGCCGGCTTCCTCCAATCGCCGCAGATTCCTGCCGCTGCCTGGCTAGGAAAGGCCCCGGATCTCGGCGCGCACGCCGGCGTCGTCGTCGCCGTCGTCGCCGCCGTCGCGCTGTCGCTCATCCTGTGGCTGACGCCGTTCGGATTCGCGCTGCGCGTCGCCGGGCGATCGCGCCGCGCCGCCGCCTACGCGGGGTTCTCGATGAATGGCCTGACCTGGAGCGTGATGCTTCTCGCCGGCGCGCTAGCCGGACTGGCCGGCGGCGTGGAGGTGCTCGGGATGCATCATCGGCTGATCGAGGGGTTCTCGACCGGCTTCGGCTTCAAGGCGGTCACCGTCGCGCTGCTCGGCGCGCTCGAGCCGCTCGCAGTCATTCCCGCCGCGCTGTTCGTCGGGCTGCTCGAAGCGGGCTCACTCTCGATGCAGCGTCAGATTGGCGTGCCTTCGGCCTTGGTCGCCGTGATCGAGGGCATGACGATGTTGTTCGTCCTCGCGGCGACGGTGAGGCGCGCATGATCGACTTCCTGGCCGCCGCCATTCGTATTGCGACCCCGCTGCTGCTGGCGGCGCTCGGCGGCATCCTGTCGGAACGGGCCGGCGTTTTCGCGGTCGGCCTTGAAGGCATGATGCTTATGGGGGCGTTCGCGGCGGCGGTCGGCGCCTGGGCGAGCGGCGACGCGCTCGTCGGCGTCGTCCTGGCGCTCGTCGGCGGCGCTGGGATTGGGCTTGTCGTCGCCGTCGTGACGGTGCGTTTCCGCGCCGACAACATGGTGACCGGCCTCACTTCCAACATTCTCGCCGCCGGCCTCACCAGCTATCTCCTACGCGTCATGGCGGGAGGCGGCCGGCCGATCGCCATTCACCTGACCCCGCTCGCGGCCTGGCCGATCCCCGACCTCGTCGATCTGCCGGGCGTCGGGCCGCTTCTCTTCGCGTTGCCGCCGCTGACCTATCTGGCGATCCTCGGCTGCGGCGCGCTCGATCAGTTTCTGCGATGGACCCAGTGGGGCCTGACGCTGCGGGCGGTCGGCGAGAACCCCGAGGCGGCCTTCGCCGCCGGGATCGAGCCGATGCGCGTGCGCATCGTCGCCATTGTCGTCGGCGGGGCGATCGCCGGCCTTGGCGGCGCGGTGCTGTCGCTGCAGCAGGTCGGAACCTTCACGGACGGCATGACCGGCGGGCGCGGCTATCTCGCGCTCGCCTCGCTCATCGTCGCGCGCTGGAACCCGCTCGCCGCCGCCGTCGCCTGCCTCGTCTTCGGCGCGGCGGAAGCCTTCGAACTACGGCTGCAGGGCTTCGGCGTTCCGGTCAGCTCCTACGTCGTTCAGATGGCGCCCTATCTCATCGCGCTCGCGGTCCTGGCGGGGCTCGGCCGTTCGTCACGCATGCCGGCTTCGATCGGCCAGCCTTTGCCCTGGGAACGCTGAGATGGCCGAGAAGCCGGAATCGATCGCCGAACTCGCGGCGGCGCTCGCCGCCGGCCGCCTGTCCTCGAAGGCGTTGGCGCAGCGCAGCCTGGCGCGCATCCGCAGGCGCGACGGTCGGCTGAACAGCTTCGTTGCGTTGGACGAAGCTGGCGCGCTGGAGGCGGCGGAGCAGAGCGACGCGCGGCTGGCGTGCGGCGAGGCGCGTTCGCCGCTCGAGGGCGTGCCGATCTCGATCAAGGATAGCCTTCACGTCGCTGGGCTGCCGTCGACCTGGGGAAGCCGGGCGCTCGCCCACTTTCGCCCCGCTGAGGACGAGTTGCCGATCGCGCGGCTGCGCGCCGCCGGGGCGATCATTCTCGGCAAGACCAACGTTCCCGAATTCACGCTCGAAGGCTATACGCGCAACGATCTCTTCGGCGTCACGCGCAACCCGTGGAATCCGGAACTGACGCCCGGCGGTTCGAGCGGCGGCGGCGCGGCGAGCGTCGCTGCAGGCTTCGTTCCCGCCGCCATTGGGACGGACGGCGGCGGTTCGGTGCGTAGGCCGGCCTGTCATACGGGTCTCGTCGGCTTCAAACCGTCGACCGGGCGCTGGCCGCGCATCGACGGCTTTCCAGCCATTCTCACCGATTTCGAGACGGCGGGCTCGCTGACCCGTACGGTCGAGGACGCGCTTCTGCTCGACGCGGCGCTCAAGGGCGCCGACGCGCGCGACCGGCGCTCGCTCTACGCGTTCGCTCCGCCGTGGCGCGAGCGGCGATTGCGTGCACTCTACGTTCCGCGCTTCGGTGCGGCGCCGGTCGACCTGGAGGTGGCGGCGGTGGTCGACGCCTTCGCGGCGCGGCTCGAGCGCGACGGCCATGAGGTGCAGACTGCGCCCGCATTCTTCGATCTCGACGCCGCCGCGCGCGTCTGGCAGGTCGTTTCGCGCGCCGGCGTCGCCTGGCTGATGCGCGAAAACCCAAGGTTCGAAGCAGAGGCGGGCGCCGCGGCACGGGCGATGGCGGCGGAAGGAAGGGCGTTCGCCGCCGCCGACTATTTCGACGCGCTCGACAAGACGACGGCGCTCCGGCGCCTCAGCGCCGAACTTTTCGCCAAGGTCGATCTCGTCCTGACGCCGACCGCCGCCGCGCTGCCCTGGCCGGCGGACACGCCTTACCCCAACGTGATCGCCGGGCGTCCAGCGGGACCGCGCGATCACGCCATCTTCACCGGCTGGGCGAACATCGCCGGCGTTCCGGCGATCAGCCTGCCGATCGGCCTGTCGCGCGCGGGCCTGCCGATCGGCGCGCAGCTGGCGGCGGCGTTCGGCGCCGACGACGCGCTGCTTGGGTTTGCGCGCGCGGTCACAACCGACATCCCGCCGCTGCCTGCCTTTGAGGATTGACGCATGAACGCCCGCGGGCCCGGCCGCCATTTTCTGCAGATTCCTGGTCCGACCGACGTCCCCGGGCGCGTGTTGCGCGCGATCTCGGAGCCGATCATCGACCATCGCGGCCCGGCTTTCGCCGATCTCGGCCGTTCGGTCCTGACCGGGCTGAAGCGCGTATTCAAGACGGAGGGACCGGCGATCGTCTTCCCCGCCTCGGGCACCGGCGCTTGGGAGGCCGCGCTGGTCAACACGCTGTCGCCGGGCGACGCGGTCGTCATGGTCCGCACCGGCTGGTTTGCGACGCTGTGGAGCGAAATGGCGACGCGGCTGGGCCTCGTGCCAATCATCCTCGACACCGACTGGCGGCGCGGCGCTGATCCCGCCGCCATTGAAACGGCGCTGCGGGCCGACGCAGGCCACCGCATCCGCGCCGTCTGCGTCGTCCACAACGAGACCTCGACCGGCTGCGTCAGCCCGATCGCCGCCGTGCGCGCGGCGATCGACGCGGCGCAGCATCCCGCGCTGCTGGTGGTCGACACGATCTCCTCGCTCGCCTCGATCGATTATCGCCACGGCGAATGGCGCGTCGACGTCACCGTGGCGGGAAGCCAGAAGGGGCTGATGCTGCCGCCCGGCCTGTCGTTCAACGCGGTCAGCGCGAAAGCGCTCGACGCGTCGAAGAGCGCCAAGTCGCCGCGCAGCTGCTGGGACTGGCGACCGATGCTCGACGCCAACGCCGGCTTCTATTTTCCCTATACGCCGGCGACCAATCTGCTGCGCGGCCTGCAGGAAGCGCTCGCTATGCTCGAAGAAGAGGGCCTGGCGAACGTTTTCGCCCGCCACGCCCGCCACGCGGCGGCGACGCGCGCCGCCGTCAACGCCTGGGGCGGAGCGGGCGCGGTCGAGCTGCAGTGCCAGGCGCCGTCCGATTATTCGTCGTCGCTGACCGCCGTGCGACTCGCCGAGGGCCACAGCGCCGACGCGCTGCGCGGGCTGATTCTCAGCCGCTTCAACATGAGCCTCGGCAACGGGCTGGGCGTTCTCAAGGACCGCGTGTTCCGCATTGGCCACCTGGGCGACTTCAACGATCTGTCGCTGATCGGCGCGCTCGCCGGGGTCGAGATGGGCCTGAGGCTTGCAGGAATCCCGTGCGGCGGTGGCGGCGTCGACGCGGCGATGGCGACGCTTGCCAAGTCCGGCGGCGCTTGATCGCGCGATCATGGCGCCGCGAGCGATTCGTCGGGCCGCGCGCCAGTTAGCCCCGTCACGGCTGTCGGCGAACCCCGGAGGCCCGCGCCGCCATCTCGTCTTGGGCCGGGCGAACAGCGGGGCGCAAGGGCGCTAATCAGCGCCGTCCGTCGGGCCCGCTGCGGCCGGTCCCGATGAATCGCCGACCGGCGCGCGCGCCGTCGGAGCGGGTCGAGGCTGTGGCGGGAGTCCCACAACTTGCCGCCGATATGGCCGATTGTAGGAAGCCGCCGAGGAGGCAGCCGACAATATAGCTGGCGAAGAACCACAGCGCGGTCTCGAGCCAGAACCCGGCGCGGCCCGGTAGCCAATGGCGCCACGCGGCAACGACCCCGACGACAAGTGCGAAGAGCGCGAAACCAAGCCAACCGAAGACCCGGCGCCGTCGCGGGCGATTCGCGCTCGTCGCCCAGCCGACTGCGCCGCCGATCATCCATGCGGCTGGCAGCCAAGCCCACAGCACCGAAAGGTCGTAAGCCATCAAGGCATGCTCCCGCGCCGCCGACGCGCCATAGGACTTCGGCTCTGTTCGTCCGTCATCGCTTCACTGAGAATACGATCCGCCGGTCTTGGGCGCTGGCCCCTTCCGTCGCATCGGAAGCGTTCGGGCGTGACGCGCCGAAACCGACCGCGGTCAGCCTGTTCGCCGACGCCCCGAGGCCCACAAGACGGTTGAGGACCGCCTCGGCGCGGTCCCTCGACAATTGGGGGTTCGCCGCGGCGTCGCCTTGGCTATCGGCGCGGCCGGCGATTTCGATCCGACCGCTCAGGCATCGCAGCGCGATCGCCGCGAGGGTCCGCAGCAGCGCGTCGGACTCCGGCAAAATCTCGGCGCTGCCTGGGTCGAATAGGATCGACGCGCCGTCGAGCACGGCATTGAATGCAGCCTGGCACGCATCGACGTCGAGCTGCGGAGCGAGCGGCGTCTCGGCGACGAGGTGTGGCGACGGCGTTGGTCGATCGATCTCGACGGCGGCCAGCTTAAGCCCCTGCGGCAATGTCGCGACGGCCGCCAGCGCTGCGTCGGCCGCCACGGCGCTTGGCGCGACGCCCTTGATCGAGAAGTCGGCGTCGCTCAACGACGCTCTGCCCTTCGCGAGCGTTCTGAGCCGCGCAAGGACAAATCTGCCGTCGGCGACGAAATCCCCGTCGGGCGCGCCGGCGGCGATCGAAATCGCGACGTCGATCGTCGCTTCGGGAAACAACGCCTTGGCCTCCGCGGCTATGGCGTCGCGCGCGGCGACCGACGGCGCGTCGCCCGTCATTTTGACCGTTCCTCCGACGCTGGCGACCGAAAAGACGAAAGGCTTGGCGATCGGCGGGACGATATCCGCCTTGGCGAGCGTCGCGCCGTCTGGAGGTTTCGCCAGGACTGCAACCGCGCGTTCGTAACCGTCAGAACTCGCCGCTTGGCCGCTGAACGTCAGCTTTCCGTCCTCGAGATTGGCGACGCCGCTCGACATCAATGCGAGTTCGCCGAGCGCGAAAAGGGCGCCGGCCTGCACGCTCTCGGTTCGCCCGCGCGCGTAGTTCGTGCCGTCGCGGACCACGACCCCCTTGATCGCTTTGGCCGCCGCGACGATGGCCGCGCGCGAATCGAAATCCGGCGCGTCGCCCGCCAGCGAGAGCTCGCCGCCCTCGCGCCGCGCAGACCAGACATAAGGACTCGCCAGCAGAATCAACGCCGTCGCGTCGGCGTTGACGAGGCGCACGCCCCAGACGGCGCGGATGGAGTCGACTGCGTTTCGCCGGCTTGCGGCCGTGAAGGCTGCGCCGGACAGCCAGACGTCACGGCCGGAGACGGCGAGCCCCGGATCGTCCAGTTGCTTCACGCCGAGCGCCCGGGCGCTGCGGGCGGAGAGGTCGGCCTCAACCGGCGCGACCTTGGTCGCCGTGGCGACGACCCACGTCAAGACGACCAAAGCCAGTCCGCCGCCCCATAAGCGCAACTCGTACGCCATTCTGCCTGCCGCCATCCTGAAATGGTTTGGTCGAATCGCGGAAAACGAAGCCCAACGTCCCGGGTCGGCGTCCGCAATGGCGAACGCCATTGAAGCGACCTTGCCGGGCGGCGCGTTGTCAAGTGCCGTCGGCAGGGTCCGCGTGATCCTTGCCTTCGCCAAGAAGAACGCGATAATGAATATTCAGTCGATGTCGAGTTCGGTCGGGAGAATGACGCTTCGATTGTCGATCGAAAACATAGATCGATTGCCCGACGGCGGACCGTTGCGCGTCGAAGTCACGGGTCGCGGTCTCGATATCGGGCGCGACGCCCATCTCGATTGGACCTTGCCCGATCCGAGCCGCTTTGTCTCAGGCAAACATTGCGAGATTCGGTTTCGCGACGGCGGCTACTGGCTGCATGACGTCTCGACCAACGGCACTTTCGTCAACGGCGCGCAGTTTCGCCTCGACGCGCCGTATCTCCTGCGCAATGGCGACCGCCTGACCATCGGGCCCTATGTGGTTGCGGTCGCAGTCGAAGGTCAGGCGGCGGCGATCGCTGCCGCGCCGCGCGCAACGGCGGCGCAAGCAGACGTGTGGGGCGCGGTCGGCGAGGCCGCGCCGCCGGAGGATCGCAGCGCCTATCGCGCCCAAAAGCCACAACAGTCCTCCGCCGACTTCCTAGATTTCGCCTCCTCCGTGGTCCCGTCGGATCCCGTCGCCGACGCTTTCGCGATACCTGCCGCCGCAGACGATTGGCCACGCGCGCCGCCGGCGGCGGAGATCGTTCGGCCGCCGCCCCCGCCCACCGCGCCTACGCCCCGCCGGCCCGAGCCCCCCTCGCTGCTCGAGCCGCCGTCGGCGTCGCCCGCCTCGGAACTGATCGCCCGCATCGCCGCGGCGGCGGGAATCCCTGAGCGCGCGATCGCTGGTCGCGACCCGAACGCGCTGGCCGACGAAATCGGCCTCACCCTCCGCCTGACCGCGCAGAATCTAGCGCAGCTGTTGTCGTCGCGCGCCGAATCGAAGACGCTGATGCGCTCGTCGAGTCGCACGATGATCCGCGCGCTCGAAAACAATCCGCTGAAATTTACCGGATCCCCCGACGAGGCGTTGGCGATCATGTTCGGCCCGCCGACCCGCAATTATCTCGACGCCCGCGCGACCATTGAAAGCAGCTTCGCCGACCTCAAGGCCCATCAAATCTTGACCTTCGGCGCGATGCAGGCCGCTTTGGACGCACTGTTCGAGGATCTCGCGCCGGAGAAGATTGACCGTTCAGTGGAGCCGGAGCGGGGTCTTGGCGGCCTCGTGGGGTCCCGTAAGGCGAAACTGTGGGAGCTCTACGCTGAGCGTTGGCGCGCCAAGACGAAGCGCGCGGACGGGCGCCTGCTGGAGGCGTTCATGGCGCTGTTCGCGGAAGCGTACGATCGCCTGCAGAACAAGACCTCGTGAGGCGCGGCGCCGCGAGGCCGCTCCGACGCCGCGGGGAGATTACGGGCGGAATGGGGAAGAGCGGGCATGTCGTGGAACGCCAAAGTTCACTGGACCGAGGGGCTCTTTCTTCGCCCGCATCACCTGCAACAGGGCGACCGCTACCTCGAGAGCGCGATCGAGAGCCGGGTGCGGCATGTGACGCCGTATCCCTGGGGCTTCGCTTCGCTCGAAATCGACCGCGACCTCGCGCAGCAGAGCAAATTCGCGTTGCGCCGGGCGTCCGGCGTCATGCCCGACGGCGGGCTGTTCGATTTTCCTGGAGAGAGCCCGGCGCCCGCGCCGATCGAGGCGCCTGAATCGGCGGCGGGCCAGTTGGTGTGGCTCACCATGCCGGCCCGCGCCGCCAATTCGCGCGAGGTCAGCCCGGACAAGGCCGAAGACGCCGCCCGCTACGTCGTCGGCGCCGAGACCGTGATCGACTCAACCTCTCATCTGCGCATCGAAGAGGAGATCGAGGTCGCCTATCCGCGTCTCGCCTATGAAATCCGCAAGACCGCCAAGCCAGGCTATGTCGGTCTGCCGGTGGCGCGAATCGTCGAGGTGCATGACCGCACGCTGGTGTTCGACGAGAAGTTCGCTCCGCCCGTCCTCGTGTGCGCCGCCCATTCAACCGTCGAAGGTTGGCTCGACCGCGTCATCGGTTGGATCGGCGCCAAGCTCGACGAACTGGCGCGCTACGCTAGCGACGCGACCGCTGGCGGCGGCCTGCAAAGCGCCGACTATCTGATGCTGCAAATGCTGAATCGCGAAATTCCCGTGCTCAAGCACTTTCGCGCTTCGCATTACGTCCATCCTGAGCGCCTGTATGAGGAATTTCTACGACTCGCCGGCGAACTGGCGACCTTCGCCACCCACGAGCGCCGCGCGCGCGACTACGGCGACTACGACCACGACGATTTGGAACGGGTCTTCGCCCCGGTGCTGCGCGACATTCAGGACTTCCTCAGCGCCCGGCTTGATCGGCGGGCCATTCGCCTCGAGCTCATCGAGCGAGCGCCCAACGCCTTCATTTCCACGATCAAGGATCGCACGTTGTTCCGCAGCGCGACGCTGATCCTCGAAGTGTCGGCGCGCCGCCCGTTGACCGAAATCCAGCAGAACCTGCCGGCGTTCCTCAAGGTCGGGCCTAACACCAAGATGAATGAAATCGTCCACGCCCATCTGCCCGGCGTCGCGCTCGTGCATCTGCCGACGCCGCCGCCGCAGATTCGCGCCATCACCGACCACGTCTATTTTTATCTCGACCGCACTTCGCCGCTGTGGCCGGAATTCAGCGTCGCCAGCGCGATCGGAATGCACTTCGCCGGCGATTGGCCGGAGCTCCAGATGGAGCTGTGGGCGGTCAGGGAAGATAGGCGATGACCGACAACGACGATCCGTTCGGACGGCGCGACCGAACCATCATCCGACCCAATCCCGGCGGTCGGCGTCCCGTCGCGCCTGCGGCGCCGAACGCGCCGACAGCTGGTCCCGCCCCGCCCGCCGGCGGCGCGCCGCCGGCTTCAACGCCGACGCCGCCGGTCAGCTATCCCGCGCCGCCCTATCCGCCCTCGCCCTATGCGCCGCCTGCTCAGCCGCAGACGCCGCCGCAGGGCGGACAGGCCAACTGGGACGGATGGATGTCGCCGACGCCGCCGGTCTTGCCCTACCTGCAACAGGGCGCCGCATCGACGCCGATGACGCCGGCGCCGCAATCGCCACATCTGTCGGTCGATTTGGTCTCCGTCGCCGCGAACCCGCTGATGCGCGCCGCCGCGTCTCTGCTGCTGCTGCTCGGACGTCTGCGCGCCTCGCTGTCGCACGCCGGCGCCGGGCAGCTCATGGATCAAGTCGCCCAGGCGATCCAGCAATTCGAAATCGACGCCCGCGCCGCTGGCGCTCCGGCCGATCAGGTCAATATCGGCAAATACGCGCTCGCCGCGTGCGCCGACGACATCGTGCAGAACCTGCCGAGCGACGATCGGCAAATCTGGACGCAATACAGTATGCTCGTGCGCTTCTTTAGCGAACGCACCGGCGGCGTGAGATTCTTTCAAGAGCTCGACCGCGCCAAGCAGAATCCCGCTGTCAATCTCGGCCTGCTCGAAGTCATGCACGCGTGCCTCAGCCTCGGCTTCGAAGGCGTCTATCGGACCGCGGGGGGCGCCGGAGCGCTGCAGGGCGTGCGCCGTGATCTTTACGAGACGATCCGCCGCGCCCAACCCAAGACGATCGAAGACCTCTCGCCGCATTGGCGCGGCCTGACCATCGCCCTGGCGGGCAGCCGGTTTCAGGCGCCTGTCTGGGCCGTCGCCGCCGTCGCCGGCGTGATCCTGCTCGGCGCCTATCTCTTCCTGCGCAATGCGCTGAGCGGCGAAGCCGAGGCCCTGGCGGTCAAGATGGCGCAAGTGCATCCCGACGCCGAAATCGCCATCGCGCGTGAGGCCGCGGTCAAGCCGCCGCCCGATCCGGTGGTGAAGACGTCGACTCAACTCGAGCGCATTCGCGCCGCGCTCGCCGACGAAATTCTCGCCGGCAAGGTCAACGCCGACCAGACGGCGACCAGGATCTTCATTCGGATCGGCAGCCTCGTGCTGTTCCCCTCCGGCGGGGCCAAGGTCAACGACTCGTTCTCGCCGATCGCCAAGAAGATCGCGCTGTCGCTCGACAAGGAGCCGGGGGCGATCCAGGTCGACGGCTACACCGACAGCGATCCCATCCAGACTGTGGCGTTTCCGTCGAATTTCGCGCTCTCCGAGGCGAGGGCGAAATCCGTCGCCGGCCTCCTGAAAGTCGACCTCGCCCACCCCGAGCGCGTCGAGGTAGCCGGAAAGGGAACCGACAATCCTGTCGCCCCAAACGACGTCGAGGCGGACAAAGCGAAGAACCGACGCGTGGAGATTTCCATCCCGCGCGCCGACTGATCGGACCGGAAACTGCGTCTCGCCCGCGAGACAGGAGAATTCGCCGCCATGACGATCGTCGCCTGGCTCTGGACCGCGCTCAGCCTTGTCGCCGCGTTCCTCCTCGCGGGGCTGATTTGGCTCGCCGGTCCGCTTGTCTCCTTCGGCGACGCGCAACCGTTTGAAAGCGTCGGCGCGCGCCTCGGCGTCATTCTCGTTCTCTGGCTGATTGTCGGCGTCTCGCTCGCCTGGCGGATCATCAGCCGCCGCCGCGCCGCCGCGGCGCTTGAAAAAGCGATGATCGAACCGGTGGCCGATGAAAGCGACGCGCCGATCTTAAAGGAGAAGATGGAGGACGCGCTCGCCACGCTCAAGCGCACGGCGAGCACGCGCGCCGGAGCGCTCTACGAATTGCCGTGGTATCTCATTATCGGCCCGCCCGGCGCTGGCAAGACGACGGCGTTGGTCAATTCGGGCCTGAAGTTTCCCCTGGCGGGCGACAACGCGGCGAAAGCGATCCAAGGCGTCGGCGGAACACGCTATTGCGATTGGTGGTTCACCGATGCGGCGGTGCTCATCGACACCGCCGGCCGCTACACGACGCAGGACTCAGACGCCAAGGTCGATCGCAGGAGCTGGCTCGCGTTTCTCGACATGCTGCGTCGCAACCGCCCGCGTCAACCGATCAACGGCGTCATCGTCGCGATCAGCATCGCCGACGTGCTTCACCTCTCAGCGGCCGAGGTCGCCGCGCACGCCGACGCGATTCGCAAGCGTCTCACCGAATTGCACGAAGAACTGAAAGTCGATTTTCCCGTCTACGTGGTCTTTACCAAGATGGATTTGATCGTCGGCTTCACGCAGTACTTCGCCGATCTCGACGAAGCGAGACGCCGGGCGGTCTGGGGCGCGACGTTCCAGTCCTCCGACAAAAAAGCCAACCATATCGGCCAAGTTCCCGAGGAGACGGATCTCCTCATCCAACGCATCTCGCAACGCATGCCTGAGCGCTTGCAGGAGGAGCCGGATCTGCGCTCGCGCGCGATCTTGTTCGGCCTGCCCGCCCAGCTCAGCGCCATCCGCAAACCGATCGCCGACTTTCTCAATCGCGTCTTCGAGCCGACGCGGTACCACACCGCGGCGACGCTGCGAGGATTCTACTTCACCTCAGGCACGCAGGAGGGAACGCCGTTCGATGCGGTGATCGGCGCGCTGCAACGCAGTTACGGCGTCGAAAGCTACGCCGCGGCGGCGTTTTCCGGCGTTGGCAAGAGCTTCTTCCTTCATGACCTCCTTGCCAAAGTGGTGTTCGGCGAGGCGGGGTGGGTGTCGACGAACATCGCCGCGGTGCGCCGCTCCTTGGCGCTGCGTGCGGCCGCGTTCGCACTGATCGTCTTCGCCACGATCGGGATGCTCGGCCTCTGGTCGATGAGCTACGAGCGTAACGGCGCGCTGATCGCCGCTACCGAGCGCGGCGTCGAGAGCTACGCGGCCGCCGCCGACCCGTTGATCAAGCAAAACATGGTGACCGATCCCAACCTGTTGCCGATCTACGAATTGATCGGCGCCTTGCCCGATCTGCCCGCCGGCTACGCCCATCGCGACGCATCGACGCCCATCGGGCAAACCTTCGGTCTCAGCCAGCGCTCGCGGCTGCAAGACGCGTCCGAGCAAATCTATCGGCAGGCGCTAGAACGTCTGATGCGGCCGCGGTTGATCCTTTCGATGGAGCAACAAATCCAGAAGAGCATCGCCGACCCGACGTTTGTTTACGAAGCGCTGAAGGTCTACCTCATGCTGGGCGGCAAGGCGCCAAGCGTCGACAAAGATCTGATCGTCAGTTGGTTCGCACGCGATTGGCAGGAGCGCGCCTTCCCCGGCGCGCCTTACGCGCAGGGGCGCGCGCTGTTGCGCGCGCATCTGCAGGCGATGCTCGACATGGACGCCGAGGGCAAGCCGAAGGTGTCGCTCAACGGTCCGCTGGTGGAACAGGCGCAGGCGACGCTCGCGCGCATGCGCGTCTCCGAGCGAGCCTACACGCTGCTCAAGTCCGAGGCGCACAACGAGGCGATCGAGGACTGGGTCGCCTCGCAGCGCGGTGGACCCGACATGGCGCTGGTCTTCGAAGCGGCGAACGGCGTGGGCCTCGACACTGTGCGCGTGCCGGCGTTCTTCACTTATGCGGGCTTCTACGCCGCGCTGCTCGATCACATGCCGACGATCGCCGACAGACTGCGGAAAGAGAACTGGGTGCTCGGCGCCGCCGGCGACCAAGGCGCCGTCAAGCAGCAATATACGAGCTTGTTCCCGGACATTCTCGATCTCTACGGCAAGGATTTCGTCGCCGCATGGAACGTCGCGTTGGGCAATCTGCAGCTGCGTCCGCTGCTCGCCGACGCGCCAAAGTATCTCGCGCTTAGCGCCGCCTCGGCGCCGACCTCGCCGATCAAGCAGATTTTCGAGTCGGTTCGCGACGAGACCGCGCTGACGCGCGAGCGCAAGGCGCCGGCGCCGGCTGGCGGCGCGACGGACCAGGCCAAGAAGGACGCCACAGCGCTGGCGACGCGGCGCTTGGGTCAGACGAGCCGCGACGCAATCGATCTGGCGATGAAATCGCAGCGCAGGGCGGACGACCCGCCCGCCGAGGTTCCCGGAGCCGCGATCGAAGCCAACTTTAAGCCGTTTCAGATTCTCGTCGACGGCGACGCGGGGTCGCGACCGATCGATGCGCTGCTCGCCAATCTCAACGAACTTTATCGCCAACTGATCTTGGCCGCGGACAACCCCACCCAGGCCACGCAAGCGCTCGATCAGGTCGAGGTGCAGGTGGCGAGCCTGCGCGCGAACGTGACGCGGCTGCCACAACCGCTCGCCGGCATGATGGACAAAGTCGCCGGCGAAGCCGCGGCGCACGCCAACGCGAGCTCGATCGCCCAGATTTCCGACGCCATGGCCGAGCAGGTCTCGGCCCCTTGTCAACAGGTCGTCGCCAACCGCTTTCCCTTCGCCAAGAGCGATCGCGATGTGCCGATGGCCGATTTTGCCCGTATGTTCGCGCCCAACGGCGTCATCGACCGCTTCTTCGCCGCCAATCTCGCGCCGCTGATCAATCTGACCGGCAAGACCTGGACCTGGCGCCCCAATCCGAACATGGCGCGGCCATTGTCGGATACGACCCTGCGCGAGTTCCAACAGGCCGCCGAAATTCGCGACGCGTTCTTTCCAACCGGCGGCAATCAACCTAACGTCAGTCTCGAGGTGAAACCGTTGACGCTGAGCAGCGACGCGCAGACAGCGACGCTTTCGATCAACGGCGCCACCGTCGTCGCCCAACAGGGCGCCAACGCCGCTTCGACCGTGCAATGGCCCGGCGCAGGCGCCGGAGCGGCTTCGATCGTCATGACGCCCGACATGCCCGACCGCAAGTCCGATCTGCAGCGCTCCGGCGCCTGGGCGCTGTTCCGGCTCGTCGAAGTTGGCTCGCCGATCCAGAACGGCAACGCTGTCAGAGTCAGCTTCGTGGTCGGCGGGCGCGAGGTTTCTTACCAGTTCACCTCCGCCTCGCTCGTCAATCCTCTGACGATGTCGTCGTTGCGGCAATTCAAGTGCCCTAACGGTCTGTGAGGTTCGATGCCCGCCGGTCTCTTCGGCAAGCTGCCGGTCAAGCGCGATTTCGTCGCCGCCAACGCGCCGCGGCGATTCCTCGCAGTCTGGGAGCCCTGGCTTCAGGCGAGCGTAGCGACTTCGCGTCAGATGCTCGGCGCGGCGTGGAGCGAGGCTTACAATCGCGCGCCGATCTGGCGCTTCTGGCTGGGCGCGGACTTTTGCGGCGAAGCGACGATCGGCGCCTTCATGCCCTCGGTCGACGGCGTTGGACGTTCGTTCCCGCTAGCCGTATTCACTGGCGAGGGCCAGGCCTCGCTGCTGCCGCCCGAACTCGACGCCAACGACCAATGGTGCGATGCGGCTGAGACGATCCTGCTCGACGCGCTCGATCCGAGCGCGTCTTTCGAGGCGATTGCGGCAAGGGCCGCCGCGATGCCGGCGCCCGCCTTGCAGCCGCGCGCAGTGGAACTGTCCGGCATCGAGGAACTGCCTGAGGGCGGGGTGCTGGTGCGCAATATCGATCGGCAGTTGTCACTCGCCTTTCGCGCCGCGCGGCGTTTCGGCCATCGCCGCACGTTCGCCTCGCAGTCCTTCTGGTGGACGATCGGCGGCGAGGGCTTCGCGCCGCTTGCGCTTTCGCTTGTCGGGCTGCCCGCGGCGACGCGTTTCGCGGACATGCTGACAGGCGCCTTCGTAGCTGCGCAGGCGACTGTCGACGGACCACCGGGATGACGGGCGCCTTCATCTTTCGCACCGCGAGCGTCAGTCACGTCGGAAAGGTGCGCAAGCTCAACGAAGACAGCGTGCTTGCGCGGCCCGAGATCGGCCTGTGGGCGATCGCCGACGGCATGGGAGGGCACGGCGGCGGCGATGTGGCGAGCCGCGCCGTGGTCGCGGCGCTGGCGAGGCTCGCGCCGCAGCTTTCGGCCGCCGCGCTGCTCAGCGAATTCGAGGCCTGCATCGTCAACGTCAACGCCGAGTTGCGCGCGCTGGCGCATGCGCGCGGCGGATCGATCGTCGGTTCGACGCTTGTCGCCATGTTGGTTCACGGCGGCCATTTCGCTTGCGTCTGGTGCGGCGACAGTCGCCTTTATCTCTTGCGCGGCGGCGCTCTCGCACAAATTTCTCGCGACCACTCCGAGGTTCAGGATCTCGTCGATCGCGGCGTGCTCGACGGCGACGAAGCGAAGGTTTGGCCGCGCCGCAACGTGGTGACGCGCGCGCTCGGCGCCGCCGAGCAGGCCGAACTCGAAATCGTCGACGGGCCGGCGTTGGCTGGAGACAAGTTCTTGCTGTGCAGCGACGGCCTGACCGCCCATGTCGAGGACGACGAAATCGCCGCTTCTCTCGCCGCCGACGATCCGCAGACGACTTGCGATGAGCTGTTGGCGCTGACCTTGCAGCGCGGCGCGAGCGACAATGTCTCGCTCGTCGCCGTCGCCTGCGACGCCGATATGCGCACGGTGCGCTCGGACGGCGCCTGGCGGCGCGAGATCCTGGGGCGCGGCGGTCTAGGAGACCAGGGGCTCATTTAGCCGCTTCCTCGAGCGCGGCGTCGATCAGCGCTTTGGCGGCGGGGAAGGCGGCGACTTCGATCGCGTTGGAACCGCTCGTGAAGACGGGGCCCGTCAACGCGCCGCCGCTGTGCGTCAAGGTCCCTGCCGAGGCCTGAACCTCGGCGCCCAGATGCGGCAAGGGATCGACCGCGACGCCGCTAAGATAGTACTCGAAATGCAGATGCGGACCGGTCGAGAGACCGCTGTTGCCGGATAGGGCGACGATCTCCCCCTGAACGACGTCGGCGCCTGGCTTGATCGATGCGGGAATGTCCGAGAGGTGCGAATAGGAGGTCTCGAAGCCCTTGTGCTGAATGCGGACGTGATTGCCGAAGCCAGGCGCCGGCCCGGCGAATTCCACTTTGCCGTCAGCTGCGGCGCGCACCGGCGAACCGACCGGGGCGCCGAAGTCGATGCCCGCGTGCAGCCTGAGGATGTGCAGGATCGGATGAAAACGCATGCCGAACAGCGAGGTCACCGGGGCGCCCTTGATCGGCGCGAGAATGCCGCCGACGCTGATCGCGCCGCTTTGCCCGAAGCCTTGCGGCGGCGCGCCGACTTTGGGCTCTGGGCCCTTCGGCTCGGACGCGGCTTTGGCGTCGAAGCAGCGGAACGCGCCGTCCGCCGTCTCGAAGGAATAGCAATCGACCGACGCGGCGCCGCCGCTCAGACCGACGTAGATGACCCGCCCCGAGGACCTAGCTTTGTCGCGATAATCACTGGCGTAAATGACGCGGATGGTTTCGTCGGCGAGCAGCGGGGACTTGAGATCGGCGAGACGCCCGGTGAGTTGTATCGCCTCGCGGATCACTGGTTCCGGCATCCCGTTGCGCAATCCCGCGCTGTAGACGCCGTCGGCGAGGTCGAAGCGCTGAGCGGCGTCGGTCGTCTTGTTCGAATCGTCGAGCAGCCCGACGGGAATCGTCGGCTCCGCGCCTTCGCCGTAGAGGCCGTTGTCGGTCAGTGCGATCGCGCCGACGTATTCGTTGTTCTCGTAGATCGCCAGTTGGGTCGCCCGATAGTCGCCGGCCGCGTCGAGAGCGCCGACCACGAGCGCGACGCTCTGCGCCGGCAGGGTTTGCACGTTGAACGTCGCCTTCGCCGCCGCTTCGACCGCGCGCGCGCCGCCTTCGGCGTAGCCGTTGGCGATCAGCAAATCGCCGATCTTTTCCGCCACCACCGTCTTGAGAATCGTCTGCTTGAGTTGCGGCGGCCTGCGCGGCCCGCCAGCGGCCACCTCGAGTTGGTTGCTATTGGCGTTGGTCAGTAACAAATCTTGCGCGTCGGCCGGGGTGTCCGCGCCGCCGTCGTCGTCGAAGCCGGCTTCGATCTGGGCGGCGTCGCTCGCTCCGGCGACCTGCGCCGAATTCATCGCCAACTGCGCCGCCAGCGCGTCGGCCTCCTGACCCGCTTCGGGAAACTTGCCCATGTAGCCGCCGTCAGTCGAAACCAGCGTGGCGCCGACGTAATAGGCTGGGATCTCGAGTTTCGGCGCGTTGGCGTCAAGCTTGAACGGCGCGGCGACGCGCAGCTCTTTCGGCGCCGAGACCGCGCCCCGCCGCGCCAGCACGGGATCGCCGGGAAGGTCGATGATGGTCGAAAGCCTGGCGGCGGGCGGCGCCTTCGACGCGGGCTCGCGCGTCGGCGGAGTTGGCGACGGTCCCACCGTTGGCCGATGCGCCAGGAGGCGCCAGCCGACTAGGCCGGCGCAAACGCAAGAGATCGCCAACGAGGCCGCGAGTGCGAGTATGCCGCCGCGTCGGGTCATGGAAGTGTCGTCGCGCTCCACAATATTCGCGCGGCTTTGCGCTGGTCGATCCTTCGCCTAACCACGAAGTCGCGCGGAAGCAAGCATGTCGACCGGCGCAGACGCTGCTTCGGCGAAACTCGGCGCCACCCGCGACTCGTCGGTCCAAGGCGGACCGGCCGCAGCATTGGAAGCAACAATGTCACGCCGAATTGCCGCCGCGGCCGTGCGGACCGCCGCCGCCACAGCGGTTGCGGGCCGTCCCGCAAGTCGTCGCCAACGCGGCGGGCATTCCGCCTTCGACGCCGCGCCGACGCCTCGCTCGGCGAGCAACGCCGCCGCAGGATGGAGCTCCATCTCGATCGACGGCGCCAGCGCGTCCTCGGCGCACCGGAATCCCTTCCGATCGACGGCGCGAGTCGATCATTCGAGCAGGTGGGTCTCGACCCGGCGGTTCTCTGGGCTAAAGGGATCGGCGACCCGCGGCTTGGTCTTGCCGAAACCCTTGGCCAGCAGCTCGGCGGCGTCGACGCCTTGCGCGGCTAAAAAGGCGACGACCGCGTTGGCGCGGCGCTCCGAAAGCCCGAGATTGTATGCTTCGGCGCCGGTCGCGTCGGTGTGGCCATCGATCTCGAATTTCAGCCCCTTGAGCTTGGGATCTTGGAGCGCCTTGGCGAACTGGTCGAGATTCTCCTTGGCGGACTCCGTGAGCTTGTCGGAATCGAAATCGAAGCTCACCAAGAGATCGAAGCGCGTCACCGATTGCGCCGGCGGCGCGGGGCAGTCGGCGGCCGTGCCGACGCAGATGGCGCGCGTCTTGCCATTGGCCTTGGCCGCCTCCGCGGCGACCTTATCCTTGACGAAGATGTCAATCACCTGGTCGGCGGAATAGGCGGGATCGGCGTGAGCGGGAGCGATCAGCGCCGAGGGCGCAGCCGCCAAACAGACTGCCGCGCCGAGGACCACAGTTAAGGATGCTCGCATGGCTATTCTCCGTCCGTTGCGCTCGCACGCGGCGAGCTGCGAAGACTTAAGCTCATTGTTCGCGCATGGGTCAAACATGACCATGCTGTCTTTGGTCGCGACGGCGCGTCTGCGGCAAACTGGCGAGTCCGACATGGCGTTGCTCCTTCAACTCGCGGACCGCTTGCGCCGCGGCGTCGGTCGTCGGCGCGCGACCGCTTGTTCGGTGTTACACTTACGGTCCGAACGCGTGGCGGAAGCGCGCGGGAGATCGAAGGGGCACCGGTCGCCCTAGCGAGTCGGTCGTCTCTGGGTGGAAATGCGGTTTCCCTCGCCATCCGACGGCGTTACGCTCGCGACGGCCGAGTTGAGCGCGCAGCCGCCGACGCGTTTGGCAGGACTTGGGTTCCGCACTTCGTTTCAGGTCTGGAGCGCGCGCGCCGTGGAAGAGAAGACGGTATTCCAGCCCGCTTCGGGCGGCAGCGTCAGATCCGGCGGGCGCTTGAACGGCGTTTACGAGATCGAAAGCCTCATCGCCCAGGGCGGCATGGGAGAAGTCTACAAGGGCTTCAACATTCAGACCAACGATCCGGTCGCGATCAAGATGATCCGGCCGGAGCTTTCACGCAATCCCGACGCTTTCGCGCTGTTCCGGCGCGAGGCGTCGACCCTGCACAATCTCCAGCACGAAGCCATTGTGCGCTACTTCGTCTTTTCCGTCGACCCTGAGCTGCAACGCGCCTACTTGGCTATGGAGTTCGTCGACGGACCGTCGCTGACCAAGCGACTGGCTGCGGGGGCGCTCCCCCTCGCCGACGTCAGGATTCTGCAGCGGCGCATTGGCGGCGCGCTCGAGGCGGCGCACGGTCTCGGCGTCATCCACCGCGACGTTTCTTCCGACAATGTCATTCTGCCCGGCGGCGACATACGGCGCGCCAAAATCATCGACTTCGGCATCGCGCGTTCGCGTCAGCTCGAGGGCACGATCGTAGGCGATGGTTTCGCCGGAAAATACAACTACGTCTCGCCGGAGCAGGTCGGCCTCGCCGGCGGCGAGGTGACGTTCAAGTCGGACATCTACAGTTTCGGGCTGGTCCTTGCGGAAGCCCTGCGCGGGCGCCCCATCGATATGGGCGGCTCGCCCGTCGAGGTCATCGAGAAAAGGCGCGTCGTTCCCGACCTCTCGGACATCAATCCGGCGATCCGCCCGCTCATTCAGGCGATGCTGCAGCCCTTGCCGGCGAACCGTCCGCCGAGCATGGCCGCTGTCGCCGCGTGGGGCGATGTCGGCGCCTCGAGCGCAGGCGCGGACAACCTGAGCGATCACGGCCGGCGGCGCGCCGGCGCAGCGACGACGGCGGCTTCAAGCGGGCGATGGGCGGGAATCTTGGGGGCGCTGATTGTGATTGTGAGCGTTGGCGTCACGATCTACGTCTTTCGTGAAGACGTCGCGAGGTGGTTCAAGTCGGCGTCGTCGCTTGTCGCGCCGGTCCTAACGCCGGCGCCGACTGCCGCCCCAACGAAGCTGCCGCCTCTCGGCGCGGCGCCGGCGACGTCGCAACCGGCGCCGACCGCGACGCCGTCAACCAGCGCCGAAACACCTGCGCCCAGCTTGACGCCTGCCGCTACGCCCAGCCCGACGCCCTTAGCGACCGCGGCCAGACCGCCCCACGTCCCAACCGCCGAGGAGCTGATTGACGCCTTGCCGCCGCGCGCGCCGCAGCCTCTCATCGTTTTGGCGCCGGCGACGGTCGGCAAGCCCTATCACGAAGACCTTCCCGCATTCGTGGATCCGGGCGGCAAGGGGCTGCGGCTCACAGCGAACGCGCTGCCGAGCGGCTTGGTTTTCAAGGATCTCGGCGGCGGCCGAAGCGAGATCGACGGCGCGCCGACTCGCGCGGGAAGCGCGAGCATGCAAGTCGTCGCCGTCAACCATAATGGCCAGACGACAGAAATGGCGGCGACGATCGTCATTGGCGACATCCAATCGGCTGGGAGACCGGCGGCGGTCGCGACTCCGACGCCCGCGTCGGCGCCGATCGTGACGCCGACGCCCGCCTTTGCCGCAACGCCAGCCCCGTCCGCGACGCCGCCGCGACCTGCGCAGACATTGACTGTTCTCGAAGGCGCGAGAGCCGGAGAGGATTACAGCGCGGCGCTGCCGCCGTTCGACGTCGGGGCGAACGGCGGTGGATTAGCCCTGCGGGCCGAACCCAATCCGCCCGACGGCTTAAGCTTCATCGATCTCGGCTCGGGCCTCAGCCAGCTTTCGGGAAAGCCCAGCGCGGCTGGCGTCTTCGCGTTTGACGTCGTCGCCACCAACCCGGCAGGTCTTTCGGCGCGCATGGCGATCAAGATCGTCGTTGCGACGGCGCCGACGCCCCCGCCGGCCGCGCCGACGATCGCGTCCGCCCCGGTGGACAAGGCCGGCGCTTTCATCGCTGGATTCGACGGCGGCCCCTGCTTCCTGGTGCGTCCGCTGCCCGGGGCGAGCGACGCGCGCGCCCTCCAGGGGATCGGCGACGAACTCGCTCCCTTCCAGCGCTTCGACGCCGGCTATACGCGCGAAGTCGGCGTCGAGGCGCAATTGGGCTTGCGCCTGATCGCAGCGGCGGAATGTCCGGCGCTGGACATGATCCGACTGGGGGCGGCGACCGGCGCCGCGCCGCGCATCGAGCTCACGAGTTACGAAGTCGGGCGGGGCAAGCCGCTCGAGGGGACCATCGCCAACCTCGCCGGCCGTCGTCTTGCGTTGCTGCTGGTCGACAACGACGGCGTCGCCCATCGCCTCGCAGCGAAGACGCTTCCGGGCGGCGATTCCGCGACGTTCAGCGCGCCGCTGGTCGCCGACGCCTCCTCTATAGGCCCGCTTCAGATCGTCCTCGCGGTCGCCTCGACCAAGCCGATCGCCGCACTGGAAGGCCTTCGCTCAGCGCCAGTGAAGGAGCTGGCGCCCCGGGTGATCGGCGAGGCGCCGACCGACTCGGCGTCGGTCGAAGCTGAATTCTTCAAGCTGGTCGAATGAGCGCGAGGGAGCGCCAGTCCGCCTAGGACCGCCTGAAGCGTGGCGATCCTCCGCCCCAGATCGCCGGCGCGGAGCGCATTCCGCGGCGGAGGTCCGCGCCGCGGCGTCCCGTAAGGGCGGACCGGCGGCTCGAGGCAAGGGCCCGGCGCCGCCGGCAAGGCTTGGAGGCGTATTGCTCCGGCCGCACAAACAGATATGCTTGCACTACACCGGTATAGGAGCGAGCAAAACAAAAGGAGACGACGCCATGGCCTCGAACAGCAATTCCGGCCAGAAGTTCATCTCGCGCAATCGCAAGCCGCGTGTCCATATCACCTATGAAGATCCGTACGATGCGGAGCGGCTCGTCGAGCTGCCGTTCGTCATGGGGGTCATGGCCGACCTTTCCGGCAACAATTCGGCGGTCGCCAAGCCGGACATGAACGATCGGGCGTTCCTTGACTTCGACATGGACAATTTCGACAAGCGCATGGCGGCGATCGAGCCCGGCCTGACGATGAAGGTTCCCAACAAGCTCGGCGATGGCGAAGGCGCCGACAGGCTCAGCGTCAACCTGAAGTTCTCCAAGATGGAGGACATGTCTCCGGCGGCGGTCGCGCGGCAAGTCCCGGCGATGGCCAAGCTTCTGGCGGCGCGCGAGCAGCTAGCCAATTTGTTGCGTTACATGGACGGCAAAGTCGCCGCCGAGGACTCGCTCAAGAAGCTGCTCGCCGATCCGCAATTGATGGCGGCGATGAAACAGCGGCTCAGCCAGCAGCCTAGCGGCGACGGCCCAACCGAATAAGGGGAAGCGCCATGGCCACCCAACCGGAACAGAAGAGCGTCGCGCTGGAAACGCCGGCGCTCACCGAGGCGGACGATTTCGCCGCCGTGCTCAAGCAGAATTTCAAGCCGCGCAGCGAGCGCGCCGCGACGGAAGTCGAGAACGCGGTGCAGACCCTGGTCACCCAGGCGCTTGCGGACTCGAGCCTGGTCAAGGGAGACGTCATCGACACGATCGAGGAGATGATCGCGCGTCTCGACGAAAAGCTCTCGGCGCAGATGAACGAGATCCTGCACGCGCCCGAGTTTCAGCAATTGGAGAGCGCCTGGCGCGGTCTGCACTATCTGGTCTACAATTCCGAGACCGACGCGACGCTGAAAATCCGCGTCATGAACGTCGGCAAGATGGAGCTCTATCGCAATCTCAAGCTCTATCCCGGCGCGCGCTGGGACCAGAGCCCGCTGTTCAAGAAGATCTACGAGAGCGAGTTCGGCCAACTCGGCGGCGAACCCTACGGCGCGCTGATCGCCGACTATCATTTTAGCCACGCGCCGACCGATGTGCAGCTGCTGCGCGACCTGTCGAAGGTCTCGTCCGCGGCCCTGGCGCCGCTGATCGCCGGCGCCCACCCCAATCTACTCGGCATGGATTCCTGGACCGAGCTGATGAATCCGCGCGACATCGGCAAACTGATGGACACGCCCGATTACGCCGCCTGGAAGGGCCTGCGCGACGCCGTCGACAGCCGCTATGTTGCGCTGTGCATGCCGCGCGTTCTGTCGCGCCTGCCTTACGGCGCCAAGTCGGAGCCGATCGAGGAATTCGCATTCGAAGAGGACACCGACGGTCACAAGGGTGAGAAATACGGCTGGATGAACGCCGCCTATGCGATGGCGGCCAACATCAATCGCGCCTACAAGGAATACGGCTGGACAGTGCGCATCCGCGGCGTGCAGTCGGGCGGCGAAGTGATCAATCTTCCGACCCACACGTTCCCCACCGACGACGGCGGTGTCGATCTGAAATGCCCGACGGAAATCGCGATCACCGATCGGCGCGAAGCGGAGCTGTCCAAGTCCGGCCTCATCTCGATCATCCATCGCAAGAACACCGACAAGGCGGCCTTCATCGGCGCGCAGTCGATTTACAAGCCCAAGCTTTTCGACAAACCCGAGGCGACCGCGGCGGACAATCTCTCCTCGCGCATTCCTTACATGTTTGCGGTGTCGCGCTTCGCCCACTATCTCAAGTGCATGGTGCGCGACAAGATCGGCTCGACCAAGGAAAAAGACCAGCTCGAAAAATGGCTGAACGAGTGGATCACGCTCTACGTCGACGGCGATCCGAAGAATTCGAGCGAGGAGGTCAAGGCGCGGTTTCCACTCGCGGCGGCGAAGGTCACCGTGGTCGCGGACGAGGAGAACCCCGGGTATTACGCCGCCAATTTCTATCTACGCCCCCACTTCCAGCTCGAGGGCATGGATATCGGCATGAGCCTCGTGTCGAAGATTCCGGCCGAGAAACAATAAAGTCGCTCCTCGCAGCGGCGCGCGCCGGCGTAAGGCCGAGCAAGCGTACCGTAAGACGACTCCGACGGGCAGGACGCACGAAAGGCCTGAAGGGCGGTGAGTCCGCACGGCGGGAAGTGCAACGCTTCAACAGGAGCTACGACGATGGCCACAGCTGACTATTTCCTCAAGATCGACGGAGTCGAAGGCGAGGCGCAGGACGACAAGCACAAGGGCGAGATTCATATCGATTCGTTCCATTTCGGCGTCTCGAACATGGGCTCGGGCCACACGGGGACGGGGTCGGGCTCCGGCAAAGCCGTGGTGCACGACCTGCATTTGTCCAAGCACTCCGACAAGTCTTCGGCCAATCTGTTCATCGCCTGCTGCAACGGCAAGCATTTCCCCAAGGCGACGTTCATCGTGCGCAAAGCGGGCGAAAAGCCGCATGAGTACCTCAAATACACGATGGACAACGTGCTGATTTCGTCGTTCGGCAACAAGAGCCACGGCGGCGACATCACCACCGAGACGCTGTCGCTCAACTTCACCAAGATCGAATTCGAATACGTGCCGCAGAACAAGGACGGCACCGCTGGCGCGAAGGTCGTCAAGACGTACGACATTGCGGCGAACAAGGCGAGTTGATCGCCGCGCTCGCCGACCACGAAAGACAATCCCTGCGCGAGGACGCGAGCGCATCCTCGTGATTGCCGGTCGATTGGGGAGATCTCCATGTCATTGTTCACGACTTCGCCGTGGGAGTACGACACGTCGCAGGAATCCAGCGTCTCGATCGCGGTCGGGACCGGCGGGATAGGAACGCTGTATTTCGTCAACTCAGAAACTGGCGAAACCATGCAGGTTCCGTATAGCTATGCTGGTTTGGGCGGCGGGGCTGGAGCCCCGGCGAATTTTGCCCAATCGACCGCCGAAAACCCGAGCGCCGGCTCGGTGCAGGTTCTGCCGTGGGGCACTTTCGACGCCACGATCTTTCCCTGCACTGGGCAGCTCATCGCCATCTCCGCCACCGCCGGCATCTTCCAGCCCAGCTTCTTCCCGAACTCCGGCGCCTGCGCCTGCATATTCGCGTTCGGCATGCTGCCGCCCCAGGCCTATCTGCTCGCGATCGGAGAATTCAACTCCGCGCTTCCCTCGGCCGGCGTCAGTCAGTGCGTGGTGACCTTCCAGGAGGCGACCTCGTACGCCGGCGCCGGCGATACGACGAACGATACGACTGGGTCCGGGGCCGACGATTCGGGCGGCGGAGGATCGAGCGACGGCGCCGCCGCAACCGGTTGAGACTGGAGCGCGCGAAGTCGCAAGGGACTGCGCGGCGTCGAGATCGCGCCGTCTGCGAAACGCGCCTCTCCATCTTGTTGAGGCGTCTCTCCCGATGTCGGAGGACCGATCATGGCTCAGGTCGATATGTTCCTCAAGATCGATGGGATCGAGGGCGAAGCGCAAGACGAAAAGCACAAGAACGAAATTGCGATCACTTCGTACTCCATGGAGGTCGCCAACGTCGGTTCGGGCGGCGGGACGATGGGTTCGAGTTCCGGCAAGGCCTTGGTCCGCGACATTCAAGTGTCCATGGTGGTCAATAAGGCCTCGCCCAACCTCTTCATCGCGTGCTGCACGGGAAAGCATTTCGCCACGGCTTGGCTCTATGTTCGCAAGGCCGGCGAAAAAGGCCTGGAATACGAGACGATCAAGTTGACGGACGTGTTCGTTTCTTCGTTTTCCAAGACGACCCAACATGACAGCGTCATGGCGACCGACACCGCATCGCTGAATTTCTCCAAGATCGAATATACCTACAAGCCGCAGAATGCGGATGGCTCAGCCGGCGCCAGCATAACGAAGACTTACGACGTGAAAGCCAACCGAGGAACATGAGCGGTGGACACGGGACCGGTTTTGCGCTCAAGCTAGTCTTCCGCGCCGGGTTTCATAGTCGGCGCGGCGGTTCATGCGCAGGTCGCCGGAGCGCCGCAACTCGGTCCGTTTGAGCGGGTTACGCCGATGGCAACGAACAAGAACGACCGCCTCGCTCCGCCGCTGATGTACGCTTTCCGCGCCGCGCACGAGAAGCGCGACGCCAAGCAGCGGCTGGACTTGCGCGATGAAGCGGGCGAGCGCGTGATTGCGGCCAGGCGGGCGACGACGCGAAGCCCGATCTCGGAATCCGGACTACGGCGCGAAGTGATGGCGGACCTGCTGGGTCTGTTCAACACCACGAACCTCGACGCCGCCGTGGATTTGTCCGAGCTTCCCGCGGCGCGCAGTTCCATCCTAAATTACGGCTTTCCCGATCTGTCGCTACGCACGATTGACGAGAACACGCTGTCCGAGGTCGCGCGCGAAATCGAGATCGCACTGACCGATTTCGAGCCGCGCCTTGCGCCCGGCTCGGTCAGGGCGTCGCGCGACGCGAACGTCGCGGCCGAGGACCTCAGACTGCGCTTTCTCGTCAAGGCCGATCTGCGGGCGCAGCCCGTCAACGTATCGGTGGAATTCGTCGCAGAGGTCGAACTCGACGGCAAGATTGGAATCGAGCGGGCGTGACGCCATGAACCGCGAATTTCTCGAATTCTACAATCGCGAGCTTTCCCTTCTCCGCGAGCAGGCTGGCGAATTCGCGCAAGAATATCCTGGCGTCGCGGAGCGGCTTGGCGGCCTGATGGCCGATCGGCTCGATCCGATGATCGCCGGCCTGCTCGAGGGCGCGGCGTTCCTGGCCGCGCGCGTCCAACTCAAGCTCAAGCACGAGTTCTCCGACTTCACGACGAATCTGATCGATCAGCTCGCGCCGCACTATCTCGCGCCGACGCCCGCCTTCCTTCTCGTCCAGGCGCAGCCGAAATTCGGCGATCCGGCCTTGCGCGAGGGTCGGATCATCGCCCGCGGCGCCTACTTCGACGCCGCCTATCGCGAACTCGAGCGCAACATCGCCTGTCGCTTCAAGTTGACGGCGCCGATTGCGCTCTGGCCGTTCGAGATCGCGCGGGCCGAGTACTTCACCAGCGCCGGGCCGTTACAGGCCCTCGGCCTGCCGCTGGGCGGCGAATGTGCGGCGGGCCTGCGCTTGCAACTCGGCGTGCGGGCCGCGGCTCGGCGCCAGGACGAGCCCGCCGACAAGGAGGCCGAGACGCGGCCGGAGTTGCGTTTTTCGGCGTGCCACGTCAAGGATCTGCGCTTCCACATCCTGGGCCACGAGGCCGATGCGATCGCGCTGTACGAGCAGGCGTTCGCGCATTGTCGGGGCGTCTATTTTCGTTTTCTCGACGCCTTCGGCGATCCAGTCGTCATCAGAGGCGACGATGGAAGTCTGCGCCAGATCGGCTTTGGCGAAGACGAGGCGCTGCTGCCTAACGACACGCGGCTGTTTCGCGGTTTTGATTTTCTGCGCGACTATTTCGCCTTTCCGCGCCGCTTTCTCGGCTTCGACCTGACCGGGCTCGGAGCGATCGCGCCGCGGCTGGCCGCCAAGTCGGTCGACGTCGTCCTCGCCTTCGACGCGGTCAGTCCGCGTTTGGCCGCCGCCGTGCGCGCCGACTTCTTCGCGCTCAACGCCGCCCCTGCCGTCAATCTGTTTGAAAAGACCGTCGATCGTATTCCCGTGAAATCCAACCAACACGAATACCCTGTCGTGCCGGACCGCAGCCGCGCGCTCGATTTCGAACCGAACCGCATCGTCAATGTCTTCGCCCATATCCCGGGCGTCGCACAAAAGGTCGCGGTCGAGCCGCTCTATTCGGCGGCGGCCGGGCGCAGCGCTTCGGGGCTGTGCTACACCGTCCGCCGCCTGCCCCGCCGCCGCACCGCCGAAGAACGCAAATACGGGCGGACGTCGGATTACACCGGTACGGATATGTTCCTGTCGCTGGGCGAGCGCTCCGATCCCGAAGAAGTCAAGCGTGTCGCCGAATTGAGCGTCCAGGCGTTATGCACCAACCGCCATTTGACCGAACATTTGCCGGTCGGCGAGGGCGGCGCCGACTTCCGTCTTCTCGACGACGTCGACCTCGAATTGCGTTGCGTCGCAGGACCGACGCGCCCGCGCGAGCCGACGATGACCGCAATGATAGGCAAGACCGAAGGGTCTTCGGTCGGCGATATCGCTTGGCGCCTCGTCAACATGCTCAGCCTCAATCATCTCGGCCTCGTCGAGCGCGCGGCCGGCGAGGGCGCGCAATCGCTGCGCGAAATTCTCATGCTCTTCGCCGACGCTTCCGACAACGCAACCGAGCGCAAGATCGGAGGCGTGCGAAGTCTCGACGCCCGACCGGTCGTTCGTCGCGTCCGTCAGCCCCAGGGCGCCGCGGCGGCGCGCGGCCTCGAGCTCGCGGTGCTGATCGACGACAGGGCCTATGAGGGCTCCGGCGCATTTCTGATGGGGGCGATCCTCGATCGCTTTTTCGCCGAATACGTCGCGATCAATCACTTCACCCAGTTGATCGTGCGCACGAGCGAGCGAGGCGAGATCATGCGCTGGCCGCCGCGTCTCGGCTTAAGGGGCGTCTCGTGAGCTTCCGCGACGAGCTTATCGCCGAGCCATGGCGCTTCGACCTCCTCGCGACGCTGAGGCGCTTCGAGCGCGAGAACGCCGACAAGCCACGCATCGGCGACGCGGCGACGCTGGCCGAAGAATATCTCGTCGTCTCGCAAAATCCGTATTTGGAGTTTCCCGCGTCCAATCTCGAAAGCGCGGTCGTCGAGCCATCGGGGCGGATTCGCCTCGTCGCGCGCTTCCTCGGCATGTTCGGGCCGCAAGGCGCGCTGCCGTTGACGACCACCGAAGAGAGCTTTCTCTGGTTGCTCGAGCGCGACGACGCGTTTCCGCGCTTTGTCGACATCTTTCAGCGCCGTTTCATCGCGTTGTTTTTTCGCGCCTGGGCCGACGCGCGCCCGATCGCGCAGAACGATCGACCCGACGAGGATCGGTTTCGCGCCTATGTCGGTTCCATGATCGGCGTCGGCACGGCGCCGTTCCGCGACGCCGATTCGCTCTCCGACTTCGCCAAGATGGAATATGCGGGCTTGCTCGCGCCGCGGGCCAAGAGCGCCCCTCGGCTTCGCGCCATGCTCTCGGGGTTGTTCGGCGCGCGCGTCGAAATCGACGAATTCGTCGGCGTTTGGTTGACGCTCGACGCCAGCGAGCGTTCGCGCCTCGGCGCACGCGCCAGCCGATTGGGCGACGACTGCACACTTGGCGCCAGTATGTTCAGCGTAAGCGACAAGTTTCGCGTTCGCGTCTTCGTGCGCGACTTCCGGCAGTGCCAGAGCTTTCTGCCAGGATCGGATTGTGCGCGGATGATCGCCGATGCAGTCTTCCTCTATGTCGGCGAAGAATACGATTGGGACATGGAGCTGGCGATCCCTGCCGGGGAAATCACGCCGGTTCGTCTTGGCGACGGCGCCAAACTCGGCTGGACGAGCTGGATGGCGCCGAATTGGTCGAAGACCGACGAAACGATGCGCAAGGACGCGCGGTTTCACGTCGTCAGCCGTCTCGCGCGCCAGCGCGCGGCGCCCCACGACAATTAGCCTTGGAGGAAGCTATGGGCGCGGACATCAGCGTCGAATCCGTGGCCGGCAAGCTCAACCGCGTCGGCTATGAATCCTTCATCCAGGCGCTGCGGCAGGCCAAGAACGCCGGCAATCGCAACATCGAACTCGGCCACTGGATGCTGCACCTGCTGCAGAAGGAGCGAACCGATCTCGTCCTGACGGCGGACCATTTCGAGCTGAACCGCGCCAAGCTCATCGCCGACGCGACGGCGGCCGTCAACGGCTTCCGCAAGAACGAGACGGAAATGCCGGGCATCTCCAATCAAGTGGCGGACGCGCTCGATCGCGGCTGGCACTACGCGACGCTGCTGTTCGGCGAAACTCAAATCCGCACCGGCCATCTGCTGGTGGCGATGCTCAAATCGATCGAGCTTCGGCGCGCGCTCATCGGCGTTTCGCCGGAATTCGGCAGGATCCCCGTTGACGAAGTGGCGATCGGCCATCGCGCCATCTGGGCCCAATCTGACGAGGGCAACCTTCGCCCGATGGACGGCTCGGGCATCGCCGCCGCCAACGCGGAAGGGACGATCGCGGCTCCCGGCGCGATGGGCACAACGGCGCTCGATCGCTTCAGTCAGAATCTCACCGCCAAGGCCAAGGCCGGCGGCATGGACCCGATCCTCGGCCGCGATGAGGAGATCCGTCAGATCGTCGACGTGCTCATGCGCCGGCGCCAGAACAACCCGATCCTCACCGGCGAAGCAGGCGTCGGCAAGACGGCGGTCGTCGAAGGCTTCGCTCAGCGCCTCGCTTCCGGCGAGGTTCCGCCGCCGCTGCGCGGCGTCAAGCTTCACACGCTCGACGTCGGCTTGATGCAGGCGGGCGCCACGATGAAGGGCGAATTCGAGCAGCGTCTGCGCTCGGTGATCGACGAAGTGCAGGCCTCGCCGACGCCGATCATCCTGTTCATCGACGAGGCCCATACGCTGATCGGGGCCGGCGGCGCGGCAGGAACGGGCGACGCGGCCAATCTGCTCAAGCCGGCGCTGGCGCGCGGCGCGTTGCGCACCATCGCGGCGACGACCTGGGCCGAATATCGGCAATATTTCGAGAAAGATCCCGCGCTGACGCGGCGCTTTCAGCCGATCCACATCGGCGAACCCGACGTCGCCGCCGCCGCGGTGATGCTGCGCGGCCTCGTCGGACCGATGGAGAAGCACCACAAGGTGCGCGTCACCGACGAGGCGATCGTCGCCGCAGTCAACTTCTCAAATCGCTACATCCCGGCGCGGCAATTGCCTGACAAGGCCGTGAGCCTGCTCGACACCGCCTGCGCGCGGGTGGCGATCAGCCAGCACGCCAAGCCGGCCGCCGTCGAGGACGCGGAAGTCGCGATCGCGTCGTTGGAGAGCGAGAAGCAGTCGTTGGCGCGCGAGCGCGATCTTGGCGCCTCCGACGAAGAACGCATCGCCGAGATCGACGCCGCGCTCGTCGAACGACGCGATCGGCTGGCCGCCGTCGAGGCCGACTGGGCGAAGGAGCGCGCGCTGGTCGAAGAAATCCTTGCGCTGCGTGGCGCGTTCGGCGAGCCGCCGAAGGGCGCTGTCGCGCCAAGCGAAGCCGAAGCCGCGCGCGCGACCTTGCGCGCCAAGGTAGGCGAGCTCGGCGACATTGGACCCGACAAGCGCATGATTTTCGCGCACGTCGACGAGCAGGCGGTCGCCGCCGTCGTCTCCGACTGGACGGGCATTCCCGTAGGCAAGATGGTCGCCGACGAGGTTGAGACGGTGCTGCATCTCTCAGAGATTCTCAATCGTCGCATCATTGGCCAGAGCCACGGCTTGGCGATGATCGCCAAGCGCATCGAGACCAACCGCGCCAGGCTCGACAATCCCAACAAGCCGATTGGCGTGTTCATGTTGTGTGGCCCGTCGGGCGTGGGAAAGACGGAGACGGCGCTGGCGCTCGCCGAAACGCTCTATGGCGGCGAGCAGAACATCATCGCCATCAACATGTCGGAATTCCAAGAGGCGCATACTGTGTCGACCCTGAAAGGCGCGCCGCCTGGCTATGTCGGCTACGGAGAGGGCGGACGGTTGACCGAGGCGGTGCGCCGGCGACCCTACAGCGTCATTCTGCTCGACGAAATCGAGAAGGCCCATCCCGATGTGCACGAAATCTTTTTCCAGGTGTTCGACAAGGGGGTGATGGAGGATGGCGCCGGCCGCCGCATCGATTTCAAGAACACATTGATCCTGCTCACCTCCAACGTCGGGACGGACGTCATCATGCGCGCCGCGTCGAGTTCTGCGCCGCCCGGGCCGGAGGCGTTGGCGGCGCTGCTGCGGCCGGCGCTGCTCGAGGTGTTCCCGCCGGCGCTGCTTGGGCGCATCGTCACGATTCCCTATTATCCGCTGTCGCCGGAGATGCTAGCCGGCATCGTGCGCCTGCAGCTTGGCCGGATCGGCAGGCGAATAGAGGACAACCACCGCGCTCGATTCGTCGCCGACGCCAGCGCGGTCGACCATATCGTCTCGCTGTGCAACGACCCCGACGCGGGCGGCCGCGTGATTGACAACGTCATCACCAACACGATCCTGCCTGGGCTGTCGCGCGAAATCCTCAGGCGTTCGCTGGCGCGTGAGGAAATCCACGAGGCGAAGGTGTCGGCCGCGAATGGCGCGCTCGTCTGCGAAGTAACCTGACGGGCTTCGACGCGCCCCGGCAACTCCGAAACGACGAGGAGCGGTTATGGCCAACCGTTTCGAGCAAGTCGACGAAGTCGTCGGCGACGGAATCACGGTGGCGCTCGAGCAGCGCCCCGACGGCCAATGGGCCAAGGTCTTTTGCCCGCGCAGCGCCTACGCCGCGCTGCGCGAGGACAGGATCAACCAAGCGATGGCGCCCAACGAAGCGCTATCGGTCGCCGTGAAGCTCGCAAACGAATTGAAGCTGGCGATCGTCGTCGTCGATCCCGACGCGGTTTGGAAACGGGAATGGGGCGAGTTATACCGCTGGGACGGGGACGCCGATGTATCGTGATCGCCAGCGAAGCTGCATGCCGGCGATCCCGCGCCGAGGGGCTTCACCACCTTGATCGAGTTTCGCTTCCGACGAGCGCTTCTCGGCCCTGCCGCCCTTGTCGCTTCGCTCACGCCCGCCAGCGCCGACCTTCGCGTCTGCAACAACACGAAAGTGCTGATCAATTTCGCGGTCGGCGTGAACGCTGGCGCCGACTTTTCCACCGAAGGCTGGTGGACGGTAACGCCCGGCTCGTGCGCTACGCCGATCAAGGGGCCGTTGACCGCCCGCTTCGTTTATCTCTACGCCACCGACATCGACGCCGCCGACGTGGTGAAGGGCCAGGTCTCGATGTGCGTCGATCGCAGCAAGTTCAAGGTGCTCGGCGTTTCGGATTGCTGGCGGCGCGGCTTGCAGGCAGTCAACTTCGCCGAGATCGATACGCTCGGTTCGCCAGACTGGACGACGTTTCTGACCGACGTCGGCAAGTAGGGGCTCAGCGGCCGCTTTTCATCGCGCTGAGATCGTCTTCGGGCAATACTTCTTGCAACAAGCTTAGGAAATCGCTCTGGGCCAGCGCGCGGGCGCGATCGAGCAAATAAGGCGCCGGGCTCGAAGGCTCGACGCGCCGCATGTGGATCGCCACGCCGTTGATGAGAGCGAGGGCCGCGGCGCGCGAGGGCGCCGGCGGCGCGTCGGCGCGCGCGAATTCGGCGCTTGGCGCCTCCGAGAGGCCGCTGATCGGCACGGTGAAAGCGCCTTCTGGGCCGACGAACACCCGCGCGGCGTCGGCGTGCGCAGGCGCGAGCAACTTCATGACGTGAAATAAATTCTTGCCGAGCGTTTGGCGCGCCTGGTCGATCAAGAGCAGCGCGGGGCTCGACGGCTCGGAGGCGGCGAAATAGCCGAGCGCCGCCGTCAGCGCGGCGTCGACATCGGTCAGCGTCGCGAAAGCGGCCGACGGCGTCGCGCTCTCTGCCGCTGCATCCCCGGCGCGGGGCGCTTCGCGCGGCGGCGCCAGCGACGGATCGCGCTTGGCGAGCGCGCCCTGCAGGAAGTTCGTCATCCGCTCGACGAGCGGGGCGAGAGCGTCGAAGCGCGGCGCCTTCTCGAAGCCGACGTGGCCCGCCGTCGCGGCGACGATCGACTCCATCGCGACGCGGATTCCTTGCAGCGTCTTGAACGTGGCGACGAGCCTGTCCAGGTCGACGGTCTTCAGAATCCGATCGATCGCGCTCGCTGAGGCGATCGTCTCTTCGACGCCGGTCTCCGCTTCGCCGAACGCGTTGACCCGGGTTTCGACGCGCGGCTTGGCTTCGCCGATAGCGACCAAGTGAGCGCGAAACGTGACGGCTCCGTCGCGCGCCGTTTCCGCAAGCGGGACGTATTGCAGCGGCAGAACGACGACCGGACCGTCGTTGAGCGTCGCCAGTTGCCACAATCGCGCGGCGTAGTCGCCCTCGTCGGCACGCGGATGCGCATCGTCCCAATGATTGGCCACGAGCCAAGCGATCACGGCGAGCCGACGGGCGAAACCCTGCAAGTCGCGATTGAGCGCCGCGAGCTTGGCGAGCAGCACGAGAAGCCGCAGGTCGTGCGAGCGTCGCAGCAACTTTTCGGCAGTCTGCAACGTCGTGGGAAAATCGATCGATTCGCGCTTGAATGCGTAATAGCTTGTAGAGGGAAGTCGCCCTTCGGTCGCTGCGAAGAAATTCATGAATTCGGGATCGCCGACGAATTCAAGGTCGGGGCCGCAAGGGTCGTCCGGCGAGACGGCAGGGAGGGCGGCGGAATCGTCGGGACTGTCGACCATGACGCGGTTCGGGCTCCGTCGAGCCGGGCAAGGCCGAGAGACCTTGCGGACCGTAATGCTCAATTGCCATCATAGCCGATCGACGGGCGCCGGAAAGCCGTTCGTGAGCGCCGCCCCATTGGCGATTCGGCCTGAATTGGCGCAGCCGCGGCGGCCAGCGTCGGCGGCGAACGAGCGAGGGCGCGGTGATGGCGACGGACTACGACTACGAATTGAACCCGCCCAAGCTCTCCAGACAAAAGGGCCTGGACACCTGCTGGGCTTGCTGCATGGCGGCGCTTCTGGCGGCGAACATGTCGCCGAGAAAGGCCAGCGAGGACGAACTCGTCAAACGATACGCGACGACGCCGACCGGCGGCGTCACGATTCCTAGGCTGGAGGTCATCGCCAGGGATTACGGCTATTTATTCAATGCGTTCGAGGGCGTCGCGGACGCCCAGTCGACTTTGACGGACCGCTTCATCATCGATCGTCTGCGCGGAAACGGCATGCTCATGGCGGCGTGGCGAATCCACGACCCGGCCAAGCCGACGGAGGCGTTCTTCCACGCGCGGATCGTCTGGGGCGTGATTTACTTGTCGGCCCAGGATATCGGCTCGGCGCGCGCCATGCTGCGTACGATGAATCCGTGGACGGCCCAATATGAGCTCTATCCGTTGTTTTCAGTTTACCGGTTCGACAATATGCCCCTGTTCACGTGTTGGCCGAGCTCAGGCTCTTCCTAGGGGAGCCGGACCGTAACCGATGAGACAGGAACGCCAGCGCGTTGGCTCGCAGGGCGATGGCGTCGGGTTGCTAACCTGAATTCCTGAGGGCGCGTAATTACGGCGAGAACGAGGACGTCATGGGCGACAATCTCTCGCAAGACGATCGCATCGGCAAACTGACGACGCCGCTCGGCGACGACAAGCTTGTTCTCTCGCGTTTCGACGGCGGCGAATCGCTGAGCGAACCGTTCGAATTTCGCATCGAGGCCATGTCGACGGAAGCCAACGTCGATTTCAACGCGGCGCTCGGCAAGAGCGTGACCGTTGCGCTGAAGACGGCCGATGGCCAGGATCGCTACTTCAACGGGCTCTTGGCCGAGGCGCGTTGGGCCGGCCAGCGCGAGACCGTGTACGCCTATCAGCTCGTCATCCGGCCGTGGCTTTGGCTCCTATCGCTGACGTCGGACTGCCGCATCTTTTCGCAGATGTCGCCGCGCGACATCGTCAAGCAAGTGTTCACGGACCGCGGCTTTTCCGATTTTCGCGACGAACTGAAATCCTCATACCCGACGCTCGAATACTGCGTGCAATATCGCGAAACCGATTTCGCCTTCGTCAGTCGTCTGATGGAACAATACGGCGTCTATTACTTTTTCGAATATTCCGATGGCAAACACACGCTCGTCCTCGCCGACATGAAAGCAAGCTCCAAGCCGGCCGACGGTTTGAGTTCGGTGCCATTCCTCCCGGTGAGCGAAGGCGGGCGGCGCCAGGCGCAGCATCTCGAGGAATGGTCGCGCGGACGCGAAGTCGAGAGCGGCTCCTTCAAGCTGAACGACTACGACTACAACAAGCCGGGCGCCAACCTGCTCGCCGATTCCGACAAGCCGGGCGGCTACGCCCACGATTCGATGGAAATGTACGACTACCCCGGCGAATATGTCGATCGCGGCGTCGGAACGACGCTCGCGCAGGTCGAGGCCGAAGCGGCCCAGTCGCTCGACGATCGGCGCACCGGCACCGGCTCGGCGCTTTCGCTCTACCCGGGCGCGCTGGTGACGCTGACAAAGCATCCAGTCAGCGCCGAGAACCAAGAGTATCTCGTTGTCAGTTGCTCGCATTTCTTCGACGGTCAGCGCTATCGCTCCGGCGGCGGCGCGCATGCGCCGAGCTATCTCGGCAATTTCGAATTTACGCCGAGCAGCCGACAGTTCCGGGCCGAGTTCGACACGGAGCGACCGCACGTCGTCGGCGTGCAGTCCGCGCTTGTCGTCGGCAAGCAAGGCGAGGAGATCGACGTCGACGAGCAGGGCCGCATCTGCGTGCAATTCTATTGGGATCGCAAGAAGAAGCCATCGCGCCGCGTGCGGGTCGCCCAGATCTGGGCTGGCGCGCATCGCGGCGCGCTGTTTCTGCCGCGCATCGGCGACGAGGTGCTGGTTCAGTACGAAGAGGGCGATCCCGACCGACCGGTGGTCGTCGGCTCTGTCTACAACGGCTCGAACGCCGTCGTCGCCGACCTGCCCACCAAGAAGACGCGCTCCGGGATTCTCACCAAGTCGAGCAAGAACAGCAGCGGCTACAACATGCTGCTGTTCGACGACACCGCCGGCGACGAGCACGTCAAGCTGCGCGCGCAAAAGGCGCTGATGTTCAAGTCGCTCGGCGACGAAACGCGCGACATCAACGGCAGCCAGACCGAAACCGTCGGCGGCGATGAGACGATCACAGTCGGCGGACCAACCGGCGGCGGCAATTTCACCGTGAACGCGACCCATACGATCACGCTCAACGTCGGACCGAATGGAGCGCCGATTGCCCAGATCAGTATGACGACCTCGCAGATCCAGCTCAGCGTGGGCGACATTTCGTTCATCACCATGACCATGGACGGAATCTTGCTGAGCGTCGGGCCGACGACGTCGATCGCCCTGACGCCGGCGAGCGTCATCGTCACCTCGCCGACGATCACCGCCACCGCGAGCGCCGCCGTCAATATCGGCGACACAACCGTCAACATGCCGTGCGCCGTCAACGTCGGGAACCTAGTCGCGGCCTCGGCGGTAGTCAGCGGCGTGCCCGTTTGAGGGGATGCCGATGTCCTCGCGCATTCGCTTCTCGACGGCTCGCAACGTCTTCGAGGCCTTCCCAGACTTGCGGCGCATCGCGCCCGCGCCGACCGACGAGGCCGCGCCCCCGGACTATGCGCGCCGGCTGCTCGCGTCGCGGCGTCCCGGCGACGCGATCCTCTTCCTCGCCCATCTTCTGCCCCGGCGCGAGGCAGTGTGGTGGGCGCGCCAGTGCGTCGGCGCGATTCTCGGGTCGAGCGCCGATGACGACGCCTTCCGCGCGGCCGAAGCTTGGGTGCGCGCGCCCGAGGAGGAGCGCCGCCGCGCTGCGCTCGAAATTGGCGGAGTGGCCGATCAGCGGCGCGCGACGACATGGCTTGCGATCGCGGCCGGCTGGTCGGGCGGCAGCGTGACCGCCCCAGATCAGAAGCCGATCCAGCCGCCGCCGTCGGCTTGCGCAAAGGCGGCGAACGCGGCGATTGTCTTGGCGGCTTGCTCAGCCGAACCGCCGCTCATCGCGTCTTGGATCGCCGCCTGCGTCGACGCCGGCGTCCGCTTCGCCGAGGGCGACGAAGCGCGCGTCATCGCGCCCAAATCACTCGGCGCCAAGCCGGCGCAGCCATGAATCAGATTTTCGCATTGGCTCTCGTGCAAACTTGGCGCGGAGATCGGAGAATCCAGTGTGGCTTGTTTGCCGGGGTCAACTCGTGGGCCTGACTCGCAACGCTGGAGCCCCGTTGCGTTTGTGGCCGGCCTACTTGCTCGATCTGGATCCCGCCGAGATGGCCTTCTCCCAACTGAAAGGGCGCTGTTGATTGCCGTCGCCCGTGAAGAACGCCGATTACGCGAGAGCGCCCTGAACGAGGGGAGCTTTGGCGGCGGCGAGGACGGCGTTGGCGGCGTCGCCGGCGGCGTGGGCGAAGTGGTTGCGGCCCATGCGATGCTCGGACTTGAGATGGCCGATGCACGGCTCGACGGCGGCGCGGCGGCGTAGGTCGGGCTTGATCGCTGCGGTGACGCGCCGTTTCTGGCCGGAGATGTAGACCTTGAACTGATGGCTCGGCGGGGCGTTGTGGCCGCGATAGCCGCGGTCGGTGACGATGCGTGAGAGGCTCGCGCCGATTTGGGCTTCCATCTCGGGCAGAACGACGCCGAGCGTATGGCCGTCGTAGGGGTTGCCCGGCAGCGCCTTCACATGGGCGATGAACTGGCCGCCGCGGGAATGATGAAGCGTCGTGGCGACGGAGACCTTGACGCCGAACTCGTAGGGCCGGTGCGCTTTGCCTTTTCCGATGCATTCGACCTCGGGCGCGTGCAGCGAATAGACTTTCCGTCCGCGTTGGCTCTGGCGTCGATCGCGCATCCTCCAAGCGAGCGAGAGCGGCTCGGCGAACACGCTCTTCAGCGCCGCGTCGCCCTTGATCTTGCGCACGATGTCGCGCGCGGTCCGGCCGAGATAGGTGCGCAAGGTCCGCAGCGCCCGGTTCGCCCGCTTGAACTGCTTGGCGTGGGCGTAGCGCTGATGAGCGATCAGCGCGTATTTGCCGACCCGTTCATAGGACTGGCGCAGCGTCACGCCGTGCTTCTTGGCCAGCCGAACCAGCCGCTCGCGGGCGCGGTGCATCAGCTTGGCGTCGGTGGGAAACGCCACCGCCTTCGGCTGCACCGTGGCGTCGACGATCACCTTGGAAAAGTCCGCCGGCTTGGCCGCGCCGGTTCGCGTCGCGACGTTCAGGCTCTCCTGGATCAGCGCGACGAGCTTCTCCTCGCCCATCCGCTGGCGCCAGCGCGTCAACGACGAGCGGTCGAAAGGCGGCTTGTGCCGAAAGAACTCCTCGCCGCAGAACAACTGGAAATACGGGTTCTCGATCCAGCGCTCGCACAGCGCCTCGTCGGAGAGGTCGTGCATGTGCTTGAGGATCGCCAGTCCCGCCATCAGCCGCGTCGGCAGCGGCGGATGCCCGGGCGTGTCCGAATAGCCCGCCCCGAACCGCGCCTCCAGAAACCCCCAATCCACCGATCGGGCCAGCTTGGCCAGCGGATGGCCCATGTCGACGATCTGGTCCAGACGGGCGCGGAAGAGATCCTTCTGTCCGCTGTCCTGACGCTCCTTCGGCCGCATCGCGAATCTCCAAATCGCCTCTCGCGATGAGAGAATCACGCCTCAGCGGCGGTTTCAATTTGCAAGATAATCGCCGCCCGCGCCGATCATTCCGGCAAAATTGAATACTTCAAAACCGTCGCAAAGCCCCGCCAATCCACGGCGCTCAGGATTCTTCACAGGCGATTTAGTCGGTTCTGAGCCTACGCCGGCAGTGGCTCCGCGCGCTGCCGATCCGGCTCTGCCGCATTCACCGACTCGTTCGCCAAGACTATTGGGCGCAATACCGAAGCAAAGTGGGGGCCAAGCTCTCGGCGGCCCCTGAACAACGCCCTGAAAGCGATCATGGCGTCAGTCGAGACGCGAAACAGCGACGGGAGTTGGGAGGGCGTCCTGAGCAGCGAATGCAAGACCGCTGCGATGGCGACCGTCCCATCGGGTCGGAGGCCCAATCGTACGGCCGGAGGCATTTCGCGATGCATCGGATCGGCGATGACCCGCACGGCGGCGAAGGGCACGCCGAGTTCTTCGGCGAGAGCAGCGGCTTGAAATGATTCCATGTCCACAGCTATGGCGCCGGTATCCAGATGGAGCCGACGCTTGTTCCTCGGATGAAGCACCGGATCCGCAACGGTCGCGATGTCGCCCAACGCGGCGCCGGGGAGGCGTTGCGCAAGTCGGTTCGACCACTCGATATCGGTTTCGATAGAACGATCGCCCGACGTCACTCCGGTTGCGACGACCCAATCGCCGGCCGTCAAATGCGAATTGAGCGCGCCCGCGATACCGAAACTGACGATCGCCGCCGCGCCGGAGTGCACGGCTCTCTTGATGGCATGCGCCTGACGTCCGACATTTCCGCCGCAGGCGAACACGCTCACGCCCGATGCCGCAGCGATCCTGGCTTCCGCTTTCAGCCCCGTAACAACAATCAAACGAGCCCCCTTACTCGTCGCCCGGCCATTAATTGGCTCACCCCTCTGCTCAGAGTCCAAGCGGGACGACGGCAGGCGGTCTGTGGACTATACGGGTCGTTCGGGAAAATGCCAATCGCTGAGAGCCTTGCGGCTGGTTGTCTCTGCATGATGACAAATTCGGTCGCTCCACGTGCTCGACAAGGCGCTTGGCGGCGATTCGCGTCATGATTACGTCGGCGTTGTGACGGCGCTTGCTCTGGCTGTCAACCAGCGCGAACGCGAGGGCTCATATATTCCCTTGGTTTCCGACAGCAATTCCTCATAGATCGCCTTGCGGCGGAACATCGCATGTGCACGGCGCCGCCGCCGAAGATTTCCGCAAACACATGATCAAAGTTCACCGTTCAGTCAGGTCCCGCATAGGCGTAACTTGTGTCGCCCGATACGTTTCCCATGCCTCCAATTTGCAGGTGTGGAATGAGGACATCCTGCCAGCCGGGGACATTGACAAACCTCGGGAACACAGGTTCGCCGCTGAGATTGACGTCACCTATCTCCGGCGGGTGAAAAGAAATCAGCAAACCGTCACGTATTTCGAACTGATCGAAGGGCCCTTACGTTGTGCGCCCATCGTAATCAACTGGCTTTGTTGTCAGAAGAGCTTTGAGCGGGCGTTGCCGACTACACACTGGCAAGACGCTGTCCCCATCCTCCTCGCATCCACCTGCCTTCCACCGAAGCGCATTCGCCATTCCGCTGCGAGCGCTGTTCGCCGTCTCGCGGGTGGTCACAACGCTTTGTCTGGTGGACCGAGGCTTTGAGTGACAGAGTCGCAGCCGATTCGGGCCCGCGTCCCCTCCCCGACAACGGAGTTTCTGATGGACCGCAGGCGTTTCCTGCATGTTGCGGCGCTCACGGCCGCGTCGGCGCCGCTGCTGGCCATCGCCGGCGCGCCAGCCACTGCGGCGCCGGGCGCCATCGACGTCGAGGCGATCCTCAACGATCCGGCGACCCCGGTCGCGGGAGATCCGGCCGGCGACGTCACAATCGTCGCCTTCATGGATTACAATTGCCCATTCTGTAAAAAGTCGTCGCCCGACCTCGAAAAGTTCGTCAACGACGATGGCAAGGTGCGGCTCGTCTACAAGGACTGGCCGATCCTGACCAACGCGTCGGTCACTGGCGCCCGCTTGGCGCTGGCGGCGAAATACCAGGGCAAATACCGCGAAGCCCATGTCGCGATGATGAGCGTTCGCGGTCAGAAGATCGACGAGGCGAGCCTACGCGCCGCAATCAAGGCCGCCGGAATCGACATGGCGCTGCTAGACGCCGATCTGAAAGCGCACGACGCCGACATTTCCGCGCTGCTGAAGCGCAACATGAGCGAGGCCGACTCGCTCGGGCTCGAAGCCACGCCGGTCTTCCTGATTGGGCCGTTCAAGGTCGCCAAGGCGCTCGACTACGACGAATTCAAGCAGACCGTCGCCGATTTCCGCACCCGCGTTGCGAAGTGAGGCGAGCGGGGAGCCAATGGGCCGGCGATCCCTTCTCCCCGTAAACGGGCAGAAGGAACGCTTCGCGCCCTTAGTACCCCCTGCCCCGGTCGACCACGTGACGCAAAGGCTCGCCGCGCTCGTGGGCGAGGATCTGTTCGACGACAGCGCGGGCGATGGAATCGGGGTGGGACATCGCGGCGTTGTGCGGCGTCACGAACACGTCGGGGCGCCGCCACAGCGGCGACTCGCGCGGCAGCGGTTCGACCTCGAACACGTCGAGCGAGGCGCCTTTGAGTCTGCCGGAATCGAGCGCGGCGAGGATGTCGGCTTCGACCTGCAGGCCGCCACGGCCAGCGTTGAGTAAGATCGGACCGCCCAGCCTTCCGTCGCGCGGCAGCTTGGCGAACAGACCCGCGTTGAGGATTCCGCGCGTCGCGGCGGTGAGCGGCAATAAGCAGACGAGGATGTCGGAGCGCGCCAGCATCGCGTCGAACCCGGCGGCGCCGTCGAAACAGGCGATCCCAGGCGCGGTCCTGGCGCTGGCGCTCCAGGCGGCGACCGGGAAACCGAGCGCAGCGAGCTTGCCTGCCGCGTCGCGGCCGAGTTCGCCGAAGCCGAGAATTCCGACGCGCACGTCGCTCGCCGCGGGCTGATCGTGGTCGTCGTCCCACAGCCGCTCGCGCTGCTGGCGTTCGTAGCGGCGCGTCTGGCGCAGATGCATCAGGCAATGCAACGCGATCCATTCGCTCATCCGCGCCGTCAGGTCGGGATCGACGATGCGCGCGATCGGGACGTCGGGCAGGCGCGGGTCGGAGAGGACGTGATCGACGCCGGCGCCGAGCGAGAAGATCGCTTCGAGCTGCGGCAGTTCGGCGAGCAGTCCGGACGGGGGGCGCCAGACGATCGCGTACCGCACCGCGGCGCGGTCGACAAGACTGTCGGGCGTGACGAGCGCGCGGCCTGGCAGCAGCGCGACGAAGCGCTTCAGCCACGGCCCTTCGTCCCAGCCGGGAGCGGCGAACAGCAGGCTCACGCTCCCGCGCCGTCGATCCGCGCCATCACCGGATCGGCAATCCGGACCGGTGGCGCGGCGCCGACGCGATAGGCCGCGCCGAGGCGGGCGCTCGCCGCCGCTGCGCTCGCTTCGTCGCGCGCGTGAACCATCGCCAGCGGCGCGTCGGCCGAAACCTCCACGCCGACGCCGGCGAGCCTTGTCAGGCCCACCGCCGGGTCGATCGCATCGGACGCGCGCGCGCGGCCGCCGCCGAGTTCGACGACGGCGAGGCCGATTTCGCGCACGTCGATCGACAGCACGAAACCGGAGCGCTCCGGCGCGGCGGCGACGACGACCGGCGCCGACGGCAGCAGCGCGCGCGCCTTGGCGAGCAGATCGGCCGGCCCGCCGAGCGCGGCGACCATGCGCTCGAAGCGCTCGGCCGCGGCGCCGCTGGCGAGCGAGCGTTCTAACGCGGCGCGCGCGCCGAGGCGGTCGCGCGCCAAGCCAGCGAGCGTCAGCAGCTCGGCGCCGAGCGCCAGCGTCACCGCATGCAGCCGCGGGTCGCGCTTGGCGCCGGTGAGATAATCCACGGCGTTGAGCACTTCGACGGCGTTGCCGGCGGCGCTCGCCAGCGGTTCGCCCATGTTGGTGATCAGCGCGATGGTCGGCAGGCCGGCGCCGTTGGCGACCGAGGCGATGCTCTCGGCGAGATCGCGCGCGCCTTCGAGCGTCGGCATGAAGGCGCCCGAGCCGGTCTTGACGTCCATCACCAGCGCCTGCAGTCCGGCGGCGAGCTTCTTCGACAGGATCGAAGCGGTGATGAGCGCGATCGATTCGACCGTCGCGGTGACGTCTCGGATGGCGTAGAGACGCCGGTCGGCGGGAGCGAGATCGGCGGTCTGGCCGATGATGGCGCAGCCGGCCTCGCCGACGACCTGGCGAAACAGCGGCAGGTCTGGTTGCGAGATATATCCGGGGATCGCATCGAGCTTGTCCAGCGTGCCGCCAGTGTGGCCAAGGCCGCGGCCGGAGATCATCGGCACATAGGCGCCGCAGGCGGCGAGCATCGGCGCCAGCATCAGCGACACGTTGTCGCCGACGCCGCCAGTCGAGTGCTTGTCGACCACCGGCCCCGACAGATTCATGTCGCGCCAGTCGAGCGTCGCGCCGGAGCGCGTCATCGCCCGCGTCAGCGCGACGCGCTCGTCGAGACTCATGCCGCGAAAGAACACCGCCATGGCGAAAGCGGCGGCCTGGCCCTCGCTGACCGCGCCCGAAGTCAGGCCGGCGATGAACTCGCCGATCTCCGCTTCACTGAGCGCGCGACCGTCGCGCTTGGCGCGAATGATTTCCTGCGGCAGGGTCATGGCGCGTCTTCGTACGCCGCAATGAAGGCCTTGAGAAGAGCGCGGAACTGGCGCGAGCCGCGCGCCGCGACCGCCTGCGTCTCCGCGTGGCTCGGGTCGCCGCCCGACAGGCCAGCGGCGAAATTGGTCACCAGCGAGCAGGCGACGACGCGAAGACCGAAATACCTGGCGATCAGCGCCTCCGGCACGGTCGACATGCCGACCAGATCCGCGCCGAGAATCTTGGCGGCGCGGATCTCGGCCGGCGTCTCGAAGCTCGGGCCGGAGAACCACATATAGACGCCTTCGCGCAGCTCGACCTCGGCGGCGCGCGCGGCGTTCTTGAGCGTCGCCAGCAGCGCGCGGTCGTAGGCCTGCGTCAGCGGCACGAAGCGCTTGTCGCCCGGCAGGCCGATCAGCGGATTGGCGCCGGCGAAGTTGATGTGGTCGACGATCGCCGCCAGCGCCGGGGGCGGCCAATCGGCGTGCAGGCCGCCGGCGGCGTTGGTGAGGAACAATGTCTGGCCGCCGAGGCGATGGAAGGTCTCGATCGCCGCGAACATCTCGCGCGCGTCGCCGCGCTCGTAATAGTGGCCGCGGCCATGGAACAGCGCGACGCGTTTCCCAGCGAGCTTGCCGACCACCAGCCTACCACTGTGCCCGGCGACGCTGGGGATGGGAAAGCCGGGAATCTCTGCGTAGGGAACGGCGACCGCCTCCTCCGCCTCGTCGGCGAGGCCGCCGAGCCCCGAGCCGAGCACCAGGCCGAGCGGCGGCAGCGTGGAGATTCCGCGATCGGCGAGCGCGACGATGGCGGCGGCGGTTGGCGATGTCACGGACCCACTCCCTCGCAATTGCTGGACGTCGCTCCTCTATCGCGTTATGGCCGGGCTTGTCCCCGCTATCCACGTCTTCCCGAGGCGCTTACCGCAGAGTCTACGCACGGGCGGCGGCGCCTGGACGACCGAGTCAAGCCCGGCCATAACGGTGGAACAGTCCATATCGGTCATCGCCCCAGGTGCCCTGGCCCAAACGAATGCGGCAGCAAGTCCTCTAACGCGAAGCTGGCGCGCACGCCTTCCGGCCCGGCGACGTGGATGCGCGTATTCGCGTCGGCGAATTCGCGGATACGCTGGCGGCAGCCACCGCACGGCGTGCACAGGTCCTCGCCGTCGCCGACGACGACGATGTCGACGATGCGCCGCTCGCCGGCGAGCGCCATCGCGGCGATCGCGCCGGCCTCGGCGCACGAGCCCTCCGGATAGGCGGCGTTCTCGACGTTGCAGCCGCAATAGATCGCGCCGCTCGGGGCGCGGATCGCCGCGCCGACGGAAAAACGCGAGTACGGCGCGTAGGCGCGCTCGCGCGCCGCCTTCGCCGCGGCGAACAGAGCGTCGAGGCTTCCGTCAGCGTTCTTTGACATAGGGGATGCCGGAAGCGCGCGGCGGGATCGCCTTGCCGATGAAGCCGGCGAGCAGGATCACCGTCAGCAGGTAGGGCAGCGCCTCGATCGCCTGCACCGGAACCGGCCCGACGAAGGGCAGCGGCACGCCTTGCAGGCGCGTCGCCAGCGCGTCGAGGACGCCGAACAGCAGGCAGGTCGCCAACGCCGGCCACGGCCGCCACTTGGCGAACACCAGCGCCGCCAACGCGATGAAGCCCTTGCCGGCGCTCATGTGCGGCTGGAAATAGGCGGCCTGGGAGATCGACAGATAGGCGCCCGACAGGCCGACCAGCGCGCCGCAGATAATTACGGCGCGGTAGCGCAGGCCCCTGACCGAAAGGCCGGCGGTGTCGACCGCGGCCGGGTTCTCGCCGACTGCGCGCAGTTGCAGGCCAAAGCGGGTGCGATAGAGCGCCCAATAGGTCAACGGGACACAGGCGAAGCCGATATAAGTGATGAGGTCGTGGCCGGAAATCAGGTGCTTGTAGATCGGGCCGAGGAACGGCGCGGGCGCGAGCGCGTCGACGAACGGCAGCTTGATGGCGTTGAACAGCGCCGTATCCGGCAATTGCGGCGTGCGGCCGCCCTGCGACCAGATCGCGTTGCCGATCAGCGCAGTGATGCCGTCGGCGACCATGTTGATCGCAGTGCCGGAGACGATCTGGTTGGCGCGCTGGTCGATCGAAGCGTAACCGTGGACGAGCGAAACGGCGATCGTCGCCAGAATCGCCGCGCCGAGGCCGAGCCAGGCGCTGCCGGTGAAGGTCGCCACCGCCGCCGCCGCGAAAGCGCCGACGAGGATCTTGCCCTCAAGGCCAATGTCGACGACGCCCGAACGCTCCGACCACAAGCCGGCGAGGCAGGCGCAGATCAGCGGCACGCTGAGGCGGATGCCCGAACCGAGGATGCTGACCAGATCTTCGAAGCCCATTCTCGCGCGAGCTCCTCAAATCGGCGGCTGCGCAGTGCGGCGCGCCAGCAGCGTCGCGACTGGGCGACGGAAGACATGCTCGAGCGCGCCGGCGAACAGCACCACCAGGCCCTGAATGACGACGATCATGTCGCGGCTGATCTTCGGCTTGTCGAACGCCAGTTCGGCGCCGCCCTGGTAGAGCATGCCGAACAGGATCGCCGCGAGGATGATGCCGACCGGATGGGCGCGGCCCATCAGCGCCACCGCGATGCCGACGAAGCCGAAGCCCGCGGTGTATTCGAGGATCAGGCGATGCTCCTCGCCAAGGATGACGTTGGCCGCCATGCCGCCGGCGAGCGCGCCCGAGAGCAGCGTGGTGATGATAATGATGCGCGCCGGCGAAATGCCGCCGTAGATCGCCGCAGTCGGATTGACGCCGACGGCGCGAATGCCGTAGCCGAGCCGGGTGCGCCAGATCAGCAGCCAGCAGCCATAGGCGCAGGCGAGCGCGAGCAGAAACGACAGGTTGAACGGCGT
>Ga0181520_10001090_pt1 | contig 56957 bp, 44 predicted proteins | sample PEATcosm2014_Bin_29_FD_132451 | JGI IMG/M metagenome (GOLD analysis project Ga0181520, IMG submission 132451) | Peatland microbial communities from MTU Mesocosm Facility, Houghton, MI, USA - PEATcosm2014_Bin02_30_metaG | ecosystem: Environmental > Terrestrial > Soil > Wetlands > Peat | place... | reverse complement strand
GTGGTTCCCGGCTCGGCCAGTGCAGCGTCAACTTCTTCGGCTGTGCGGGTTTCCTTGATCCCGGCACGCACGAGTTCCTCGCGCATAGGGATCACCATCAGTTCTGGGTACATGTTTGCCTCCGGCAGGAGAAGCTGCCTGTAGCTATTCTACGGGTTTGGCGCGCGCGAGGCTACTGGCGCGGTCATCCTCACCCACAGCGAGCAGTGAGCGATTCCGAATTGCGCCGGTTGCGGTAGTCTTAATTTTTGAAGATTCTGGAGAACATTGCGCTCGCCTCCCTGACGACCCTCGGAATTGGGGGCGCGGCGCGGTGGTTTGTTGAGGCCGCGAGCGAAGCGGAGATTGCCGAGGCGTGCGCGTGGGCGCGCGAGCGGGGCTTGCCGCTGTTTGTGCTGGGCGGCGGCAGCAACGTGCTGGTGGCGGACGCTGGATTCGACGGTTTGGCCCTGCATGTGGCGATTCGGCACACGGAACCGGGGGGCATGGAACTGGAGGGCGAAGTTCTGAGCGCCGCGGCGGGCGAAGTGTGGGAGCACTGCGTGCAGCAGGCCACGGAGGCCGGATTGGCCGGGATAGAGTGCCTGGCCGGGATTCCCGGGACGGTGGGCGGCACGCCGGTGCAGAATGTGGGCGCGTACGGGCAGGAAGTGGCTTCAGTCATCGAGCGCGTGCGGGCGTTTGATCGTACGGCGCAGGAGTTTGTGGAGTTTGCGAACGCCGAGTGCGGATTCGCGTACCGGAGGAGCCGGTTCAACACCGCGGACCGGGGACGATACGTTGTGACGCGGGTGGATTACCAGTTGCGCCGGGGTGGGAAGCCGGCCCTGGCTTACGCGGACCTGAAGGCTCATTTCAGCGGCTGGAAAAGGACGCCGTCGTTGGCCGAGGTCGCAGAGGCGGTGCGCGGAATCCGGCAGAGCAAGGGAATGCTGCTGGTCGAAGGCGATCCGGACTGCCGCAGTGCAGGCAGCTTCTTCAAGAATCCCTCGGTTGCGCCGGAGGTTGCCGAGCGCGTAAAGCAAGTTGCCGCCGGCGTTGCGGTGCGCATGTTTCCTCAAGAGGGCGGGATGGTGAAGATTCCCGCGGCGTGGCTGATCGAGCAGTCTGGCTTCTGCAAGGGATACGCGCTGGGCGCGGCGGGCATTTCGTCGCGGCACACGCTGGCGTTGGTGAATCGCGGCGGCGCGACGGCCGCGGAGATTCTGGCGCTGGCCGGAAAGATTCAGGCGGCGGTTGAAGCGCGATTCGGCATTCGGCTGGAGATAGAACCGGAACGCGTGGGATTCTAACTTGGCGTTATAGTAAGACTCATCGTGTCAACTCAACGCGGCTCTGGCACTGAGGCGGTGTGTGCGTGAAGTTCTCGTCTGTGTGGCGGTTTGTTCGGCAGCAAATTATTTACCTTGGCCTCTCTGTAGCCCTCGCCGCCATTTTCTGGGCGATAGGGGAGCGGATCCCTTTTGTTCCGGTCCTCGTATACACCCTTTGCACCGGGAATCTCCTCTCGGCTGCAATCGAGCGGGTGCAGTTCCTCTTTTCGGGAAGGCCGTTTCCGTATAACTGGGTGATTTTTCTGGTTGTTCTTATGGTGCTGACGGTCCCCGTCTACCTGATTTCGACTGTGGTGGTGTGGTTGGTCATTCGGCCGGTCGGGCAGTCGCTTACGGATCTGATTGAAACGGCATGGAGGTTTCCGCTGGTCGCAACTTTGGTCTTCGGTGGTGTCTCGTTTATGCACCAAACGACGAAGGATCGACTGGAAGAGCGAAACCGGGAATTACAGCAGTCGGTGGAGAAAGGTACGCAGCAGCTTGAGTTGCAGGCGCAGGAGATGCAGCGTGCCAGGGAGATTCAGCAGTCGCTGCTGCCGAAGGAGATTCCTCAGCTTGCGGGATTTGAAGTGGCGGCAGCGTGGCGGCCGGCACGCGAGGTAAGCGGCGATTACTACGATGTCTTCAAGCTGGACGAACGCCGAATGGGCGTTTGCATTGCCGATGTTGTGGGCAAAGGCGTGGCGGCGGCGTTGCTGATGGCTAACGTGCAGGCAGCCGTGCGCGCGTATGCGAGCAGCGCGGAGAACGCTGCTCAGTTGTGCACGAAAGTCAACCAGTTGCTTTGCGAGAATCTGGCGACGGGAAAGTTTGTGACATTTCTCTATGGCGTGCTGGACAACGAGACGCGGACATTCGATTACTGCAACGCGGGAAATGTCTGCCCGATTCTGGTTTCGCAAGGGACCGCGCGATCCATGGAGGCGGGAGGCGCTGTGCTGGGCGTGTTTCCTGGGTGGGAATATGAGAACGCGAATCTTGCGCTCGGATCGGGCGACCGGCTGTTGCTTGTGACCGATGGCATACCCGAAGCGTATGGCCCGGACGCAGTGGAATTTGGCGAAGAGAAACTGGCGGAAGCTGCGCTCAGAAACTGCAAGCGCACGGCGGCGGAGATGAGCAAGCTGCTTCTGGAAGAGGTGTCGACGTTTTGCGGGTCGCGCTTCCACGACGATGCGACGCTGCTGGTGATCGCGGCGAGGTGAGGGCAGTTCAGTCGCTGCGGCCCTGAAGGCGGACCATCAGCCGCTCGCGCTCGGCGGCGAGGACCTGGGCGGCAGGGCCGAGTGCCGCGAGCCGGCCTTCGCGCAGGAGCAGAACCTCCGCGCCCATGGCTAATGCGTCCGTGACGTCGTGCGTGGCCATGACGGCCTGCACCTGATTTTCCTTGAGCCACAATTGCAAGCGTTCGAGCAGGGCATCGCTGGCCACTCCGTCGAGCGCGGAAAAAGGCTCGTCGAGCAGCAGGAGCCGAGGTGCGGGCGCGAGAGCGCGGGCGAGAGCTACGCGTTGGGCTTCGCCGCCTGAGAGGCTCTGTGGACGGCGTGATGCGAGATCGGTCGCGCCAGCGAGGGCGAGCATCTCGGCTACACGCGTGGCGCGAGCTGGGCGGTCTAGACTGCGCAGGCCATAAGCTACATTTGCCGCGACGGTGAGGTGAGGGAAGAGCGCGGGCTGCTGCGCGACCAGCGCGGTGTGACGGTGGCCGGCTGGCAGATGCAAGCCGGTGGCGGAGTCCGTGAGCGCATGAGCGTCGAGGGCGATGCGACCGCGCGTAGGGCGGTCGAGGCCGGCGAGCAGGCGGAGCAGCGTGCTTTTGCCGGAGCCGCTGGGGCCGAAGACGACTGTCCAATCGGAGGCGAAGGCGCACTCCACTTCGAGATGGAATCTGCCGCGGCGCGCATCAAGAGAGAACTCAAGCACGGCCCACTCCGTGCGCGCTCTCGGGCTTTTGCGTTTTGGAATAGATCAGTGCCAGAGCAAGAACGCTCATGCCAAGCAGGATGGCGGCGGTGTGGTTGGCGGCGGCGTAGTCGAAGTTCTCCACCTGGTTATAGAGCACGATGGAAAGGGTGCGCGTGGAGCCGGGAATGTCGCCGCCGAGCATGAGGACGACGCCGAACTCGCCGATGGTGTGCAGAAAACTGAGCACAATGGCGGCCAGCAGCGAGCGGCGCGCGAGAGGAACGAGGATGCTGGTGACGAGACGCACGGGACCAGCGCCGAGGAGCCGCGCGGCATCGACGAGGGCGGTGTCGACCGATGCGAAACCGGCAACCAGCGGCTGGACGGCGAAGGGAAGGCTGTAGATCACCGATCCGACCACGAGGCCGTTGAAGGAGAAGGCGAGGGGATGGCCGAGGAGGGCCGTGATGCCGCGGCCGAAGGCGGTGCGAGGGCCGAGCAGGACGAGGAGAAAGAATCCGAGCACGGTGGGGGGCAAAACCATGGGCAGCGTGGCCAGAGCTTCCAGCGCGGCGAGCCAGCGGCTGCGGCCGAGCACGAGCAGCGCCGCGAGCGGTACGGCGATGGCGAGGAGAATTGCCGTGGTGACCGTGGCCAGACGGAGCGAGAGTGCGAAGGCTTGCCAGTCCATGAGGTTCAGTCAACAGAGTAACGTTCGGTGGCGGGTATGACTAACCATTTTGCAGGAGGGGCAGTGAATGAATTTCAGGAAACATCCCTCAGGGACTCAAGCCCCACGCATTTCATGCGCGATTTACGGCACGAGTAAACTCATGCCCTGATACAAAGCCGGTGAACGAACATTTGTGCTATCCCACATCTCAAAATCGAGATGTGGGACGCCCAGGGTCGATGCTGGGTCGAGAGGAAAGTTGAAAGTTGTGCGCTCCCACCCATTTCGCAAAAGGCGCGAAATGGATGGGGCACGGGGCCTTATTTGATGGGGCGATAAAGAATGCTATTTCACCGGCGTGAGGCCGCTTTTTGCTAGCTGGGCCTGCACCGTGGGCGAGAGGAGAAAGTCGAGCAGTTTGTGCACGGCGGCGCGGTTCTTTGTGCTGCTGACGATGACGGCGCCTTGTTCAATGGGCGGATAGAGATTGCGCGGGATGATGAAGTAGGAGCCGTCGGCGCTGAGGCGCGGCGTGAGCGCGGAGGTGAGCGAGATCAGGCCCGCGTCGGCGTTGGCCGAATCGACGAATTGGGCGGCCTGAGCGACATTTTCCGCGGTGACGAGGCGCGGCTTGAGGGTGTCGTAGAGATTGAGGCTTTGAAGTGCTGCGACGGCGGCTCGGCCGTAGGGCGCGCGATCGGGATTGGCGATGGCGAGGCGCTTGAGGGCGGGCGAGCGCAGGAGATCGAGAGACGGCGGTGGCAGATTTGAATCCTTCCACCCCGCAGACGAAGACCTGTCTGCGGGGGCCCCGGTTTTGCGCGCCCAGAGGACGAGCGTGCCTTTGGCGTAGGTGATGGGCGTAGTGGAATCGGCGGAACCGGCGGCGTCGGCGAGGCCGTCGTCGATGAGGCGCTTGGGATAACTGAGATCGGCGGAGAGAAACAGGTCGAAGGGAGCGCCGTTTTCGATCTCGGTGGTGAGCATGGCTGAGGCCTGGAAGGTGGCTTCGGCATGAATGCCGGTGGCCTGCTGAAATTGCTCGAGGATGGGCGGCAGAACGGGCTCCAGGTCGGCGGCGGCGGCGACGCGCAGCGGCGCTTGCGCGATGAGCGGCGCGGCGAGAACACACGCGAAGATTGCGGGGAAGAACATCTTCCGGATCAATGGCAAATACTCCATCCACAGCAGGAATCGCCGTACACTGGTAGGCTAACACCAGGGAATTATGAGCGATAACTTGCATCAATTGCGCTGTTTCGGGTGCGGGAGCCGGATTGCGGGCGCGGAGGCGCGGCCCGATTTTCGCTGCGCCCAGTGCGGAGACTTGTTTGAAGTGGAATATCCCGGCTGGAGCCAGCGCGGGGGACACGACCGGCCGAATCCGGGAGCGTTGAAGTGGCTGTGGAGGGAACGGCGCTGCTCGGGAGAAGCGCTCGACGCGTCGGGCGTGTGGCGTTTCCGCGAACTGCTGCCGATTCTGGACAGCTTTGGCAACGCCGTTTCGCTGCGCGAGGGCAATACGCCGCTCTATCACTTGCCACGCGCGGCAGCGGCACTGGGCATCGATCGCATCTTCGCCAAGCACCAGGGCATGAATCCTTCGGGCTCGTTCAAGGACACGGGCATGACCGCGGCGCTGAGCGTGGCGCGGGAGCGGGGATTCAAGTGGGTGGCGTGCGCGTCAACGGGCAACACGTCGGCGGCGATGGCGGCCTACGCGGCGCGGGCCGGGCTGAACAGCCTGGTGCTGATTCCCGAGGGCAAGATTGCGTGGGGCAAGCTGTCGCAGGCGATGGATTACGGCGCCATGACCTGCCAGTTGAAGACGGATTTCGACGGCTGCCTGAATGTGCTGACCGAGATTGTGAAACAGGCGCCGATTTATCTGCTGAATTCGGTGAACCCTTACCGGCTGGAGGGCCAGAAGACCCCGGCTTTCGAGATTGCCGAGGCCATGGATTGGAATGTGCCCGATCACTTGATTGTGCCCGGCGGCAACCTGGGCAACAGCTCGGCGCTGGGCAAGGGTTTTCGGGAAATGCGCGAGCTGGGACTGGTGGCGCGGCTGCCGAAGATCTCGGTGATTCAGGCTGCGGGAGCGAATCCGCTGGTGCGGAGCATGGCCGCGAATCATGGGACTGCGCTGGAGCCGGTTGAAGCGCATACGCGGGCCACAGCCATTCGCATCGGAAATCCGGCATCGTGGCGCAAGGCCGCGAAGGTGATCGAAGAGAGTGGCGGGTGGTGTCTGGACGTGACCGAGGCGGAGATTGCGATTGCGAAGGCGGAGATCGGCGCGGAAGGATTGGGCTGCGAGCCGGCTTCGGCGGTGACGCTCGCCGGGCTGAAGAAGCTGTGTGCGCGGGGAGCGATCCAGCCGAGCGAGACGGTGGTTCTGGTGCTGACGGGGCATACGCTCAAGGATGCCGATTACACCATTGACTTCAATCGCGGGACGCTGCTGAGCGATGACGAAAAGAAGGGTCACGAAGCGGAGATTGACGCGTTGCGGCGGGACGCCATCACTCTGGATGCGACACCGGCCGCGGTGCTGGCCGCGTTGAAGGGCAAATTGGGATGATGGACGCGCGAACGATGGATCGATTCCGGCTCCGCTTGCCTGCAACCTCAGCGAATCTCGGCCCCGGATTTGACGCCGTGGCCGTGGCGCTGGACTTTGCCCTGGAGATTGAGGCCGAGGCAGCGCAGGAGTTTGCAATTTCCGCGACCGGGCGGGATGCGGAGCGTTGCGGACGGCTCCACGATAACCTGATTCTCGAAATCTATAAAGATTTGCTGGAAGCCCATGGGCGGCCGATGGTCCCGCTCTCGTTGCAATTAACGAATGGGATTCCGCTGGGGATGGGATGCGGGTCGTCGGCAGCCGCGCGACTTGCGGCCATCGCGCTGGCAATGCACTTTGGAAAGCTCGATTGGAGCACGGACAGGGTGCTCGAAGAGGCGTATGCGCTCGAGGGCCATCCGGACAACGTGGCGGCGTGCTGGCTGGGCGGATTTGTGAGCGCGGTGTGCGAGGGAAGAAGCGTGCACGTGGCGCGTGTCGATCCACCGGAGGCGTGGCGTGCGATTGTGGCGCTTCCTGCCGAGCCGCTGGCCACCAGCAAAGCGCGCGCGGTGCTGCCGGCCACCTACGCGATGGAAGACGTGGTGGCGAATCTGCAATCGGTGGCGGTGCTCGGGCTGGCTTTTGCCCAGGCGCGGGGCGATCTGCTGCGGCTGGCGATGAACGACCGCATTCACCAGCCGTATCGCGCGCCCATCTGCCCGCTACTGCCGCTTTTGCTCCCACTGGTCGGGAAAAACGGGATTCTGGGTGTTGCCTTAAGTGGTGCGGGTCCGGCGGTTCTGGTGGTTGTCGAGGGGGAGAAGAGCTTGGAGGCAGCTAGCTCCGCAATTGGAAAAGCGACGGAGAATCGCGTTGCGGCGGAGCTGACAATGTGCCGGTTTTCGCGGGCAGGGGCCGGTCAAACCATTGAAACTAAATAATTTCAGTAGATCTCCTCTCTGATTTTGACAGCTAGGCTGTGCGTTATCAATGAGTTAAGGTTACTACCGAGGTAGATAATCACCTGTTTTTGATTACCCTACCCATTACCTAAGTTTGCTTGCCATTAATCGATTTAACAACTACATTCGCTGCGTGAGCAGTTCTGGGGGAGGGCTGCTCTAGCGCCCGTGATCCTGTTTGGATCCGGGCGCTTCTCTTTGCAGGCAAAGTCACTTTGCGCCGCTGAAGAAGCGCAGAATTTTCATGACGCCGGACGTTTGGCACAAGCGCGCGGGCTTGCGACTTTGGACGGTCCTCGCGCATCGGATGTGTATACGGTTTCCTGTACAATGACCGGTGGGGACTCGCAAGGAGGAACATGGCTGAGCAAGGTATTTTGGAAGTGAACGACGCGAATTTTGACCAGGAAGTACTGCGCAGCGAGCAGCCGGTTCTGGTGGATTTCTGGGCCGTCTGGTGCGGCCCGTGCAAGGCGATTGCGCCAATCGTGGATAGCGTGGCTGCGACCTACGCAGGCAAATTGAAGGTGGCCAAGGTGAACGTGGACCAGAATGGCGCGACGCCGTCGCGTTACGGGATTCGCGGCATTCCGGCGCTGTTGTTTTTCAAGGGCGGCAAAGTGGCCGACCAGATTGTGGGTTACGTGCGGCAGGACGTGATTGAAGAGAAGGTGAAGAGCCTGCTGGCGTAACCGGCGCCAAATCCGGAGTTCGGAAGCAAACGAGGCTCGGGCAATGCGCCCGGGCCTTTTGCTTTTGTCTAGGCGCGGCCGCGAAATTGGATGATGCGCCGCCGGTCGCGCTTGGTAGGGCGGTGCGTGGGCAGTGGCGCGAACTGCTGCATGGCCTTGCGCTCTTCCGCAACGCGCAAGCGTGCTTCGCGGCTGGCTTCAGTCTCGCGGTAGAGGGTTTGCGCCACCGATGCGGGGCCGCGGATATGGCTGATTGCGAGCACATCGATCTCAAAGCGGCCGGCCTCGTTTTCGATTTGCAGGCGGTCGCCGGGGCGGACATCGCGCGCGGGTTTGGCGCGGAAGCCGTTCGAGTCGATGCGGCCCAGATCGCAGGCGCGCGAGGCCATGGCGCGGGTTTTGAAGAAGCGCGCGGCCCAGAGCCACTTGTCCATGCGGACAGCGTCCATAGCTTGATTTTACGCAGAGAAATGCGCCGCAAGGTCCGGCGGTTGGGATGATGGGAATCACGGGCAAGGGTGTTTGAGCGGGCCTACACTTCCTCATCGCAATGGGACTTTTGCCTGTGAAGGAGGGGTCACTCTATGAATGGAACCTGTCGAAAATGCGGAACGCGCCTGGAAAGCCCGTGGAAGTTCTGCCCCCTTTGCTGAGTTGAAAACGCGCAGCCGGCTGGGATGATTGCGCATACGCACCCGGAACACGAGAGGGCGCCGGTGAAGAGTGGAATCAGCGACATGGTCCTGGGCCTGATCATGGCGCCGGTGCTGATCATCTACGGAACATTGATCTGCCTGATGGTGGGGCCGTGGATGGTGCTGGGGATTCCGATGATCCTTGCGGGCATTTGCGCGCCGATCATTGGGCCGTTCATCGCCATCAGCGCGGTGCGGGGAAAATGCCCGTGGTGCGGGGTGAAGATCTCGAGCGTTGGGCCGATGAACGCGTTTTACTGCTACGCGTGCAGCAAGCGGATTGTGGTTGAGAAGCGCGAGTTGGTGCGGGCCGAGTAAAGGTACGCAGCGCCGACACGTGACCTCGAAGTGCTGGTAGCTCAATACCAGTTCTTGAAGTCCTGCCAGTCGTGAGCATACGAGCCCACGCGATGGCGGAGCCACAAATAGTGCTGGTGCTCACGCGACCTGGTCCATGGCGATTCGAATGGGCCGAGATCGACAACTTCCCCGTAAAACTCCCTATAGCCATCGGGGTTGTTGCCAAGGGTGAGCACGGATTCTCCGGTGTAGCCATTCCATCCCCAATAGAAATAGTTTTGGTGGCCGCTGATGGCGGTGGGCAGGCCGTATTGGGGGCCGAGTAGGTTCACCGCACTGGCATCGGCGTAGTTGCTGCAGAAGATCGCCGTGTGGGCGCGGAGGTCGGGCGGAAGAGAGTGATAACGCGCGGCGAACCCCTGGACCAACTCGGGCCAGCCGAAGCGATACGAAAGGATGGAGGGCAGCGGGCCGGCCGTCTTCTCTGCTTCGGAGGCGGTGAGGAAAAGCTGCGTGCGAGCGGAGTACAAAGCGTATCGATCGGGCGGGAGGATGGTCAGCACGCGGGGCATGGAGACCAGGCAGAGTATGAGCGTCAATAGTGCGGAATAGGCAAGCGGGGGCCAGGTCCAGCGGCTGAACTGGGTGAGTGCGACAGCTCCTGCGGCGAGTAGAACTGGGTAGATTGGGGCCAGGTAATAGTGCTTCGCGTGGAGCAGCATCATCATGACAAGAAAGACAAGGTAGGCGAGCGCGACAAAGCGAGCATTCCGTGCGGCGCGTGCAAAGCCAAGCCAGACCAGGCCGGCGATCCACAATGGCGCCGTGGCGTAAAGGAGAATGTCGGCCTGCGCGATCAGAAACTGAATGGGGGGAAGAACCACATTCTTGTCACTGTGCGCGATGTTGTTCAGAAGTTCGTAAGTGGGAAAGCCGTGCATCCATTGCCACACGAAGTTCGGCAACGCGAGGAGAAGAAGTAGTCCGACTCCGGCTACGCAATCAATTGACCAAAGGATGCGGCGCTGCGGACTGAGCAGGAGGCCGGCGAGCAGCGCGATGAGAAAGAACACAGTGGAGTGCTTGTTCTCAATGCCAAGGCCGGCCAGAAGACCGAAGAGCAGCCACGCCCGGGGGCGGACCGACCCATTGGCAATGCGCAAGACGACGAAGAGGGCGCCCATCCAGAAGCACGGCTCGAGGGAATTCATGGAGAGGTAATTGGAAGTGGCGAGGAACACGGGCGAGGCGAGGACGGCGATCATGGCGAGAATCTGTGCCAGACGCCTGCCGCCCAGTTGCCAGACGAGCAAGCCAGAGAGAGCAACATTGATGCCCGCTGCTGCGAAGCTGAAGATGCGGACCCCGACTGGCGAGAGACCGAAAAGCAATTCGGCAATCCGGGCCTGCAGTGCGACCAGAGGGGGCGCATCGACGTATCCCCATGCGAGATGACGTCCGCAGACGAGGAAGTAGAGCTCGTCGCCGTCGAAGCCGTAGCCGAGGTGGAGGCCCCAGATCGTACTCACGAGGTGAATGAGAAACGTGAGAACCGCAAATGCCGTGGCGAGGAGAAGTGCAGGACGAAGTGGATGAAGTGCGGCGGAGCAGCCGGTTTCGTGCATGGGAAATGTCCCGATGGGTCGTTCGCCAGAGTATACGTGAATTGAATCCTGGAAGTTCCCGAACCGAAGCCCACGCTCAAGGAAGAACGCTGGGCTGGTGGAAATGCTGCCAGATGGTCTCCGCCGTTTTACGCGAGACGACGGCGGCGAGCGACTCGGCTGTGGCCTGCTGCACATCGCGCAGGCTGCCGAAATGGGTGAGCAGGCGCTGGCGGGTCTGTGGGCCGACGCCGGGAATGTTCAGCAGTTCGGAGTCTCTATCCCGCATCGCCCGGCGCTGGCGGTGATAGCCGACGGCAAAGCGATGGCTCTCATCGCGAATGAGCTGGACAAGATGGAGCACGGGGCTGCGCCGGTCGAGGACGATGGGCTCGTCTTCGCTGCCGTAGAGGTAGATGATCTCTTCCTTCTTGGCAATGGAGGCGAGCGGCTGCGAGGTGAAGCCGAGAGACTCGAGGGCTTCGGCCGCGGCGTGGAGCTGGCCCAGGCCGCCGTCGACCAGGACGAGGGAAGGCATCGTGGCTGGCTCTTTGGATTTTTCCTCAGGGGCTAAAGCCCCGTCGTGTTGTTGGTCGTGATTGGCACGACTGAAGTCGTGCCCTTTCGCGGTGGATTGATTTACGGCGGTGGAGGTACGCGCGCCGGCTGCGCCCTGCGCGGCGTCTCGGATGCGGCGGTAGCGGCGCTCGACGACCTCGCGCATGGCGGCGAAATCGTCGACGCCGGCGACGGTCTTCACCTTGAATTTACGATAGGCCGACTTGTTCATCTTGCCGTCTTCCCAGACGACCATGGAGGCGACGGTCTCCGCGCCCTGAATGTGCGAGATGTCGAAGCACTCGATGCGGCGGGGAAGCTCGGGAAGCATGAGGACGTCGGCGAGCGCTTCCTGGATGGCCTTGCGCGAAGGCTCGAGGACGCGGAAGCGCTGTGTGTAGGACTGGCGCGCGTTTTGTCCGGCGAGGTCAACCAATGATTTCTTGTCGCCGCGTTGCGGCACGGCGATTTCGATTTTGTGGCCGGTGCGCTCGGTGAGGAGCGCGGCCAGAGTTTCGCGATCGTCGAAATCGACGGGAGCGAGGATGGTGCGCGGGACGTATTGCTGGTCGATGTAGAGCTGCTTGAGAAGGGCGGAAAAGACTGCGCCGGCGTGGAAGACGGGCTCGGGGTTCCCCTCAGGGACTAAAGCCACTTCCTTTTGTTTGGACCTTTTCGGCGCGACTGAAGTCGCGCCCTGATACAAGACTCCCTCCGGCGAAGAGGGTTCGGAACGGGTATTTTCCTGATCCCTGATCCCTGATCCCCGTTCCCTGTCTTCCACGGCTTCCATGAGGCTGGGTAGGTCTTCCCAGAAGAATTCGCGGCGGTCGACGATTTTGCCGTTGCGCATGTGGAAGAGATTGACGGCGAGCGAGCCGTCTTCAAAGTGGTAACCGAAGACGTCGGCGTCGTCGTCAAGTTCAACCGTGGCGATGCGCTGCTTTTCCTGGAGCTGATGCACGGTGGAGAGCTGATCGCGCAAGCGCGCGGCGGCTTCGAACTGCTCGGCTTCGGCGGCGGCCATCATGCGCGCGGTGAGGGTGCGCTCCAGCTCGGCGTGGCGGCCTTCAAGAAACAGTTGCGCATCACGGACGGCGTCCTTGTAGGCTTCGGGCGTCGTGAGGTCTTCAACGCAGGGGCCGAGACAGCGGTGAATGTAGTACTGCAGGCAGGCGCGGGGATGGTAGCGCGAGAGATCGACCTTGCAACTGGGCAAGAGAAAACTGCGGTGAATCAGCTCGACCACGCGATAGGCGAGGTTGCCGGGGAAGTATGGGCCGTAGTAGGCGGCGCCGTCTTTGCGCAGGCGGCGGGTGACAAAGACCTTGGGAAAACGGTCGACGAGGGTGAGCTTGACGTAGGGGTAGGTTTTGTCGTCGCGCAGCAGGATGTTGAAGCGCGGCTTGCGCTGCTTGATGAGATTGTTTTCGAGAGCGAGCGCTTCGTGCTCGTTGGCGACGAGGATGGTTTCGATGTCGACGGCCTCGCGCATGAGCGAGCCGGTTTTGGCATTGGCCTGCGAGGCCTCGAGCAGATAGGAGCGCACGCGCGCGCGCAGGTTGTTGGCCTTGCCCACGTAGATGACTTCGCCCTCGGCGTTCTTGTAGAGATACACGCCGGGTTGCGTGGGCAGACTGCGGATTTTTTCGTAGAGATCCATGGATGGGTGCGGGTTGCTTTAAGCCAGTTCTTAGGATAGCGGGATGGGCGGGAGGGCTCATAGGTCGTGCGACGGTGCGATCCCTGGGCCGTCTTCTCGGCCTCCCCGGTCCCCAAAAGCGAGGGCACCCACCAGAAGTGAGGCGTGCGCTGAGAGGGCCGGAAGTGCGCAATCCTTACCGGGTTTGGTAAAAATTACATCGTTTTTGTGGATGCGGACGAGAGCGTACTGATGCGTAAAATGTCCATTGTCAATGATTTGCATTGATTCTCTGGATTGGAGGGCGGCGTGCACTTTCCTGCGTGAAGAAAGAGACTCTCACTGCGGGAAATACAGAACATGACTCCGGCAGTGGACGGGAAGGTTGAGGCAATGACAAGCCATCGTTTTGGATTTGCAATGACTGCGGCGGCGCTGCTTGCGCTGGGTGTGACGGGATGCGCCAGCAAGAACTACGTGCGCACGCAGACGGGACCGCTGATCGATCACACGGATCAACTCGATCAGAGGTCGGCGGAGAACAACCGGGCGATTCACGATGTGGACGATCGCGCGCAGGCGGGCATCAGCAAGGCGCAGAGCACGGCCGATGCGGCGAACGCGAACGCGCAGAATGCGAGCCAGGAGGCGAACTCGGCCGACACGGCAGCCAATGACGTGGCGCACCGCGCCGATACGCTGGACAGCGTGGTGAAGGGGCTCGACAACTACAAGGAAGTGACGAAGACGTCAGTGACCTTCGGCTTCGACAAGGCTGTGCTGACGGGCGACGACAAGGCACAGTTGGATGGTTTTGCGGGCCAACTGGGCTCCGCGAAGAGCTACATTCTGGAAGTGACCGGCGGGACCGATTCGACGGGACCGGCGCAGTATAACTACGACCTAAGCCAGCGCCGCGCCGATGCAGTGGTGCAGTACCTGGCGGCGAAGTACGGCATTGCGCCGCACCGGTTCTATCTGATCGGCATTGGCAAGGATCAATATGTGGCGGACAACAACACGCCGCAAGGGCGCAAGGAGAACCGGCGCGTGCAGGTGCGGCTGCTCTCGAACATGAGCAGCAACAGCGCGGCGACCGGGCAGCCCTCTGTGGTGACGGGCCAAGCGAATCCGTCCGGCGAGTCGCCGACGGTGGTGGACGAGTAACGCAGGCAGACCGTCAGAGACGTTTGACGAATGCGGAAGGAACGACGGGCAGATCCGAACGGGTTTGCCCTCGTCTTTTTGCAGTCAGAATTTCGTGGCGGCGAGTTACTTCACGTGTTCAGCGCGGACTTCATTCGCGGTGAAGAGCCGCAGGAAGGGTGCAGGTTTTGCGGCGCTTTCGACGGCAGGACGGCCGTAGGCTTCTTCGCGCTCCACGATGCAGACCACGGCTGCGACGGTCATTCCGGCTTCCTTTGCGGCCTCGATGGCGGCGATGGTGGAAGCTCCGGTGGTGCAGACGTCGTCAACGATGACCACGCGAGCTCCCGGGCGGCAAAAGCCCTCGATGCGGCGGCCGGTTCCGTGCGCCTTTTCGGATTTGCGGACCAGGAAGCCGTGGAGGAGAGGCGCGTTGGGGCGCAAGGTGGCGCGCCAGGCGCTGGCCGTGGCCACGTTGGAGACGATGGGATCTGCGCCCATGGTGAGACCGCCGACGGCTTCCGCCTCGATCTTGTTGGCTTCGAGCAGTTCGAGGATGGCGTGGCCGGTGAGACGCCCACCTTCGGCGTGCAGCGTGGTGGTGCGGCAATCGATGTAGTAGTCGCTGGTTGCTCCGGAAGAGAGCTTGAACTCGCCGAGCTTGAAGCTCAAGCGGGCGAGGAGCGAGAGAAGTTCCTGGGCGTAGGTGGAGTTGGGCATCGGTACGATTGTACGAGAGCTACTAGCTTCTAGCTCCTAGCTTCTAGCCAGTACCGGCAGGTCCAAGCTGTTCGGTCAGACGACACGAGCCGTTTCGATGCGGACATCGAACGATCCAATAGAACGGTGCGTGCCAGGTGATTCAGAGCTAAAAGCTAGAAGCTGCTTTTACATTTTGTCAAAGTGGCGGAAGCCGCCGCTGCCGATCATTGCCGCCGAAAAAATGATGAAGTTGTAGCATGCGTGGACCAGTGTGCTCGCGGCCAGAGACCGGGTGACCAGACGGACCGTGCACAGAACCATGCTGACCACGATGAGGAGCAGGAACGGCCCCACCGCGTGCCCCTGCTGATCGACATGCAACAGAGCGAAGGGAATGCTGGTGAGCACAGATCCGATCGCCATGGCTGGAAACGACCATTGCGGATGACCGTCGGCGTCGAGCGGGCGCGGAGCCTTGTGGGTCTTCTTTTCGGAGGCCCAGTCGCAGGCGGTCGAGAGCGCCGGCAAAAGGAACCCGCGGAAGAACATCTCCTCAAAGAAAGGCGCCATGGTGACGCCGAAGGCGAACATCACCCAGGCGGCGCCGGGAGAACTGATCATTTTTTCAATGGGCGAGTTGGCTGGGCCCGGCATCAGGAGCTCGTCAAGGACTGCCAGGCCGAAACAGGCGGAGGCCGTCCAGACGAGTGGCCAGAATTTGGAAAGCGCCGCACTGCCGCGCCATTCGAGTCCCGCGAAGAGGCTCTCATTCCAGATCATGGGAAAGACAAAGAGGCTGAGGGCGAAGGTGACGAGGTAGAGAATCGATTCGCTGGCGAGGTTGAGACCGAGGTCGGTGGCGGATTTTGGCGAAAGCTGCAAGCCGAAGAGATGAAAATGCGAGGCCAGAGCCAGGATCACCACCAAAATACAGAAGGCGATAACGAGCAGCAGAGACAAAAGCAGAAGATGGCCGAAATGCGGGATGCGTACGGGGCGGCGGACCGGCGGCTGCGTGTAGGAATAAAAGAGCGGTGGTTCGGCATTCGCGGGCGGAATGTAGGAAAAAGCTGGAGCCGCGGCGACGCCTGCCGATTCGCTTTCTGGCAAGAGCACGGGCTCGCGTGAATCGTCTTCAGGGAAGTTGGTCATGGCTGTCCGGTCATTCTTTCGCGGCGGGTTGTGCCTGCGGCCGGGTTTTTTCCGCGCGTGCGTTTGCCGCTGGATCGCGCCGCACCGACCGGATCAGGACCGGCGCTGTTCGATATGGATTTGGGACCGTCGTTATCCGCAGCGGGCGAAAGGAGATCTTCTTCCGCATCGGCGGGCGTTAGACGGCCGTTGCTGAACTTGTAATAGCGCTTGAGGAACTGGCCGGTGTAAGAACCGGGAGTGGCGGCAATCTTCGCCGGACGGCCCTCGCCGACGATGCGGCCGCCGTCTTCGCCGCCCTCGGGGCCGAGATCGATGACCCAATCAGCGTTGCGAATGACGTCGAGATTGTGCTCGATGATGATGACCGAGTTGCCGAGATCGGTGAGCCGGTGCAGGACTTCGAGGAGCTTTCGGACGTCGTCGAAATGCAGCCCGGTGGTGGGCTCGTCGAGCAGGTAAAGGGTCTTGCCCGTCTGGCGCTTGGAGAGCTCACGGGCCAGCTTCATGCGTTGCGCCTCACCTCCCGACAAAGTCGTCGCGCTCTGGCCGAGATGAATGTAGCCGAGGCCGACGTCGACGAGCGTCTGCAGTTTCTGGCGCACCTGGGGCACGTCTGTGAGCAGCGGCAGAGCGTCTTCAATGGTGAGGTCGAGCACGTCGGCGATGGAGTGACCGTGAAATTTGACGGCCAGCGTTTCCTGATTGTAGCGGCGGCCGTTGCAAACCTCGCACTGCACGTAGACATCGGGCATGAAGTTCATTTCAATGCGGCGCTGGCCGTCGCCCGTGCAGGTCTCGCAGCGGCCACCGGTGACATTGAAGCTGAAGCGGCCCGGCTTGTAGCCGCGCTCGCGCGCTTCGGGCAGCATGGCAAACAGATCGCGGATGGGCGAGAAGACGCCGGTGTACGTGGCCGGATTGGAGCGTGGCGTGCGGCCGATGGGCGATTGATCGATGCGCACAACTTTGTCGATCTGCTCTGTTCCGGTGAGGGCTTCGTGTGCGCCGGGCTCCTCGCGCGAGCCGTAGATTTGCTTGGCAAGCGAACGATAGAGAATATCGTTGACCAGGGTGCTTTTGCCGCTGCCGCTCACGCCGGTGACGACGGTCATGACGCCGAGAGGAATGCGCAGGTTCACGTCCTGTAGATTGTGCTCGCGCGCCCCGGTGATGGTGAGCCACTTTCCGGTGAGCTTGCGCGGCTGCGCGCGTTGCAGCATGGTGGCAACGCCGCTTAGATAACGGCCGGTGAGCGACGCGGGCGACGCCATAATCTGCTCCGGCGTGCCTTCCGCAACAACCAGACCTCCCAACCGTCCCGCCCCCGGGCCAAGATCGAGGACGAAGTCCGCATGGCGAATGGTTTCTTCATCGTGCTCGACGACGAGAACCGTGTTGCCCAGGTCGCGAAGCTTCTCCAGAGCCTGGATGAGGCGATTGTTGTCGCGCTGGTGCAGGCCGATGGAGGGTTCGTCGAGCACGTACAAAACGCCGCGCAGGCGCGAGCCGATTTGCGTGGCGAGACGGATGCGCTGACCCTCGCCGCCGGAGAGCGTGGTGGCATTGCGGTCGAGCGCAAGGTAATTGAGGCCGACGGCGCAAAGAAATTCGAGGCGCTCCGCGATCTCACGGCGAAGGCGCTCGGCAACGAGAGCCTCGCGCTCGGTGAATTGCAGGTTGATGACGGCCGAGAGCGCGCGATTGAGCGGAAGGGCAGTGAAGTCGGCGATGGAAAGGCCGCCGACCTTGACGGCGAGCGACTCCGGGCGCAGGCGCTTGCCACGGCACACCGGGCAAGGCACAGCCGACATGAAGCTCATCATGTACTCGCGGTAGCTGTCGCTGCGCGCATCCTCCGCATTGTCGCGCAGGTAGGCCAGAATGCCGTGGAAGCCGGTGCGCGGAGCCTCGCCTTTGGGGGGGCCGTAGACCAGGATGTGCTGCTGGCGTGGCGGCAACTCTTCAAACGGCGTCTTGAGATCGATCTTGTAGCGGACGGCAGCTAGCTGCATGAGCTTGATGAGATATTGCGACGAGGAGCCGGGGCCGAGACCGCCATCGAGCAGAGGCTTGGACCAGTCGGTGATGACCTTGGCGGGATCGAAGTCGTAGAGCGAACCGAGGCCGTGGCAGTTGGGGCAGGCGCCAAAAGTGGAATTGAAGGAGAAGCTGCGCGGCTCGAGCTTGGGCACGTCGAGGCCGCAATCGGGGCAGGCCATCGACGAGGAAAACAACTGCTCATTGCCGTCGTTGAATGCGATGAGGGCCAGGCCGTTGGCCAGTTGCAGGGCTTTGCTGACGGCCTGCTCAAGACGCTTTTCAGCCGAGGGCTTTCCGGCCGAAATCGTGGTTGCTCTAGCTCCCTCCCCGGTCCCTCCGCCGGCGGCGGACGAGGGACCGGGGGCACCCACCGGATCCGTCGCGGCCTTCAACAGCACGCGGTCCACGATGGCTTCGATGGTGTGATTCTTGCGGCGGTCGAGGGCAATGGGCTCTGAAAGGTCGCGGACCTCGCCGTCTACGCGGGCGCGAAACCCTTGTTGATCAAGCTGATCCAGCAAATCCTTAAACTCTCCCTTGCGGCCTCGCACAATAGGCGCCATCACGGTCACGCGCTCGCCTTTGCCCAGTTCCAGGATCCTTTGAACAATTTGTTCGGCGGTCTGGCGGGCGATGGGCCGTCCGCATCCGGGGCAATGGGGCGTGCCCACCGAAGCGTAGAGCAGGCGCAGGTAGTCGTAGATCTCGGTGATGGTGCCGACGGTGGAACGGGGGCTGCGGCTGGTGGTTTTCTGCTCGATGGAAATGGCGGGACTCAAGCCCTCGATCGAGTCCACATCGGGCCGCTCAATCTGGTCGAGGAACTGGCGCGCGTAGGCGGAGAGCGTCTCAACATAGCGGCGCTGGCCCTCGGCGTAGATGGTGTCGAATGCGAGCGAACTCTTGCCGGAGCCGGAGAGACCGGTGACCACGGTGAGCGCGTTGCGGGGAATGCGCACGTTGATATCGCGCAGGTTGTGCTGGCGCGCTCCCCGCACCGAAATGTGGGTAATAGGCATGGTTGGGCTAAGCTTTGACGGCGGGTTCCGAGTGGTTTGCGACGCGATGCAACGGAGAATCCAAGTCTAGTGTGAACAGACCCTAGGGGTATTCTATTTGGCAACAGAAAAGAGGGTCAATGCAGCGGACAATCTGCGACAATCGGATGGACGCCTGCAAGGCTTGCCGGCACGCTCGATAAGCCGGAATCGGACCACAGGCGGCGGGACGCGCACGTTGCGGCCGTAGGCGCACATTACGGGAGAAGCGGCAGCCATGGCAAACTTGCTGGATTTGGCGATGTTGATATTGGCGACATTGGGCGCGTTGGCATTTGGCATTTTGGCGGCTTATGCAATTCTTCGCGTGGGATTCGCGCTGATGCGCGCGCCACGACGGCCGGCGCTGATGAAGACCCAGCCACAAACGGCGCGGACCTCGTAGAGACAGCTTTCAGCCGTCGGCTTTCAGCCGGGCGTGGCGCAGCTCTTCTCAATATTGCGGACTGTTGGGCTGCTGTTGCTGCATCTGTTGAATCTGCGACTGGCGCTCCTCCAACATTTGCTGCGGCGTGCGCATCGGCACGCCAGGGGCGTTATTTACGACGGACTGGAGCGGAGGCTGCACCGGCGGATTCGGTTCCGGCTGGCCGTTTTCCTGATCGTTTTCCGCATCGTTGTCGTTGGTTGTGCTGGGGCTGGCTTTGCCGGGGCCCGGCGCGGGGACGGTTGGGCGGCCGCTCAACACGATCTTTCGCGGTGTACCCTGGCCCAGATCGCCAATCAGGAGAATGTTGTAGCCAGAGCCGTCGAGAAGCTCTGCGAGCACATCGCGGGCAGAGCCGGGTCCGTAGGCGCCAAAGATGCGCTCGTCCGCGCCCATACCCTCTATTGTGGCGCCCGTCTTGAGAGAAATATCCTTCAGAATCTGGTCCAGGCTGGAGTTGGAGGCCTGGATGAACAGGCCGTGGCTGTCCCAGGTGACAGTCGCCTCAGCCGGTTTGTTGTTGGCGGGCCAGTTGGGGATTTGCGGTGCGGCGGGCACAGGGGCCGCAGCGGGTTGCGCTGCAGATTTTGCAGCCGCAGGCTTCTTGTGATGGTGGGCGGGCGGACTCGCGGGGGTAGTGGCCGGAGTTGTGGGCGTCTGCGCGGCCAGCGCGAAGCCAAAAACACATTGCGCCGCGAAAAATGCCGCCGGTGCGGCAAGAAATGCGGGCAGAGGCCGCGCGCCGGCGCGGTGATGGGATTCCGGCTGCTGCTGGACGAGAGTAGGCATCGGAATCGGCTCCTTCCGGCTGGATGCAGCGTGAGTGTACGCCGCGGTCGACGCCGGCTCACTTTGTGCCGCACACTGTACTAGACTAGCAGTGGCCGGTGGACGCTCGCCGATTGACGCTCGTCAGCCTTCGAAAAAGGATACTTTATCGATCCGGGCGATAAGCAGTGGCATCATCTCCCACCCTTTTCCGCAAAGAACGCGGAAAAGGATGGGGCACCGCCGCAGTCTGTTGGGGCCGGATCAATAGGGGTGGAGACGATGAAGTTGGGGGTGCGCTTGCGGTGGACGGTTTTGATGGCGTTGGCGTTGCTGATCACGCCATGGACGAGCCGGGCGGCGAGTTGCACCCCTGAGCCGGAACTCGACTCGCTGGATCGGGATGCGCTGTCGGCGATCGTCACCAAGTTGGCAAATGCGGCGATGGCGCAGGATGAGTCCACATTGCAGGCCGTGCTGCTGCCGCAGGAAGCGTCGCAGTGGGAGGGAATCCGCGCCACTGTGGAGCAAGGCGTGCCGCTGCTGAAAGGCGGCCACTTCGAGTTGCGAAACCTTTATGTACTCGACGCGACCGACCAGACTGCGCCCATGGATACGCAGTTCTTCTGCACCAATGCTTCGTCGTCGCTGACCGTGGTCCTCAACATGAGCGCGTTGCCGCCGGGGCGTTATGCCGTGGTGCTGGCCGATGCGGTGGGGGCGCCGCTAGCGGGGCAGATCGGTCAGGTTCTGGCGTGGGACGGCGCGGCGAAGGAGTGGAAGCTGGCGGGATTGACGATTCGGCCGGGCGTCTTCGACGGACACGACGGCGTGTGGTACTGGGTGCGCGGGCGAGCGCTGGCCAAGGCCGATCCGTGGAGCGCGTGGTACAGCTACGATGCGGCACGCTACCTGCTGCTGCCGGTGGATTTTCTCTCTTCGCCGAACCTTGAAAAGCTGCGCCAGGAGCAGGCGCTCATCATGCCTTCGCCGCAGAGCGCGTTTCCGTTGTCGCTGCCCGACAGCGATCGCACCTGGAAGATCGAGGCTGTGGGCTTCGATCCTACGCTGCGCGAGGCGGATCTCGGCGTGGTGTATGAGTCCACCGGCGTCACCGACCCGGCGGCGCTGCGCACCGAGGCGACGGCGGTGCTAAGCGCGTTTCTAAAGGCGCAGCCGGGGATTCGCGCGAATTTCTATGGGCTGTGGGCGTATGCCGAGAAGGATGGCAAGCGCACGGCGGTGATGGAACTGCCGATGGCGCAGATTCCGTAAGAGCAGGGACTAAAGGGCTGAGGGACTAAGGGACTAGGAAATAGAGCCCGACCGAGTCAGTGAGCCAAACAATGTTCGACAATCTTTTTGATTGGAAGCAGCCGTATCGATGGCGGACGAATCTTCGGATTCTGTTGCCCCGCCCATTTGGTTGGTTTTTGAATAAAGGCGAGGACTGCAAAGCAGCTGGCGGAAGTCACGAGTGGTACAACATCGACAATCGTAATAGCGGCTGTTACCACTGCAAACATGTGCAGGTGGGTTGTTTGTGGGAAAGCGCACCACAGGCGGTGGCTAGAGATAAGGAAGGCAGCATTGGCAAGAATCATTGATCTACGTTCAGATACCGTGACGAAGCCGACGCCAGAGATGCGCGCGGCGATGGCGGCCGCGGAGGTTGGCGACGATGTGTACGGCGAGGACCCGACCGTCAACCTGCTGGAGCGGCGCGCGGCCGAGGTGTTTGGGCGCGAGGCGGCGCTGTTTGTGCCCACGGGTACCATGGGCAACCAGATTGCGATTCGGTTGCTAACGCAACCGGGGCAGGAGGTGATTGCCGAGTCGCGCGCGCACATTCTCGACTTTGAGATGGCGACGACGGCGGTCTTTTCCGGATGCCTGATCCGCGCCGTGGCGGCCGAAGGCGGCATTCTTACGTGGAAACACATTGAGTCCGTCATCACTCCTGTCGGGCCGTTCCGCGCACCGACCGGACTGATTGAAATTGAGAACACGGCCAACCTCGCCGGTGGGCGGGTCTCCGACCTTCTGGTTTTGGATGAGATTGTTGCCGGGGCAAAGGATCGCAAGCTCCCGTTGCACCTGGACGGAGCGCGCATCTTCAATGCTGCCGTAGCGCTGGGTGTGGAGGTGAAGGCGCTAACGCAGGGCTTCGACACGGTGATGTTCTGCCTGTCAAAGGGGCTGGGCGCGCCGGTGGGTTCCATGCTGGTGGGTTCGGCGGGGCGGATAGCGAGGGCGCGCATTCTACGCAAGTGCCTGGGCGGTGGCATGCGGCAGGTGGGTGTGCTGGCCGCGGCGGGGCTCATTGCGCTCGAGGACGGGCCGAAGCATTTGCACGAGGATCATGCCAACGCGCGGCTGCTGGCTGAGGCGCTGGCGCATACCGAGGGCGTGGCCATCGATTTGGCGACGGTCGAGACCAACATTGTCGTCTTCCGGCTGACGGCGGGGAAGGGCGCGGCGGAGCTTGTGACTCGTTTGAAGGCGCGCGGCGTGCTGGCTGGAGCGTTTGGGCCGGATGCGATTCGTCTGGTAACGCATCGCGACGTGAGCCGCAAGGATTGTATCGATGCAGCCGAGGCGCTGAGCGAAGAAATTCAGACGCAAATGGAAACGGCCGGCTTGAGGTAAGCCAGCCGCTTGGAAGAGTCCGTGCGTTCCCACCCTTTCCGCAATGTGCGCGAAAAGGATGGGGCACGGAAGTTTTGTGCGTCGACGCCGCTTAGAACAGATTCCACAACGACTGGTTGTAAACCGAATGATGGAACTGAACTTCAGAGCCTTTGACAATGGTTCCGAGGTCGTGCGGCGAACGGTTGGCAGCAGCCTGTTTCAGATCGGCGTAACGTCCCTGCACGTCAGCACCGAGAACCTTGGCGATCCACTTCGATGTGGTGAAGTCATCGATGGCTTTCTGGATATTGTCGGGCAGATAGCGGCCGCCGGCACGCAGGTCCTTGGTCTTTGAAATGTCGCCGTCAATGCCGGTTTTGAAGATGCCATAGAGGGACAGATAGGGGTTGGCGTCAGGCGCTACCGCGCGCACTTCAGTGCGCATGGAGCGATGGTTGCCGATGGGGACGCGGACCATGGCGCCACGGTCAACGGCCGAAGCGCGAATCTGATTGGGCGCTTCAAAGTGCGGATCGAGACGACGATACGCGTTCACGCTCGAATTGAAAATGAGGCAAAGATCGAGGGCGTGGGTCAGGATGCGGTCGAGGAAGTCCCAACCGAATTTCGACAACTGCTCCTCGCCCTTCTCATCCCAGAAGAGGTTGGTCTTGCCTTTGGAAACCGATACGTTGGTATGCATGCCGCTGCCGTTGACGCCGACGATCGGCTTGGGCAGGAAGCAGGCTGTGTAGCCCATGTTGTTGGCAATCTGGCGGCACAGCAGCTTATAGAGCTGAATCTGGTCGGCCGCGGCAACGACTTCGGCATAACTGAAGTTGATCTCAAACTGGCTGGGCGCGACTTCAGGGTGATCCTTTTCGTTTTGGAAACCCATAGCACGCTGCACTTCGGCCGCGGTGTCGATGAACTGACGCAGGGGATCGAGCGGCAGGACGTGATAGTAGCCGCCGGTGTTGATGAACTCGAACTTGCCGGTCTCGTGGTAGCGCTGTTCGGCGTCTTTGCCTGCGAACAGGAAGCCCTCAATCTCAGCCGACGCGTTCAGAGTGAAGTTATGCTCCTTGTGCAGCTTTTCGGAGTAGTTCTTCAACACGCCGCGCAAGTCGCCCGAGTAAGGGCTGCCGTCTTTATCGATCACGTTGCCGAAAACCAAAACTTTGCCGTTCCCGAAAACATCGGCCGGCACCCAGTAGAAAGCGCTCCAGTCGATACCGAGGCGCAGATCGCTTTCCTTCTGCGCCGTGAAGCCGCGGATCGAGGATCCGTCGAAAGTCAGGTTTTCGTAGGAGCCGAGCAGAAACTTCTTGTCATAGTCGAGCAGGTGCAGGCGTCCCTCAAGATCGGAGAACAGCACGGTGACAGCCTTGATGCGTTTTTCGTCGGCGAGATATTTGAGGCGTTTTTCACGAACTTCGCCGGCGGCCGTGCGGTTTGTGCGGTCAGCCTTGGCTTGGAGGTTCAGGGTCTCAAGCTCGTCGTAGGAGAGAGCCAGGAAATTCCGATACTCACAGCAGGACATAAGACTCCTTTCATTGGTTCCGAACGGCGGTTCGGAGTGCTGGCAGATGCACTTCAAACGGAGCGAGGTTTTCGAGGGAACCAGAGAGCCAGGAAAAACACTCGGACTTGCTTACTTCTCTCCGTGGCGGACAGGTGATGCGGGCGCTTATTGCGGACTTCACAGACCGCGAGCCGGTTCTTCTTAATGGTTGTGACTACCAGGTTACGCGCTTCCAACCGAGCCCACAGCGCGACAACGAGAGTTCCCGCCCCAAGGGTAGAAATCTTGGCAGCGCAGAAATGGCGCAGAACCCTTCGCGCAAGAATTTATCATCCGCGCCCGAAGCAAAGCAAACTGAACGCAGAATGATGCGGCCGGCTCGAACTGTCAGGCCCAACGGCCATCTTTTAGGTTCATACCGCATCGCGACTGTCCCCGAGTAGAGCGGCAAGGTTGGAACCAGCTCCGCTGTTTCTTGCTAGCGATGGTGAGCAATGAGCACCATGAGCAGCAGAATAATGACGGGAATGAGGGCCAAGGCACCGTAGTAGAGGAGTTTGCGAACCAGCGGGGATTTGCGATTCTGCCAGTCGCGGATTTCGTCGCGGTCCTCGACGCCGACCGCTTCCGGATGCTCCAGATCGTGGAGAAACTCCTCGGCTCGGGCGTAGCGGTTCCTGGGATCGCGCTCCAGAGCGCGGTAGAGGATCTCCTGCATTTCGGGAGAGACGGAGGGGTCGGCCACGCTCGGAGGTGTCGGGTGGTTCAGCAGGCGGTCATTCATTGCGGCCAGCGGCGTGGGGCCATGGAAGGGGAGTTTGCCGGTGAGCATCTCGTAGAGAATCACGCCCATGGAGTAGATGTCGCTGCGTCCGTCGCCGCGCTTGCCCTTCACCTGCTCTGGAGAGATGTAATCGGGCGTGCCCAGCGCAGTGGTGAAGTTGGCGTAGGTGAGGCGGCGCGAGGAAGTGTCGCCGGCGATGCCGAAGTCGATGAGCTTGATGTTGTCGTTGTCGTCGACCAGAATGTTTTCCGGTTTCAGGTCGCGATGCACCACGCCGTTCGCGTGAATGTAGGCCAGTGCGTTGAGCACGCCCTTGGCGATGTGGAGGACGCGTTCGTAGGAGAGGCGGCCTTCGTCGAGAATGCGGCGCAGCAGACGGCCGTCGCACCACTCCATGACCATATAGATGCGGGAGCGCTTTTCACCGCCGAACACCCGCATGACATTGGGGTGGTCGAGACGTTCACCGATGCCGGCCTCGCGCTGGAAGCGATCGGAAAACAACGGATCGGCTTCCATGTCGGGATGGGGAATCTTCAGGGCGACAATGCGGTCGTCGCGCAGGTCGGTAGCGCGATAAATGGTGGCCATGCCGCTGCGCGCAACCACCGCATCGATGCGGTAAGAATCAATCTGTGCGCCGGGCTCCAGGGCATCGTAAAAACTCATCGCGCTTCAAGCTCCATCGGGGTAACCCTTTCTACTGTATCGGAAGAGCAAGGGAGCAAGGGAGCGGGGGAGCAAGCCAGCGAGTTGGCAAGTTGGCGAGTCAGCCTGCGCGATGCGCGAGGCATTGCATCGAACGGCGAAAAGTTCTCTAGTTCCTCGACCCCATTTGTCCCTGTTTTCTTGCTCCTTCGCTCCTTCGCTCCCTCGCTCCCTTGCTCCCTGTCTTCCTCAAATCGGCAGCCGGTAGGGCCGTCCGCGATACATGCCGACCTGCTCCACCGAGCGGACGCGAATGACTTGCGCGGTGGTGTTGTCGCCGCCGTCGATTTCGACCGCGCGGGCCACGAGTTCGCGGGCAATCTGCGCGGCATCCTTCTTCTGCGAAGCGATGGATGCAATTTCCGATTCGGGCAATTCATCGTGCATCCCATCGGTGCATAGAATCAGCACGTCGCCCGGCTGCAGAGTGACGGCGGTGGTGTCGGGCGAGACGAACATCTCCGGCCCCACGGAGCGAATGAGCACATGGCGCGAATCGGACGATGCGATCTCATCGGCGGAGATCAGGCCCATCTTGCGCTGTTCGTTGACCAGCGTATGGTCCTGTGTGATCTGCCGCGCCTGGCCGTTGCGCACCAGATAGCACCGCGAGTCTCCGATGTGCGACACCACGGCCTGGTCGTAGCGCAGGGCGCAGGCGACTACGGTGGTGGCCATTTTGTGGCCGTTGTGGTTCGAGTTGAGCGTGCAATCGTGCACGGCCACATTGGCGCGCTGGATGAGCCGCGGCAGAAGACTGATGAGCATGGATCCGGATTGCGCTTTGCTGAACTCGCCGGCAATGACAGAGACCGCCGTTGCTGAGGCCACTTCACCCAGATCGAGGCCGCCCACCCCGTCGGCAACGACAAAGAGATAACCGTGAGAGCGCGCCTGCTGGCGCGATGCAGGGATAAACGACCCCATGGCGTCCTCATTATTGGTGCGGACTTTGCCAAAGTCGCTTGCCTGGCCAAACTGTACATCTAACATGAGAGCCGCCGTGTGAAGCATCCCGCGATGTTGCCGGGGAATGCTTCCGTTCAGGGAGATGGGGAGTCGCGCTTGAAAACGGCAATTGGGCGGGCCCCCTCTCCAGCCTCCTGTTTCGAGGCCGGAGAGGGAATCCACCCAGGAGCTGAATCTGAGTTTACGTTCGGACTACGAAGTTTGCTGCCTCGCGGCCAGCAGCGCCGTCTTGCCTTTGGATTTCGAAGAGCGGATGAAGTACACCGCTCCGTAGAGGCCCCAGACAAAGGAGATGCCCAGGGCGGTTAATGGTTCCATTTTAGTGCCGAGGTTAAAGAAGGGTCCTGCCACGTAAAAGGCCATGCAGACGAGGTTGGCCAGCAAGCCGAAGCCCGGAATCAGCCAATGCCTGACCATGCTGAAGTCCGGACGCCCGGTGTAGGCTACGATGCACAGGAAACAACTGAGAGCGTAAAGAATGAAGGTGCCGAAGTTGGAGGTGAGCGTGATGGCGAGCAGCGAGTTGGGCAGCGCGGCCATTTTGTCGTGGGTGGTATAGCCGAAGCTGGAGAAGATGTTGTGCGGCAAGGCCGCGATGGAAGCGTCGGTGGGAGCGCTGGCATCGCCGAAGGCCAGCGAGACGGCGATGACGCCGATGACCGCGGAGATCACAGCGAGGGTCCAGATGGCGCGCCGGGGCGAGAGCGATTCGGCATGGAGCATGCCGAAGTGCTCGGGAACTTCCTCGTCCTTGCCCATGGCGTAGGTGACGCGAGCGCCGGTATTCATACAGGCCAGCGTGGTGCCGATGAGCGCCAGGAACACGGTGATGGCTTCCGCCAGCATGAAGTACTTGCCGTGGCCTTGGCCGAGCAGTTGATCGCCCACGATAATCATCATGTCGCCGATGGGCGCCGCGGAACTGACCGCGCTTTGCATGGAATATCCGGAGTTGAGGAAATAGTTGGCGCAGAAGTACTCAAACAGGTAACAGAACAATCCCTGGATGAGCAGCGAAGCAATGACGGCGATGGGTATGTGCTTGGTGGGATTTTTGGCCTCGCCTCCCATGGAGGTAACCGATTCGAAGCCGACCAGAATGAGAATGGCTACGGTAGCCTGGATGAACATCCAACTGAACTTGTGGATGCCAACGACGGAAGCGGCGTTGGGGTGGGTGAGGAAGTTGCCGGTAGAGTCAGTGGTCGGGTAATCGATCGTGAACACGACGGGCTTTCCTGCCTTATCGAGCAGCGGAAGCGGGTCGCCGTTCGCGTCACGCATGATGGAGCTGTCTTTGGGGTTGGTGGCGAACTGGTAGGTGAACGTCTTCTGGGTCTGGCCGTCGTACTGGAAGGCCGGTGTGCCGGCGGGGTGGCTGGAGCGATAGCCCAGCGCCAGGACGCTGAAGACGATGAGCGCGGAGATTTGGACGATATTGATGGCGAGGTTGACGGCCGTGGAGGCGCCGGCGCCTTTGGCTGCGATCCAAGCGACAAAGAACGAGAACACGACGGCAACCAGTCCCATGAAGACAGGACCGGGATTCGAGCCGCTCAGGAAGCTGGGATAGAGGAAACCAACCACGTAGCCCACGAAGATACCGGTGACAGCGACCATCACGCCGGGATAGACCCAGTAGTAGAGGTGCGAGCCCCAGCCGACGATGAACTTGGAGATGCGGGCGTACTTGAAGCCAGCGTCTTTGGAAAGCATGGCCTGCTCGGCGTAGTAGTAGCTGGAGCCGGTTCCGGGATAGAGCTTGGAAATCTCGGCGTAGGAGACCGCAGTCGCCAAACAGAGCAGCAGAGCGGCGAAGATACCGATCCACATGGACGGAGCCGTGGAGGGCTGGCCGGCAACGCCCGTAGAGGCCTGGAGATAGAAGGTGAGCCACAGGAAGGCGCCGGGAGCAATGAGCGCCATCGCGTTACTGGTTAAACCAGTGAGGCCGAGCGTGGCCTGCATTTGAGGTGCTTTCTGATCTGCCATGAATAATCTCCTGAGGGTTGAAATTCGCCTGGCGGCTCCCGGCGGATGGCACCCGGGAGATTTGAAAACATCTGCTTGCGGCTCGTCCTCGACCGCGTGCGCCGAATCGAGATGCGGCACTGATAAGGTCGGGCCCGGCTATTTGCAGGGTTGGCCGGTCCCGGCTGATCTGCGGTGAGCTGAGTCTAAAGTTCAGCTCATGAGGACGAAATAAAGAACCAACTGCGGGTTTCCTTAAGGCTTTTGATCGAAGAGTGCAATGAACCCTGCGGAGTCATTGCACTCATCGCGGTTATTTTTTGACAATGTTGTCGCCGAAGATGAAGCCGAATTCAAGAGCGCACCGGAATTGGCTGGCATCCGCTCCCGTCTTGCCAAAGACGTCCCCGGGCGTGTAGTTCGTGGCGTGCACAATCGCGAGATCGCTGCGAACGAACATGCCGCCTTTTTGGTAGGTCGGCGTCGCCGTGAAAGTGATGCTGCTGCTGCCCGCTCCAAAACCCAACATGTTGACGGATTTATCCGTCGGAGTTCCCGAACTGGTCAAGCCTTCAAAACGCACCGGAAGCGAGAAGCCACTCTTGAATGCATAGCTCACATTCACCGCGCCACCCGTTGCCGATGTCGCGTTGCCGACGCCGACCTTGGCGTTGGTCGGCAGCTTGCCGTACTGGAAGTACGGCGAAATGATCCATGGACCTTTGGTGTAGGTGTAGATCACCGCGTGCATATAGCCGTTGTTCTGGATCGGCGTAGCTGCCGTCTCAAAGACGGTTTTTGAGAGGTTCCCCATGCCGTCGTACACCAGGCTGTGAGGCCCCTTGGTCAGGGTCGCCGAGCCGGAAAGAAACGAGTAACGGTTGGAGTAGTAACCATCGTTCCAACTGAAGGATGCGGAGAGGTATTTGCCGATGGTTTGGTTCACCTGCAGGCCGCGATTGATGGCGTTTTCCTGGTTCCAGACGATGCCGCGTTCGATGTTGAAGTTCTGGTAGGTAAACGTGGACTCGACGCCCATCAGAGTGGGAAGAGAGCCGAGGAGGAACTGGGTGGTCTTACCCGCCTGCAACTTTGCGTAGGCGACCGGAACAGGCCCGTAGAGGTTGCTCTCGGTGTTTTGTGCGTTCACGAATGGCACGCTGAGCGTCGGCAAGGAGTAGACACCGGCCTGGACGAACCACTGGAACTTTCCGTCGGCCTTCTGGACAAAGATCTCTCCGTTGCTCAGAGTTGCTTGCGAGCTGTCGTCTCCCGGCACGGAATTGTTCTGGAACTGCGCGAAACCGGTCAGGATGCCGTTGACGGACAGCTTGCCAAACGGTCCGGCATCAAATGTCGCCGGCGGCAGCCATGTCAGCGGGCCCGTGAGAACGAATGTGGAAAGCGGGGTGGGCGCCGCATCGGCGGGGGCCGCAGGCGCGGGAGCTTGCGCGGCCGGAGTTGAGGCCGGCGCGGGGGCAGGTGTTTGCGCGCCAGCCACGAGCGCGAAGGTCATCGCGGCTCCGGCAATGGATCGCAGTGCAATCGATCGAAGGTTGACCACGGCATTCGAATGCATCGACAAGATTCCTCCAGAAAAAATTTGTGAAGTACGCAAGACGCAGTGAGATCGTTCAGGCGCATCAGCTCACGCCCGCTCAAGCCCCGTGCGAGGGCCTTTTGAGGTTTCAGGGAAACACTTGCTTCCGGTTGAGACTGCCGGCACTGTGCCGAGAGTCGGCTGGTGGTCGTTCAAGTCGCGGTAAGGGCGTAACCGCCTAGCACCAGTAACGCAAACAAAGCATAAAGAAATTATGAGGAACACGAAAAGATTTCTCTGAAATCGAATGGCAGGGGCGCTATCCTCGTTTTCGCGCAAGGCTTTACGGCCCATTTCGCAACCTGGTGGATGAGCCCGCGCGCGGCGTGAAAAAGGTCTAAAGAACCTGCTAAACTTTTATTTCTCCCGCTCCGGCGCTCGAACCAGAGATGAATCCCGCGTTGCAACCGCAGCGATTTCCACAGGATGGATGGTTGCGGTGCAGGCTGCCAGACCTTCCAGATCCGCGCCAGGGTTGCACACAATGCTTGCGAGAACAGAGGGTGAGTCCGGTTGAGTCAGAGCTACCTTATGCGTTCGGTTTTCGGGCCATGGCGCTCGCGCGGCTCGGGCACGCGCGTCCTTCTGTTCACGCTTGAATCCGCCCTGGGCGGGTTGAGCGTGGTCCTGATGGCCGCGCTGGCGCATTGGTCCAGTTGGCTGCTTCCGGTGGCGGCGCTTCTGTATTTGCTGATCGTGGTTCCCACGGCGCTGCTGTGCGGATTTTGGCAAGCGGTGATTGTTTCGCTGACGGCAGTGGTAGCGCAAAGCTGGTTTTCGGCGCGGCAGCCGGAGTTGTCTTTGGCCGCCGACCCGGCAAGCTGGATCGCTCTGGTGGTGTTCGTGCTTGTAGCCCTCTTCGTGAGCTGGCTTTCGTCGCGCATTACCGAGCACGCGCGCGAGGCGGAGTCGCGGGGCGGGCAGATGGAGGATCTCTACGAGTTCACGCGGCGTACCCTGCAGATGAACCTCTACATGGAGCCCGGACCGCAACTGGTCGAGCTGGTGCATGACATCTTCGACCTTGAAGCCGTCGCGGTCTTCGACGCCGATTTGCACGATGTTTACCAGGCGGGCTACTGGAGCGTCGATCCCCAGGAGATGGCGCAGAACGTTTACTATTTCGAGACCTCGGATGACGACGCGGAGAGCGGGATCGGACGGCGCGTGGTGCGCCTGGGAGCGGTACCCATCGGCAGCCTGGTGGTGCGCGGCGACACCAGTCCGCTGATCAACAACGCCATTGCTTCATTGATTGCCATCACCTTCGACCGCTATCGTGCCTTTGCCAACGAGAGCCGGATCGAGACCGAGCGGCGCACCGAACAGCTGCGTTCCACAGTGCTCGACAGCCTGGCGCACGCCTACAAGACTCCGCTGACCGCCATTCGCGCGGCGTCGACCGGCTTGAGTGAGATGGGCCGTCTTTCGCCGGGGCAGTCGGAGCTGGTATCGCTGATCGACGAGCAGACGCGGCTGTTGGGCGACCTGACCACGCGTCTGCTGACCACGGCGCGGCTGGATGCGGGCGAAGTTTCGATTCACGTGGAGCGCGTGAATGCCGGCACGCTGGTGGAGGAGGTGGTGACGAGCCTCAAAGACCGGCTGGCCAGCATGAAGGTTGCCATGGAAGTTGAAGACGAGGATCTGATGCTGAGCTGCGACCGGCAGTTGATGGTGATGCTGCTGACCCAGTACATTGACAACGCGTGCAAATATTCAAATTTCGGCACCATGATCACCATCCGGGTTCTTGCCGCCGGGGCTGAGGCGATCTTTTCCGTGCACAGCTTTGGGCCGGTGATCCCCATGGCCGACCGCGAACGCATCTTTGACCGGTACTACCGATCATCGAGCTACACCAACCGCGCAACCGGAACCGGCATCGGACTTTCCGTGGCCAGGCGCGCCGCGCAGATTCACGGCGGCTACGTGTGGGTGACGAGCGACGAGCAGGAAGGCACCACGTTCTTTGCAGCAATTCCTCTGACAATGGAGAAGGAGAATTCGGGATGATGCAGCCAGCGATCCGCATTCTGGTGGTAGACGACGAATCGGCAATCCGCCGGGCGTTGCGGCCTCCGCTCATGGAGCTGGGCTTTCAGGTGGCCGAAGCCTCGCGCGGCGAGGAGGCGCTGCAGGTGCTGCGCAGCGCCACCTACGATGCTGTGCTGCTGGACATCAACATGCCGGGCATCGGCGGCATCGAGACGCTGCGGCGCATCCGCACGTTCGCGCCGCGCCTGCCGGTGCTGATGCTGACGGTGCGCGACGAGGAAGAGGACAAGGTGGAGGCGCTGGACCTGGGAGCCGACGATTACGTGACCAAGCCCTTCAGCACGCGGGAGCTGATCGCGCGCATTCGCAGCGCGGTGCGGCGCGTGCGTGCCCCGGCGCGGCCTGAGGATGCACCCATGGAGATTGGTGAAATTCGCCTGGAGCCGGTGAAGCGGCGCGTGACCAAGCGCGGCGTGCCGATCAAACTGACGCGCAAGGAATTCGACATTCTGTATTGCCTGATGAGCCGCGCGGGTCGCGTGGTGACGTATGCCAAGCTGCTTACGGCCGTGTGGGGCGCGGAGTGCCGCGAGGAAGTGGAGTATCTGCGCACTTTCGTGCGCCAACTGCGCAAGAAGATCGAGGACGATCCTTCGCATCCGCTGTATCTGCTGACCGATGTCTACGTCGGCTATCGCTTTGCCGATGCGTTGATGCTGCAGCAGGAAACAGCGGCTGGAGGCGGCTCGTTGGAGCCGCCGGAAGAGGCGACAGAGCAGACGTAGGATTCTGGGCTGGCTCTGCGAACCCCGCTCTATTCGTCGTAGTGCAGCAGGCTGAAGACGTCGTATTCCTTGAAGCGCTCGCGGCCTTTCAGAAAGTCGAGCTCGATGGCAAAGCCGAGGCCGGTAATCACGCCGCCCAACTGCTTTACCAGCTTCACGGTGGCTTCCATGGTGCCGCCGGTGGCGAGCAGGTCGTCGACCAGCACAATGTTCTGGCCGGGTGCGATCGCGTCCATGTGAATTTCCAGCGTATCGGTGCCGTATTCCAGGTCGTAGGAGACGCGGGCGACCGGGGCGGGCAGTTTTCTGGGCTTTCGCACGGGAACAAACCCAGCGTTCAGGCGATAGGCCAGCGCGGGGCCGAAGATGAAGCCGCGCGCCTCAATGCCCAGCACCAGATCGACGTTGCGTCCAATGTAATGCGCGGCCAGCGCGTCAATGAGCTGCGCAAAGCCGGTTTTGTCCTTCAGGAGCGTGGTGATGTCGTAAAAAAGAATCCCCGGCTTGGGGAAATCGGGTACTGTGCGGACCAGTTTCTTCAGGTCCTCTACGTTCACGGCAGTTCTATCGTCCGGCATGGCAGTCGCTTGCTCCTGGGTCACGGATCGGTTGTCGGTGAGCCGTCCCTAGTCTACTAAAGACAGGGAACAGGGGGTAGGGAACAGGGAGGAGTGTGAAGTGCGAGTGTGCCGGACGGACACATCCACACTTACACTGGCCACTGTCTTCTCACCACGCCCCGTCGATGCGGAACGAATCGAGGTTCTGGGCTTCGCTGTCGTTGAGTACGTGTTCAACGAAGCGATCCACGCGGCTGCCGCGCGGGCCGCGCTTGAGGCTGGCGCGCAGGTCGTCCAGATCGGCAGGCTCGCCGGCGGCGACCACTTCTACGTCGCCCTCTTCGGTGTTGCGCACCCAGCCGCGTAGATCGAGCTCGCTGGCCTCGCGCTGCACAAACCAGCGGAAGCCGACGCCCTGCACGCGGCCTTGAATCAGGAAGTGAAGGACCATGGTCAATGAGCAGTTTTGCAGATGGGCGCCCGCGGGTGCAACTGCTTTGCGGACGGGAGGGGCGTTAGGTCTCTTCAAGGAACTGATGCAGGCGCTGCGGAGGCCGTTCAGCGATTCCGCGCTACACTGGAACTCACGATGGTCTTCGTTCTCGACAACTACGATTCCTTCACGTACAACCTGGTCCAGTATCTGGGCGAGCTGGGCGCGGAGGTGGTGGTGCGCCGCAACGACGAGGTGACGCCTGAGGAAGTGGAGGCCATGAAGCCGGAGCGGATTCTGCTTTCGCCGGGGCCGTGCACGCCGGGCGAAGCCGGCATCCTGGTGCCGCTCATCCGTCACATGGCGGGCAAAGCGCCTATTCTCGGCGTTTGCCTCGGACACCAGGCCATCGGCGAAGCCTTTGGCGGCAAAGTTGTCCGCGCCAAAACCCTGATGCACGGCAAGACCAGCGCGGTGGATCACGATGGAACGGGCATCTTCAGCGGGCTGCCCACGCCGCTCACCTGCACGCGCTATCACTCGCTCATCGTGGAGCAGAAATCGTTGCCCGCCGAACTGACGGTGACGGCGCGGACCACGGAAGCGAACGGATCTGTCATCATGGGCCTGCGGCATCGCACGTTGCCCATCGAGGGCGTGCAGTTCCACCCCGAGAGCGTGCTCACCGAAGGCGGCCACCAGATGATCCGCAATTTTCTAGACATGTAAGACATGCGCGACACGCCGAAAGCTACAAATCGTTTTGCTGGCCGGTTGCGCGCGCGAGAATGGAGTTGCGCTCTGAGCCTGGGCGCGATTTTGATTGCGGGATCGGCGCTCGATGCGCAGACGACGCCGGCGGGAACTCCCGCAAATTCTCAAGGGAACGCGCAGGCAGCGCAAACCGCTTCGCCGCAGGCCGCGCAGACCGATCAGGCGCCGACATTCGGCACACCTCCCGTCGCCATTGTTCCACTCGACAAGTCGGTTCCGGGCGCGGCGCTCACGGTGGAAGGCGCTATGCAGACATGGAACGGCCGCGCATACCTGATGGGCAGCGGCAGCATTAGCGCCGGCGAGGCGACGGCGGAGGTCACGCTGCCATCGCGGGGAACCTTGCGCGTATGTGCGTCGAGCAACGTAAAGCTTGCGGCCGACGCGAGCGCGCCGGCCGGCGAGGTTCCGGGATTGCTCATCGCGCTCGATCGCGGCGCGGTGGAGATGAGTTTTGCCCCGAGCACGGCGCGCGAGAAAAATGCCGACACGCTTCTGACGCCCTACTTTCGCATTCTCATCGGCGGGCCGAACGCGGCCGATGTGAAGGTGCGGCTAGGCGAGCACGGCGACACCTGCGTAGACAACTCCGGCACGAATGCACCGTACGTGGTCGTGATCAGCGTATTTGAGGGCGGCATCTATCGCGTGCAACCCGGGCAGCGGGTCATGTTCGAGCATGGCCGCCTGCAATCGGTTGTGGACCAGGAGAGTGAGCCCTGCGGGTGCCCGCCGCCGGCCAGGACCGAGAGCAACGAGTTCCCACTGGCGCAGAGCGAAGGCCTTGCGCCGTCTTCAGCGCAGGCTCCGGTGGTTGCTGCTCCACCAGCGCATGGCGCGAACACTACGCTCAGCTACAACGGCACGGACGGCCAGGCGCAAACCACAGGTCCTGTGACCGTGACGCCGGCGGCGAGTGCGACGCCCGCGCCGCAAGTTCCCGTAAAGCAAAAGAAGCAGGGATTTTTCGGCAGGATCGGACAGTTTTTCCGACGTATCTTTGGCGCGGAGTGAAGACTGCTGGAGTTCCTGGCGTAACCGGGGGAAGTTACATCAAGCCGTGCCGCCCATAGGGCTTTCTCGAATCACTTGCTAGCATTTCCAGTATCGTGCGAGGGTCAATTTCTTGAGGAAATTGACCCTCGGTATTCCGCATTATGTTGAGACCCGAATCGAAGACGCCGGAGACGCAGCCGTCCGCGAGATTCCAAATCCGCCCATACTCGTGTCGGAAGCGATCTTTCTTATCCCATCTCTCGGCAGGTGCGATCAGGCGGTCGTGCTGACCAACGATCCCGAGGAAAGACTGGTCAGGAAGCTGTCCAGTGCGCTCTGAGCTGAGTTGACGTCTCCTTTGCTAAGCGCCGAACCGATTTCCGAGAGCATCTTGGAGAAAGATTCGCTGCTGGAAGTGGTCGAAGTGGAACTCTCGGAAGTGCTGCTGGTCGTCGAGCTCGAATTCGAATTCAGGAGACTGGTCAAAGAGTCGTAGGCCGACTGCGCGTCCGACACATCTCCGGAACTGATGGCGCTGAACAGGCTTAGGACATCCTGTCCCAGCGCACTGAGCGTGGAACTATTGGAAGAAGACGACGAAGAGGCGTCTGAGGTTGAGCTGGTTTGCGCGGAGGCCGGCACTGCATACGTCTCCAGAGTGGTCAGCGCGCTCTGCGCTCCGTCAATGTTGTTGTCCGAGAGCGCGGTCGAAACGCTCGACAGAAACTCCCCCAGCGGACTGTTCGCATTGGTGTTTGCGGGTTGCAGCTTCTCGACCTCGGCAAGGTCCTTTTCCGCCGAGGACGTGTCGCCGGACTTGATGGCCGACATGAGGTTGGAAAGCGCAGTGTCGAATGAGTTCTGTTTGCTCGAAGACGAGGCGCCGGAGGTTGAATTGGCTGACGACGTAGAAAGCTCTGAGAACAATGAGCTGATTGAAATACCGGATAACGACATAAGTTCCGATCCTTTCGTTGAGGTTTGTCAGGAGCCCCCATAGGGAGAGAAATCTCCCTGAGTTAATGTAGGCGCAACTCTGACGGAGCCTGACTACAACGGCGGCAGGGAGGAACCTTGGCTGATCAATAGTGGGAATGGAGGCGGCCGGATTTCCTGAACGGGAAATCGGGAGAGTCGAGAAGGTTCGCGGATTACATCTCCCGCGCGCGCTCGATGGCGCGGATGACGGCCTGGGCTTTGTTGATGGACTCCTGATGCTCCAGCTCCGGCACGGAGTCGGCCACGATGCCTGCGCCGGCCTGTACATAGCCTTTGCCGCCAATCGAGAGCATCGACCGGATGGCGATGCAGGAGTCGAGATTGCCGGAGAAGTCGGCGTAGAGGACCGCGCCGCCGTAGGCGCCGCGCCGCGCGGGCTCGAGTTCCTCGATGATCTCCATGGCGCGGACTTTGGGCGCGCCGGAAAGCGTGCCGGCAGGGAAGCAGGCGCGGAGTGCGTCAACTGCGGTGAGGTCAGGGCGCAGTTTTCCTTCAATGGAGCTCACGATGTGCATCACATGCGAGTAGCGCTCGATGAACATCAGTTTGTCGACCTTCACGCTGCCGAAGCGACTGACGCGGCCCACATCGTTGCGGCCCAGGTCGACCAGCATCACGTGCTCGGCGCGCTCCTTTTCGTCGTGCAGCATCTCTTCGGCGAGCGCGTCATCTTCGGTCTCGGTGACGCCACGCGGCCGAGTGCCCGCGATGGGCCGGTATTCCACTTTGCCCTGGTGAACGCGGACGAGCAATTCGGGCGACGAGCCGGCGAGCTCCAAGGGCCTCTCCGGGGCCGTTGACCTTTTGGACGAGGGGCGTGCGCTCGCTCCCAGCGGTCCCTCCGGATCGAAGCGCAGAAAGAACATGTAGGGGCTGGGATTGACGGTGCGCAGCGCGCGATAGACCTGGAAGCTGTCGACGCCGGGTTCGACATCGAAGCGTTGCGAAAGGACCACCTGGAAGGCGTCGCCGGCGCGGATGTACTCCTTGGTGCGGGTGACCGAGGCCAGAAAATCGCTCTTTGCGGTGCGAAATTTGACCTTGAGCTTGCCGTTTTTTCTTGGCTTGGGACGAGGCAATGGTAAGGCCAAAGATTTTTCCAGCTTGTTGAGGCGCTTGACGGCGCGACCGTAGGCGGCGGAAGCGTTGCCGCGCGAGACATCGGCGGTCACGATGAGCCAGATCTCTTTGCGCACATGGTCGAAGGCCAGCACCTCGTCGAAAAAGAGCAGGCAGGCGTCGGGAATGCCGAGCTCGTCCGTGGCTTGTTCGGGCAGGCGCTCGATCTGGCGCACCGCGTCGTATGCAAAGAAGCCGACGGCGCCGGCGGTGAACGGGGGCAGGCCCGGCAGCCGCGCGGGCTTGTGGCCACCGAGCGCGTCGCGCAGCACATCGAACACGTCGCCCTCGATGCGGGTGGTTTTGCGGCCTTCGGTGATGGCGATTTCGCGGCCCCGCGACACAATGCGCTTGAAAGGCGTGAAGCCGATAAAAGTGTAGCGGCCCACTTGCTCGCCGCCCTCGACGGATTCCAGGAGAAAGCACTCGCGCTCGGGCCACGCGGCGCGCAGGAAGGCCGAAACCGGGGTTTCGAGGTCGGCCATGAGCGTGCGGCAAACGGGGACGAGCGTGTGCGTCCGGGCCAAAGCCAGGAACTCCTTGCGCGAGGGGGCTGCTGAACGGGAAGAGGCTTTCACAGCTTCAGTGTAACTGGATGGGAGGCCGTTTTGCTGCTGCTCGATGGGCGCGCGGGGTCTCTCATGGCCGAGTGCGTGTGTCTGGAGAGTTGGGCCGAAGTTTTGATGGGGACTTGCATGACGCGCGAGATTAATCCGGCGAGCAGGGGCGATAGTCTTTGAGCCACGCTGCCAGTTTTTGCGGAGCCAGCGGCCGGCTGATCAGATAGCCCTGCGCTTGGTCGCAGCCCTTCCAGCGCAGAAAATCCAGTTGCGCATCGGTCTCCACGCCTTCGGCAATCACCGACATGCCCAGCTCATGCCCGATCTCGATGGTCTTCTGCACCATCACTCGATCGCTGCCGTTCGAGAGCATGTGCATTACAAAGGTTCTATCGATCTTCAACTCGTTTGCCGGAATGTTCCTGAGCTGCTGCATCACTGCGTAGCCGGTGCCGAAATCGTCAATCGAAAGCTGGATATTCTTCACCCGTAACCGCGTCAGAACATCCAATGTCTGGTTGAGTTCCTTGATCAGCCCCGTCTCCGTAATCTCAATCACGACGCGCTCCGCAGCTACGCCGTACTTCTCCAGCAGGGCGGCAAAGGTGTCGGGAAACCTGAGATCGCGGAGAGAGTCCACCGATGCGTTGAGGGCCATGCGCAGCATCTGGCCAGCCTGGTCGACGAACTGTTTCGCTTCGGATAAACCGCGGTTGACCATGAGCCAGCCGAACCTGTCGATCAGTCCCAGGGCCTCAATGCGACCGATAAAGTTGTCGGGAAAGATCAGGCCACGTTGCGGATGCTGCCAGCGGGCCAATGCCTCCAGGCCACACACGCTGCCCGTCGCAATTTCGATCTGCGGCTGGTAGTGCAGGACGAACTCTTCGCGTTCCACGGCGCGCCGCACCTCCTCCTCGGGAATGTCGAGGGAGGGTGGCGGCTCTTGCGGGGTAACCGTCTGCGAGGGCGCGTGTCCGCGCAGCACAAGTTCCAGCTCCGCCAGCCGGAATGGTTTCTGGAGATGACCGGCGAGGCAGAGGCCGAGAGAAAGCGCCAGCTTCTCCGCCGTTTCCAGCACGCGCTCGCCAATGCCGCTCATCAACACGATGCGTGCCTTGCATTGCCGCGCAGCCAGCGAGCGCATCACTTCGATGCCATCCATACCCGGCATCATCAGGTCGAGCAGAATCAGGGTGGTATCCGGCACCAGCAGTTCGGGAAGCGCCCGCGGGTCCGACGTTGCCGTACAAGGCAGGCCGAGGCCCGCCGCCGCGTCACAGACAAAAGCGCGCACGCCGTCATCGTCGTCGATCACCAGGATGTTGCCCGCGGTGGCCATGATCTTCAACTCTCTCTCGCCCGGCTGCCAACCTCGTCCCCCGGTTGCCCCCTCTTTATGAGGTGCCCAATGGCTAAGATGAGGCCAACCCCCTTTCGCGCCAGGGTCTGTCTGCTCAAGGGGCAAACTCGCCCGTGGCTCCGGTTGCTTCCAGCCGCACCACACTGTTGCTGGCCTCAAATCTTTGGTAGTGCGGACTTTCGCTCATGGTCTTCGCCACGATCCCCAGAAATTCGTTGCGCTGGTAGGGCTTGCGCAGCAGGGGACCATCCATGAGACGTCCGCTACGTTCGGCCAGCGCCTCGGCCGGAAAGCCTGATGTGAAGATGACTCGGATGCCGGGACGCAACTCGCGGACCTTCTGTGCCAGCTCGATGCCGTTCATGGCGCCGGGCATGATCACGTCTGTAACCAGCAGATCGATCTCCTCCGCCTGCGCCAGAAGGTCGAACGCGGCGCTGCCGTTCTGGGCCTGCAGCACGGTGTAACCCATTTCAGTAAGATAGGCCTCGGCGATCTCCAGCAGGGCTGGCTCGTCGTCTACCAGCAGTGCTGTGCTGCCAAGCTTGCCGGGCAGGTGCACGACTTCAACAGCCGCGGTAGGCGCCGCTGTCTCGCCGGTCAAGGGCAGGTAGAGCGATACCGTGGTCCCGAATCCCTCTTCGCTGTAGAGCCGGAGCGCGCCTCCCGACTGTTTGATGAATCCGTAGACCATGGCCAGGCCCAGCCCGGTGCCTTTTTCGCGCGACTTGGTGGTGAAGAAGGGCTCGACCGCCCGCTCCAGGGTCTGCCTGGACATGCCATGCCCGGTATCGCTCACTGAAATGCAGGCATAACTGCCGGAATTGATCTCGCCGGTTTGCACCAGCGGGTAGTGGGAGCCCAGTTCCACGATGTGCGCCCCGATCGTCACCGATCCGCCTTTTGGCATGGCATCGCGAGCATTCACCAGAAGGTTGAGCAGCGCATTCTCCAGGGCCGCCGCATCGATGGTCACGGGCGGGATGTCGGCGTCGCAGTGGGTCACCACGCGGATCTCCGGACCCAGCGTGCGCCCGGCCAGCTCCTCCATCTCGCGGATCGTGGTCTCGATCGAAACCGGTCCAGGGTTCAAGGCTTCGCAGCTTGAAAAGGCCAGCAGCCGGCGGGTCAGGTTGGCGCCGCGCGTGGCCGCCTTCTGTGCGGTCCTCACCCGCTTCAGAGCTTCCTCGTTGCCGGCGAGCGAGCGCTCCAGAAGATCGAGATTGCCCACGATGGCCCCTAACAGATTGTTAAAGTCGTGCACAATTCCGCCCGTCAACTGGCCCAGCGCATCCATCTTCTGGCTGTGGCGCAACTGTTCCTGGAGCAACCGGGTTTGGGTAATGTCGCGGGCGATCTTGGAGACGCCGACCACATTCTTTTGCGCGTCGAGAATTGGGGAGATGGTGAGCGAAACCCGGATCTGCCGGTCGTCCTTTCTCTTTCGCACCGTTTCGAAATGGTTGATGGTCTCGCCCTGCCGGATGAGGGCGAGAATCTCGTCTTCCTCGTGCGTGCGGTCCGACGGCAGGAGGCAGCGGATGGATTGGCCGATCATCTCTTCCGCCGCGTAGCCAAATATTTTCTCCGCTCCACCGTTCCAACTGGTGATGATGCCCTGCAGGTTCTTGCCGATAATGGCGTCCTCTGAGGACTCGACGATTGCCGCCATGCGCATGCGGGCGGCGTTGCTCAGCTCGCGCTCGGTAATGTCGCGATAACTCAGGATGTACTGGGCGGTTCCCCCGGCGGGATTGTTGATGGGCGCCGAACTCATGGCCACGAACACGCCTTTGCCGGTAACCTTGGAGCGCAGTTCGACTTCGAGGTTGCGCACGAACTCGCCGCGCAGCGCACGCAGGCCCGGCCATTGCTCGATCGGAAGCAAGGCGCCGTCGAGCGAGCGGATTTCCAGCAACTCCCGCACGATGTCAAACGAAGCCGTAGTGCTGGGTATGCCCAACAAGTCCGCGGCGGCGCGATTGGTCTGCACCTCGAGGGTCTCGGCGTCGAGCACAACGATACCCTCCGTCAGGTTGTCGAAGATGGCCAGCAGGCGCGCCTCGTGCTCGGCCAATAATCTGGTTTGGCGGGAGAAGCGCCGGTCGAGAGCCGCCAGCATGCAAACGTGGCCGAGAATGACCGTAATGGCGATGGCGATGAGGGCCAGCCCGAAGGGCGTGATGAGGATGGCGTGTTGCATGCTCGCATTCAGCGCGGGCTGGGGGACGAAACTGGTGGCGGCCATGCCCACGTAATGCATGACGGGGATGGCCAGGCCCATGAGCAGGGCGCTGCAAAGCTTTCGGGTAGTCCAGGAAACGCGCGTTTCGCGCAGCGAGAAGGCGAGGAGCAGCGCGACAAAAGAGATGGCGATCGCCAGCGCCACCGAGAGCGTGACTATCCACGGCGAGTAGACCAACCGGGCCTGGAGGCGCATGGCCGCCATGCCGATGTAGTGCATGGCAGCGATGCCGCAGCCCATGAAGATGCTGCCTGCCACCAGGCTGGCGTTGTCCATGATGGGTTTGCTGACCACGTAGAGCGCCACTGCGGATGCAACCACTGCTGCCAGCAGAGAAAGCACCACCGTAGGCCAGTCGTAATACACCGGGATGGGCAGGTGGCAGGCATGCATGCCCACATAGTGCATGGCCCAGATGCCGAGGCCCATGGTCAACGCGCCCGAGCCAAGGCACACGAGACGCGGCCAGCCTCTCAGAGCTGTCAGACGCTCGGCCAGGTCGAGCACCGCGTACGACGCGACGATAGAAATAAGGATGGAAAGGGCTACCAGACGGTAGTCGTAGGAACACGAAAGTACGGCAGAACTACCCATCATTAGACCAACTTGATGCGGTTGATCTTCAGTGAGCGTACTGGCTCGTAGCCGCGATTCGCATGAAACGCGAAGGGCGTCCGCTGCCCGGGTGCGCGAAGAAGCTTACCAGAATGCATCTTGAGAGGAAGCAATCGCGATTACAGGGGAAGCGATCAACGGGGAACAACTCCCGCTCAAGCCTTACGTGCCATTTATATACGCCCGCAAAATCTCGATGTCAATTGCCAAGAGATGTTCGTTCACCCTTGCACGCGGGGTGCGAGCGGATTATCGCGGACTGCCGCGCCCGTGCAGGCTTCCCGCTTCAGGCCGGGAGGGGGAGTACTGGAAACCTGCCCGGCAAGGGCTGTTCAACTGTGATCGCCGTATCTTGACGCAAGAGGCAATCGAGCCTAGACTCACTGAGGTTTGGGTTTACACGCGGTTTTGGCCGCTCGCAACGCGCCGTCGCGCTCGACTGCGGGCGGCGCAGGAAGCGGCCGGAAATGCGAAAATCCCGGCAGATTGGCCGCCGCACCGATAAGCTGGATGAAACCGGCAGCATTCCGGCTCCGGAAAAATCGGAAGCGCGGCAGGAGATGGAGAAATTTATGGCAACTGGATCCCCCCATGTGACGCTCGACCAGGAGATCAATCCCTGGGAAGCGCAAAACGCGCGCTTCGATTTTGCCGCGCGCAAGTTGAACCTGGACGAAGGACTGTGGAAGGTGCTGCGCTCGCCGCAGCGCGAGGTGATTGTGCACTTTCCGGTAACGCTCGATAACGGCATGATCGATATGTTCACGGGGTTTCGCGTGCAGCACTCGATGGCGCGCGGTCCGTGCAAGGGCGGCATCCGGTACGCGCCGGATGTGACGCTGGACGAAGTGCGGGCGCTGGCCAGTTGGATGACCTGGAAGTGCGCGGTGGTCAACATTCCCTTCGGCGGCGCCAAGGGCGGAGTCATTTGCGATCCCAAGGGGATGAGCCGCGGCGAGCTGGAGCGCATGACGCGCCGCTACACGTCCGAGATCATCGAGTTCATCGGGCCGGAGAAGGATGTGCCTGCGCCGGACGTGAATACCAACGAGCAGACGATGGCGTGGATCATGGATACCTACTCCATGCACACGCGGCAGACCGTGACCGCCGTGGTGACGGGCAAGCCGGTGAACATGGGAGGCTCGCAGGGGCGGATTGAGGCCACGGGCCGCGGCGTGAAAGTGGTGTGCGACGAAAGCTTGCGCTATCTGAACATGCCGGTTGAGGGCTGTCGCGTCATCATTCAGGGATTTGGCAACGTGGGATCGAACGCCGCGCGGCTGTTGCAAGAGCGCGGCTACTCCATTGTGGGCATTGCCGAGCGCGATGGCGGCCTTTATAACCCCGCCGGCATGGATATCCATCAGTTGCTCGAGTACAGGTACCGCAACAACACCATTCTCGGCTTCCGCGGAGCCGAAGCCACGCCCAGCGAGGAGTTGCTGGTTTCCGAGTGCGAAATCCTGATTCCGGCGGCGACGGAGAATGTGATCACCAGCCGCAACGCCGACAAAATCAGGGCGCGCATCGTAGTGGAGGGCGCCAATGGACCGACCACTGCCGTGGCGGACGAGATTCTGGCCGAGAAACGTATCTTCATCGTGCCCGACATTCTGGCCAATTCAGGCGGCGTGACAGCCAGTTACTTTGAGTGGGTGCAGGACCGTCAGGGCTATTTCTGGAAGGAGTCCGTAGTCAACGAGCAGCTAGAAGAGATTCTGCGCAACAGCTTCGATGACGTGGTGCGCTACGCCGAGGCCCACGGCGTGAATAATCGCATCGCGGCGTACATGCTGGCCATCGACCGCGTGGCGTTCACCATCAAGCAACGCGGAATTTACGCGTAGCGCAACTAACAACGGAGGCAAAGGTGGCGGGGGAAGCGTAAGCTTCTTCCGCCATTTCCCTTTTGGCCATTTCTTTGGGGTTGACCGGGTCGGCGAGGCGCTGTCGGTGCAATAATGGAGTCACGCCACCAGAGACCAGACAGCGTGGCCCGCGCGCATGAATCTGCCCAACTCCATCACTATGAGCCGGATCATTATGATCCCGCTCTTCCTGTGGATGCTGTCGCCGCATTTTCCGTGGCAGGGGCCGCACGGCGAGCAGGAGATCGCGGCATCCCTGTTGTTCGTGCTGGCCTCGATTACCGACGGCCTGGACGGCTATTTGGCCCGCAAGCGCGGCCAGATCACGACCATGGGCATGCTGCTCGATCCGCTGGCCGACAAGATCATGGTGACGGCCGCATTTGTCGCTCTCGTGGCCTACAACCCCGAAGTAGTAAAAGTTTGGATCGTGGTCGTCATCATCGGCCGCGAATTCCTCATCTCCGGATTGCGGTCGATCGCGGCGTCTGAAGGATTCACCATCACGGCCAGCGAACTGGGCAAGTTGAAGACGGTGGTGCAGATTGTCGCCGTGGTCTCGGCCATTCTGGCGCACCGCTGGGATCAGTGGCAGATCGGCCCCATCGCGATTCCGGTGAAGTGGTACGCGATTGCCGCTATTTACTTCGCGGCTCTGATTGCCGTGATCTCGGCGGTTGATTATTTCATCGGCTTCTGGCGCAAGATCGACCACGCGTCAAAGGACCGCCGCAAGGCCGCCGTGCTTTCGCGCGGCAAGAGCGTGCGGATATCGTGAAGAGGTTTCAGGTGTCAGAGGCCGGCGCTTTCGCTTCGTTGAGCGTGATTTTTGAAATCTGAAACCTGAAACCTGAAACCTGACCCCTGACACCCGCTTTTTTCACTGCCCAATCTCATAACGCACCAAAGCCAGCGCCGTCTGGTAGGCGTAGCGCGCATTGGTGTTTTCAATCTCGGCCTGCGTCTGGTTGAGCTGTGCCTGGCTGATCTCGACAATGCCGCTCAGGCCGATCTTGTAGCGCGCGGAAGCCAGGTCGAGGGCAAAGTTGGCCTGGTCGAGCAACTGCTGGGTGACGGCGATGCGTTGATAGGCGGTTTGCGCGTTGAGCACGGCGGTGCGTACATCGCGCGCAATGGCGTCGCGCAGGTTGCGCACGTCCTCCTGCGCCGCCTGGGCGCGCAACTTCGCTTCCTTCGCCTCGGCGTTATAGAGAAAGCCGTTGAAGACCGGAATGCTGATGTTGCCGCCAGCGGTTGCGTACCACGAGGATTCGATCTGGTCGGCGCGCACCGGAGTTCCGCCCACCGCGCCCAATGCCGTGATGGTGGGCATCCACAAATCGCGCTGCGCGGTGCTGAACTGGCGTGCTGCGGTGGATTTGAGGTTGAGCGCCGCGAGATCAGGCCGCGCTTGAAAGGCGCTTCGAACCATCGCATCGGCGTCATCCGGCGCCAGCGCAGGATTGCCGTTGGTCTCGTCGACGAGGGTGTATTGCTGATCCTGCTCGGAGCCGAGCACGTTATTGAGCGAAGCCATCGTCGCCTGGACGTTGTTTTCGGCGTCGAGCAGCAGCAGCCTGGCCTGCGAGAGCTGCACTTCGGCAAAACTCAGGTCGAGATCGGAGCGGATCTTTGCTTTGGTGAGCGCCCCCACCTGGTCGGTTGTGTCCTGGCGCTGGGCCACGGTCTGCTGCGCCACCTTGAGTACGGCCTGTGCCGTGAGCGCCTGATAAAACGCCTGATCGACGGTGAGAGTGATGTCGAGCTCTGTAGCGCGTTCGCTTTCAAGTTGTGCTCGGGCGTTGGATTGCGCGCTCAGGACGAGGTTGTGCGTGTGTCCGAAGTCGGTGATCAACTGGTTCACCGAGAGCCCGCCTGCGGCGCGGTCAAAGATCGCGGGATCATCGAGCCCTCCCGCGGTGATACGAGTATTGTTGTGCGCGTCCACGGCCGTGAGCGCGCCGGCGATGGTGGGGAATTCGGCCGAGCGCGTCTCGCGCGTGACTTGCGCCTGGGCCAGAGCCAGCAACCGCGCCACAGTGATGTTGGGATTGTTGCGAATCGCGATCTGCTCGGCCTGTGCGAGCGTGAGTGAAGGGCCGGCGGATGAGGTTGAGCTCTGCGCTGCCTCCGGCGCCGATGCTTGCGGCGCGGGCTGGGGAAGCAGAGCGGCGATGAGGTGCGTGGCGGGCGCACCGGGCAACGGCGCCTGTGGCGCTTGCGCGATGGAATGCGGAACCACAGCCGCCGCTAAAATCGCCGCAAATGTTGCAGAGAACATGGGAGATCGATGGGTATTACTCATGGTCGATGCCCTCCGCTGAGGCATGTGTTGCGCTATGCCTGCCGTGGATGAGGAGATACACGGCGGGAACGAGGAATACAGTGACGACCACTGAAGCGGCGAGTCCGCCGATGACGGCGCGGGCCAGTGGAGCATATTGCTCGCTGCCTGCTTCGAAGCCAAGCGCCATGGGAATCATGCCCAGGAGCGTGGCCAGCGAGGTCATGAGGATCGGGCGCAGGCGAATTTTGCAGGAGTGTACGACCGCTTCAAGCAGCGGCTGGCCCTGATTGCGCAGGATGCCGGCGAACTCCACGATGAGGATGCTGTTCGAGACCACGATGCCGGTCATCATAATCACGCCCATCAGCGACATGATGTTGAGCGTGGAGCCGGTAGCGAGAAGGATAAGGACCACGCCCACCAGGCCGGGCGGAATGGCCATGAGAATGATGAAGGGATCGACGAAGGAGCGGAACTGCGCCATCAGGATCAGATAGACCATGAGGACGGCGATGATGAGCCCGACGCCGAACTCCTTGAAGGCCCGGTTCATGTTCTCCACCGCGCCGCGCACCTGGAAGGTTGTGTTGCGGTCGGTTTTTGTTGCGGCCAGCAGCTTGTTGATGCGTGCGCCCACGCCCTGTAGCGATTCGGTTCTAGTGGCGACATAGATGTCGATCACGCGGCGAATCTGGTAGTGATCCACTTCGGTGGGTGTGTTGATCATCTGCATGTCGGCGACGGAGCTGAGCGGGGTGTAGCCGGCAGTGTGGCCGCCGGGATCGAAATGCTGCGGCATAGGCGAGGCCGCGCGGCCCTCCTGAGAGGGGCTGTAGCCTGGGGGCCGTTCGCCGCGCAGGGGAATGTTCTGGAAATCCTCCATCGACATGTTCTTCAGAAAGCGGTTCGAATACTGCACGGTGACCATGTAGTTGTTGCCGCTTTTGGGATCGATCCAGTAGCTCGGCGCGACCTGTCCATCGGAAGTCATCGCCGTGATGACGTCATCCACCACGTCTTTCGTAGTGAGCCCGATGAGACTGGCCCTCTCGCGATCGATGTTCAGCCGAATGCCTGGATAGTCGAGGTCCTGCGGGATGTAGACGTTGCTCACGTTGGGCATGGTGCGGATCTGGTCGGAGAGGCTTCGCGCGATGGCGAAGGCGCCTTCCATGTTGTTCGACCCCACCTGGATGTCAATGGGCGCGGGCAATCCCTGGTTGATGACGCCGTCGACCAGGCCGCCGGCCTGAAAATAGGTGGAAAGCTCCGGCATCTCCTCGGAAAGCTTCTGCTGCACGCGGCGCATGTACTCGTAGCTGCCGATGCTGTGATCTTCCTTGAGGCTGGTTTGCACAAATGCGGTGTCCATGGAAGCGTTGGAGGTGAAGATCGCGGAGAGATCGGGATAGACGCCGATGTTGGAGACGATCATGCCGAGATCCTTCGGCTTGACCACACTGCGGATGATGTCTTCCACGCGCGCCACGTACTGGTCACTGACTTCAAGGCGCGTGCCGCTGGGCATGCGGACGTTGATGACGAACTGTCCGGGATCGGTGCGCGGAAAGTAGGCGCGGCCGAGGAAGGGAAACAAGCCAAGCAGGATGACCGCCATTCCGCCGAGAAGAACGGCAGTGGTCATTGCCGGGCGTTGCAGCAGGCGGAAGGCGAGCTGCTCGTAGCGGTCGAGAAGGCGGTGGAAATGGTTGTTAAAGACGACCAGAAAGCGTTTGAAAATCGACGGCTTGCTTCCTTCGACGGCATCGATGTCGCCCTCGTCTTCTACGCCATGCTGATCGAGGCGGATGAACCTGGCGCAGAAGAGCGGAACTACGGTCATGGCGAAGAAGTAGGACGCAAAGATGGAAAGCGCCACGCCGAGTGCGAGCGGGGTAAAGATGTACTTGCTGATTCCGGAAAAGAAGGTTACGGGAAAGAACACGATCGCGGTGGTGAAAGTGGCAGCCAGCACCGCCATGGCGACCTCTGTTCCGCCTTTCTCCGCGGCCTCTTGCGGAGGCATGCCCGATTCCATGAAGCGGAAAATGTTCTCGAGTACGATCACGCCGTTATCGATGAGGCGCGAGAAAACCAGGGCCAATCCGCCGAGAATCATGGTGTTGATGGAGCCGCCCATCACGTGGGAGATGAGCAGGCAGACCAGCATGGAGAGGGGAACGGCCAGCAGCACGGCTACTGTGGCGCGCGGGCTGCCCAGGAAGATGAGAATCATGATCCCGGTGAGCACCAGGCCGATGAAGGCTTCGCGCGAAACATTGCCGATGGCAAGCTTGACGAAGATCGATTGGTCGAAGACCACGGCAGTTTTGAGCGATTGGGGAATGTCGACGAGATGTTTGATGGCCTGCTTCATGCCGTTGACGATGGTGATGGTATTGCTGTCGCCCGCCTGTTTGAAGACCGGCACGTAGACGGAGCGCTGTCCGTCGATGCGGACAATGTTGTACTGCAGCGCGCCCGCATCCACCGCGTGTCCCACATCGGCAACAAGAACCGATCCGTTGCCCTCGGATTTCAGAGGCATTTCGTTCATCGCCTCTGCGCTTGGGAACTGGCTATTGGCATAGATGTTGTAGTCTTTTGAGCCGATGCGCACGTCGCCCGCAGGCAGAGTCAGGTTGGAGCTGTTCACCGCCGTGACCACATCATTCAGGCTCAGGTTGTGGGCTTCGAGTTTGAGCGGATCGACGTAGATCTGGATCTGCCTGTAGGTGCCGCCGTAGGGCTGCGGCACCGAAGCACCCTGCACGGTTGAGATCTGGTTGCGCACCTGGAACTGCGCGAGGTCCTTCAGTTGGGTTTCGTTCAGTCCCTGACCTTTGAGCGTGATCAGGCAGACGGGTTGCGTGGAGGCGGTGAGGCCCAGCACAACGGGAGGCAATGTTCCGGGCGGCAAGCGGCGCAAATCGGCCATGGCGAGATTCGCTATGTTGCTGAGCGCCGCATTGGGATCGGTGCCGGGCTTGAAATAAATCTTGATCAGGCTGACGCCGGTGAGGGAGCGCGACTCGCTGTGGTCCACGTTGGCAGCGAGAGTGAAGAAGCGCTCGAAGGTATTGGTGATGTCGGCTTCGATCTGCTGCGGCGGCATGCCGCTGTAGAACGTGGCCACAACCACAACGGGCATATCGATGTCGGGAAACAGGTCCACCGGCATCTGCACGACGCTTACCACCCCGATCAGGGCCACCATCAGGCAAAGCATGATGATGAAATAGGGAAATTTAAGGGCGAATTTTGGCATCAGTTGGACCCTCCTGTGCCTTGTCCGGCCTTCATGTCGATCATGCCGCCGGATTCCTGCACAGTTTCAGAAGCGGGCTCGGACGCGACCAGCGGATTGACCCGTTCGCCTTCCTGGTATTTTTCCTGGCCGCCGATGAGGACGCGATCGCCAGGGTTAAGGCCGCTGGTGATTTGCGCCAGCCTGGAGCCCTGCAGCCCAACTTGAACCGAGCGGATGTGGATGCGGTTATTGCCGTCGAGGACGTAGACCGTCTGCTGATTGTGCGCGTCCAACGCCAGGGCTTCAACGGGAATGGTCACGGCGTTCTCAGCGTGCGCCAGCTCGAGCGCGGTGTTGGCGTACATGCCGGGAGCGATGGAGAGATCGCTGTTCTCCACGTCGACTTCCGTTTCCATGGTGTGAGTTTCAAAGTTCACGTCACGCGTGAAGCGCACGATTTTTCCTGTGAAGGAGCGGTTGATGGCGTCGACGCGCACCTCGAGCTGGTCGCCCTCGTGGACATATTGCACGTCGTCTTCTGGCACGGGAACGCGCAGGCGGAGCAGGCTGCTTTGCGACAGGCGAACAATGGGGAGGGCTTGATCGTTGGAGTTGGTGCCGCCCTGGATGAGGGCGCCGGTATCGGCGTAGCGCCAGATGACGACGCCGGCAATGGGCGCAGTGACGGTGGTGTAATCCTCAAGCGCCTGCACGCGCTCGTTTTCGGAGCGCGCGGCCTCGGCGTGTTGCTGGGCGGCGGCCATGTTGGCCTTGGCGGAATCGATCTGCGCTTGCGAACCCAGGTCCTTGGCCTGCGCATCGTCGAGTTCCTGTTGCGCGATCAGCCCCGGACGCGTGGCGGCTGCCTGTTGCAAACGCTGCGACTGGGCGTGGAGCGCGGAATTGAGCGCCTCGGCGCGCTTGATCTCCTGCTGGGCGCGCGCGATCTCTTCCTGACTCTGCTTGAGCTGGAATCCCGACTGCTCAAGCTGCGCTTTCAGCTCTGGAACTTCCAGGACCGCAAGTGTTTCACCCTGGCGCACGATGTCGCCGATATCGACGTTGATGCGCTTCATGTAGCCGCTCACTTTGGGATGCACGTCGACCACCTGGTAGGGCTGAAACTGGCCGGCGAGCGTGAGCACATGGGCAATGTCGCCGCGCTGGGCCACGGCGACGCGCGCGGAGGCGATTGCCACCGGGCCGGAACTCCCCGCATGGCAGGAAGTGATGCACATGGCCGCCGCCGCAGCCATGAAAAGAGAAAGTCGTTTGATCATGCCGATCATGCTCCTGATTCGCTGCGCCTGCGATGGGTCGCGGCGCATGAAAGCAAAAGGGGGAAGAAGCAGTGCAACGCGAAAGTCGTATCCCGCTGCGAGTTCAGCCCGCAAAGGGATCACTCACAGCGAAATAACTGCGTTCTCAAGATGCTTTCGAGATGAGATTAGAGAGCCGGCGGCGGGCGGAAAAAGTGCTGGGGCGAAAGGAATGCGGCTGCTAAAAGGGGCGGATGATTACGCGCAACCCTAATGCGTTGTGAGAGATGAATCGTTTGAGGAGTGGAGGCCGTTTCGGGCGGCAGAGTGGCAAAGGGTGTGTGGGAGCGCAGCGGACCGGGCGACGGCGCGTGGTGCCCGACGAGCCTGGGCGTCACTGCGGGCAGGGCTTTTGCTGACTGCGCGTCGCTGACTGCGCCGGTCGGCGGCTCGTACCACGCGGTTTTGGCTTCTACCGCAAAGAGAAATGCCAGCAGACAAAGCGCGACAGCGAGAGGAGCACGCCGGCAGGAAAGACGATCGGCGAACGATCCTGACATAGAGGCAGTTTACCACGCGGCAACTTGCGCGGCCGGAGTGCGATGTCTATCAACCGCGGCAAAGAAAGCTACTACGCGCCAACAGTGGCCAGATCGGTTTTGATCTCCGGCGGTGAGAGGAGCGTGTTGTGCACCAGACAATGCTGCACGGAACGCATCAGGCTCTCAGCTTGTTCCGGTGCGAGCTGCACCGGGCACAGCACTTTGATGTTGAAGTTGCCCAGGCGCGCGGGCTTCAGAAGTTTTTCGGCGGTCACTGAAACTTCCACTCCGGTTTGTGCAAGATTGCGTGTGCGTAGGTACTCGGCGGCATAATAAGCCGCACAGGAGCCAAGCGACGCCAGCAGAAACTCTGGCGGTGTCATGCCGGAGTCTTCTCCGCCGTTTTCGAGCGGTTGGTCGCACTGCACGACGTGCGACCGTGCCTGAATGGCAAACCTGACGCCGTCGACGTGTGAAATTTTCACTTCCATATGAACCCTCGCCTTACCCCTCGATCTTGTGGGGAAGCCTGATGACAGGATAGCGAAGATGGCTCTAGCGTGCGGGGCGCGGAATGGAGAGGAAGGCGGCGCTTTCAGTGAGCGCGGGTTCGGGCACGAGGGCTGTTGCGTGCTCGATGGGCGGTGCCGGCGGCGCGCCGATCATGGCGCGAATGGCGTTGATTACGAGATCCGGCTCGTCGAGATGAATCCAATGCTCACTCTTTGCCGCAATGGTCTGATGGACAGAATCACCAATTTGGTCAAGTTGATTCTGTGAAAGGGGAGGGGCGCTTCCTGGCGTGAGCACGGTGACGGGAATGCCGTAAATGGGCGCGGACCCGTGCATTTCTCTCACGGTATCGGGGATGGCATCGATGTGGTTGCGCAGTCCGGCGTAAAAGCCCGGCCGCGACCAGTGCGCGGCCACCGCGGGCCAAACCTTGCGCGGCATCTTGCGCACCTCGGTCTTGATACGGCTGAGCACATGGCGCGGATGTGCTCCTGCGGCGCCGGCAATCTGCTCAGAGAGCTTTCCAGGGCGGCCGAAGAGCCAGGTCACCAGCAGGCGCGCCAGCCCGCAGCGCACCACTGGAAGCGCATAACGGATGAGGTGATTGCCGAGATCGAGTTGCGATTGCCGGGCGGGGTTGAGAGGCGGCCATTCCTCGCAGCGCATGGGGTCGACGAGGATCACGCCCGCCACCTCTTCTGGATAGAGCGACGCGAAGCGGCGCATCACGAGCCCGCCGAAGGAGTGCCCTACGAGAACGTACGGCGGCTGGAAGCCCGCGACCGCGAGCATCTGGTGCAGTTCCCGCGCAACGTTGCCGGGTGTGCGCGGCGTGCGGCAGGCGCTGCTCCAGCCGAGGCCGGCACGATCGTAAGCGATGGTATGGGCGAGCGATGCAATCGGGTCCTGAATGCCGCGCCAGTTGAGATGCGTGGCGCCGATTCCGGCCTCAAAGAGAACCGTTGGCTCGCCCTGGCCCTGCTCAAGAAAGTAAACGCTGCATCCGCGGCTGAGGCTGACCCAGCGGCCTTGACTGGTGTGGATGCGGCGGTCGCGACGACTGCCGAGCTGCTGATACACAGTTCCGGCGAGAACCAGAAGTGCAACGATCGCGACAATCCAAAAAACGACGTGCATTGAACTCCTAGAAGTGCGTGAGCTGTGCGGGATTGAAATCCGCGAGCTTGAGATTTGCCTTGGCGCTGCCGCGATCGAGGATGAGCAGCGTAGAACCGGATTGCCCGCGCAACTTCACTTCGACTTGGTGCGCCGACCAGACGCCTTCCTCATGACGAATGCCGTAGTAGGTGAACTCCTTCACTGCGCCGGATTCCTTGACGGTTTTTTCGATGTAAACGGGGAACCCAATGCTGGGATCGAGCCAGGATTTCACTTGTGCATAGTGCGTGCGATCGGGGGCGCCGGGCATGCTCTTGACGATTTCGCAATCGCGCGCGCCGAACTTTGCCGTACCTTCGGAGGCTTGCCCTGGCCAAAAGTATTGCTGCTCGAGGAGATCTTCGTAACCGAAGCCCGGGCCGAGGGGGCCCTCGCTCCATTTTTCCAAAGGCAATGCGGTTGGGGATTTGTCTCCGGGATGCGCGATCAAGATCGAACTCAGGCCGTTGGGTCGCATTTCAAGAAGCGCATGCGTCGGGACGCTGGCGCCGGAGAGTTTATTCCCCGGTGTTTTGGGCGCTGCGCCCATCTCCACGAATTCGCGCAGCACGCCGGGAAACCAATGCGCCTTGATGGTGATGGGATAGCTGAGGCGCGCTCCGCTTGGTTCGACCCGGACCAGGTGGCCGGTGGCGCGAAAGTCGGCGGTTTCGATCCGCTTGCGCATGGATGCCAGCAGGTCGTTCAAATTTACCGTCTGTGCGCACAAAAGCGGCGCCAGCGCGGCGATCGACAACGCCCGCAGCGCCTTCATGATTCGATCCTGCCATCGCGAATGCGAATGTGGCGCGGCGCGGCGTGCGCGATGTCGTTCTCATGGGTCACGACGATCATGGTCATACCGCGCTGCTCGCGAATGCCGCTCAGGATCTCCATGGTGCGCGCCGAGTTTACGCTGTCGAGATTGCCGGTGGGTTCGTCGGCCAACAGAATGGTGGGATCGTTGGCCAAGGCGCGAGCGATGGCTACGCGCTGCCGCTCGCCGGCGGAGAGCTGGTTGGGAAAATGGCCCATGCGTGCTTCAAGGCCCATCTCTCGAAGCAGAGCTGCGGCGCGCTCGGCACGATGATTGGCTTTCTCATGCAGCGCCAGCATGGCCACCTGCACATTCTCAATGGCGCGCAACGTAGGCAACAGGTAAAAGGCCTGAAAGATGAATCCCACCCGGCGCGAACGGTAAGAGTCGAGATCGACAGCCTCGCCCAACTCGGATCCCTTGAAAAGGACCTGACCTTGCGTAGCTGTATCGAGGCCGCCCAGCAGGTGAAGAAGCGTGGATTTGCCGCTGCCGCTGGGGCCGCTGATAGCGACGTATTCTCCCGCGTCAATCTTTACGTCGACGCCGCGCAGAGCTTCCACGCGCCCTTCGTCGTAGCTCTTCACGAGCCCTCGCCCTTCGAGAATTGGGCTGCCGGCGGCAATGGGATTACTCATAGCGCAACGCCTCTACCGGCGAGAGCCGCGCGCCGCGCCACGCGGGATAGGCTCCGGCGAGCAGGCCGGAGGCGATGGCGATGACGAGCGCGTCGAGGAGGTGCCACGGCGAAACCGACGCCGAGACCACGCTGGCGGTTTGCGGCAATGTGGAGAGCAGGCGCAACGCGCCCCAGCCCACACCAATGCCGAGCATTCCGCCCACGAACCCCAGTGCGGTGGCTTCCGCAAGAATGAGCAATATGACGTGCCGGCCCTTCCAGCCCAGCGCACGCAGAATGCCGATTTCGCGAGTGCGCTCGAAGACCGACATGGCCATGGTGTTGGCGATGCCGAGAACACCGATGAGGAGCGCAATCGCCGACGTGCCCCATGCCACCGCGTGCGCCAGATCGACCAACTGGTTGTTGGCGGCGCGTTCTGCCGCGGGAACGGCCTTAATATCTGGCAGCACGGCTTCAATGGCCGCCGAGGCCTGCTTGACGTATGCGTCCTGCGCTTCGCCGGCGGGCGCGGGGCGCAGCTTGACGTGAAACGCGGTGACTTTTCCTTCCATGCCGGCAATGTTCTGCAACTGGTCGAGCGGCATAATGACGGCGCCGGCTTCGAGCGCCGTACCGCCGTGGTAGATGCCTACCACCGTGAAGTTTGTGCCCAGGATGGAAATCGTGTCGCCGGACTTTTTCTGGAGATTGCTGGCGAGCAAATCGCCCATGAGAATCTCCGGCGCGCCATCGTGAAAGCGGCGACCGGAGAGCAGGGTGAGGGAATCGAACTCGAAGGAGTTGGCGCGCCAGCCATAAACCAGAGCATTCACTTCCGGCGTCAGGTCCATGAGATTGAAGATCATAGGCGCTACCTGGGCGACATCGGGAAGGGCACTGATTTTGGCGGCAAGGGACTCATCGATGGAGCTGGAGAGGAGGTTGCTCTGGACGACGGCGATGTCGATGCCGGAACTGGTATACATGCGCAGCCACTCGTGCTCGAAGGCGCGCGAGAATCCCACCAGGGCTACGAAGGCGCCGATGCCCATGGTAATTCCGACCAGCGTCAAGAATGTTCTGAGCCGCCGGCGCCAGAGATTCTTCCACGCAAACCCCGTGAACGAGAGTTGGGAGGCCATGCGGTTGGGGAACTTCCTTTTCGGGGAGGGGTCCGTGGCGTCAGTGTATCGGGGCGGGACCGCTTCTGTCTATCGGGGGATTATTGGGATGCGGACTCCTGCGTCCGCACCTGTGCGAGTGAGGGGTGTGATCAGATCCGCAAAAGAAACGTTGCAAGCGTGACTGCCGGGAGAGATGGACAAACCCACCCTGTCGACAGAGCCCTTGCGGGATGCGCGGCCAAACCACGACCGCCGCGAAGCCTTGCCCTGCGAATCCTGAGCTGTTTCGGCCCGGCTCAAGAAGAGACTTCCGGAGCCGGGCAGTTGCCTTTTAGCGGCCGCGATCTCTCGAACCGCCGCCGCTGCCCTTGCGCGCCGTGTAGCAATCGCGGCAGTACACCGGACGATCGCCTCTCGGCTCAAAAGGAACGGTAGTGGGCTGACCGCAACCCGAGCAAATCACAGGAGTTCCCTGTGAAGGAGCCGAACGGTAGCCGGATCCCCCCTGATCGTTTTTCTTTGCCGCGCGGCAAGGCTTGCAACGCTTTGGGGTCGAATAACCACGTTCCTGAAAGAACGTCTGATCAGCAGCGGTGAAGGTAAATTCCTGCCCGCAGTCGCTGCACGTAATTTGCATGTCTCCGGCCAT
>Ga0181520_10001088_pt1 | contig 56998 bp, 47 predicted proteins | sample PEATcosm2014_Bin_29_FD_132451 | JGI IMG/M metagenome (GOLD analysis project Ga0181520, IMG submission 132451) | Peatland microbial communities from MTU Mesocosm Facility, Houghton, MI, USA - PEATcosm2014_Bin02_30_metaG | ecosystem: Environmental > Terrestrial > Soil > Wetlands > Peat | place... | reverse complement strand
CCCTGCGCGGCGCGCCGTTCCTTTATTACGGCGAGGAACTGGGCATGACCAACCGCTGGCTGCCGCGCCGCTGGATGAAAGACCCCATCGGCAAAAAATCCTGGCCGCTGTTCAGCCGCGATTGCTGGCGCACGCCGATGTTGTGGACGCCGGGCCCCGGCGCCGGTTTCACCACCGGCGACCCCTGGCTGCCGCTCGACCCCGACGCCGATCGCCTCAATGCGCAGACCGCCGGCGCGCGGCCCGATTCGCTGCTCAATTTCTATCGACGCCTGATCTGGCTGCGCAAGGAACTGCCCGCCCTGCAAATCGGCGCGTACGAACCCGTCGCCGCCGCCGACCCGGCCGTGTTCGCCTTCCGCCGCCGCACGGCGAATCAGTCGCTGTTCGTGGCGCTCAATTTCACGGACCGCGCAATTCCCGTCGCCGGCGCGGCCGGCGGCAACGTGCGCTTCAGCAGCGAACCATGGCGCACCGACGCCGGCGCGCGGCTGACCCTCGCGCCGTACGAAACAGTGATCCTGGAGGAATGAGCGGGGGAAGAGCTTCCACGGATTGCGCAGCGCGGCCGTTGTCCTAAGTTGGGTTAGTTCGGGCAATCTACAGATTACGCCGATTGCACAGATTTCCGCGGACGGTCCGCGACGCAGCCGCCAAATCTCTGTCCGTCTCTGCGGCATCTCCGTGTGAGGTCCGGATCTGTGAGGGCGTTTAGGTCCCTGGATTCCCGCCGCCTCGCGATGTTATTTTGATAGATTTCTAGCGCCACGGAATGCGTTGAGTGTCGGTTTTCGTAGTTTTGCAGTCGGCAACAACGACGACTTCGGCCGTTCCAATAGGCCAAAACAAGCAAAATTACAGAAGTAAGCCAATTTGCCCCCGGTGCGCTCGGCGGGAGCCCGCCGCCTGTGGATGCTCGCAGCCTAGTCGACCATGCCGCCGAGCTGCATGAGCAGCGACCGGGCTTGCCGGTCGTCGGGCCGGATTTCCAAGACGCGCTGAAACACCGCCCGAGCTTCCGGCAACCGCTTCTGCCGCATGTACAGCAAGCCGAGGTTGCCCAGGGCGATCGTGTCCTGCGGGTCCAATTCCAGCGCCTTTCTCAGCGCCTGTTCCGCCTCGCGATCACGCCCGGCGTCGCCGAGGTAATACCCGTAGAACATCTGCATCTTGGCGCTCTTGGGGAATTTCGTCAGCGCCGTGCGGAACAGGTCGTCCGCCTGGGCCGCTTCGCCGGTCCGGCGCAGCGCAATGGCCAGCCGCGCGTAAATCTCCGGATTGGGGCCGGCGGTCTCCAGCACGGCGGCGAGCCAGCCCTTGGCCTGCGCGAAATCGCCGAGCTCGAAATAGGCTTCCCCGATTTTGGCGACGGCCGCGGCGTCGTGCGGATCGAGTTGATGCACCCGCGCGAAATACGAAATCACGGCCCCGTAATCGCGCTTTTGGAATTGCACCTCGCCCATCGTCGCCAGGGCGACGAGGCTGTCCGGATTGTCCTTGAGTTCCTGCGCGAGCATCTTCTCGGCCTCGGACAGTTTTCCGGTTTGCAGATACTCGCGGACCTTCCCCAGCCGCGAATCGGAAACCGTGGTGCGACCGAAGAGCGCCGTGGCGGGGTCCACCGGCGCGTTTTTCGGCGGCGGCCCCGGCTCCGGCGGCGGCTTGTCGGCGCCCAGGACGCCCGGCGACAGGCGTAGAGCGTTCGCCAGCAACTCCCGGCCGGCGGCGGCCCCGCGCCATTTCCCAGCCATGAAATCGAGCACCAGGCCGACCGCGACGTAGCGGTCGCGCTGGGCGGCGAGCAAGTCCGGCTTGTTCTCGACGCCGGCGAGATCGACGACGGCCAGCGGGTCGCCCCGCTGCGCCATCATGCCGCTCAAGATCGCCGTGTACGTGGCCGACGCGATGTTGCCGACGTCGGCAAGCGCGGCGAACTCGAGATACGGCCGGTTGTCGGTGGAGACCGTCGCCTCATGCGCGTACGCCGCAAGCTGGTCCCGGCCCAGGAGGATAAAATTGATCAGGTCCAGCGGTTCCTTGATCTTGAGCTCGTCGAGGTGCGCCTTGATCGACTCGTTCGCCATTTGTTCGGCCAGGCGCTGGTAGTTGTAAAACGGGCCGGAGCCTTTCTTGCCGATCAAGAGCGCGTGGCCGTTGCGGCCGACGTGGGGGAACACGAGGATGCTGTTCGGGAAAACCTCGACGAAACTGCGCATCATCGATTTCACCGCCGATTCACCGAGCAGGAACAGCGGGACCGCGCACGACATGACGCCGTCGTCGCGCAGCCGGTCGCGCGCCGCGGCGAACGCCTCGCGGGTATAGAGGCCGGCGGCGCCCGGCGCCCGCGGATGCGCGGCGGCGAGCGCGATCAGATCGTATTTGTCGGCGGACAAATGGACATAATTCCGGCCGTCCATGATGATCTTGCGCAGCTTCTTGTCCGCCTGGATGTCGTGGTTGAGGTCGTCGAACTGCGACGCCGCCTCGAACACGCCCGGATACGGCTCCGCCACGTCGAGCCGCCGCAGGTCGTACAATGTCAGCATTCGCGCCGTCTCGCCGCTGCCGAAACCGACGAGCAACGCGTCTTGCGGATGCGGATGCGCCAACGCCAGCATGTGCAATTGCACCACGGGCGCCAGGCGCGGCGTCAGGTCGCCGGCGGAGGCGATGATCTCGCCGTTGAGATAGAGCCAGCGCCGCTCGGGGGAGCCGACGACGACGACCGCCGCGGCGGCGTCTTCTTTGGCGTAGCGGACCTGGTCGCCGGGGCTCTTTTCCTCGAACAACGCCGGCAGCAGATCGTCGGTCGGGCGGATGATCGCGAACGCCGCGACGATCAGGCCGATCGCCACCGGCGTCAAATGCCGCGCCTGTTTCGCCGCGGAGAGAAACAGCGCCGCTGCGCCCGCGAGAAAGGCGAAACCGGCCGCGCCGAACAGCGTCCACTGCGCCCCGCAGACCGGCAGAAAAAGGAATCCGGCGCCGCCCAAGCCGCCAAGGCCGCCAAGCGCGCCGGCGGCGACGAGCAGGCCCGTGCGCCGCGCCGGCCGCAACGCGTCGCCGAAAAACGCGCGAACCAGCGGCGGCACGGCGCCGCCCGTAAAGAACGCCACCAAAAAGTAAGCGGCCCAGACCATGTCGAACTGCACGGCAAAGGGGCTGACGAAGCTCCCTCGGCCGAAGACCCGTTTCGCCGCCGCGAGAATTTCGGGCGTCGGGGTCAGCAGCACGATGATCGCCCAGGCGAAGATCGCCGCCCACACTACCGCTGCGGCGCCGGCGTGGAGCGGTTGGGCGGTCTTTTCCGAGCGGCGCGCCATCGCCGCGGCGCCGGCGGCCAGACCGGCGAGATAAAGGGCGATGGTTTTCGCCCACAAATAAGTGGTGGCCTCGCTCTTCAGCACAACCAGGCGGAAGAACATGGCTTCGATCCCGAACGCAACGAGCGCGCCGGCCGCGACCAGCAACAGCGCCAGCCAGGCGGTGCGTTCCGGCGCGGCCCGGTGCTTGGTGCGCGCCGGTTCCGTCGGCAACGCGCTTGGCGCCTCGCGCCGGAAGAACGCCAAGGCGGCCAACCCGGCCAGCGCATTGCAGGCCACGGCGGCAAACGCAGTCTGATAAACGCCGAGCGCACGGATCAGCAGGTGCGTGGTCAGCAACGCGCCCGCCGCAGCGCCAAACGTAAAGGCCGCGAAAAGCCGGCCAACCTGCTTGCCGGCTTCTTCGGCTTTCGGCCGGGCCGCGCGCGCGAGCGCCGGCAGCGAGGCGCCCATCAACGCGGAGGGGATCGCCAGCAGTAGGAAGCAAAATACGACGCGCGCCGTCGCCACGAACGCCGACCCGGGGCCGGCCCAGCGGAAAATCGCGGTGTAGATCGCGTCCGCGCCGAAGCGGCCGGCGAGCACGAGCGCGGCGGCGGCGGCAACGCCAAGCTGAAGCAGTCCGAAGAGGCGGTACGGCCGCGGCGACGCGTCCGCGCGGTTGCCGAACCACCACGCGCCCAGCGCCAGGCCGGCCAGAAACGCGCCGACCACGGCGGCGCCGGCCGGCGCCGTGTTGCCGAACGTCAACGAAAACAGGCGCAACCAGATAATCTCGTGCGCCAGCCCGGCGCACCCGGAAATGAAAACCAGGGCAAAAATCACGACTTGCGGCACGTGCGGCCCTCCGGCCTAAAAACCTTCCCAACCCCGCGAGAAATATCGTCGAACTCGCGGCGAAAGGCAATGGCTGGAACGGCTCACGCAGGGGTTTACAACGTTCCTGGGCCGTTGACCGCAGCCCCAAATCGCTCCCGAAGTTAACGCTTTTGTCTTGCGGTTTCCGGCTTCTGACTTCCGAGCCTCTTGCATGACCACCGGTTCAATGCGCGACCCGTCGCGCCGACCCCTCCCCGAAAATTTCGGGTCCCGAAATTTTCCGCCCCTCCCCGACACGGAGAGGGGCCAAGGGCAGGAACCGCAGTCGGTGTCGGGTCCGCAAACGATCTCGCCTAACCCTCGAATTCCCTTTCGCAGATGCAAAAAGTGATTCTTGCAATAAGCTCCTCTGGTTTCCGACTTCTGCCTTCTGACTTCTGTCTCCCGGCGCGGCCGTTATTTCGCCGCGGCGTCCGCCGGCTTCGCGGCCTGCGCATCTTTGGCGATCAGATCGTTGATGCGCCGGGCGAAGGCGGCCGGATCCGCCGGCCGCGAACCTTCGGCGAGCACGGCCTGGTCGTAGAGCAGGCGCACGTAATCGGCGAGCCGCGGGTCGGCGGCGTTTTGTTCGAACAGCCCGCGCATGGCCTGCACCGCCGCGTGATCCGGGTTGAGTTCGAGGATGCGCTGCGCCTTGGCCATCTTTTCCTGCCCCAGTTGCTTGAGCACGGATTCGAGGTACGAACTCATCTCGCCCTCTTCGACGACCAGCACCGCGGCGCTTTCTTTCAAGCGCGACGAGAGGCGCGCGTCTTTGATTTCCGGCAGCTTCTCCTTGAAAAAGGCAAGCAGCGGCTGGAATTGGCCCTCGACGGTCTGCCGTTCGGCGTCGGTCGCGCCGGGCGCTTCGCTTTTGTCGGCGGCCTTGAAATGCTTTTCCTTGTATTCGTGCAGGCTGCCGACGACCCATTCGTCGATCGGGTCGGTCATCAGCAGCGTCTCCCATTCGCGGGCCCGCAGATTTTCGAGGTACGGCGAACGTTCGAGCAGGTCGCGGGACACGCCGATCAGATAATAGATATCCTTTTGCTCAGGTTTCATGCCCGCGACGTAGGCCGCCAGCGAGGTGTATTTGCCGGGCGCGGTTTTGGTCGATTCGTAGCGCAGCAACTCGGCCAGCCGTTCGCGATTTTCGAAATCGGTGTAGGCGCCGGCCTTGAGAATGAGGCCCCATTCGCGGAAAAAGTCGGCGTATTTGTCGGGCTCTTCCTGCGCCATGTCGATCAACGTTTGCAGAATCTTGTTGGTCAGCGCCTTCTGGATTTTGCCGATCAACGGGTTGTCCTGCAGCATTTCGCGCGAGACGTTCAGCGGCAGGTCCGACGAATCCACCAGGCCCCGCACGAAGCGCAGATAGGGCGGCAGCAGGGCCTCGGCGTTTTCGGTGATGAACACGCGTTTGACGTACAGCGACGGCCCCTGGCGAAACGGATCGCCCGCCATGAACGCCGGCGGCCGGCGCGCCGGCACGAACAGCAGGGCGCGAAATTCCATCTGGCCCTCGGCGGCGTAGTGGATGGTCTTCAGCGGCGCCTGCGTGTCGCGGGTCAGGTGCTTGTAAAAATCCGTGTACTCCTCGTCTTTGATTTCGCCTTTGGCGCGCACCCAGATCGCCTTTTGCAAGTTGAGCGTTTCCTCGACCGTTTGCTTCTTGCCGTCGACTTCTTTCTCGACGTCGATGACGATCGGGTGCTCGACGAAATCCGAGAACTTCTTGACGATCGCGCGCAACTGCCAGTCTTCGAGATACTCCTTGGCGTCGTCTTTCAGGTGCAGCGTGACGTCCGTGCCGCGCTTTTCCTTGCGCGTCTTCTCGACGGTGTACGTGCCCTCGCCGGCGGAGGTCCAGCGCACGCCGTTTTCCGGATCGCCGGCCTGCCGCGATTCGACGGTCACTTTGTCGGCGACCATGAACGCCGAATAGAAACCGACCCCGAACTGCCCGATCAATTCCGGCTGGTTTTGCACGTCGGCGGTCTTCAGGTTGTCGAGAAATTCCTTGGCCCCCGACTTGGCGATGACCCCGAGTTCCTCGACGATCGATTCGGGCGACATGCCGATGCCGTTGTCGCTCACCGTGAGAGCGCTGTTCGGCTTGTCGACGCGCAGCACGATCTTCCAATCGGCGTTGTCTTCGAGAATCGCGGGTTGCGTCAGCCCGAGGAACCGCGCTTTGTCGATCGCGTCGACGGCGTTGCTGATCAACTCGCGCAGGAAAATCTCTTTGTTCGAATAGAGCGAATGGATGATGATATCCATCAACTGCTTCATCTCCGCCCGGAATTTTTTCGTGACGGCGGTCATGGCTGCCCCCTTCTCAATCGTAGCGTATTCAAGCAAAACCGGCTTGGCGATGAAAGATTAATCATTTTTGTCCGGCGCGCAATCGCCGCGCGGAGGGCGCGAATGAGCCGTCGTACGCTGGCCGTTACGGCACACACCCGCTCGCAACGGGACGGCGCCACAGACTGGCTGCCGCGTCACCCGGCCGAGCTACCGCTGCGCTGCTCACTGTTCGCTGTTCCCTGTTCGCTGACCACTGACCACTGACCACTCTGGCCCCTCACTTTCCGAAGAAGCCGGTCTTGCGCAAGGCGGGCACGATGACGTCGATTACGGAATTCATCAGATAATTCGCCGACGCCGGGCCGTGCGTCTGGGTCAAGAGCGACCAGATCGCGTCGCCGCGCGTCGTTTCGTAAAGCATGGATTCGACTTTGACGTCCACGGTGGCGTCGTAGAATTGCTTATCGACCGGGTTGTACACGTACGTCTTGGTGAAATCGTAGTACTTGGTGTCGCTCGCGGGCCGCAGCGTTGCTTCTTTTTCGAGGATTTGCACGACCAGAACGCCGCCGATGCCGGTGTGCCGCACGGTGTTTTCCACCGTTTCCCGCGTCAATTCCTTGTCGGTCGGCAGGACCTCCACGCTGGGGATCGCTTCAATGCCGTCGCTGCGCAAGCGCTCCGCCATCTTCTGTTCGAAATCCTTCCGACTCACGGATTTTTCGGCCACGCCGACCACCATGACCGTCTTGATCGGCCCGCCGGCGAATTGCTCGTTTTTCCAGACGGCCAGCGGATGCGTCAGCGAACAACCGGCAGCGGCCCAGCACAGCGCGAACAGCGGCAGCAGCGACAGAAACCTTGCTTTCATTTGCGCCTCATCCTTGCTTCGACGAATCGCGTAGAGCGACATGTTAAGGAAACCGTTTCCGGATGCCCGCCAACATATTGCCTTCGCGTCCGAGTTGCAATTGCCGGTCGCTGCGGCGGCGCCGCCGCGCGCCCGAACGCAAGAGGGCGATGAGACCTATAGGACCTATGGGACGTATCGGACGTATGGGGCCGACAAGTCACATTACCGCACAGGGGAATGCAATGACCTCTGCGCCCTCGGCGTCCTCGGCGGTGAAAATCAAAAATGCAACAAACGAAACCCGGTTAACAGCCGCAGCCGCCCTTCCCGCTCGCGTGCGCGGCCGGCGGCGCGGGCGGGCTCGCGTCGTCGTTGTCGTTATCGTCATCGTCGTTGTCGTCGTCATTGTCATTATCATCATTATCGTCGTCGTCCGGGCCGGCCTGATGCGGCAACGGCCAGCCGTAGTTGCCGCTGTGCTGGGCATCGTGCTGGTACGACGGCCACTGAATGTCGCCGTCGGCGCGGCCTTTCGTTTTCCAGACGAACAGCCCGCCCTCGCGGGTCGCGGCGGCGACCTCGAGCAGGCCGTCGCCGTCCATGTCGCCGACCACCGCCGTGCCCATCAGCCAGCCGCCGGTGAATTTCGGCCAGCCGGCCGGCTCGACGCCGAGCGCGTTGTAGGCGTGCAGAAAGTAGCCGCCGGAGCCGGCGATGACCGACGGGCGGCCGTCGCCCGTGATGTCGGCCACGGCGCTGGATCCGAGAAAGACGTTGTCTTCCAAAATGCGCGGGAAATAGGTCAGGCCGGCCCCGTCGTCGGCGGTCCAGGCCCCGATCAGCATGTCGGCCGGGATGCGCAGGCCGGTGATCGCCAATTGAATCCCTTCGCGAATGCCCGGCCCCGCCTCGATGATCGCCAGCCGCCCGTCGCCTTCCAGATCGGCGATGGCCACGTTCGCGTCGAGCGGAATCATGATCGGTTCGACGCTGCCGGAATGCGGGCTGCGGATCCACGGGCACATCACGTGGACGATGCTGCCGTCGGCGTCGTAGATCACCGGCGGGGCGACGCCGGCGTGCGTCACGATTCGGTCCTTGCCGTCGCCGGCGAAGTCGGCGGTCGTCACCGAGGTCGAGACGCCGGTCGCCAGGATCGGCAGCGTGTTCAAGTTGTACCCGTACACGTCGATCGGCCAGCCGGGCAGAAACGGTCCGCCCGCGTGGCCATTGCCGTCCGGCCACAGCGCATAGACGCGGCCGGTGTTGCCGTAGACTTCATTCGTGCCGACGAGGATTTCGTAGCGTCCGTCGCCGAACAAATTGGCCGCCGCGGGCGTGGCGGCGATGCGCGCGCCGTCGTTGCCGCTCGGATCGCGGCAGAGCACGGGCCAGCCGGCGACGGCGCTGCCGTCGCCGCGCCAAGCGTACACGTATTGATCCATCCCGGCGGCGACGATGTCGAACTTCCCGTCGCCCTCGAGATCGGTCAGCAGCGGCGCGCCGAAAAATCCGGTGTCGAGGCGCATCGTCGGATCGAGGTGCGCCGGGTCCATCGCGACCGGGAAGCCGGCCCGCAGTTCGCCGTCGGCGCGCCACGCGTAGAGTTCGCCGCCCAGCGTGCCGACCACGACGCTCATTTCGCCCGTGCCGTCGAGATCGCCGACCGCCGGCGCGCCCACCACGCCCTGCCGCCACGCGCTGGGCATCTGGCCGCTGCGATACGCCGCCGAATTGAGATAGTTCGGGCCGGCCGGGTCCTGGCCCGCGACGAGATCGACGTACTGCGGCCAGCCCGGCATTTCCTGCCCGCCGGCGCGAAACGCGTGAATGGCGCCGTCGCCGGCCGCGACGATCAGGGCGAAGACGCCGTCGCCGGCGAGGTCGGCCATCGTCAGCGGCGCTTCGCCCGACGCGCCGAGGTCGATGGGGAAACCGGGAGCCCAATCCGGATCGCTGTAAAAGAAGAATTGATGATAATACTCGGTCGTATTGCCCCGCGAATCGGTCACCGTCAGCCGCACCAGCGCCGCATGCTCGCCGGTGACGTCGTCCGACACCGCCTTCGTCCCCCGCAGACGCGCCGACGCGATCTTGCCGAGCACGCCGTGCACCGGCGCCGTCAGATTTTCGGCGTGGCCGAAGAGCGTCCACGAACTCGGGTCGGGGTCGACGCCGCCTTGCGCTTCCAACTTGTAGCTGAACGACGACGCGCGGCGGGCATTCACATAGCCGACGATCGCCGCCGAACCCGACGCCGGGTTGACCAGCTCGAACCAGCCCGGCGAGTCGATGTACGCCTCCGGCGGGATCGTCGTCGGCGTCACCATGTCCACCGCCGCGCGCGCGTTGAAGCGACCGTGGCCGGTGTACTTGTCCCACCCCGGCAGCGTGCGGTACTTCCACCACTCGTATGCCGCCTCGGGCAGATAGACGTCGGTCGCGCTGGCCGCCACGATCGAAAACACCTCGTCGGCCGTCAGCGGCGGATTCAGGCCGGTCTCGATGGCGCGCGAGTAAATCAGGCCGAGCCCGCCGCCGACCACCGCCGTCGCGCACGAGCTGCAACAGCCGCTCGAGCCGTCGACCGTGATTTTCGACCCCCAGTTGGTGCAGGCGTCGAGGGCCATGAAGCTGGTCGTATTCGGCATCGGCAGGTCGTAGAGGAGATTGTTGACGGTGATCGTGCGCGAGTAGTTCGCCGGGTAATTGTGATGAAACGCATTTTCGTCCGCCGCGCTGGCGGAGATCGCGACGTTGTGCGACAGCGCGTATTCCACCGCAGCGCGCGCGAACGGCGTGTTGTTGACCGTCCCGAGCGCCTCGGAAATGACGCTGGCGCCGCTGTCGGTCGCAAAGACGACGCCCTGCGCGAAGCGGTTGGCGTCGGCCACGAAGGTGTCGCCGACGCGGACCGGCAAAAGCAGGCAGTTCGGGCAGACGCCGGCCCCGCCGATGCCGTTGTTGGTCTGCGCGGCGGCGATCTCCGACTCTTGCGTGCCGTGCCCGAAGCGGGTCTCGTCTTCGGGGTAATTCGTGTTGCGGAAGAAATCCCAGCCGCAGATGTCGTCAATGTAACCGTTGTGGTCGTTGTCGATGCCGTCGGAAAAAATCAGGATCAGGTCGCCGGGGTCGAGGATGCCGTTGCCGTTGGCGTCGAAGACGCGCGGGTCGTTGGCGTACTGCTGGACGTTGAACACGCCGCTGCCGTTGCAGTCCCAATTCGGGCAAAGCTGGTCGCCGTTCATCGGCTGCGGCAACTCGCCTTTGTTCAAATAGTATTTGTTGACCAGGTCGGGGTCTTCGAAATACACGCCGGAGTCGAGGATCGCGATCACCACCTTCGGCGAACCCGTCGTCACCTGCCACGCCCGATCGGCCGAAACGCCGGAGCCGAGCGCAATCTCGGCCTGCCGAATCGTCGGCAAGCATTGCTCCGGAATATAGGAAAACAGGTTCCACTGATTCGGGAAATTCGGGTCGTCCGGCGGCTCGAGCTGCGGGTTGTCGTTCGGCCCGTTCGGCCAATTCGGATTGGCCGCCGCCGCCAGTCCGCAAAGCGCGAGAACAACCGCCGCGGCCAAAACCGCGCAAACAAACCATTGTTGCGTACGCATGCGATGCTCCCCCATTGCATGAGCAAACAGCAGATGTGTTTACTGGAAATATCCCGCGATGTCCAGCGGCAGGCGAGGCTGTGATTTTTTGCGCCGAAGCGTCTTGAGGCTGATGGAAGCCTGCTTCCCGGCGGACAGGGCGCGGAAGGAACTGCTGCGCGACCTGCCGGCCATCGTGGCGCGGGAAGCTGAAATAACCATCCTTCTGTTTCTTCTGCGGATGCTCGCCGAAGTGAAGAGGTGGGCGGCGGCGGATTAGTCTCCGGCGCGAAGCCCGACCGGCGACGGCGTCTGCTGCCGGAACTCTTCCCGCGGCAACCCGGATTGTCGGATGATGGATTGCAGGGTTCCGACGCGTAATTCTTTGTGATTTGGAATGGGAATCGTGACCGCGCCTTCGTCCTAGATTTTTTGCATGAGGATGTGGCTGCCGCGGCGCCGCACTTCGCGAAAACCATGACGCGCCAGAAGCTTGCAAAGCTCTTCGCCGGAAAAGACGCGAAGCCTAACCAACGGCGATCTCCAGTTGCGTAACGAAAACCTCGCGATGCAAACGCCGTTCGAGTTCGGACGGCGGCGCCGCCTCGAAGAAAAGCTCCAGCGCCTCGCGTAGGTTATCGCGCGCCTCCTCGATCGTGCCGCCCTGGCTGGCGATATCCAATTCCGGGCACAACGCCACGTAGCCGTCGCCCTCTTGCTCAATGATTGCGGTCAATCTCATGGCACACCTCCCAACGGCCCAGCGCCTACCGTAGGGCGACCGGCCCGCCGCGTCAAGAAGCCGCAACCTGTCGATCCTGCCCCAATTACGGCTTTGCTGCTCTCCTCAGTTCGCGGCCACCGGGCGGCGTCCACTGGTGCAGATGCCTGAGCGACAAAAAAGGGGCCAGCGCTTCGGCCCAGCGGCGAACCGGCGTCTGCCGCAGGAACTGTCGCACGATCCGCTGCCGCTGGTGGCGCGGGAAGATGAAATGCCCATCCGGCTGCGGCTGGGGATGCTCGCCGAAATGAGGAAGTGGGCGGATTGAATCGCCGCGCACGATTCGCGTTGCGATCACGTGGGCTGCGGGTGATCGCGGGGGAATAACTCCCTCACCCGCGCCGCGGTCACTGCGGCGGGCCGTAGTGGAGGATCGCGCCGCCGTCGCCGACCGCGAACACATCCGAGGCGGAACTGCCCCAAACGCCGTTCAAGTTTGCCGCCGCGCCGTTCGGCATCGGCGTCCACGCCACGCCGTCGTAATGCAAGATCACGGGGCCGGCGGCGTTCGCGCCCACGGCGAACACATCCGTTGCGGAACTTCCCCAAACGCCGTTCAAGTTCGCTGCGACGCCGGGCGGCATCCGTGACCACGAGGAGCCGTCGTAGTGCACCGTCGTACTGCCGTAGTTGCCCACGGCGAACACGTCCGACGCAGAGCTTCCCCAAACCGCTCGCAAGTCCCACGTCGTGCCCGCCATCGGCGACCACGACGAACCGTCGAAATGCATAATCACCGGTCCCGAGAAGCCAAAGTTACCCGGATTCGTGTTGCTTCCCACCGCGAACACGTCGGACGCGGAACTTCCCCAGACGCCGTACATCTCCGCCGCAGCCTGGGTCATCATCGCCGACCACGAGGAACCGTCGTAGTTCACGATTACGCCGCCGTCGTAAGGCGTGGACAGCCCGACCGCGAATACATTCGAGGAGGAAGTCCCCCAAACGCCGTTCAACCCCTCTCCCCAAACGCTCGCCATCGCCGACCACGAGGAACCGTCATAGCGCAAGATCAGATTCGTTCCCGTCGAAGTCCCCGCGGCAAACACATCCGACGAAGAGCTTCCCCAGACGGCGGCCAACGCCGCCGCCGCACTGTTCCACATTGGCGACCACGAAGAACCGTCGTAGTGCAAGATCACGCTCGTTGCCACGGCGAATACGTCCGAGGAAGAGCTTCCCCAAATGCCGGTCAAATCCACGGTCGTCCCGCTCGTCATCGGCAACCAGGAAGGCGCGCTGTCGTCGTTGTCGTCGTCATCGTCGTCGATCGTCCGTACGCAGCGTACGCAGAAGCTGAACATTGCGGAAGTCCCGCCGACGCTGCCGGTCGTGAAATCGACGAACCAGGCCCAGAGTGATTCGCCGCCCCAAAGAAAAGACGAGGACGACCAATAAATATTCACGTTGCCCGTGACTTCGGGCGGCCAATAGGCGCCGCCCGGCCCCGGACCGCCGTGAGTGGTGCCGCTTCCCCGGAGCAAACTGGCGAGCTCGTTGATGTCCGGCAACTGCCAATCGCTGTAACCGTCCCAAGTCAGGCCCGCACAGTAACCAAACCCACCCCCCGGGTCATAGAGGTTTGCCCCGACCGCGGCGCCGTTCTGCCACATCAAGCCCGTTGTGGGGTCGGTCCAAACCGTTTCAACAGTGTCGTTGTCGTCGTTGTCGTCGTTGTCGTCATTGTCGTTGTCGTTGTCGTCGTTGTCGTTGTCGTTGTCGTCGTTGTCGTTGTCGTCATTGTCGTCGTCGTCCGCGGCCGGCTTCGTGTCGTCGTCGGCCGCAGTGTGATCGTCGTCGCCCGCGTGGTGATCCGGCGCGCAGGCGGCCAGGTATCCAAGCAGGGCTAGAACGAACAGAAAGGCCACGAAGCCGGACGGGCAGCGCCGCAAAACCACAGTTCCATTCGTCATGACGGACTCCCACGGGCGATCATCGTCCGTTTTTTCGTTTTCGTTTTGGTCGCCAGCCGCAACATTCGGCGAGGCGACGTTTGGCGATGGTCCGCCCGCTCGACGGCGAAGTCAACGGCGGCGGCGCGACCGGTGTGCGGCGGGTCCACAAGGCGAAAAGAAAAAAAAGAGGCAGCACTTCGGCCCCAGCGGCGAGCCGGCGTCTGCGGAAGACACTGCGGCATGTCCTGCTGGCCCTGGTGGCGCGAGAAGACGAAAAAACGATCCGGCTGCTGCTGGGAATGCTCTCCGAAGTCAGGAAGTGGGCGGAGGGGGATTAGCTTCCGAGCCGGTGGCTCAACGCAAAGAAATCGTTGTCCTTGGGTACGGCATATTTTTTTCTTGTGGGCAGATTCGTTCAAATCTTACAGAATTTCCCCGTCTCAGATCATGAACGTTGGGAGCGCGGACATACGCACCAAAGCGAACCTGTATGCGGCAAAACCTAATTTACGAGATCGTCGACAATTTCGAGTATCCGGCAATCGCCGCGACCATTGCCGCGGCAGTTGTTGTTTTCCAAGATCAGGCGCGAGGGCGATATATAACTGATGCCGTAGCCTTCGTTGTAGTTGCATTCGTTGCCGAGCGCCTTGCCGCCTTTTGCCTGGAATGAATATCGTATTCCGTCCAGCCGATTTCGTTCGCAGAAATTCTTTTCCAGTTCCGGGACGGCGTTGTAATTCACTTCTATGCCGTATCTTTCGTTGCGGCAGCAAATGTTGTCCCTCGCCGTCCCGCCGGCCTCTTGTTCATAAAGTATGGCAGTCCGATTGTGCAGCAGCTTGTTGTTCACCAGTTCCGGTCGAGCCCGATCCGTGACCGTTATTGCCTTATCCGACCGGCGAACATCGCAATCGGCAACTGTTCCTGTCAGCGAACCGCCGAGCACTAAGGTGCGAGCGCCCTCGATTATCCCGTTCAAATAAAGGGGATGGGTCCTCTCATAAAAGTTGCAGCCGGATATGTCGATGCGCCCGTTCCTAATCTCGACCAGGGCCCCGGCGATCCCCTCCGGACGGCTGATGTTGACATCACGGATGACAAGCTGATCCTGACTCTTCAATTCAAAGCACATGGCGCAATCCAAAAGCGATTTCCCGCGCACGCCGATCAATGAAAGCGGCTTGTCGATCGTCAAGCGCTCATTGATCGAGTAGTGCCCTTGCAAATGGATTATCGTGTCAGGCTTGGCCTCTATTATCTGCCTGCGAAGATACTCGCCCAACAATTTCTCGGCCCCTTCCGGCGCCCTGGTTCAGCCTGAAATGGGCTGAAGTCTTTTTTTGCTATGCAGAGGCCCATGCCTCCGCACCGGCATTTTTCGTTCTTCGAGCATGGGCCCAGCAGAGCCCGCCGCCGGTTCGCCCGGCGACCATCAGTCCACCACCGCCGGAACGTTCGTGTCAAGACCGTGGCGGCGGTGCCGACGAACTTCCCGCGCCGCTCTTCCGCCGGCGCCCCGACGAACGTTCGCGCCTCGCGATCGCGGAAGTGCGGGGGAAATAGCGCTGGTCGTTTCTGTCATTGCAAATAACGTTGTGAGTGAGCCGATGCGCCACGTGGTAGTTGTCTTGCTGGCCGCCGCCTGCTCGCGAGCCTTGCTGGCCTTGAGCAGCTTGGCGATGGCGGGGCCGAGGACTTTGGCTCGCTCTGGAAAGCGGCACAAGCCTTCGCGCAGCAGCGGCACGAGCGCGTAGTCGCCGGCGGCAAGGATTTCGGCCAAAGCTGCGGTAAACACTTCAGCGTCGGCAGAGAAAAAGCGCGTCAAGTTCCGCGAGGTCCGACAGCGTCATTGGAGACATTTCCCCGTGCTCCTTTTTGAATAGCGGGCAACGGAGGCGTCGGCGATGAGGATGGCGGAGTAGAAACAAGCCGATCCGGCATCCTGTTGGGCGAGGACGAACGAAACGCAGGCGATGAGCGCGCCATATGCCGGTAGCGAGAGAAAGCTCTTGTTGCGCATGGCCAACCTCCTCCAAGGCAAGACCGTCCCGCCTTCCGTTGAAAGCTCTGAAGAGGCGATTATTGATTTCATCGTCATGCCGCACGAATCCGGCTGTCAAGCGCGACGCCGCGGCCTATTCCAGGAACGCGGCGGCGGCACAACGCAGCACCGTGTTGCCGTCGCGCCAACGGCTGACGCGCCCCGCGCATTGCAGCACACCCTCATTGGGACTTTCGATCACATTGGCCGTAATCGTCGGGTCTGTTGGCGCTCGTCGTTGGTGGCGGTGAACACGATCTCGGAAAAGTATTTTGGCCCGACCATGCCCTCGATTCACCACGCCACGCGGGGCTTCTTATTTTTTTCGCCGTCTGCTAAGATAAAAATCGGGCTGCCCGAAAGGCGGCCCGGTGGGGCACGGACGAACATGAGCATTCTCTTTTTTATGAAAAACGCGTTTTGGTTTTGGCTCGCTGGGCAGGTAGTAACCTTTTTGATAAGTGAAGACTTAGGAGCCCTCTATTTTCTGATCAGCGTGACCGTCCTTGGCTATCTTCTACTTTTTTAACCTTCCGGTGTGATGCCTCGATCGAAAACGGACTGTCAAGCGGTTTGACTGTTTCGAGTTATTCCGCTTGAATTGCGGTCTCCTCTCCACGCCGTCATGGCGCACAATCACCAAAGCACCAATTTCACGGTCGGCTACCCCGCACACAACGCGCATGGCTGTCGACGGGGCTGTAGCCGACGAAGCCGGAGTCGAAATCGACGCCCCACACTCCGGCCCGGTCCGAAACCGACGAGGACGAATAATACCAGGCACCTTCCCCCGTAAGCTCGGATGGCCAATACTCGCCGCCCACAGCAGGACCGCCATCGGCTGAACAACCGCCGCACCCGATTTTTTTTGCGAAGGACATGCAATCGTTGTTCAAACACGAGTCCGTTACGCCACAGGAACCGCCCTCCTTTGTCGCCGGACAGCCTCGAATCAAGCTCCGAAGCTCGGAGATCGTCGGTAGACGCCAGTCATTGTAGCCACCCAATCTCAGGCCCACGCAATGCGATTTCGCCGCCGACCAACTCATCGCTCCGCCGGTCTGTACCACCTGCCACATCAAATCCGATTGCGGGTCCGTCCATGTGCCATGAGGCGAGCGCGCGCGCGGAAGTGATTTGGCCTTGGTCGTCGGTGCTGACGCGCCGCCGCATTGCAAACGCGCCAGTAAATCGGCCGCTTTCTTGGCATAGGGCGAATTCGGGTACGCCGCTATCACGCCTTTCAGCACATCGATGGCTGCGGGCACGTCGCCTTCCACAACCAATGCGGCCCCACGCTCGTAAAGCATCTTCGCCGGGTCGGTGGGCGCTGCGGGCGGCGGCGGGCTCGACCCTTCGTCGGCTGCGCGCGCCCGGAACCGCGCGCCGAGCACGAGCGTCATCGCCGAAACGACCAAAAGCGCGACCAGCAAAGTTCTGTACTTATTCATTACGGTCCTCCCGTTTGTATCGGCTCCCCATGGAAATGCGCTTGTATCGTCCCGCTCTCAATTCGGGTTGTCAACAAGTCTTACAAAGCCAATTCCTTCGGCCCAGCGGCGAGCATGGCATCCGCGGAACGAACTGCTGCACGACCTGCTGGCCCTGGTGGCGCGGGAGGATGAGAAGAACGTCCGGCTGCTGCGGGGGACGCTCGCCGAAGTGAAGAGGTGGGGGGGGGGGGACGACCGTTGGCAGCCAGGACCGGGTTGCGTAAGTGTGAAGTCAACAACCGCCTTTCCAGAACTTTCAACTGAGTTTGGGACAGGCTCGGGCTCGATGGAAATGACGCCGCCGGATGTCGATGCGATCTTATCGCGAAGAAAACGCGAAATCGATACTCTGGTGCGGGATTTTTTGCATGCGATCAGGACCGGCCAAAGGCCGGTGATTCCGTCGCAGCGTAACAAGGCCCGGAAAGTCGCATGGGAGTTGGCCGACGCGCGTCGGGCGATGGCCGCGGAAGTCGAGGTCTTGGCGCAATTTGGCTCGGCACGGCGAATTCAGGGACGACGAAGACCGCCAACGCCTCACCCGACTTGCGCTGGCGGTTTATTGGCTGGGTGCCGTCGAACGCTGGACGCGATTTGCGCTGCGGTCGAACAACGCCGGCCTCGTTTCCTTTGTGCAAGTCACTGGGCAGGAGATCGCCGAAGTCCTATCCGAGGGCTATTACCATGGACCAACGGACTCCATCGTCAAGGCATTCCTCGATAGAGAACCTGTATTTAAGGCCTGCGCTATCGCCTGTGGCGAAGAACTGTTGACGTTTGAGCAGGCGTTCAAACAAAATAAAGGGAAAGTCGCTGCCATGGTTGGTTTAACACGCTCGCCGAGGGCCGAAGAAAAACCGGCGAACCGCACCGACGCGCCGTGCCCCGCAAACCAAATGCAGGAATCCGAATCGCGGTCTGATTTCGCGCCCAGCAAGACGACTGTAAAACCGGCGAAAGATTTGCCTAGAATAGATAAAAGGTTGCCGCGGGGAGAAAATTCATTATTGTCTTTGCCGGCGATCTCGGGCTCAAAGGCCTTCGATATTAGGATCTCTGCAAGCGGTGACTCCACGACTCTTACTGTCCTTTTCCCCGGTGAAGAAATAATCGCCGAAGCGGGAACGGATTTGGGCGTCAAGTTGATATCTCCCAGCGGAACGGTTCGCGGCTATGTCATCCCCTATTTGGGGCGCTACGGAAAGCCCGCCGAATACCATTTGGCGACTCCTTACTCGGGGACCATCTTGACCATTAAGAGAACCGACGAAGGGGACGTGATTTTGAATGTCGAAGGCGCCGATTTGACAACGGCGACACGCGAAATTGATGGCGCAAACCCCTATCTCACAATTTACAAATCGAATGGGAAAGTAATCGGATATGGATTTGATGATTTTTTGGATATTATAAACGGAAAATTTTGCGATGTATTCCTCCAGTTGGAAAAAAGATGACGCATTTGCTTTTCGGCTGACCCGCGTGGCCGCTGTCGCCGTTTGACGATGGTTCATTATCAACGCCGACATTTCGTTTCTTGCTGAATTCTTCACCGCGGCCTTCATGTGAACCGGCAGTTCCAGCGCCTTTTCATAAATCAGCAAATATTTCGAAGAATCACACCGCCAATTTGACGGTCGGCCGATCAGCGCACACAGCGCACGGCAACGGCATAGGGGGGGACGAGGCAGACGAGGACCCCGCCGGAGGAGAAAGAGACGATCCACCCTGAGTCGTTCTTGCCACGGTCCGGGTCCGATGACGACCAATATTCGTTTACTTCCCCCGAAAGCTCCGGCGGCCAATACGCGCCGTCCGAACCAGGACCGCCGTGATTCGAACATCCACCGCATAGATTCACGTCCCAGCAAGAGGCAGTCAGGCACGAATCCGTCAGTTCACACGACCCGCCTTTTTGTGTCGCCGGGCAACCTCGGATCAAGCTCCGAAGCTGGGAGATCGTCGGCAAGCGCCAGTCGTTGAAACCACCAAGGCTCAGGCTCTCGCAATGCAATACGGCGTCCGTCCGCGTCATTCTCGCGCCCGTCGGATTAACCTGCCACATCAAGCCCGACTGCGGGTCCTTCCACGTGCCGCTCGGCGCAGGCGCAGGCGTCGCGGCGGTCAGCGACGGCTCCTCACAGATGCTGTCCCGGACGTGGCAATAGAGGCCGTCTCTACAGTCACTGTTTCGCGCACACACCGCCCCGGCGAGCCCTCGCACGCGGCACTTGGCGTTCCGAAAGTCCGCGCGGTTGCACACCAACCCTTGATCTGAACCACAGTCCCCGTCTGCGCGACACTTCGTGCCCTCGGTCGGCACATGGCATTCCGGCGGATCATAGGCCTGGTTGCAGACGCTTGCGCTCCGTACACATAGATCGCCGTTTCTACATTCCTTCCCCTCGGAACGAAGCGGTCGATGATGGCAACACGCGGAACAACAAATGCCGACGACGATCAAGACCATCAGAAGCCAACGGCCACCCGGATTTTCCATCTGCGCATCCTCGTCGGAAAACTGTCCTGATTCAACCTGGAAATGGACTGAAGCCGTTTTTTGCAAGTGCAGAGGCCCATTCCTCCGCACCGCCGCACTAGGTTTCGAAGATTCCGAGTTGTTCGATCTCTATTGTCGGCGGAAGTTTCCAATCTCCGCTTCTGATTGTCAATGGCATGGCACGCCGGTCATAATTCCCGATCACATCTTCGCCGTGCTCAATCCCGACCAGTCGGCGGTGTCCACACGTCTGGACACCTGGGCGGTAAAAAAGGGGCCATCGCTTCGGCCCCAGCGGCGGTCACGCCTTCGGCATGTCCGCCCACAGTTCAACTGCACCTTCCCGCTTCAACCGCCGGTAGCCTCCGGTTTCCTCCGCGGACAGCCGCCGGAGTTCGTACCGCTCGCGCTCCGGCATGTGCGGCTCCCAGCCGACAAAGGCGAACACCACGCCGTTGATTTCGACGAACGGCGGCATGGTCGGTGGGAGAGGTGAATGGCCCTCACCCGCCGCGCTGCGCTCGGCGACCTCTCCCGGTGGGAGAGGTGAATGCGCCGGATACCTCACGGCAATTGGGCGGGGTCGAAATTCCAGGCATAGGCGTGGCGGCGGCGATCGAGCAGCGCGTAGTGGCCGCGATCGAGGATGTGCTTCATCGCGTGTTTCGGCGTCCAGCCGAGCAGCAGGGTCGCCAGCGCCGCCAGCGCCATGCCGTGGGCCCGGAGGCGCTTGCCAACCAAAGCAAAGTCATGGAATCTAAGTCTCGCTCAAGTCGGGAAGGATCGGGCGCCGATGAACGACAAGGTTAAATTCGGTTGGGTGCCAGGGCCGTTGGCGCCCAAGGAATTGGTCCAAGAATGCTCCGATCTCTATTCCGCGCACTACGGCACATGGAGCGACAGCGCTCCTCATTCTCGCGGACAGCGCGTCCGCCTTTCGGCCCAGCGAATACGCGATGAATGGCTGGACGAAGATTCCCGGATCGCGACCGCCAAACTGAATGGGGCCCTAATTGGCTATGCCATCGTGATACCGGCGAAGTTGTGCGGGAACGGCATTGTCTCTTGGGTCACGCAACTTGTGGTTCACAAGGACTATCGGCAGCGCGATATCGGCAAAACGCTGTTGTTCTCTGTCTGGGGTTTTTCCACGCATTTTTGTTGGGGCTTGATAACGGCGAGCCCTTACGCCATCCGCGCCTTGGAGAAGGCAACTCGCCGACGATGCGTTTCCGAGCGCATCGCCACGCACAAGGGCAGGCTCCAAAAACTTGGCGCGAGAAAAATTCCATACGTGGCCCAAAGCGAAGCGCTGGATGTTTCCCGTTCGACTTCGAAAATAAACACCCGTTTTTTTGTCGATCACGGCGACCTCGAAGCAACCGTGGCCGGCGTCGTGGCGAAAGACAAGCCGTGGAATCTCGGCATGATCGACGAAGGATGGGAGTGGTTCGCGTTTACGTTTCACGATCAGGACCAAATCAGCCTGGATTCGAACGAAATCGCCGGCATGCTGGCCGCCTCGGACCAAATCACCAAAGACGCTTATTCCAGAATGCCAATCGGCGAGTCGCAACCTTGGGTTCGATTCGCCGATAAGGAGGCTGCGTTCGTCGTCAGCAGTTGCGATCTGCGGACCAGCGATCGTGTTCTCGATCTGGGATGCGGGAGCGGGAGGCATGCCATACGCTTGGCTGAATTGGGGTTGGCAGTCACCGGGGTTGATTACGTTGGCTCATTCATCGACGCGGCGCGCCAGGATGCGTCGAAGAAACAATCGATCCATGCGGAATTTGTCGAGGCCGACTGCCGCGATGTCGTTCTCCGGTCCGAATTTGACGCGGTCATTTGCCTTTACGACGTGGTCGGAACCTACGCGGAGAATGACGAAAACCGCAAGATTCTTCAGAACCTGGCCCGCCACCTGAAACGCGGCGGCAAAGCGCTGATTTCCGTCATGAATTTTGAATTGACGGCGCGGCGGGCGACGAATTTTTTCAACCTCGGTGAGCAGCCCGACAAATTGCTCGAACTGCCCGCAAGTCCAACGATGGAAACAACGGGCGATGTCTTCGATCCCAGATATTACCTGATTGAAGAGGAAACGAAGGTTGTCTACCGCAAGGAGCAATTCTCGGCAGGGCAATCTCTTCCGGTTGAATTGATCGTTCGGGATCGTCGTTTTCGAACCGCCGAAATCGAAGAAATGTGCCGCGACGCAGGGCTGGATGTCGTTTGGTCGCGGTTCGTCCGCGCCGGGCATTGGGATGAGCCGCTGACCAACGACGACGATCACGCCAAAGAAATACTGATTTTGTGCAACAAATCTCTGTAAAGTAGGCGCTCGCCTCAACGACTGGCTGGCTGGAAGAGGGAGTTGACCGGCGACCCGGATTCGGCGTTCAGGGCAGTTTCGCGGGGTCGAAATTCCACGCATAGGCGTTGCGGGTCCGGTCGAGCAGCGCGTAGTGGCCGCGATCGAGGATGTGCTTCATCGCGTGTTTCGGCGTCCAGCCGAGCAGCAGGGTCGCCAGCGCCGCCAACGCCATGCCGTGCGAAACGACGACGAGCGTATCGCCTTCGTGAACCGCAGCGATCCGCCGCCAGAAGGCCGCGGTGCGCGCGCGCAGGTCGCCGAACGACTCGCCGCCGGGCGTGGCCACGTTTTCCCAGTCGTTGAAGTAGCGCAGGAACGCCGCGGCGTGGCGGTCGCGCACCTCGCGCCACGGCTGGTTTTCCCATTCGCCGAAGTGCATTTCGCGCAGGTCGCGCGTGACGTACAACGGGGCGTCGATCGTCGCCGCCAGCGGGCGCGCGGTGCCGAGGGCGCGGCGCAGATCGCTGACGTAGACGCCCGCGGCGCGGCCGACCGCGCGGCCCAGCCGGCGCGCTTCGCCGGCCGTTTTTTCGGGGTCGGCGAGCAGGGCGTCGGTCCAGCCGAGGCAGACCTCGCTGGCCGACGCCTCGACGGGTCCGTGGCGGTAGAGCCAGACGATGGCCGGTCCGTTCGGCTCCTGGGGTCGAAGATCAGTCAAAGAGACGTTCCGGGTTGCCCGCCCAATAGCCGAAAATCTGCGGGCTGCCGGGCCGGAAATCTTCGAGGAAGCCGACGTTCTCGAACGACACGCCGCCGTACACCGGCGCGTGCGATTTCCAGAATTTCGCGCGGCCGTTGACGAGCCCTTGCAGCGTGGCGTCGAACGTGCCGGCCGGCCGGCGATAATATTGGGTCAGCGCCTGCGGCTCGGGGTAGCCCGGAACGTCCCACGGCCGCGCTTCGTCCGGGCGGGCCGCAAAGACGACGTCGCCGGCGCGATTGCGCGCCAACTCGGCCAGACCGAACAATTTCGGCGGCGCAAATTCCCAGCCGTTGAAATGCGGCCAGAGGCCCTTCGCGTTGACGACGCCGCCCTTGAGATACAGGTCGCGCAGCCGCGTCAGGTTGCCCCAGGTGCCGGAGAGAAAACAGGTCGCCAACGCCGGGCTGCCCGGTTCGGTGAACGTCTGGAACATCACTTCGTTGGGCCGGTTTTCGCGAATGGTGACGAGCAGGTAAATCCGGGCGTCGTTGGGAAAGCGTTCGCAGCGGAAGACGAGCGACATTTCGCGCACGCCGTCCGGCCCGCGGCGCACTTCGGCCACCGTGTGCAGCGGCGGCGGCAGGCGCGACTCCCAATGCGCGATGTCGGTGTGAAACTCCGGCGGGTACGCTTTGATGATAATGCCGGGCCGGTGGTCGCGCGGGCTGTCGTCGAGTTCGCTGGCGCCGCGGCGGCCGTCGCGCGTGACCGGGCTGAGCGCGATGAAATTGATGAAATAGACGCGCCCGGCGTCTTCGTAGCCGATGCGCAGCAGCCCGCGCGGCCCGCCCGCTTCGTTGGCGCCGAAACCGACCGCGGCCGGATACAGGCCCACCATGATGCCGTCGCGGACGCCCCAGATCGGCTCGTCGGCGTCGTTGCGCGGCCCGAAAAACGGCGGCGAAATCTCGGCCGGCGGCGCCGTCGGCTCGATCGGCGCCTGCATCGCCCGCGCGGCGCAACCCGTCGTGGCGACGATGACGGCCAGCGCCAGCAGCGCGCCCCGGCGGCCCCAGCCCCGCGGCGCACTATCTCTATATTTCTTCACTGACCACTGTTCTTTGTTCACTGTTCGCTGTTCGTTGTTCGCTGTTCGCTGTTCGTTGTTCGCTGTTCGCTGTTCGTTGTTCGCTGTTCGCTGTTCGCTGTTCACTGTTCATTGTTCACTGTTTGCCGTTCATTGCCCGCTCGGGCACGCTCCCGCCAAATTCGGCAGATTGTATTGCTGGGCAAACGCCGCGCAGCCCGGAATCGGCGGAATGGTGAGATTCGCGCTGGCCGCGATGGTCAAATTGAACTGCTTGAACGTGAAATGCCAGCCGACCAGTTCGCTCAGGCTGGGGCACGAGCCGAGCGTCAGGCCGGTCGCCTCGTCGACGATGCAAAGCAGAAACTTATCGAGAAACCCTTCGACGTCGGCGCCGTTTTCGACGTCCGCGATGCGATAGATCGCCTTGTAGGCGACGCCGATGCTGGTGGAATTGTTCAGCGCGTCAACCAATTGCGGCACGCTGTCGAGGGTGAGCGTCACGTCTTCGCCCGGTTTGAAGATAAACGAATTATCGGACTGCCGGTGCGCGGTGTCGTCGAAAAGGATCATCACCGACGGATCCCAGTTTTTCACCAGTTCGCCGTCGCCGAGATACAGCTCGAATTGCACGGGCATCGCAATGTAGCCGCCCGTGTCGTTGGATAATTCCAGGGTCACGCCCACGTTCGTCACTTTCACTTCGCTGCGGATCGCCTGCGTGATTTGGTTCTGGATTTGGAGGGTCAACGGGCCCGGCTGCAAGATCTGCACGCTGGCCTGATCGACCAGGTTCTCGACGTAATTGAGGCCGTCCTGCACGAGGCTGGAGGTCAGCAGCAGGCTGACGCCAGGGATCGAGCCGGCCGCGTTTTCGACCGACTGCACCATGCCGTCCATCGAAATGTCCGTCGGATAGACAGGGAGGCTCAACGGCAGCAACGGCAGCGTCGCCTCGCCGGAAAGGACGCCGTTGCTCAAACTGCAGCCGCCGTTGGCGCCGCAGGACACCAGCACCGCCGCCAGCAGGAAGGCGGCCGGAATTCCGAAATAACGGTATTTCATGGGGAAACCTCGTTTTTTAGCGGCGAACGTCGCGTTTCGTGACCACGTCGCCCTGGAAGTATGAATACGAACGGCGCGCTTTGCAACGTGGCGCCAGTATCTTTTTGAATGTCGTTTCGCGCAGCGCGCGTCGATTTGACGAGCCGACCCGTCCCCGCTTATCCTGGCGAAAATGCCGAAAGGGGCGACGTGATGAAATCCACTTTGTTCGGTTTGCTGTTTGTGCTGGCGGCGGTCGGTCTGGCGTTCGCGATCGCCGTCGGCTGCCGGGCCTCCGCGGACAACTCTTCAAGCGACGCGACAACGGACGACGACGACAACGACGACGCGTCGCCCGGCGACAATCAGCTCTACGCCGCGGCCGGCCACGTCGCGATCACGCCCAACGCCCAGAATCATCCGGAGCAGATTTACCTCGCCGGCGTCGTGCCGTCGCGCGTTTGCACGGGCATGCACGACGATTTGTTCGCGACGGCGCTCGCGTTCAAGCAAGGCAACACCGAACTGGTGTTGGTCGAACTCGATTTCGTCGGCTTCACCCGCACGCGGATTCGCGAAATCCAGGAGCGGCTGGCGGCGCACGGGTTGCCGAAAGAGAACGTCCTGATCGCCTCGACGCACACGCACGAAGGGCCCGACACGCTGGGCGTCTACGGACCGAACATTTTGAAGAGCGGCGTCTCGCACCAATACATCTCCTTCGTGCAGGATTCGGTAGTCAACCTCGTGCTGCAGGTGTGGAGCCAGTTGGTCCCGGTGACGGTCAAGGCCGCCGTCGCGCTGGTCGACGACCCCAACGCCAACTATCCGACCTACAGCAAAGACCAACGGGCGCCGTTTGTCGTGCCGGGTTTCCTGACGACGGCGCAGTTCACGGGCCTTGACGGCCAAACGGTCGCAACGCTGATCAACTGGCACAATCACCCCGAGATCATGATCAAATCGACGCTGCTCAGCTCCGATTTCCCGGGCTACGCGCGCGAACACATGGTCGCCAAGCTGGGCGGCGAATGCATCTACATTTCCGGCGCCGTCGGCGGCCTCGCCTCGCCGACCGGCGCCTCGGTGCCCGAACGCGACGAAAACGACAACCCGGTGTACGACGGCCAGGGAAACCAGGTTTACCTCATGGAAGGCTCGTGGGACAAAGCGCGCAGCCTCGGCTACATCCTGGCGGACAAGGCGGTCGACGCATTGAAAAACGCGGAAACGGCGCCCCCGCCGACGCTGCAGGTGAAGGTCGAGCAATTGCCGCTGCCGGTGACGACCCCGACGTTCATCCTGGCGTTCATCGCCCACTTGCTGGAATTCGACAGTCAAGACCTGATCACGAACAACCCGAAATTCTGCGGCTTCATGGGCTGCTCGGACGACCGCATCGCCCTGGTGCGCCTGGGGCCGCTGGAAATCATCACGGCGCCCGGCGAGGCGTTCCCCGAGACCTTCATCGGCCGCGGCGCGAGCAGCTACGACTACGGCTCGCCGTGGGGCGTTTCGTATTTCCCGGCGATGACCGGCGTCATCGACTACATGAACGCGCCGGCGCCGGTGTTCATGGGGCTGTGCGACAACGAAGTCGCGTACCTCGTGCCCATTGCCGACTGGCATCCGTACGGCCACCCGGCGCACTACGAGGAAGATCTCTGCTTCTCGAAAGACACCGAGTCGCTTTATCGCAACGCCGCCATTGCGCTGTTGAAGACTGACATTTCGGCGCCGTAAGCGTCGTGTCGAGGCCGGCCGTGGAGTGGGCGACAATGACGTGGAACCAATGCCGCGAGGCGCTGCGCGGCGAGCGCCTGCCGGCCGCATTGGTCAACCTCAACGCCTTCGAAGAGAACATCGACCGCGTCGCGGCGTGGGTCCGGCCGCACGGCAAGACCGTGCGCGTCGCGAGCAAATCGGTGCGCTGCCCGGGCCTGCTGCGGCTGATTTTCGAACGCGCGCCGGAAGCAATGAAAGGCGTCATGGCCTTCACCTGCGAGGAAGCGGAATTTCTCGCGGGCAAGGGTTTTGACGATCTGCTTGTCGCCTATCCGTCGCTGCAACCGTCCGACCTGAAATGCCTGACGCGCCTGGCCAGGAAAGGCAAGACCGCGACGCTCGTCGTCGATTGCCGCGAGCACCTCGAAGCGCTGTCGCGCGCCGGCCGCGCGGCGAAGGTCGAACTGCGCGCCTGCATTGACGTGGACGCGTCGTATCGCCCGGCGGGCGGCCGCCTGCACGTCGGGGTGCGCCGCAGCCCGGTCCGCGACGAGCTAACCGTCGTCGAGTTGGCGCGCCTGGCGCGGCGGCTCGGCGGCGTGCGCGTCGCCGGCGTGATGATGTACGAGGCGCACATCGCGGGCCTCCCCGACGCGAACCCGTTTTCGCCGGCGATGAACCCATTGCGCCGCATGATCAAGGCTGTCGCCAAACCGGACGTTGCGGCCTTGCGCCGGCGCGTCGCCGACGCCCTCGCCGCCGACGGCGTGACGATCGAGTTTTTCAACGGCGGCGGCACCGGCTCGCTCGATTGGACGCCGCAGGACGCCGCGGTCACCGAAGTCACCGTCGGCAGCGGCTTTCTTTGCTCGCATTTGTTCAGCTACTTTGCCGGCGTCAAATTGGTCCCGGCCGCGTTTTTTGCGCTGCAAACCGTGCGCGCCAGCGATCCGGGCTTCATCACCTGCCACGGCGGCGGCTACGTCGCCTCGGGCGAGGCCGGGCCGGACAAACTGCCGGCGCCGTTTTTGCCCGAAGGTCTGTCGCTGGTCGATCTCGAGGGCGCAGGCGAGGTGCAGACGCCGCTCGCGGTCGGCCCGGATGCGCCGCGGGTTTTGCTCGGCGATCCGGTGCTGTTCCGCCACGCCAAGGCGGGCGAACTCGCCGAACGCTTCAACGAGTATCTGCTGCTCCGCGACGGCGCCGTCGTGGGCCGCGAGCCGACGTATCGCGGATTGGGCCGCTGCTTTCTTTGAGGCGGGAGAGTTTCGATGGACTTCATTTTGTCGCGCCGCAGCATTCGCCAATACACGAACCAGCCGGTTTCCGCGCAGCAGGTGCGCGATCTGCTCGCCGCGGCGATGGCCGCGCCCTCGGCCGGCAACCAGCAGCCGTGGCATTTCGTCGTGATGGACGATCGCGCGGTGCTGGATCAAGTGCCCTCGTTTCACCCGCATTCGACGATGATTCGCGAGGCGCCGCTGGCCATCGCGGTCTGCGCCGATCTGACGAAAGCCACGCACCCCGGCATGTGGGTGCAGGATTGCTCGGCGGCGACGGAGAACCTGCTGCTGGCCGCGCACGCGATGGGGCTGGGCGCCGTTTGGCTGGGAATCTACCCGCGCGACGAACGCGTCGCGGGGCTGCGCCGCCTGCTCGCGTTGCCGGAGAACGTGATGCCGCTGTCGCTGATTCCGATCGGCTATCCGGCCGAGGAGAAACCGCCGGCCGACCGCTTTCAGGAAAGCCGCATCCACCGGAATCGTTGGTAAGCGAAAAGGAGACGGTTCATGAAGATCGGAAAAATTGTCGCGTTGCTGGCGGCGGTGGCGCTGCTGCCGGCGCTGGCCGGTTGCCTGGTGCGCTCCGAGACGTTGACGGCGATGCTGGCCGCGGCCGATGCGCTGCGCAACGGCAACTACGCCGAGTTCGAGAAACACGTCGATGTTGACGCGCTGATCGGCAACGTGGTCGATCTCACGTTTTCGCAGGTCAACACGCAGGTGGCCAAACAATACGGCGGCGTGCTGAAAAGCGTCGAACCGTTGGCCAAATCGCTGATGGTGAGCCAGACAAAAAACGAGTTCAAAAGGCTGGTCAACAAGGGCGAGATCACCAAGCTGGCGCCGGAACTGAAACAGTTGCCGTCGGCCGCGTTGCTGATCGGCGTCGTGAATCTCTTCGGCGTGCCGCAGAACACGGACAACTACCAGGTGCTCGACGTGAAAAAGACGGGCAATGTTGAAAATTTGAAAATGAACGTGCGCGGATCGAAGAGCGAGCCGTGGCTGGCGCTCCACATCCAATCCGAAAAGGTCGGCGGCACGTACCGCATCAACCGGATCGCCAATCTCGACCAGATTTATGCGAACGTGCTGAAAACCGTGATTCCCTAGTGCGGCCTTCGGCCGCAACCGAATTGCCGATTGCGGATTGCGGAATGCGGAATGAACAGAGGCGGCGCCTTTGGGCGAAAAAAAGAAATTTGCCCCGCACCCCTTACCCCTCTCCCACGTCCGGGAGAGGGGAAACAAGGCTCCCCTCTCCCCTCGGTGGGAGAGGGGCAGGGGGTGAGGGCCGCCCGGGGCTAAGACCGCGGGCACTTCGAGAAAAGGATTGCCTCGTGCCTAGAAAATTATTTTTCGTGGTGTTGACCGCGGCAATCGCGGCCGGCGGCTGCTTCGCGCTGCTTGTCGGCGGCTGCGGCCAGCACAACACTAACAGCGGCAGTTCCGGCGACGACGACGCCTCGCCCGCCGACGATGACAACGACGATGACGCCTCGCCCGGCGACGACGGCTTGCCCTGGGTCGCGCTCGCCGCCGGCGCCTTCGACATGGGCTGCTCGCCCGGCGACGCCGACTGCCGCAGCGACGAAACCCGCCACGCCGTGTCCGTTGGGGCGTTTGCGATCAACGCCACGTCGATCACGCAAGACGAATACGCCGCGCGCACCGGCGTGAACCCGAGCAATTTCGCCGGTTGCGGCGCCTGCCCGGTCGAACAAGTCGCCTGGGCCGACGCCGAGTCGTTCTGCGAAGCTGTCGGCGGCCGCCTGCCGACCGAGGCCGAGTGGGAGTTCGCCGCACGCGGCAGGACGACGGCCCGCACCTACTGCGGCGACGACTTGTCGTGCCTGACCGGCGTCGCGTGGTATCTCGACAACGCCAACATGAAAACGCAACCGGTCGCCGGCAAACAGGCCAACGCGTACGCCCTGTACGACATGCTCGGCGACGTCTGGGAATGGGTCTACGATTGGTACGGTGCGCAATATTACCTGACGAGCCCGACCGTCAATCCGACCGGCCCCACGACCGGTTTCGACCGCGTCTTGCGCGGCGGCGCCTGGAACGACCAGGACACGTATCTGCGCGTTTCGTGCCGCAACCACAACCAGCCGAACGACAGCAACGCGGCGACCGGCTTCCGTTGCGTCCGCCCGCAATAAGCGGCGAAGGAGACGACCATGAAACGATTGACGATGGCCCTCGCGCTGGCCGCGCTCGTCGCCTGCGGCACGGCCTGCCGCGAGGTCGCGGCGGCGAACGGCCGCCCCGCGGCGCCCGCGAATTTCGGCGCGGTGAAACTCGAACAAGTGCAGCAATTCCTGAATGAGAACGGCAAGGCCGACGCGCGCACGATTGTGAAGACGTACAATTGGATCAAGGCGGCGTTCCACTACGAGCCGGCGGATCAGACCTACGAATTCAGCCCCGAGGAACTGCAGCAGATCGCGCAACTCGGCGTCGGGCTGCCGGTCGGCGAGGCGTGGAACGTGATTCACACCGCGCTGATGGCCCGCCATCCGGGCAAGATCGCGGCCACGCCGCGTTGGACGTTCAACAGCGCCGGCGCCGCGTTCTGCCAGATCGCCATCGTCTACGCGTCAACAAAAGAGTACGTCGCGTTTTTCGGCACGCCGATCGGCGCCGACGGTTTCTCCGGCCGCTACGACGCCGACGTGTGGGATTTGATGGTCGACGGCAACATGTGGACCTACGAGCCCGGCCAGTTCGAGCCGACCATCTACAAGGCCGGCGACATGGCGTACCTGCCCCAGGGCAGCGGCAAGGGCGTCCAATACGTCGACCACTCGTGGATGATCGACTACGGCCGCGGCAACATCATCTCGATGTTCCCGTTCGGCATCATCGCGCCGACGCTGTTCATCACGCTCGATTATCAGAGCGCTTGGCAGGAGTTTGTCGACTTCGCCAAACTCGTGATTCAGAACCTGATCGGCAAATAAATCACTGCCGCAGCCGGCTCGGGCCGCCGCCGCATTATCTTTATGAAATCTTTACTCGTCCGCGGGACATTTTTATGTATCCTTAACGCCTCCCTGCCTTTATTCTTCGGCCGGGGAAATCTGTTCTGATCGCGCAACGTGACGTGGCAATATTGTTCGGGTCCGTCGAAGAAAATGCGACGCGGCGGCGCAAGAGCCGTAGATGAGGGGGCGAGATGATGGACTTGCTGATGGTCGCCGCGTTGGTGGGCGGCCTGGGCCTATGTTGGTTGTTGGTGGACTTCTGCGGCTGGACCGCTAAGCACTAGAAGAGAGGCGGAAGATGGAAACAGTCTGCGGAATTTTGGCGGCGGCATTGGCCGTTTACTTGATCGTGGCGTTGGTGAAACCGGAGATTTTCTGATGAGCTATCTCAGCGTCGTGCAGATCCTGATTTATTTCGGGGTGCTGCTCGCGGCGGTCCAGCCGCTCGGGGCGTACATGGCGCGCGTGTACGAAAACGAACGCGTGCTGCTGGAAAAACCGCTCGGCTGGCTGGAGCGGCTGTTTTATCGCGCCGCCGGGGTGCGGCCCGACGACGAGATGGATTGGAAGACGTACGCCAAGAGCATGCTGCTGTTCAACCTGATGGGCGCCGTGTTTCTCTATCTCATTCAGCGGCTGCAGGGCGTGCTGCCGCTCAACCCGCAGAAGTTCGCCGGGGTCGCGCCGGACCTCGCCGTCAACACCGCGGCGAGTTTCTTAACCAACACCAACTGGCAGTTCTACGGCGGCGAAAGCACGCTGAGCCATCTGACCCAGATGTTCGGCCTCGCCGTCCAGAACTTCCTGTCGGCCGCGACGGGCATGGCGATCCTCGTGGCGTTGATCCGCGGCCTGCGCCGCAAGTCGGGCAAGACGATCGGCTCGTTCTGGGTCGACCTCACACGGACCACGCTCTATATCCTGCTGCCGCTTTCGCTCGTGCTAGCCGTGATTCTGGTTTCGCAGGGCGTCGTCCAGACCTTCCGTCGCGACGTCGGCGCCGCGTTGCTGCAAGCGACCCACGACGACAAAGGCAAAGACGTGACCGAGCAGACGATTTCGGTCGGCCCCGTGGCGTCGCAAATCGCCATCAAGCAATTGGGCACCAACGGCGGCGGCTTCTTCAACGCCAACTCGGCGCATCCGTTCGAAAACCCGACGCCGCTGACGAATTTCCTGGAAATGCTGGCGATTCTGCTCATTCCGGCCGCGCTTTGTTACACCTACGGCGTGATGCTCGGCGATCGGCGCCAGGGCTGGGTGCTGCTGGCGGCGATGGCGGCGCTCGTTTTTATGGTCCTGCCGCTCGTCGTCGCCGCGGAACAGGCGGGCAATCCGCTGCTGTCCAAACTCGGGGTGGATCAGCGGCTCAGCACTCTCTCGGCCGGCGGCAATATGGAAGGCAAAGAGGTGCGGTTCGGCATCGTCAACTCGAGCCTGTGGGCGGCGGCGACCACGGCGGCCTCGAACGGCTCGGTGAACGCGATGCACGATTCGTTCATGCCGCTGGGCGGTTTCGTGCCGCTGTGGTTGATCATGCTCGGCGAGGTGGCCTTCGGCGGGGTCGGCTCGGGCCTCTACGGATTGCTGATGTACGTTATCATCGCCGTGTTCATCGCCGGCCTGATGGTCGGCCGCACGCCCGAATATGTCGGCAAGAAAATCGAAGCGTTCGAGATGAAGATGGCGTCGATCGCCATCCTGATCACGCCGCTGCTGGCGCTCGTCGGCGCCGCGACGGCCGTCAGCGTCCACGCCGGAACCTCGGCCGTCGGCAACCCCGGCGCGCACGGGTTCAGCGAAATCCTGTACGCCTTCTCGTCGTGCGCCAACAACAACGGCAGCGCCTTCGCCGGCCTGTCCGCCAATCCGTTCCTCAACATCGCCCTGGGCATTGTGATTCTATTCGGCCGCTTCGTGCTGGCCGTGCCGGTGCTGGCGATCGCGGGCTCGCTCGTCGGCAAGAACATCGTCCCGACCAGTTCCGGCACGCTGCCGACCCACACGCCGCTGTTTCTCGTGCTGCTGGTGGGAACCGTGCTGCTCGTCGGCGCGTTGACGTATTTCCCGGCGCTGGCCCTCGGCCCGGTTGTCGAACACCTCATCATGATCGGCAGGTGACCGATGGCTTACGACAAACAACGCGGCATTGATTGGGCGATGGTCCGCCGCGCGCTCCTCGATTCGTTCCTGCGGCTGAACCCGCGTTACCAGGCGCGCAACCCGGTCATGTTCGTCGTCGAGGTGGGCAGCGTGGTGACCACCGTGCTGTTCGTGCAGGCGCTGTTCGGCCGCGGCGAGGCCTCCGCCGGCTTCATTCTGCATATCACCATTTGGCTCTGGATCACGCTCCTGTTCGCCAACTTCGCCGAGGCCATCGCCGAAAGCCGCGGCAAGGCCCAGGCCAACGCGTTGCGCAAGGCGCGGCAGGATGTCATCGCGCGCAAACTGAAGTCCCCCTCGCACGACGCGGCGTCGGAGCCGGCCGCCGGCTCGTCGCTGCGCCGCGACGACCTCGTGCTCGTCGAAGCCGGCGAGGTGATCCCGGCCGACGGCGAGGTCGTCGAAGGCATCGCCTCCGTCGACGAAAGCCCGATCACCGGCGAAAGCGCGCCGGTCATTCGCGAAAGCGGCGGCGATCGCAGCGCCGTCACCGGCGGCACGCGCGTGCTGTCCGACTGGCTCGTGATTCGCGTGACCGTGAACCCCGGCGAGAGTTTCCTCGACCACATGATCGGCATGGTCGAAGGGGCGAAACGCCAACGCACGCCCAACGAGATCGCGCTGGCGATCCTGCTCGCGGCGCTGACGCTGATCTTCCTGCTGGCCACCGTGACGTTGCAGCCGTTTTCCAAATACGCCGTCCAGGTCGGCGCCGGGCAGATCGTCACGATCACGGTGCTGGTGGCGCTGCTCGTGTGCCTGATCCCGACGACCATCGGCGGGCTGCTCTCGGCCATCGGCATCGCCGGCATCGACCGCCTGCTGCGGGCCAACGTGATGGCGATGTCCGGCCGCGCGGTCGAGGCCGCGGGCGACGTCGACGTGCTGCTGCTCGACAAGACCGGCACGATCACGCTCGGCAACCGGCAGGCGGCGGCGTTCATCCCGCTCGACGGCGCTACGGAGACGGTGCTGGCCGACGCGGCGCAGCTCGCCTCGCTGGCGGACGAAACGCCCGAGGGCCGCAGCATCGTGACGTTCGCCAAGGAGCGCTACAGCCTGCGCGGCCGCGACATTCAATCGCTGGGCGCGCGTTTCGTGCCGTTCAGCGCGCAGACGCAAATGAGCGGCGTGGACTTCGCCGACCGCGAGATTCGCAAGGGTTCGGCGGCGGCGGTGAAGACCTATGTCGAACGGAACGGCGGCCGTTTTTCAGCCCAGGCGCAGCAGACGGTCGACCACATTTCGCGGCTGGGCGGCACGCCGCTGGTCGTCGCGGAACGAGCGCGCAAGGCGGAAGCCGGGCTGCCGGTCGCGGTGGAACGGACGCGCGTGCTCGGGGTGATCCACCTGAAAGACGTCGTCAAGGGCGGCATCCAGGAACGCTTCGCCGAGCTGCGCACGATGGGCATCAAGACAGTGATGATCACCGGCGACAACCCGCTCACCGCGGCGGCGATCGCGGCCGAGGCCGGCGTCGACGACTACCTGGCGCAGGCGACGCCCGAGGCCAAGCTGAAGCTGATCCGCGATTTGCAGAGCGGCGGCCGCATGGTGGCGATGACCGGCGACGGCACCAACGACGCCCCGGCGCTCGCGCAGGCGGACGTGGCGGTGGCGATGAACACCGGCACGCAGGCGGCGAAAGAGGCCGGCAACATGGTCGATCTGGATTCGAACCCGACCAAGCTCATCGACATCGTGCGCATCGGCAAGCAGATGCTGATGACGCGCGGCGCGCTGACGACCTTCAGCATCGCCAACGACGTGGCCAAGTATTTCGCGATCATCCCGGCGGCGTTCGCGACGACGTACCCGGCGCTCGGCGCGCTCAACATCATGCGCCTGTCGACGCCGCACAGCGCGGTGCTCTCGGCGGTGATTTTCAACGCCTTGATCATCATCGCACTGGTGCCGCTGGCCTTGCGCGGCGTGAAGTACCGGCCGGTCGGCGCGGCGCGATTGTTGAAAGACCACCTGCTGATCTACGGCCTCGGCGGCATCGTCGCGCCCTTCATCGGCATCAAATTGATCGACCTGGCGTTGACCGCCATCGGCCTGACCTGAGGAGACACGCTCATGCGTTCGATGTTGCGCCCCGCGGCCGTGATGCTCGGCTTGTTTTCCCTCTTGACCGGTCTGGCGTATCCGCTGCTCGTCACGGGGATCGCGCAGTTGGCCTTTCCCGGCCGCGCGAACGGCAGCCTGATCGCGGTCGGCGGGAAGACAGTCGGCTCGCGGCTGATCGGCCAGCCGTTCACCGATCCGCAGTACTTTTGGGGCCGCCCATCGGCGACCACGCCGTTCCCGTGCAACGCCCAGAACTCCGGCGGCTCCAACCTCGGCCCGCTGAACCCGGACCTGCAAAAGGCGGTGCGGACCCGCATCGACGCCTTGCGGGCCGCCGATCCGGAGAACCAACAGCCGATCCCGGTCGATCTGGTGACGGCGTCGGGCAGCGGTCTGGATCCGCACATTTCGCTGGCGGCGGCCGACTATCAAGGCGAGCGCGTGGCGCGGCTGCGCGGGTTGGAGCCGATCGTCATCCGGCGGTTGATTGCAAGTTTCACCGAGGGGCGGCAATATTGGATTTTCGGCGAACCGCGTGTGAACGTGCTGCGGCTGAACCGGGCGCTGGATGCCGTCAAGACGACGGCGCCGGCGCCGGAGGCCGCGCCGTAAGATCGCCGCTTCGTCGGCCGAGGCGAAATGGAACGAACGCGTCCGAATCCCGATCAACTGCTCGCGGACGTCCAACGCGAGACCGAGCGCGAATCCCGCGGCAAACTGAAGATCTTCTTCGGCGCCGCGGCCGGCGTCGGCAAGACGTACGCCATGCTCGAGGCGGCGCAGAAACAACGCCGCGAGGGCCTCGACGTCATGATCGGCCTGGTCGAGACGCACGGCCGGGTCGAAACGGAAAAACTGCTGATCGGCCTGGAGCGGTTGCCGCTCAAGGAATTCACCTACCGCGGCGCCGTGCTGCGCGACTTCGACATCGAGGCGGCGCTGCGCCGCAAACCGCACATCCTGCTCGTCGACGAACTGGCGCACACGAACGCCCCGGGCGCCTGGCACACCAAGCGCTGGCAGGACGTGCTGGAACTGCTCGAAGCCGGCATCGACGTGTTCACGACCCTCAACGTGCAGCACCTGGAAAGCGTCAACGACATCGTGGCCCGCTTGTCGAGCGTCAACGTACGCGAAACCGTGCCCGATTCGATTTTCGATCAGGCCGACGAAGTCGAGTTCGTCGACCTGACGCCCGACGATCTGCTCCAGCGCCTGCGCGAAGGCAAAGTGTATGTGGCCGCGCAGGCCGAGCGGGCCATGGAAAACTTCTTCACGATGGGCAACCTCATCGCCCTGCGCGAGTTGGGGCTGCGGCGGATGGCCGACCGGCTCGACACGCAGATGGAGCGCTTTCGCCGCCTGCACGCCGTCGGCGAAAGCCTGCACATCGCCGACCGCCTGCTCGTCGCCGTCGGCCCGAGCCCGTATGCGCCGCGCGTGGTGCGCGCGGCGCGGCGCATGGCCGAGCGGCTGCACGCGGAATGGATCGTCGCCTACATCGAAACGCCGGGCGCGGCGGAACTGCCGCAGACCGACAAAGACCGCGTTTTGCAGACCTTGCGCCTGGCCGAGCAACTCGGCGCGCAGCCCGTCACGCTGACCGGCGAGCACGTCGCGGCGGAACTGATCGACTACGCGCGGCAACGGAGCGTCAACAAGATCGTCGTCGGCAAACCCGGCCGCGCGCGCTGGCGCGATCGACTGTTCGGCTCGATGGTCGACGAGTTGATCCGCAACGAGGCCGGCATCGACATCTTCGTGGTGCGCGACCTGCTGGAGGAAGTCGCCCGGGCGCCGGCCCGCCGCTTCCGCCGCTGGCCGCGCTGGGAGGGCTTCGCCGCCGCCTTCGGCGTCATCGCGGCGTGCACGCTGTTGAGCTGGCCGCTGACGTCGATTCTCGACGATGCGTCGCGCGGGGTGCTCTACATCGTCGCGATCGTAGCCGTTGCGCTCTTTTGGGGCACGGGCCCGGCCGTCGCGGCGTCGGCGCTCTCCGTGCTGGCCTACGATTTCTTCTTTGTGCAGCCGGTTGGGAAGTTCTCGGTGAACGACCCGCGGGCGGTGCTGACGTTGCTGATGATTTTCATCGTCGGCAACGCCCTCTCCGCCTTGACCACGCGCATCAAACTTCAGGCGAAGATCGCCCGGCGGCACGAGGAACGCACTGCCGCCATGTACCAGATGACGCGCGACCTCGCCGCCGGCCGGACTCCCGAGGAAACGCGCGAACGCGTCGAGAGCAACCTGGCGACCGTGTGCGGCGGCGACGTCGCCATTCTGCTGCCCGACGCCCAGCGGCGCATCCAGGATGACGGCCGCGCCAAGAAATTCCTGCGGCCCTGGCATTTCCCAGTGGCGCAATGGACCTTCGACCACGGCAAGATGGCGGGCCTGGGCACCGAAGCCCTGCCCGCTTCCGACAGCCTGTTTCTGCCGCTGCGCGGCAACCGCGGCGTCGTCGGCGTGGTGGCGATCAAGGCGGCCGATCCGAACCTCGCCCAGGAAGCCGAACAAATGCTGCTGATCGAGACCCTGACGCGGCACGCCGCCCTCGCGTTCGAGCAACTGGAGCTGGTGTCCGAAGCGAACCACGCCCGGATGCAGGCGGAGGCCGAACGGATGCAGAACTCGCTGCTCAGTTCGGTCTCGCACGATTTGCGCACGCCGCTGGCGTCGATCACCGGCGCCGCGTCGAGCCTGCTGCAGAACAGCGACTGCCTGGACGCCGGGAACCGACGCGAATTGTTGACCACGATCTATCACGAGGCGAATCGACTGAACCGCCTGGTGACGAATCTGCTCAACATGACGCGGCTGGAAGCCGGCGCGCTGAGCCCGAGCAAGGATTGGCAATCGATCGAGGAACTGGTGGGCGCGGCGCTCGCCAAATCCGAGCGGGCGTTGCAGAATCGCCCGGTCGCGACCCGCATCCCCGCCGATCTGCCGTTGATCCGCGTCGACGGCCTGCTGATCGAACAGGTGTTTCTCAACATCCTCGACAACGCCGTGAAATACACGCCCGCGGGCTCGCCGCTCGAAATCGAGGCCCGCGCGGAAACCGACGGCGTCGTCGTGACCATCGCCGACCGCGGGCCCGGTTTCGCGCCCGGCGACGAAGAGCGAGTTTTCGACAAGTTTTTCCGCGGGTCGAGCGGCGACGATTCGAAAGGCGCCGGCCTGGGCCTCACGATCTGCCGCGGCATCGTCGCGGCGCACGGCGGACGCATCGCAGCGCGCAATCGCCCGGACGGCGGCGCGGTCTTCGAAATCTTCCTGCCGCGCGAAAACGACGCGGCGCCGGCGCCCGCGGAACCCGCCGGCGCGCCGGCGGCAAAAACCAATGACGGCGGCCCGACATGAACGCAGCCCCCAAGATTTTGTTGATCGAAGACGACCCGCAGATTCGCAAGTTGCTGCGCGTCACCCTGCCCGCGAACGGCTACGATCTGCTCGAAGCCGAGTGTGGCGAAGAGGGCGTGCAGATGACGGCGTCGCACAACCCCGAGGCGATCATCCTCGATCTCGGGCTGCCGGACATCGACGGCCTGGAAGTCGTGCGGCGCGTGCGCGAATGGAGCGCGACGCCGATCGTCGTGCTCACCGCGCGCGGCCAGGACCAGGAAAAGGTCCGCACCCTCGACGCCGGCGCCGACGACTATCTGACCAAGCCGTTCAGCACGCCGGAATTGCTGGCCCGGCTGCGCGTCGCCCTGCGCCATGCGGCGCGCGCCGGGTCCGAAACGGCCGAACCCGTCGTGACATTCGGCGACATCCGCGTCGATTTCGCCAAGCGCCAGGTGTTTCTGCGCGACGCCGAGGTGCACCTGACGCCGATCGAGTACAAGCTCTTCTCGACCCTGGTCCGCAACGCCGGCAAGGTGCTGACGCATCGCCAGCTATTGAAAGAAGTGTGGGGACCGTCGTATGTGGAGCAGACGCAATACCTGCGCGTCTTCATGGGCGCCTTGCGGCAGAAACTCGAAGCCGACCCCGCCCGCCCGCGCTTTCTGACCACCGAACCCGGCGTCGGCTATCGCTTGAAAAACGACTGATATCAATGTTCCACCTGAAACAGCGCAATTTATGTTTTATCGCTGTTCACCGCCATGAAACTGCGAACATGGGGGATGTCTTTATTTTCTGTCTTATTCAACCGCGAATGCACGCGAATAGGATCACGTCAAACGTGATTGGGGCTTAGTCGCAGTTTGCGACGACGAAGCCTTGCCTGGTCAGTCCCGCACGCAACGGAACCCGACGTCGCCGCTGCGATGCGTCGGGTCGACCCGAAACCGGCTGCACGCGCGCACGCCCCAGGGGTCGCTGCTCCAGGAGCCGCCGCGCGCCACCCGCGTTTGTCCCGTGCCCGGTCCGTGCGGGTTGTCCGCCGGCGCCGACGTATACGGGGCGTACCAGTCGGCGCACCATTCCCAGACATTGCCCAGCATGTCGTACAGACCGTAGGCGTTCGGCTGCTTCTGGCCCACGGGATGCGTCTTGCCGCCGGAGTTTTTCTTGTGCCACGCCACGGCATCCAGGTCGCCGTGGCGGCCGCCGGCGGCGCCGCCACGGGCCGCGAATTCCCACTCGGCTTCCGTCGGCAAGCGCTTGCCCACTTTGGCGCAGTAGCTTTGCGCATCGGCCCAACTCACCTGCTCGACCGGACAACCGGGGCCGCCGGACGTATGACTCGGATTGCGGTTCATTACCTTTTGGTACTGCGCCTGGGTGACCGGTTTCGCGTCCATCCAAAACGCGTTCACCGTCACTTGATGCACCGGCGTTTCATTGCCGCCGTGCTCCTTATCGCCGGGCGGGCAGCCCATCATGAACGTCCCGCCGGGAATCCGGACCATGCCCGCGGCGCCGGCGGTCGCCGCCGGCGCGGACCCGGCCAACGCCGGCGCGGACCCGGCCAACGGCGACGCGACCTTTACCGACGCCACGCGTTGGCGGCGAAGGTACAGCAACACGACCAATACGAGCAGTATCACCAAGCCCAAAACGACCGCCCACGTACTCATGTCCGACTCCTTGGCCGACGATTCATCGGCATGTCTCCGCCGCCTTCGCGACGAACACAGCGGTTTTCAGTCGTTCTCGGTTGAGCGTTGCTTACGATGTGCCCCACGTTTACCAAGGCCGGATCGCGGCGTCAAGCAAGCGGCCGGTCGGCGCGCGGGCAGTGACGATGACGACGATAACTCGCCGGCCGACGATGACGACGACGCCCCGCTCCTTCACGCCGTGGGGGGCAGTTCGGCGGCGGACATGCTCGCCCTCGGTTGCCTTGGGGGGAGGCTTTTTGCGATCAGGGCTTGATCTTGCATGTCGGTGGTAGACGCGCGTCGCGATCGGACCCATCGGCTACTGGAAAGACCTCCTAGAATTCGGCTGGTTTTTTCAGCACATAGTGCGGCTGAACACATGTTCTTTTGAGAGCAATGCCCGTATTGGCATTGACCCGCGCCCTCTTTCGCCTATACTTGGCGGACCGTGGCCGGCATCGGCCGTCGGAGATCGGCGTAAGTCAAAGGATGGCAAGTCACATCATCGCCAAACCTTCTCGTCGGGATTTTCTTCGCGGATCATTGGCCTTGGCCGGAGCGGCGCTGCTCGTCAAGCCGCATCCGGCGTGGGCGGCGCCCGACGGGCAGGCGCTCACGGCGGAATTCGCCGGACCGTGGGGCGTCGCGTTCGACGGCCAAGGGCGGCTTTTCGTTTCCGATCCGGGGACTTACCGCATCGTCGCGATTTCGCCCGACGGCGAAGTTCTCGGCGAATTCGGCGCGCCCGGGTCCGCCGCGGGCGGACTCAACTATCCGACCGGGCTCGCGGTTTTCGGCGACGACCTTTACGTTTGCGACACCAACAACGGGCGGATTTCCGTTTGGAGTCTGGCCGGCGAGCCGCGGCAGATCATCGGCAGCCTGGGCATCGCCACCGCCAAGCTGGCCGCGCCGAACGGCGTGTTCGCCGCCGAAAAGTGGCTTTGGGTCGCCAACACGCGCGGGCACGTGCTGCAACGTTACGACCGGCGGACCGGCGTCATGGACCGCGCCTTCGGCCGGCTGGGCGACGACCCGGCGCGGCTGCCGGCGGGGACGATCGACTACCGCCTGCGCCAGCCGACGGCGGTCGCGGCCGACGATGGCGGCCGGATTTACCTGCTCGATTCCAAACACGGCCGGATTCTCGCCGTCGATGAGGATGGCCGCCTCGCGTGGGAAGCGCATCCGAACTTTCTCGGCAAGGGGCTGGTTCGGCCGCAGGGGTTGGCGTGGTTCGAGGGGGCGCTCTACGTGGCGGACGCCGGCAACGACCGCATTCTCAAACTCGACGAAAACGGCTTGACCAGCGACGCGCGCACGGGCCTGGCCGACCCGCGCGGGATCGCCATCGCCGCCGGCCGGATTGCCGTGGCGCAGTTCCAGCCGAAAACCGTGCGTTTGATGGACGTCTTCTGATGGAATCGCTCGTTTTCCGGGCGACGGCCGTGCTGCTCGTCGGCGGTTGGCTGTACGCCGAATTGTTCGTGCGCCGCCGGGCCGCGCGCGGCACGCTCGTCCGCGCGCTCGACGCCGACGGCCCGGGCGCCTGGCTGCAAACCGCGTGGCTCGTGCGCACCGACGCCGGCGCCCTGGTCGAAGCGCGCGCCCAGGGCTGCGTGCAATGCCAGGGCGGCCTGCGGCCCGGGCGGCGGGTCGGCCTGCTGCGCGAACGCGGCGGTTTCGTCGTCGCGCTCTCCGAACGCCCCTGCGACGGGCCGCGTTGCGGCGAAGGGGCATGATGGCGAACCCGATCGGCTATCTCACCCTGGCCATCTTCCTCGCGGCGATGATTCTGACGCTGTTGCGCAAGATCAATCTGCCGGTGCAGACGGTGCTCGTGCTCGTGGCGCTGCTGTGCCTGGGGATCGGCGCCGTCGCGCGCGGCGCCGCCGAGGGCTGGAACGGCGTGCTGGCGCTGCCCAACGAAATGATGGGCGGCATCATCCTGCACCCGGTCACGGCGCTGCTCGCCGGCTTGTTCATGGCCGGCGCGTTGTCGGCCGTCGGCGGTTTCGACGCCCTGAAGACGCTGATCGGCAAGCTGCAAAAGACGCCGCTGGGCCTGGCCGGCACGCTGGTGGTGCTGATCGAATTGCCGATGCTGGCGAGCCTGCCCTGCGGGCGCATCCTCGCCGCGGCGCTGCTGCCGTTGCTGTTCGCGTTCGGCAGCGAAGGCGGCATGAACCTGCTGACCAAGTCGCAGTTGATCGTGCTGATCGGCGCGTTCGCCCGCAACGCCTTCGGCTCGTGCGGCCCCAGCCCGGTCGGCGGCGTCGGCCAGATCGGCGAGGGCTTTCTCGGGAGCTTTTTCCCCACCGCCGCCGACGGCATCCTGCGCGCGCCGCAGGCCTTCGCGCTGATGATCGGCACGGCGCTGACCGCGCTCTTTCTCAAGTTGATCAGCCAGAAGCTTTATCCGAACGACTCCTCGCTCCGCGAAAAACGCGCGGGCGCCGACGCGCAGGCGCCGGCGATCCGCGTGCCGTGGACCGGCTACGTCGCGCTGGCGATATTTGCGATATCGCTATTCGTCGCGATCTTCCAGCCGTTCGGCAAATGGCCGGTGCAGACGGTGCTCGTCGCCGGGGCGCTCCTGATCGTGCTGATCGGCCGCGCGCGGCTGGAGAACCTGATGGCCGGCGTCATCCTCTTGCCGGTGAGCGCGATGATCGCCGGCTTCATGGCGGCCGGCGCCCTGGCGGCGACCGGCGGCTTCGACGCCTTGGGCAGCGTGCTGTCGCTCTTCGCCAAATTTCCGCTGCTCGGCGTTGCGGGCATGCTGGCGATTTTCGTGCAAATCCAGACGATGATTCCGCTCTCGTGCAGCCGCATTCTGACCGCCGCGTTGACGCCCGTGCTCTTTCTGTTCGGCCCCGCCAAATTCGGCTTCCTGACGTGGGAGCAATTGGCCGTGGCCATGGCGGCGTACATGATCAACGCGACGACCAGTTGCGGGCCAAGCCCGCTCGGCGGCGGCGGCATGATGGGCGAAGGCCAGATGCGCGTCGAAAGCGGCTACATCAAAGGCGCGTACACCTACGCGGCGATGGCGGTCATGGCGCCGCTGGCCGCGGTGTACATGAAGTTCCTGAATCTGGCGAAGTTCCCGGGGCCGGACGTCGTGTTTCGGCGGAACTGGCCGGCGTTGGCGGGCTACGTGGCGTTGGTGCTCGGCGCGAGCGTCATCGCGACGCAATTGCTCTCGCGGGTCGCGGCGCCCGGCGACCGCGGCTGGCGGCTGCAGGCGGCGCTCTTTCTCGGGGCCGGTGCGCTGGCGGGCGTCGTGCTGGCGCTCTCGGTGTTCGGCTTCGAGTTCGCCGCGGCGTTGCAGGGCGGCGTCGGCGGGACGCTCGCCGCGGGGTGGATCGCGTTCATGGTTCCGCGGCGGCTGATCCCGGAACCGGCGACGTTTTTGTGAGGAGATAGATGGCGGCCGGGTTTATCACATTTGCGTTGGGCGGGGCGGTTTCGGGCGTCATCATCGCCTGGAGCATGGATTTCCGCTCCCGCAAGGAACTGGCGCAGGGCGCGGTCGGCGGGCTGATCGTCGGGTTGGCGATGGCCCTGCTGCTGCCGATGTAAGCGCGGAGACCAAGTGGCGGACGAGAAGAAGGACAGCATCCACAAGCGCGATGACGGTTGGCAGCCCGTGACGCTGCCCGGCATCCGGCGCTTGCAATTTTTCTCGGATCTGCGCGACCGCGCGTTGACCAAGAATTTCAATCGCCTGGCGATGCTCGGCATCGGCGCGAGCCTGGCGCTCGACGTCGCCAAGCCGATCGCCGGCGGCGCGCCGCAGACGATCTATTGCTACGAGTGCCGCGCCTGCTACGCTACGCAGGACAAATGCCCGGCGGGCATCGCCTACCAGGCCGAACTGAACGTCGCCACGCGCGTCGGCGACCCTTGGCGCTTCATCCGCGCCGGCGGGATGAAGTGCGTTCGCTGCGGCGGCTGCGTCAGTTTTTGCGTCATCAACCTCGACCTGCCGCGCATCTTCTCGGTCGGCCAGGAAAAGGCGATGGCGGCGATCATGGCCGGCCGCGTGCCGCGCCGGCAAATCGCCGAGGCGTTTCGCGACGGCCTATTCGGGCGCGAATTCATCGACCGCGTTGCGGCCTGGCTGAAACAAAACGGGCGGCAAGCATGAAGTTCAACGCGCTGGTCGAGGATCGGGCGACCCGCGGGCTGCGGCTGGCGATTCTCGTCGCCGTCATCGCGTTGCTGTTCGCGCCCGGCCGCCTCTACGCGCTCGCGATCCTGGCGACGTTGCTGTTCATTTACGGCGTCCGCCGGCGGCGCGGCGGCCTGCGCTATGTGCTGCCGATCGCGCTGCTCGCGCTCTTCGGCGGCGCGGCGCTGCTGTGGGCGAACCACGAACGCGGCCGGGTCGAGCGGTATCTCGACCGCAATCGGCCGCTCGATTTGTCGTATGTGCCCGACGGCGCGTACGTGGGCGTCGGGCCCGGCAACAACGGGCCGATTCGGGTGAAGCTGCACGTAGCGCACGGCCGCATCGCGGCGATCGACGTGCTCGAAAATCACGACGCGGCCTATGCCTTCGACGACGCGCTGCCGAAGTTGATCGGTCAGGAACGACTCGCGGTCGAGAACCAGGCCGGCTTTGTGTTCCGTAACGAACGGTCGCTGGCCGGCCTGCAAGCCGCGCTCGAAGACGCGGCGCTGCCGGCGCTGTTCGAGGCGCCGCGCGTTTCGAAATGGGCCAAGGCGGTGTTTTTCGCGACCAGCAACCAGGGCGGCCGGATCACGGTCAACGCGCTGGCGGTGCTGTTCATTGCGCTGCTGGCCTTCGATTACACGCTCGGCCCCGCATTGCGGCCGGGCCTCGGCCAATCGCTCAACTGCTACAACTGCCAGGCGTGCGTCGGCGTCTGCCCGGTGAAGATGGTCGCCGGCGACCCGTTCCCGATGACGATGGTGCTGATGGCGCGCCTGGGCGACGTCGAGCGCGTCGTGCAACTCGCCAAATACTGCGTCGGCTGCGGCAAATGCGCGGCCAAATGCCCGGTCGGCAACTCCGGCCCGTCGGTCGCCTCCGCCGCCTATTTCATCTGGCGCGAACGCCAACGCCGCGAGCAGGCCCGGCGCGACCGCGAGATTCGCACGTCGACCGGGGAAGCAGCGCCGCCGGCGGGAGGCGCCGATGCCTGACGCCAGAACCCGCTGGGGCTTTTTGATCGACCTGCGCAAGTGCATCGGCTGCCACACGTGCGAAGTCACGTGCAAGATGGAGAACGACGTGCCGCTCGGCGTCTGGCGATCGTGGGTCAAAGTCGCCGAAAAAGGCAAGTATCCGCACGTCGCGCGCAAGTTCCTGCCGCTGCTGTGCAACAACTGCGAAAAGCCGATCTGCGTGACGGTCTGCCCGGTGCACGCCAACCGCCAGCGGCCCGACGGAATTGTGACGTACGACCCGCACCGCTGCGTCGGCTGCCGCTACTGCATGGCCGCCTGCCCGTATCAGGTGCGGTATATCCACCCGCTGAAGAAGATCGTCGAAAAGTGCAATTGGTGCCAGCACCGCGTCGACGCGGGCGAGGAGCCGGCGTGCGTGGCGAATTGCCCGACCGGCGCGCGCGTTTTCGGCGATCTGAGCGACCCGGCGAGCAACATCAGCCAACTGATCGCCGGGCGCAACGTCTCGGTCATTCAGCCCGAAATGGGCACGGAGCCGCGCGTGTACTACATCGACTTCGACGAGCAGACCTTCGGCGCCAAACGGCCGCTCATCTGGAAGTGGAGGTAAGGTGGACGGCGACGCGGCCCGGCTGCTTTACGACGTGAGCCACCAGACGACCTTCGCCTGGCTGATCTCGATCTACTTCTATTTCACCGGCCTCTCGGCGGGCAGCTTCGTCGTCTCGACCATGAGCTACGGCTTGGGCATTGCGAAATACAAACCGATCAGCCGCATCGCGGTGATCGCGGCCACCGCGTGCCTCGGCATCGCGCCGATCGCGCTGCTGCTGCAAGTCGGCTGGCCGATCCGCTCGATCTGGAACCATTTCACCTATCTCAATTTCACGAGCCCGATGACCTACGGCGCGTTTCTGCTCGTCGCCTACCCGGCCGTCTGCGTTTTCTACGCGCTCTACATGTTTCGCGACAATTACCCGATGACGCGGCGGCTCGGGCTGATCGGCATTCCCGCCGCGATCGCGACGCACGGCTACACCGGCTTCATCCTCGCCTTCGGCAAGGCGCGGCCGTACTGGAACACCGCGCTGATGCCGACGCTCTTTCTCGTCTCGGCGATCGTCTCGGGCCTGGCGCTGATGATCCTGCTGGTGATGCTGATCTTCCGCGTGTTCAAGCCGGTGCGCGCCGTGCCGGGCGAGATCGTCGAGGGCCTGGCGCAGATTCTCGGCTGGGCGATCGTCGTCGATTTGTTCCTCACATTTTGCGATATCGCCGTGCTCTCGGTCAGCCACGAGGGCGCGCAGAAAATGGCCTGGCTGATTCTCGGCGGCAGCTTCACGCCGCTGTTCGTCGTCGTCGAAAACCTCGTCGGCAAGGCGCTGCCGTTGATCGTCTGTTTCGCGCCCGGCCTGCGCAAGCGCCATTGGCTGTTGGCGCTGGCCTGCGCCGGCGTGGTGATCGGCATTTTCTTTATGCGTTATGTCACGGTGTTCGGCGGCCAGGTGCTGCCGCTGATGTAGGGGCGGTGGTTGTCATCGCCCGCTGTAAGAGCGCCTTTCCAGGCGCGATTTCAAAGAGCGCACCCAGAAGGGTGCTCTTACGGGAAAGGTAGGGGCGATGCTTGCCATCGCCCGCTGTAAGAGCGCCATTCCAGGCGCGATTTCAAAGAGCGCACCCAGAAGGGTGCTCTTACAGAAGGAGTAAGGGAACGCGTTGAAGATTTCGCGCCGCCAATTCGTGTCGTGGGGTCTCGCCGCCGGCGCCACGCTCGGCCTCGAAGGTCTCGGACAGGCCTTTTACGGCCACGTGATGCGCACGACCAACAAGCTGGACGAGCCTGTGCCGTCGGCGTGCCGCGCGTGTTTGGCGGGCTGCGGCATCGTCGGCTACGTGCGCAACCAAACGCGGCTGACGGCGATCATGGGCAACCCCGAACACCCGGCGAGCCAGGGCAAAATCTGCGCGCTCGCGCTGGCGGCGATGAATCTGCACTACCACCCCGAGCGGCTCTGGCAGGCGCAACGCCGCAACGACCGGCGGCCCGCCGCGCCCGACGGTTCGGCGCCGGGCACGCCGGCGCTGCTGGACAGCGCGGCGCGGGTGCTCGCCGACCTGGCGGACGGCGGCGCGACGGTGGTCGTCGACACGTGGGACGAACAGGCCTGGCACGCCGATTTGCTGCACGCCCTGGGCGGCCGCGGCAAATTGATCGGCCGCGAATGGCTGTCCGGCTGGAACCGGCGCGAGATCATGACGAAGGTCTGGGGCGCCGAGGTGCGGCCGGATCTGGAGAAGATCGATCTGCTGCTCGTCTTCGGCGACCGGCCGCTCGACGAGGGGCCGCGGTTTATTCAAGACGCGCGCCGCATCGTCGAGGCGCAGGTTGATCACGGCATGAAGATGATCGTCTTCGATCCGCGGCTTTCCAACACCGGCGGCAAGGCCGATTTGTGGATGCCGATCCGGCCGGGCACGGAGCGCATCGCCGCGCTGGCGCTGGTGCGGCGCGCGCTCGAGCACGCGAACCTGAACGCGCACGTCAACATGCGCGGCAAACGGCAGCCGCTGTACTACCTGGCCGAGGCCCTCACGCCGTACGATGTCGAATTCGCGGCGCAGGCCTGCGGCGTCGAGCCCGAATTGTTCGAACGGGCCGGGTTGATGCTGAGCGAAGCGCGCAAGGCGGCGACGATGGCCGGCGACGGCGTCTTCGACAGCCCCGACGCGCTGACCGCTTACGCATCGATCGCGCTGATCGATTTGCTGGCTGGCGCGCAACAGGTTCCGGTGATGCCGCGCCCGCAGTTCGTCCGACCCGAATTCATGGTGACGCCCGCCGAGGCCGAAGAAATTTACCGCTCGCTGGAAAATGGGCAGGGCAAAAAAATCGCGCTGATCACGCATCGCGCGAACCCCGTTTACGAACGCGGCGAACGCCTGAAGGAAAAAGCGCTGGCCGGCCAGGCCGCCGCGTTTCACCTGGCGATCGGTCCGCTGCCGAACGAAACGTCCGACGCCGCCGATCTGGTCCTCCCGGAGGCGCTGCCGCTCGAAAGCGGCGGGCGCGTCTGGCTGACGTCGTACGTGGCCACGCCGACCTACGTCGAACAGCGCCCGGTCGTCGCGCCGCCCAAGGGGGTGCTGACGCCGCAGGAGATTTTCACCGGCCTCAAAAAATATCTGCCGGCGAGCGAGCCGCCGCCCGCGCAGGACCTGCGGCAGGTGCGCGAATGGACCGGCTCCGAGACGTTCTTCGAGATCGGCAAGGGCATCTTCGCCTGCGACGCCGAGTACGTTCCGGCCGTAGCGTATCAAATGTCGCTGGGATTTTTCGAGGAACTGGGCGGCCTGGCCGCCGCGCCGCCGCCCGCCGGGGGCGCAATTCTGCTGACCCACGGCGGCCCGACGACGGGCCGCGACGGCGCGCAGGCCAAGTGGCTGGCCGAGATCGATCACGCCGGCCGCGTGTTCGTCAACGCCGACGACGCCCGTCGGCTGCGCGTGCGTTCCGGCGATCGCGCGCAGGTCGCCCTCGAACAAATCTGCGGCCCCGACGAAACGCCGCCGCCGCCGGCGCCGCCGGTGCGCGTGCGCGTGTTCGTGTCGGAGGGCATCCGGCCCGGCTGCATTTCGTTGATCGAGGGGCAGGGGCATCTCGACTCCGGCCGGCTGGCGCGGGCGAAGCGGTTCCCGTCCGGCCTCGATCCGGACATGCGGCTGCTGTGGTGGGAAGACGAGGGGAACGGCGGCAACCCGACGCCGCTGGCCGAAATCGTCGCGGACCACGGGACCGGCGGCGTGGCGCGCCCGCTCGTCCGCGTGCGAATCAAGAGGTTTTGAGATGAAGGCGGCGGCGCGGCTGGTCAAAGCGATCGAAACCTTCCTCGCGAAGGCGTCGCCGCTGTCCGTCGGCCTGGCGATGGTCGCCGCCGGCGTCCTGGGCATGTGGAGCATGATCGCCTACAACCAAACGTCGGCGTTCTGCCTGAAATGCCACGTGCCGAACGGCATCTTCATCAGCTTCTCCGAGGATTCCGGCCCGCACACGCCGTACAAAAGACAAAACGTGCGCTGCCTGACGTGCCACACTGACAAGGATTTCTACGTCATCGCCGCGAACTGGGCGCGGCGCGCCGGCGCGGATTTCGTCCATGACACCAATGCGGAGGCGGCGCGGCTGCCCGACGCCGACCCCGGGTATCGCGACGCCGATTGCCTGAAGTGCCACTACGACGTGCTCCGCCTCGACGAATCGGCCAAGCTGCAATTGCCGCCGAAGGTTGCCGAGATCGGCCTGCGTTTCTCGCACCGCCGGCATTTCTGGCTGAAGGATTTTCCGAGCGAGGCGAAGGCCCGCCTCGCCGACCTGCGCCGCGCGCCGGAGCCGACCGAGGAGCAGAAGGCCGAGCTCGAATTCCTCTACAAGACCCAACTTGGCTGGTGCGGCCAATGCCACGACCGCCGGCAGCGCGGCGCCGACGGCCGCGAGCAGGCCGACCGCACGGTCAACTATTTTTCGCTCAATCCGATGGCCTGCACGGGCTGCCATCGCGACGCCGGGCGCGCCGGGCATCCCGGCGAGCGGCGGTTGGCGATCCCGGGCGAGTTGACCTGCCGCCGCTGCCATTCGGGGACGTTCCACGGCCGGTTCACGACGTTCCGCGCCGAGTGCAAATCCGAAAACACCGCCGACTGCAAACGTTGCCACCCGCTGTGGAAGCCGGCGACCGAACCGGCGCCGGCGGAAGCCGCGGTTCTCGCGGATTAGGGAGGCGAAATGTCATCGATCGTGAATCTCTCGCCGCCGCTGGCGGAAACGAAGAAGCGGACGATCGACCAACTGCTCGAAATCAAGGAGCCGCCGGTGGCGCGCTTCCGGCTGCTTTCGCGCGGCATGGAGCCGTATCACCGGCTCAACCTGCCGCCCGGCGCCGCGATCGACGGCGACAAGGCCTGCCTCGCCTGCGGCAACTGCGTCGATTCCTGCCCGGTGCTGCGCCGCGAGCCGGCGCGTCTGGGCGTGACCGACCGCCGCACGAGCTTCGCGCTGGAGACGACCGTCGCCGAAGATTGCGAATTATGCTTCTCGTGCCTGCTGGCCTGCCCGCAGGTCGACACCGAAATCAAGGACTACGTGGTCGACGAGAAAATTCCGGAGACGATTCCGCAAAACAAGACGCTGCGCCGCTTCGACAACTATTTCATGGCCATCGCGGCGCTGCTGTTTGGGATCATTCTCGGCATTTTCATCGCGCGCTGACGTGGATTCTTCACAATTCGTAGACATCCCTGCGGTGGGCGATGCGCGTGACGCTCACCGTTCGGCGGTCGTCATCGACGATATACACCACCCGGTAATCCCCAACCCGGACGCGCCAGAGATCCTTATGACCGCGCAGTTTTCTACAGCGGGATGGTCTTGGATTGGCGGCGAGGTCTTCGATTTTCGAAATCAACCGCGCAATGAGGCGGTCGCTCAGGTTCTCGAGTTCCTTCCGAGCGGACGGCTTGATGTCGATGGCGTACTTAGCCACGCAGGCGTCCGCGTTTGATCAGATCGGCCTTGACGGTCGCCAACGGAACGCCTTTTTCCTTGCGCCGGCGTTCGGAGACCAGGCCGTCGTAGAAATCCTGCCAAAGCGCCCCGTATTTGCGAAGGTCGATCTGCACGGCCACTTTGCGGCCGCTTTCGTCGGTCAGAAATTGGATGCCGGTCATGATGTTCCTCCCTCTTCGGCCCGGGCCAACTTCGACGCATGCGCCACGCACGCGCGAAATTGCTCGGCGGTCAGTCCCGCATAGCTGGAAATGATTTCCGCTTCGGACGCTCCGTTGGCGAGAAGATCGAGAATAAATTCGACCGCCAAGCGAGTCCCCTTGATGACCGGCTTACCCACCAGAATCTTGGGGTTGATTTCGATGAACTCATGAAAGTTCATTTTGGGCGGCTCCTTTCCGGCGGTCGAACAAGCTGCCCGCGACGGTTGGCTTTTATTATAAGTCGTTGCGCGAAAAAGTGGAAACGGCCGGCAGCGGTCGAAGAATCCGATTGATCTTGTGCGAGAGGGCGCAACCAACGCCGACCTCGATCTACATATCGGCGTTTTTGAAGATTCGCCGAGAGATCGCCTTTGTGCTACACTTCACCAGCGGTTCGGCCCGCTGGCGCACTCACTGAATATCTCACAATATCCGTGAGTTACGGCAAGCGGCCGTGCCTGGCGAGACGAAGCGCGAATGATCTGCGCTTGACGGAGGGAACGATGGTTCAGCAACCGCTGCCCGAAACCGTTCGCATCTACATCATGGGCAAAGAATACGTCGTGCCCGATTCTCTGACGATCCAGAAGGCGTTCGAGTTTGCGGGCTATCAATGGATCCGCGGCTGCGGGTGCCGCGGCGGCATCTGCGGCGCATGCGCGACGGTCTTCCGCTATCCGGGCTCGTTCCGGATCGAAGTCGGCCTCGCCTGCCAGACCGTCGTGCAGGAGGGCATGTACATCGCGCAGATTCCGTTCTTCCCGGCGCCGAAAGCGACATACAACCTCGACGATGTCGCCGCGACGACGCAGGCGATTCAGGCGCTGTATCCGGAACTGTACAAGTGCATGGGCTGCAACACGTGCACCAAAAGCTGCCCGATGGACATCCAAGTCATGGAGTACATCAGCGCCGTGATCCGCGGCGATTTGCGCGAGGCGGCGCGGCTGTCGTTCGATTGCGTCATGTGCGGCCTCTGCACGGCGCGCTGCCCGGCCGAATTGAAGCAATATCATATCGCCGAACTGGCGCGGCGGCTGACCGGCGCCAGGTTGCAGCCGCGGGCGAAGCATCTGGCCGAGCAGACCGCGCGGATCCGCGCCGGCTATTTCCAGCCGATGCTGGAGGAAGTCGAGCGGCTCGACGAGGCGGAGCTGAAGAAACGCTACGTCGCGCGCGAGGCGCAGCCGCAGGAAGACGATCCGAACTGGTCGCCCAAAGACAAGAGCTACCTGTAGGAGGCCGCCGTGGGTTACACACGCGAACTGCTCGAATTGATCAAAAAGGTCGAGGCGACCCGCTCTGCGCGAATCGCGCGCGCCCGCGCCGGGCAGGATTTCCCGCCGCTGTCGCTGGAAGGCCGCGCCGAGCGCTTGCGCTTCCACCCGGATTACAAGGCGGAAGGCCGGCGGCCGTTGCGCGTCGGGCCGAGCAAAGGCTATGCGATCTGCCACGAGATCGCCGACCTGCTGGAAGCGGCGCCGCTCGTCAACCCGGACGCGGTCGATCTGCGCCAGCCGGATTACGAGACCGACGTGCTGGTGCTCGGCGGCGGCGGCGCGGGCTCGAGCGCGGCGCTGCTCGCGGCGAAAAACGGCGCCCGCGTGCTGCTGACGACCAAACTGCGCCACGGCGACGCCAACACGATGATGGCCGAAGGCGGCATCCAGGCCGCGACGCAACAGGCGTGGGACAGCCCGTACTGGCACTACCTCGACGTCATCGGCGGCGGCCACTTCAAGAACATCCCCGAACTGGTGCGCACGCTCGTCAGCGAGGCGCCGTTGGTCATCGAATGGCTCGAAGGCCTGGGCTGCCTGCTCTCGAAAGAGCCGGACGATCCGCAAGGGACGCTGCGGATGATCCACGGCGGCGGGACGAGCCGAAAACGCATGCACTTCGCCGCCGACATCACCGGCGCCGAGATCATGCGCACGCTGCGCGACGAGGTCCGCAACCAGGCCGGCAAAATCCGCGTGCTCGAATTCAACCCGGCGGTCGAGTTGATTCTCGACGGCGCGGGCCGCTGCCAGGGCGCCGTGCTGCTCAACCTGGAAACGAAGCAGCTTTACGTCGTGCGCGCCAAGGCCACCGTGCTCGCCACCGGCGGCTCGGGCCGGCTGCACATCCAGGGCTTCATGACGACCAACCACTACGGCGCGACGGCCGACGGCCTGGTGATCGCCTACCGCGCGGGCGTGCCGGTCTGCTTCCTGCACGCGGTGCAGTATCACCCGACCGGCGCGGTGTACCCCGAGCAGGCCGAGGGGTTGCTTATCACCGAAAAGATCCGCGGCTACGGCGCGCATGCGCTGAACGTCGACGGCGAGCAGTTCGTGTTCGAGCGCGAGCCGCGCGACGTGGAGTCGGCGTGCTTCATCCGCGAGTGCCTCGAAGTGAAAAAAGGCGTGCCGACGCCGGCGGGCAAGTGGGGCATCTGGCTCGACAGCCCGATGATCGACGCCATGTGCGGCGCGGGCACAGTGGAACGCGAGTTCCCCGGCAAGTTCATCCTGTTCAAACGCTACGGGATCGACATCGGCAAGCAGCCGATGCTTGTGTATCCCACGCTGCACTATCAAAACGGCGGCGTGAATTACAACCAACGCGGCGAGACCAACATCCCCGGCTTTTTCGCCGCGGGCGAGGTGACCGGCGGCGTGCACGGCGAGAATCGGCTGATGGGCAACTCGCTGCTCGACGTCTGCGTATTCGGCCGCATCGCCGGCGAATCCGCCGCCGCGTTCGCGCGCGAAAAATACGCGCCCGGCGAGCCGACGCTCGATCACGTCCGCCGTTTCGTCGCCGAGCGCCGCGACGCCGGCGTCGAAGGCAAGACGGCGAGCCCGATCCTGCTGCCGGATTACGTCAGCCAAACGGTCAAGGACAAACGGTTGCCCGCGTAAGCGGCCGGCGGCGTCGCAGCAAAAAAAAGGACGGCCTTTCGGCCGTCCTTTTCGTCATTCGCGTTCGCGCGTTAGAAGTCGACGCGGGCCTGACACTGCAATTCGCGATCCGCGTTGTGCACGTTGTCGGCGCCCTGGAGCAGTTCGAGGCCGACGGACAGTTGATCCATCAAGTTGGTGCGGAGGAAGCCGCCGTAGCGGGCGTAGGCGCTCGGCGCATAGTGCTTGAGATTCCCGGTATTATGGGCATCCGGCCCGAGTTTCGCGACCAGGTCCGGATCCAGCATGCCGAAGTAATTCATGCCGTTGACCGTCTCGTACGTGCCGCCGAGGGTGGCCATGCCTTCGAAGAAGAGCAACGCGACTTCGGCGTCCATGAACGTGATCGTCGTGCGGGATTGCTTATGGGTTATCTCATCGATGATCACGTAGTCCTGTCGGTCGAATTTGCCGGTGGTCGCGTACTCGGCGCGAAAGCCGAGGCCGAGCCAACTGGCGTCGGTGTCGGTGAAGAAGAACTTGCCGGTCACGTAGCCGCCGCCCAACGGGATATGGTGTTCGTAGTTGATGTCGGAGCCGTTGAAGAGCTTGGCGAAATTGCCCTGCGTTTGCGTCGCGTCGCTCAGCCAATAGCCGCCGAGGTTCAGCGAATATTTGTGTTCGAACATCGCCAGCGGATAGAGGTTTAGGGCGGCGGCGAACGTGTCGATGACGAGGACGTCGTTTTTCACGTGGCCGGCCGCGTCGGCGATGGCGTTCTCGCCGTTGAAGGCGTGCCCGCTGACGGCCAAGTACTTGTAGTTGTAGCCGACGCCGACGGCCAGCGAATTCGTGATCAAGTTACGTTCCAGCAAATTGTAGTGCATGCTGAACGTTTCTTTCGGGTCGTGCACGGTGATCGGCAGATAATATTTGCCGACGCGCAGGAAGAAATCTTCGCCGACTTGCACGTAGCCTTCGTCGAAGAACAGATACTTCCCAAGGGTGCCGCCCAAGTCGCTCTGCGAATACTGGTGCGCTTTGCGGTCCGAGTCGAGATAGTAATTGGTGACGTGCTCGATCCGGCCGTCGTCGCGGTACGCCGCGGTCGCGACCACCTTGACGATGTTTTCCGCCGGTTTGGCCGTCACGCGCAGGGCCGCTTCATACAACGACACGGCGCTGGAGTGCAATTCGTGAAGGCCGCTGCCCCCGTTCGGGAAGAACCAATAAAACTGCGGGCGCGCGTCGACGTAACCGCCGACCGTGATGCTCTCGGTCCACGACGATTTCGCCGGCGGCGCGGCCTCCGGCGGCGGCGACGGCGCGGCCGGCGGCGCGGCTTCCGGCGGCGCGGGCGGGGCCGGCGCGGCCGGGGTTGGCGGGGCCGGATTCGGCGTGGCCGGGGTCGGCTCGGCGGCGACGGCGACCGCCGCGGCTGCGAGCAACAACAGGAGAGCCAGGGCGAAGGCGAGACGTTTCATCATGAGTTCCTCCGGATTACGGGGCAATAAACGACCGGCTGCGTCGGCGGACCGACGTCCGGGAACTGCGTTCTGGCTTCAAGACGAAACAATAACCTATGCCTAGCCAAAATGCGGCCATTTGTCAAAGGGTTATTTACCGGACTGTTTTTTTGCGGAGCTAACCCTCGCCGGCCGGTTTGCCCGCGGCGGCGTCGAGTTGGGCCGGCGGCCGCGGCGCCGCCGCCCGTTTCCGGGCGCGCCGTTTCAGCAGGTCCGCGCCGAGCGCCGCCGCCTGGGCCGCGCCGACGTGGAATTCCTCGAACAGCCGCGCCGCCGGCGCGCTCGCGCCGAAACGGTCGATGCCCGCGACCGCGCCGTCGAGGCCGACGTAACGCTCCCACCCGAGTGAGCGGCCCGCCTCGACGGCGACGCGCGCGCGCACCGCCTCGGGCAGCACGCTTTCGCGGTAGTCGGCCGGCTGGGCGTCGAACAAATCCCAACTGGGCAGCGACACCACGCGCACGTTCGCCTCGGCCGCCAGTCGCTCGCCCGCGGCCAGCGCCGGGGCCAACTCGGAACCCGAGGCGAGCAGAATGAGGTCCGGCCGGCCTTCGCCGGATTGCCACAGCACGTAGCCGCCGCGCGCCGCTTGCTCGGCGGACGCCAGCTTGCGGCGGTCGAGCGCCGGGGTCGCCTGGCGCGTCAGGATCAAAGCGGTCGGGCCATTTTCGCGCGCCAGGGCGGTCCGCCACGCAACCGCCGTTTCGCCGGCGTCGGCGGGGCGGATCACGCACAGGCCCGGGATGGCTCGCAACGACAGCAGTTGCTCGATCGGTTGGTGCGTCGGGCCGTCCTCGCCCAGGCCGATGCTGTCGTGCGTGAAGACATAGATCACGCGCAGGCCGGACATCGCCGCGAGGCGGATCGGTTCGCGCATGTAATCGGCGAAGGTGAGGAAGGTGCCGACGTACGGCACGACGCCGCCGTGCAGGGCCAGGCCGTTGGCGATCGCGCCCATCGCGTGTTCGCGCACGCCGAAGTGGATGTTGCGGCCCCAGGGTTTGTCGTCGGCGAAGAAATCCTCGTTCTTGATCTCGGTATTGTTGCTCGGCGCGAGGTCGGCGCTGCCGCCGATCAGAAAGTCGATTTTTTTCGCCAGGGCATTGAGCGCGCGGCCCGAGGCGACGCGGGTCGCCACCGGCTTGCCGTCGCCGTCGCCGCCGCTCAGCGCGGCCTCCCAGCCGGCCGGCAATTCGCCCCGCAATTGCGCCAGGAGCCGCTTGGCCATGTCGGGGAAAACCTTGCCGTAGTAGTCGAGCCGCGTCTGCCAGCGCGCCTGTTCCTTCGCGCCGCGTTCGACCGCGCCGCGCAGGTGCGCCGCGGCTTCCTCGGGCGTGAAGAACGCCGCCGTCGCGGGCTGCCCGAGTTTTTCTTTCGTCTTGGCGACATTCTCGGCGCCGAGCGGCGCGCCGTGGCAGGCGGGGCAATCGGCGAGCGGGCTGCCGTAGCCGATGGACGACTTGACGATGACGATCGACGGATGCTCGGCGACGCCGCGGGCCGCGACGATGGCGTCGGCGATCGCCGCGACGTTTTCGCCGTCGACCGGCCCGTGAACGTCCCAATTCATCGACT
>Ga0181520_10001087_pt1 | contig 57000 bp, 45 predicted proteins | sample PEATcosm2014_Bin_29_FD_132451 | JGI IMG/M metagenome (GOLD analysis project Ga0181520, IMG submission 132451) | Peatland microbial communities from MTU Mesocosm Facility, Houghton, MI, USA - PEATcosm2014_Bin02_30_metaG | ecosystem: Environmental > Terrestrial > Soil > Wetlands > Peat | place... | reverse complement strand
CGATTGAAGAGCTGCACCACGCTCATGCCGGAGATGTGTTCCTGGGTGAAGCTGTTGATGCGGCCGATGGCGGTGCGGACGCGGCGATAGCTCTCGCGAACATGATCGCGGAAGATGCGCGTGACGATGAGGATGAGCGGCAGTACGGAGAACGCCAGCAGGGCCAGCCACCAGTTGATCGTCAGCATCAAGATGGCCATGATCGTGAGGTTGAGAAAATCGTCGACGATGGCCAGCACGCCGGCGGTGAACATCTCGTTGATGGCGTCCACGTCGGAGGTGAGGCGCGTGACCAGGCGGCCCACGGCGTGGGTGTCAAAGAAGCCAATGTGCATGCGCTGCATGTGGCGGAAGATGTCGCGCCGCAGGTCGAACATGAGCTTCTGGCCGGTCCACTGCATCAGGTAGGTCTGGATGAACTGGAAGGCATAGGCGCAGATCAGGACGCCCAGGTAAATTTCGGCCAACTGCGTGATGCCGGTTGCCGGATCGGGGCTGAGGCGGCGAGTAAGCGCGTTATTAATGCCCAGCCCACGCGTGATCAGGCCCTGGGCATGCGACGAATCGGTGCTGGCGTGGAAATAGCGGTCGATGCCCACCATGATCAGGTAGGGGCCAGCTACGTCGCAGAGGGATTTGAGGCTGATGGCCACGGTGGAGATGGCGGCCTGAACCCAGTAGGGGCGCAGGTAGTGGCCAAGCCTCCGCATGAGGCGGGAGTCGTAAATCTTGCCGACAGAATCGTCATCGGGCTTTTTGGGCTTCTTTTGTTCTTCTTCGGCCATCGGTCGGGTGGGGCTCCCATCTTTATTGTACGGGGCAACGGGGAAATTGGGGCAGGCCGGGCAGGGCGGGCAGGACGATTGCGTGAACGCGTTTCAGGGTCTGAGAGTTTCAGCGTCCAGGAGAAGCTTCGATGCGGCCCTGCGGGGCGCTTGGACCTGGCTGGCGTGGGTTCCCAGGGGTTCCGCTACGCTCCACCCCTGGCTATTTTCGTACCTTCCCTACGGGAAGACCGTTGTCGATTCTTTGTTCCCGCGGTGGGCAAAATCACTTTGACCAACAAAAAGCAGGGATGCGGTTGCCCTCGCCCTCGATGGCCAAGCGCAAAGGCCGCTGGGGCCACCATTTACACTGGTAAGCGGAGATTCCTGTGTTTTTTGATAAAGCCCTAACAAAGATTTTTGGAACTGCGAACGAGCGGCTCATCAAGCGGCTTATGCCGGTTGTGGTCGTCATCAATTCCCTGGAAGAAGACACGAAACGGCTTACGGACGAGCAACTTCGGGCAAAGACCCAGGAGTTCCGCGATCGGATCGCGGCTCGGCTGGAAGGGATCAAGGACGCCGGCGAAGTGAAGACGGCGGAACGGGCTGCCCTGGACGAGATTCTTCCCGAGGCCTTTGCGGTGGTGCGCGAGGCCGGCTGGCGCGCGGTCGAGATGCGGCACTTCGACGTGCAGTTGATCGGCGGCATGGTGCTGCACCAGGGCAAAATCGCCGAGATGAAAACCGGTGAAGGCAAGACGCTGGTGGCGACCCTGGCCTGCTACTTGAATGCCCTTGCCAGCCACGGCGTGCACGTGGTCACGGTGAACGATTACCTGGCCAAGCGCGATGCCGAGTGGATGGGCAAGATTTACGAGTTCCTGGGGCTCTCGGTGGGCGTCATCGTCCATGACCTGGACGACAACGAGCGCCGGGCCGCTTATGCCGCAGACATCACCTACGGCACCAATAATGAGTTCGGCTTCGACTACCTGCGCGACAACATGAAATTCGATTTAAAAGATTGCGTGCAGCGCGGACACTACTACGCCATCGTCGACGAAGTGGACTCGATCCTGATCGACGAGGCCCGGACGCCGTTGATTATCTCCGGCCCGACCGACGAAACGACCGACAAGTACGCGCGAGTACGCAAGATCATTCCCTCCCTGGTGAAGGGCGAGGAGATTGAATCGAGCGACCACAAGCGCCAGGCGGAGCTCGGCCTGCAACTCGCGGAGGGCGAAAAGTTCCTCACCGGCGACTACATCGTGGATGAAAAGCAGCGGACCATCGGCGTGACCGACGAAGGCTGGTTCACCATCGAGAAGGCGCTGGGCATCGGCAACATTGCCGACGCGGAAAACTGGGAATTGAAGCACTACGTCGAAACGGGCATCAAGGCCCACGCGCTCTACAAGCGGGACGTGGATTACGTGGTGAAGGACGGCGAGATCATCATCGTGGACACCTTCACTGGGCGCCTGATGCCGGGGCGGCGGTGGTCCGACGGCCTGCACCAGTCGATCGAAGCCAAGGAAGGCGTGAACATCCGCAAGGAAGACCAGACGCTGGCCACCATCACCTTCCAGAATTACTTCCGCCTGTACAAGAAATTGAGCGGCATGACGGGCACGGCGGAGACCGAAGCGGCCGAATTCGAAAAGATTTACAAGCTGGAAATCGTCGTCATCCCGACCAACAAGCCGATGCTGCGGCTGGAGAATCCGGATGTTGTGTACCGGACGGAAAAGGAAAAGTACAAGGCGGTCGCCGACGACATCGCCATTCTGCACGAGAAGCAGCAGCCGGTGCTGGTGGGCACCACATCGATTGAAAAGAGCGAACGGCTTTCGGGAATCCTGGCGCGCAAGGGCGTGAAGCACGTGGTGCTGAACGCCAAGTTCCACGAGCGCGAGGCCGAGATTGTGGCCCAGGCCGGACGGTTGGGGATGGTCACCATCTCGACCAACATGGCCGGCCGCGGCACGGATATTCTGCTGGGCGGCAACCCCGACTTCATGAGCCGACAGGAGCTGGTGAAGAAGGGACGGGCGCGGGCGGTCAGCGTGGCCGAGGGCGCCATCAACCCGATGGCTCCGGCGGGGTTCATCCGCTTCTACTACCAGGGGCAGGAGTTCGAGGTCGGCGGCGCGGATTGGGCCGAGGTCAACAAGGTCCATGCCGAATCGGCTCACCAGGAACACGACGAGGTGATCGAAGCTGGCGGCCTGTTCATTCTGGGCACGGAGCGGCACGAGTCGCGGCGCGTGGACAACCAGCTCAGGGGCCGTGCCGGCCGCCAGGGCGATCCCGGCGAATCGCGGTTTTACCTCTCGCTCGAAGACGACCTGATGCGCATCTTTGCCAAGCAGTGGGTAAGCACGCTGCTGGAGCGGCTGGGCATGGAAGAGGGCGTGCCCATCGAGTCAAAGATGATTTCCAACCGCATCGAGGGGGCGCAGAAAGCCGTTGAAGCGCAGAACTTTGAGTCGCGCAAACACCTGCTCGAATACGACGATGTGATGAACAAGCAGCGCGAGGCGGTCTACGGGCTGCGGCGGGCGCTGCTGGAAGAGATGGACCAGCGGGAACTGATTCTGGAGGACTATGTCGGCGGAATTCTGAGCACGACGCTGGATGAGTTTGCAGGTGAGAAGGTACGCCCCGACCAGTGGAACGTGAAGGGGCTGGACGAGAAGCTCATTGGCCAGTTCGGACTGAGTTTGAAGGCGTCGGGGATCAAGCCGGTGGAACTGACCCGGCACGAGCTGGGCGACGCGATCTTTGAGAAGTTGAAAGAGCAATACGCGGCCAAGGAGAATATCCTGGGCGCCCAGACCATGCGCTACCACGAGCGGATGGTGATGTTGAGCGTGATCGACGGGCTGTGGAAGGACCATCTGCTGGCGATGGACCACCTGAAGGAGGGCATCGGGCTACGCGGCTATGCGCAGAAGGACCCGCTGGTCGAATACAAGAGCGAGTCCTACGACATGTTCGAAGCCATGATGCTCAAGTTCCAGGAGGACACGGTCCGGTTCCTGTTCCGGATGCAGATTCTGGGACCGGACGGGCGGCCGGTGGATGAGACTCCACGGCCGAGCCGCGTGGTTCCTCCAGCGCCTCCGGTGGCCAGTGCGGCCCATCCGCTGACTCTGGACGCAGAGCCCAGGGAGATTTCGATACCCACGCGGCAGCCTTCGACGACCATCGACGCGCTGGAGAAGGAGTTCCATCGCAAGAAGCAGCGCGACCTGGAGGCTGCCAGCATGGCTGGCAGCGGAAACGGGAACCAGCCGACGCAGCGGCGGACCGGCGAGAAGGTGGGACGCAATGACCCCTGCCCCTGCGGGTCGGGGAAGAAGTACAAGAAGTGCCACGGGGCCGAGAAGTAGGTCGGCGCATGGCAGGCGAGACGCGCGGGCGGGGAGACTTCCCCGCCCGCGTTTTTTATGGGCCTATTGATCCGGCCCCTAAATACTGTCATGCCTTCCCACCCATTTCGCGATGAAACCTGCGAAATGGATGGGGCACGATACTTCTATTTCAGGGCCGGAGCAATCTATGCTGTCATGCCTTCCCACCCATTTCGCGATGAAACCTGCGAAATGGATGGGGCACGATACTTCTATTTTGGGGCCGGATCAATCGTTGGTTTGGGAAGCCGCGGCGCTGGCCGCCAGATATTGCAGTCAAGAACCTAGAGTGTGAAAGTGACTTCCACATACACCGTGGAGGTGGCGGCGGCAGGCACGAATCTCCATTTGCGGACGGCATCCTCGGCTGCGGGGGAGAGCACTTGGCTGCCGCTGACGGCTTTCACGCCAGTCACCTTGCCCTCCGGGTCCACGGTGACCTCCAAATGAACCGGTCCTGCAATCCGCAGGCGTTTGGCGATCTCAGGATAGACGGGAGCGACCCGCGATTTGATGGCGCGCTCATTTGCCGCCGTGGCCGGAATGGCGAGCGCCACCACCAGCGCCAGCGCAGCCGCCTGCATCAGCCGCAATCCGTTGGAACGAAATCCGAAGCGACCCTTGCTCATGGAACCCCCTCAAATTTTCAACCTGCCTACAGGGGTTATCGGCGGAGGAGGGAGCAACATGAGTGGATTTTTAGAATCTGGCCACAGACGGAGTGGGGTGGCGGAAGGCTCGCCAGCCGGGGCCTTTCTGCGCCCGTTTAGCCCTGGCCGGCGGCGCAGGCGTCGAAGGTGAGGTCCTGGGCGGCGGAGTGGTGCTGCTCACGCCAGAGATCGAAAAGGCGGCCGTAGCTGAGGGTGATGTACTGCGAAGGATCGACGCCCAGACGGCGGGCGGCGCGGTCGATCCACTCAGGGGAGCCTTCGAGCTCGGCGTAGTTGCCGATGGGGGTCTCATCGACCACGCAATGGCCCGCGCCGTCGCGCCATTCGGTGCGCCATTTCTCGTAGCGGAAGGCGGCGACCAGTCCCAGGGAACGAAAAACCTCGGCCAGCGCTGCGCCGTCGGCGACCTCGGTCTCGGTCTCGATGCGATGCTTGTGGGTGTCCTCGCCGGGACCGACGTCGGGCAGACGCTTGTGGGTGACAGTCCAGCGGCCGGCATAGTCGCGGATGCGGAGGATCTCAGTGCGGGCGCGCATCTGGCGGTCGGGCGTGTCGTAGAGCACGTTGCTCTCAAAGGAGCGAGCGGTTTGGAGACGGAAGCCGGCGGCCTCCAGACGGTTAGCAAGGCCTGTGAGGTCGTCGACGCGGAATTTGATCTCGGTTTCGATGGGCATGGTAACCAGTGAGTATACGGCCTGTGGCGGAGGATCGAGCGAAGAGGCGACAATAAGAGGGTGAAGACATTGCGATTGAGCGTGGACCCGGCACATCTTGGGACCGCCGGCGCCCAGGAAGCGCTGGAGCGCGGAGCAGAGATTTTGCGCGGCGGCGGGCTGGTGGCTTTCCCCACGGAGACGGTGTACGGGCTGGGAGCGAACGCGCTGGATGCCCCGGCGGTGGGGCGGATTTTTGCCGCCAAGCAACGGCCTACATGGGACCCGGTGATTGTGCATGTGGCCGACGAAAAGATGCTGGACGGGCTGGTGCGCGAGGTTCCGGAAGCGGCGCGCAAGCTGATGGCCGCGTTCTGGCCGGGGCCGCTGACGCTGCTGCTGCCGCGAACCGCCGCCATACCGGATGCGGTGACCGCCGGGCGACCGCTGGTGGGGGTGCGGATGCCGTCGCACCCGGTGGCGCTTGAACTGATCCGCCGGGCCGGGGTTCCGGTGGCCGCGCCCAGCGCCAACACCTTTGCCCACACCAGCCCGACGAGCGCCGCGCACGTGCTCGCGGACCTGGACGGAAGGATCGATGCGGTTGTGGATGCGGGGCCGACGGAGCATGGCGTCGAATCGACGGTGCTCGATCCCTGCCAGAGCCCGATGCTGATCTACCGGCCGGGAGCAGTGACCCTGGCGCAGATTCGAAAAACTGCCGGGGCGGTGGAGGTGTTTCGGAATACCGGGCCGGTCAGTGAGACGCTGCGGGCGACGCCGCGGGAGGCGCTGCCGTCGCCCGGCGTGGGATTGCGGCATTATGCGCCCAAGGCGCGGCTGGTGCTGGTGGAGGGTTCGCTGGCTGAATTGGATATGCGGCTGACCGAAGCGGGCTCGAGCCTCGCAGGGGAGCGGGTGGGGGTGATGCTGCCGGCCGAGGTGAAGGCGCCGGATGGAGTGGCGGCGGTGTTCGCCTGGGGCCGGTGGGCCGCGCCCGCTGAAATGGCGCGGGGCCTTTATGCCGGGCTGCGGGCGCTGGACAGCCAAGGCTGCACGGCGATTCTCTGCCCGGTACCGCCGAGCGACGGGATTGGCGCGGCCATCCGCGACCGGCTGCTCAAGGCGGCGAGCAAAAATAGGGATTAGGGGTTATTGATCCGGCCCTTAAAGAAGGAGTGTTGCGCCTTCCCACCCATTTCGCGATAAAACCTGCGAAATGGATGGGGCACAGTGCTTCTATTTCAGGGCCGGATCAATCAATGCTGTCATGCCTTCCCACCCATTTCGCGATAAAACCTGCGAAATGGATGGGGCACGGTACTTCTATTTCAGGGCCGGATCAATAGGGATTAGGAAACAGGGGCCAGCGCTTCGGCAAGACGGCAACCGTTGCGCCAAACTCGGCCTCAAAACCGGTTTGCGAATTTACGCGGCGCGATCGGCAACCGTTGGCTTCTGACTTTTCGCCCCATGACCGATACTGTTCGCGGAGACTCTTGCGATGGATAACCCCACCATGGCGCGCCTGCTGGCAGAGACCGCCGACCTGCTGGAGATTGATGGCGGCGACGGATTTCGCGTTCGCAGCTATCGCCGCGCTGCCGAAACAGCGGAGCAAACCACCGTGGACCTGACTGCGACAGCAGCCGACACCGCGCGGCTGCTCGAAATTCCCGGCATCGGCAAGAGCATGGCCGCCAACTTGCAGGCCATTGCCGCAACAGGCACCCTGCCCTTGCGCGAGGAGTTGCTGCGGAAGTACGGCGCGGGCCTGCTGGAACTGCTCAAGCTGCCCGGCATGGGGCCCAAGACCGTGGCCCTGCTGTGGGCGGCGGGCAAGATAGCCAGCATCGACCAGTTGGCCACGGCCATCGACGAGGGCCGTCTTGCCGGCCTGCCGCGCATGGGCGAAAAACAGATTGAGAAGCTGCGCAAGGGCATCGACGACTACCGCCGCAGCGCCGGGCGCTTCCGCATCGACGAAGCCGAAGAAGAAGCGCAGCGCATTGGCGTCTACCTGCTGGCGTTTGCAGGAATTGAGAAGGTGACGCCGGCCGGCTCCCTGCGCCGGGGCCGCGAGACCGCCGGCGACCTGGACCTGCTGGTCACCGGACCCGCCTGCGCGCCGGAGCATACCGCCGCGGCCGTCGAATATGTGGCCGCATACCCCGGCATCCACGACATCATCGCCAAAGGCGAAAACAAGGTGAGCTTCCATCTTTCGAGCGGCATGCAGGTGGACGTGCGCCTGCTGCCGTCGGCCAGCTATGGCGCGGCGCTGCAATACTTTACCGGCTCCAAGGCGCACAACGTGGCGCTTCGGCAGCGGGCTCTCAAAATGGGCTACACACTGAGCGAGTGGGCGCTGGCCAAACTCGCAGACAATGCGACCGTGGCCGCGGCCACCGAGGAGGAGATTTACGCCGCGCTGGGCATGGACTGGATGCCCCCGGAGATGCGCGAAAACCTGGGCGAGATTGAGGCGGCGGCCCGCCACGCGCTGCCCCGCCTGGTCGAGTTGGCCGACCTGCGCGGCGACCTGCACATGCACACCACGGCCACCGACGGCCACAACTCCATCCGCGAAATGGCCGACGCCGCCGTGGCGCGCGGATACGCCTACATCGCCATCACCGACCACTCAAAGAACCTGGCCATGACCAACGGATTGGATGAAAAGCGGGCCCTCGAACACATCGGGCGCATTCGCGAAGTGGACCAACAGATGAAGGGCCGCATCCGGGTTTTCACAGGAATCGAGGTGGACATCCTGGGCGACGGCGCTTTGGACCTGGACGACGAGGTGCTGGCGCAGATGGACGTGGTGGTTGCCAGCGTGCATTCCAGATTCGACCAGAGCCGGGAAGAGATGACGGCGCGCGTGCTCAAGGCCATCGAGAATCCGTATGTGCGGATTCTGGGGCATCCTACCGGCCGCCTGCTTCTGCGCCGTGAGCCTTTTGCACTGGACATGGGCGCGGTGCTGCGCCGGGCCGCGGAGCTGGGAGTGGCCGTTGAACACAATGCCGCTCCGGAGCGGCTGGACTTGAACGACCGCGACCTGCGCCTGGCCAAGGAGATGGGCTGCCGCATCGCGATCAACACCGACGCCCACGACACGCGCCACCTGGGCAAGATGGAATACGGCATCCGCCAGTTGCGGCGCGCCTGGCTGGGAGCGGAAGATGTGCTGAATACGCTGGAGACTGACGATTTACTGGCGGCGCTGCGGCCCAGGCCGTAGAGGCGCTTCCGCGGCAATCGCGGCATCTGCTGCCAAAAGTACCCACATTCGGCGCAAATCGGTGCGGGATTTCGCGGGAACGCGGCGGAAGTTGTGGCTCGTTTTGCACGGTTGGGGGTAAGATAAGGGCGCTATGAGCCTACTCCACCAGCAATCCCAGGAAGAAATCGACGAAGCCGCCCTCGGCGAGTCGTTCACCAAGGGCACGAGCCACGTGGTGCTGGCCAGCATCATGGCGGCAGTGCTCGTTTCCGTCGCCATCGCCGTGTATATGATCGCCGGGGAAAAGCCGCCGGCGGTGACGGGAGAGGTGGTCCAGGTGTGGGCTCATCCGCTGCACTCGGAAACGTCGGGGATCGATGCCAACGGCGAAGCCATGGCCAAGGAACACATCGAGCAGGTGCTGGTGTTCACCCATGTGAGGCTGCACAACCAGAGCAAGGAGCCGCTGTTTCTGCACGAGGTGATGACCAACGCCAAGCTGGACGACGAAATCCACTCAAGCTATGCGGCCATTGTGGACGATTACGAGAAGCTTTTTCAGCTTTACCCGGACCTGGCTCCGCTGCACGGCAGCGCGCTGGCGCCCCGGACGACCATTGCACCGGGGCAGACCGTGGATGGGACCTTTGTTTCGGCCTTCCGTTTGAGCAAGGAAAAGTGGGACGCGCGCAAGGATCTGAACTTCACGTTTGGCTTCCAGTACCAGCCCGACCTGGTGCTCACGCCCCACTCCGCGGTTACTGAGCAGTAACCGGACCCGGCGCGTTTTTGGGCGTCGAAAGGTACCCGGTCACGGTGTTCTTGGCGCTGACCGAATTGACCACGATCTCAAACAGCATCGGCGTTTTTCCGCTATAGAACTGGAGCGGCTCGTTCAGGTTGCGATCCTTCTTCTCGTATTGCCGGTCGTCTGAATACACCATCAGCGTAAAGCGGCTCTTCTTGTTGTCGGCTTTCTTGAGTTCCATGCTCACGGTGCCTACGGGTTTTCTCTGTCCCTTGACCAGGGTGAATTCGTAGTAGTTGCGGTCGCCCCTGTGCTTGAGCAGTTCCAGCTCATCGTGATTGCGGGCAATCAAGCTGCTGTGGTCGCTCAGGTCGCCGCGCATCGAGGTCAACTGGGAGATCGTATTAGCCAGTTCGTTCTGCGTCTTGGCCACGTCGGTCTTCACGCCGCCCACGTCGGTCTTGACGTTGGAAACCTCGTTGGAAACGCTGCTGACTTGTTGCGCGGTCTGCTTCTGGGCGGTTTCCAGCCGTTGGTTATTGGCTTCCTGCGCATCCTCGCGGCGGATGATTTCTTCGGCGCGGGCATCCATCTGCTTCTGCGTCAATCCCAGAGATTGGCCAAGTTCCTGAGTCGCCACCTTCAGGCGCGCGTCGGTTTCCCGCAATTCGGCGGCCAGCTTCACATTCTCCTGCTTGGCATCGGCCAGATCGGTTTGCTGAGCTGCCAGCTTTCCGCTGAGCGTGTAGCTCCAGATCAGGCCGCCGACTCCGGCCAACAGGGCGATCGCGATCGCCGCCAACAACGCGCCGGAATAAGTTCGGGGGGTTTCGTCAATTTCACTCATTGTTTTTTTGCCTTTCTTCTCTCTGGCGGCCCGTCTGGCGTGCCGCTCCTGGTGTGATGGCGTCTTCCTGTCCGGTTGGACGCCGACAAAAGGACACTCTGAGGAACTTTCCGTCTCCCTGCTGACATTCAGCCCGGAGAATCGAATTTCGGAGGTCCTGCTGCGCGTTCCTCCGGGGAATTTACAGAATATAGAAATATTCCCGCCCGTGCAGAAAAAGCCGCCCACTCAAGAAATGCCGGCAAGAGGCGGAAAACGGCTTTTGCGGCTGCCTGCGCGCCTCTTCGTCCCGGATTCCGTGACAACCATGGAATCGTTCCGTTATAAACATCTTTACCGCACTTCGGACGCCGGGCTCTTTTACTGGTGAGCCGGGACGGCCGCACCTGCCATCAGGAATTCATTGTAAGGGAGAGATCCGAAGGCTATGTCGACTGCTGTCGCTGGAAAGGGTCTGGAAGGAATTGTCGCGGCGAACTCCGGGATCTGCTGGATCGACGGAGAAGCGGGCGTGCTGGCCTATCGCGGAATCGACATTCACGAACTGGCCGATAACTCGACCTTCGAAGAGACCACTTACCTGCTGTGGAACGGCATTCTGCCCAACCACCTGGCGCTGCGCGAGTTTCAGTCGCAGTTGGCGCTTGCCCGGTCGCTCGACCATCGCATGATCGACATGCTGCGCACATTTCCCCACACCGCAACGCCCATGGAGGTGCTGCGGACGGCGGTTTCCGCGCTCAGCTTTTACGATGCCGACGAGAAGGACAACTCCCACGACGCCAATGTGCGCAAGAGCTATAACCTGACCGCGCAGATCGCCATGCTGGTGGCCATCTACGACCGGCTGCGCAAGGGGTTGGAGATTGTGCCGCCCGACCGCTCGCTTTCGCACGCGGCCAACTTCCTGTGGATGCTGCGGGGGGAAAAGCCCTCGGAAACGGCCACCCGGACGCTGGACATCGCCCTGATTCTGCACGCGGACCACGAACTGAACGCTTCAACCTTTGCCGCCCGCGTGATTGCCGCCACCCTGGCCGACGTCCACTCGGCAATTACCGGGGCCATCGGCGCGCTGAAGGGGCCCTTGCACGGCGGCGCCAATGAAGGCGTCATGCGCCTGCTCTATGCCATCGACAAGGCCGGCGCCGACCCGGTGGAGTACGTGAAGGGAATGCTCGCCGCTAAGCAGAAAATCTCCGGCTTCGGCCACCGCGTCTACAAGACCGAGGACCCCCGCGCCACGCACCTGCGCCGCATGAGCGAGCAGTTGGGCCGGGATGCGGGGCAGCCCAAGTGGTTCGAGATGTCGCGGGCTATCGAGCTCTACATCAACGCGGACAAGAAGCTGAACGCCAATGTGGACTTCTACTCAGCCTCGACCTATGCGACCTTGGGCATCGACATCGACCTCTATACTCCCATTTTCGCCATCAGCCGCATCGCCGGCTGGACGGCCCACGTCATCGAGCAGTTGGACGACAACCGCCTGATCCGGCCGCGCGCTGAGTATATCGGGCCGGTTTATCCATCACCTTACATTCCCATCGAGGAACGCGGGTAGGCAAGTGCCCAAGCACGCAGAGCTCAGGGTCTAGAGCGGTTCCAGGATAGGTATGCCCTTTCTGGCGCGCTGCGAGGTTGCCGCTCCCTGCTGGTCGCGTCAACTCGGATTCTGTGGTTTCGAGGTACAGCAATCCTGGAACCGCTATAGTGCAAGCCGCGGGAGACGGTCCCTCAGGGGCTAAAGCCCGCGTCAATATTGGCTGAATTGCGGCACGACTGAAGTCGTGCCCTGTTACAAAACATGCGCTTGCGCAGCCCGAAGGGTCACAGGATTGAAATTCAGAAACGACCATCTGTGTGGCGGACACCACCAGCGAGGCATCTGAGGGCCGGGAGACCCTCAATACGGCCGGTCTGGCGACGGCGCTACAATCTTTGGCCGCCGGCGAGAAAGTACCAGGCCTGCTCAATTTGCTTGCACAAACCGCCCTGCTGCTGATATCCAAAGGCGCAAGGCAGGTGCGAAATGGCAATCAGTGAGGTCACTGTGCAGCGGTTCAGCCTGGTCTCTTCCAGGCCATTTGCTGAAGTCGTTGCGAAAATCGAAGCGGCCGTCGGGCATCCCGATATGCGCGAATTCGGAAGGAAGGTAGCCGCGGCCGCGAACTGGCAGGAACTCGAAGATGTGGTCCAAAGCATGATCGGACCCTCCGGGTTCATGGAGTTTGCGCGCTTCAACCTGGGCCAGATCCTGGAGAAAGAACGAGGCGCAGCAGCCCCGAAAATCCTGCGTTTCGTGGTGGGCAACCCGCTGGTCATGAAAAAGATGGCGGAACATGTGCCGGACACCGCATCGTATGCGCCAGTGACAATTCTGATCGACGAGCGCGCGGATGGCGTCCACCTGACTTACGACTTGATGGCCAGTTATCTGGCGCCGTATGGGAATCGAGCCGCGCTCGATGTCGCTCACGTTCTTGATGCAAAGGTTGAAGCGCTGCTGGGGGCGGCGGCGAACTGAGGCATTGTGCACCCATAACAAGTTCATCTGCTCGTGCCAAGTTCTTGAAGCACTTATTCATGCATACTGCGTATTGATCCGGCTCCTAAATACTGTCATGCCTTCCCACCCATTTCGCGATGAAACTTGCGAAATGGATGGGGCACGATACTTCTATTTCAGGGCCGGATCAATAAGCAGACGGTGATCCCGCTATTGCCGCGCCTTCCACATCAGGTAGAGGCCCCAGGTGGCAACCGTGCACACGTCGGCAATGGTCCCGTCCAGCATCATCTGCTCGAACTCGGCAACCGGCACGGAGCGAACCTCCATATCGTGCTCCTCGGCGTCGGGATCTCTCCCGGTCTCGGTGAGGCCGCCGGCCAGGAAAACGTGCAGCTTTTGCCGGGTGAAGCCGTAAGCGACCCACAAGGTTCCCAGGAAGGCCATCTCGGCGGCTTCAAGACCGGTTTCCTCCTTGAGCTCGCCGCGCGCCAGCTCTTCGGGCGACGCGACCTTCCTCTCCCAGCCGCCCTGGGGCAATTCCAGCGCGCGCTCCTGAATGGTGTAGCGGAACTGCTCGACCAGCCACACGCGCCCCTGGTCGATGGGGAGGATAATGGCGCATTCTTCCTTGTCCACCACGCCGTAGATGCCCTTTTCGCCATTGGAGCGAAGAATTTCGTCCTCCCGCACCCGCATCCAGCGGTTGCGATAGACCTCGCGGCTGGAGAGCGTGGTGATGGAGCGGCCGGCGCCGGTATGGATTGGATTCATGCAATCTCCTTTGCGTTCATAGAAGAGGATAATCGGCTCCACAAGGCGCATGGATGAATAAGCGGTTTACTCTGCGCGCTGCCGGAACGGACGCAAACGGCCTATGAGCGAAGCCGGTCCGCTGACGGTCAGATGGACGAGATTGCCCTCGTACTCGCGGCTGTGCACGATCATGCCGGCTTCAATGGCCGCCAGCACCGCCCCCTCGTGCTGTGGAACCCGCAGGTCCGCGTCGATGATCGGATCGGATTGCAAGGCCTGGTCGATCGCCTTGAGGAGTGCGTTCAGACCTTCCCCGGTGCGTGCGGAAACGGCGACCTCGCCGGAGGTTTCAAGGCGGGTCTGGGCTTGAAGATGTTCGCGCTGCTCCGCTCCCAGCAGGTCGATTTTGTTCAAAACCTCAATGCGCGGCTTGGCAAGGGACTCAAGCTCGCCCAGGACCTTTTCCACTTGAGTTTTCTGTTCTTCTCCATACGTGGAAGCGGCGTCCCGGACGTGCAGGAGCACCTCGGCCTGGGCCACCTCTTCGAGAGTGGCGCGGAAGCTGGTGACCAGCGTGTGGGGCAGGTTGCGGATGAAGCCGACCGTGTCAGACAAGAGCACCTTGCGGCGGCTGGGCAGCTCGATGGCCCGGAGTTTGGGATCCAAGGTGGCGAACATGAGCGACGATTGCAGCACCTGGGCCCCGGTCAGCAAGTTGAACAGCGTACTTTTGCCGGCGTTGGTGTAGCCCACCAGGGCCACCGTGGGCACCGGAACCGACTCGCGGCGCCGGCGCTGCTGCTTGCGCACGCGGCGCACCGAATCGAGGCCCTCTTTCAGGTGATCGATGCGGCGCTGAATCTGGCGGCGATCCGTTTCCAGCTTGGTTTCGCCGGGGCCGCGCGTGCCGATGCCGCCGCCCAACTGCGACATCGCCTTGCCTTTGCCGGTGAGACGCGGCAGCAGGTACTCAAGCTGGGCCAGTTCCACCTGCAACTGCCCCTCGCGCGTTCGTGCGTGGCGGGCGAAGATGTCCAGAATCAACTGTGTACGGTCAAGAACCCGGCAAGGCAGCGCGGCCTCGAGGTTGCGCAACTGGGTGGGGGTCAGGTCGTGGTCGAAGAGCACCAGGCTGGCCCCGGTGGAAGCCACAACCCCGGCGATCTCCTCCACTTTGCCCGCGCCGATCAGAGTGGCCGGATCAGGGCGCGCACGGCGCTGGAGCAGCTCGGCAGCCACCACGCCGCCGGCGCTCGACACCAGTTCTCGAAATTCGGCAAGCGATTCTTCGGCGTCCAGTTCCGTTGAAGGCCGCGCCGAGGAAACGTCCGCACGCAGGACGTCTGCAGCTTCCGGCGCGTCCTCATCGAAAACGTCCGCACCGGAACGCAAACCCTCCTGCCGCGCGCCTAACTGGGCGGTGCGGTTGCCGCGGGAATGAGCACCGAGGTCCACCCCCACCAGAACAGCTCGTTCACCACCCCCGCGACGGGGACCTGTCGCTGGGGACCCCGGTTGACCACCCCCGCGACGAAGACCTGTCGCTGGGGACCCCGGACGTCCGGAGCCGCCTGTGCTGCTTTCCTCCATGGCCAACTGAGACCGCTCCTCGCCTGCTATCGCGGCTCCCCAACAGCGGGGGCAGCGGACGGCGCGACGATGGGGCCCGCGCTTGGCACAGGACCAGTGCTTGCGGACACCGGACGATGCTCAGTGTGGAGCACGCTCCGGTTGCTCACCACGGTCGAAATGGCATGCTTGAAGATCAACTGCTCCTGGCTATTGTTTTCCAGAAGCACCGAATACTTGTCAAAAGACCGGATCTTCCCGGTGAGCTTGACGCCGCTTACCAGATAAATCGTGATGGGCGTCTTGTCCTTGCGGACCGTATTCAGGAATGTGTCCTGAATGTTTTGTGCCGGCTTGTTTTCCATTTGCCGATCTCCTACTCTCTTCCTGTTTGATTGGATGCAATTGAACAGCAGATACGTGTACAGGTCCGCGGGCGCGGCGACGGAAACCCCGTAGCCGCCAAATCCCGCAATGTGACAACAATATAGGGGTTGGCCAAGGTTTTCAACCTGTACTATCGCAAACCCCTTGCAATCTCCTTTTCGAGCCCTGCCGCCGGTCCTGTCCTGGGACGCCTTACGCTGGCCGGCTGGTACCATAGTCAGGTGAAAACCGAGCCGAAAACACCTCAGAGTCCCGCCCCAACCGCCCAGCCGGTACCCATGCTGGACCTCAAGCGCCAGTACCAGGCGATCCACGAGGAACTTGTGGACGCGGTCGGGCATGTGCTTGAGACGCAGCAGTTCATCCTTGGCGAGCCGGTGGCCACATTTGAGCGCGCCGCGGAAAAGAAACTGGGCGTGGCTCATGCGGTGGGCTGCTCCTCGGGCACCGACTCCCTGTGGCTGGCTTTGGCCGCCGCCGGAATCGGACCGGGAATGGCCGTGGTGACCACGCCGTTCAGCTTCTTCGCCTCGGTCAGTTGCATTCTCCGCGCCGGAGCCACCGCGTTGCTGGCCGACATTGAGCCCACCACCTTCAACCTGGACCCCAAGGCCGTGGAGACTGTTCTGAATGGCCCCAAGAGCGCGGCCGTTCACGCCGTTCTGCCCGTGCACCTCTATGGCCAGACTGCCGATTGGACCTCTTTCGCTCGCATCAAAAAAGAGCATGGAGTGAAGCTGATTGAAGACGCCGCGCAGGCCTGGGGCGCGGAATGGCAGGGCGTCAAAGCTGGCGCGCTGGGCGATGCGGCCGCCTTCAGCTTTTATCCAACCAAAAACCTGAGCGCCGCGGGCGATGCAGGCATGGTCACCACCAATTCGGACGAGATAGCCGAGCGGGCCAGAATGCTGCGCCAGCACGGCATGAGACGCCGCTACTACCACGACGAAATCGGCTGGAACACGCGCATGGACGGCTTTCAGGGCGCCATCCTGCAAGTCAAGCTCAAGTACATCGACGGCTGGAACCAGGCGCGCCGCACGGTGGCCGAGCGCTACCATGCGCTCTTTGCAGCCGCGGGAGTGGCGGAGGCCGGGCCGTACCCGGTGCACGGCATCGTCCTGCCCCATGAGGTCGCAGGCAGCCGTCATGCGTGGCACCAATACATCATCCGCAGCGCCCGCCGCGACGAATTGCGCGCGTTCCTGAACAGTCGCAAGATCGGCTCGGAGATCTACTACCCCGTTCCGCTGCATTTGCAGGAAGCGTTGAAGGGCCTGGGCTACGCCGAAGGCAGTTTCCCCGAAGCCGAACGCGCCGCCAAAGAAGTTTTGGCGCTGCCCATCTTCGCCGAGTTGCGCGAAGACGAGCAGGAGACAGTGGTCGATGCGATTGCGGAGTTTTTGAGTTAGGCTCGCTCTGCGTAATTTGATTTTGTGATGCCGGCATTCCCTCAGGGGCTAAAGCCCATCGTTTTTGCAGCCTTTATCGGCACGACTGAAGTCGTGCCCTGATACAAAACTCGACTTGCGCAGAGCTTTCTTAGAAGAGACCGCGAGAGACTCCCCGTTCACTGCTGCCGGCAGCGCCTACCCTGGAAGCTAACTTCCCGGCAGACCCTACCGGAACAGGTTGGTGCGGGCCAGTTCGATGATCTCGTCTCCGCGGCCGTTCAGGATCGCCTTGACCATATAGAGATTGAAATCGACGATCTGATCCAGCTTGAGCGTGGGCGGCATGGCCAGTTCCTGGCGGTTGACCGCAATATCGACCAGGGCCGGGCCAGGATGCGCGAATGCCCGCTCCAGCGCCGGCCGAACCTGCTCCGGGTCATCGACGTGCAAGCCCAGAATCCCCGTCCCTTCCGCGATTTTGGCAAAGTCCGGGTTGACCAGGTCGGTGGCATGGCTCAGGAAGCCGGTGGCCTTCATTTCCAATTCCACAAAGCCCAGCGAGCCGTTGTTGAACACCACCACCTTTACAGGCAGATTCAACTGGCGGAGCGACAGAAGGTCGCCCATCAGCATGGAGACGCCTCCGTCACCGGACAACGTGATCACCTGGCGGCCGGGATGCGAAATCTGCGCGCCGATGGCCTGGGGAAGAGCGTTGGCCATCGATCCGTGATTGAACGAGCCCAGCAGCCGGCGGCGGCCGTTCATGGTCAGGTAGCGCGCCGCCCAAATCACGGGAGTTCCCACGTCCGCCGTGAAGACGGCGTCTTCGGCGGCAAGGTCGTTGATGACCTTGGCTACATATTGCGGGTGGATGGGCAGTTGTCCCGGCTTTCCCGTGGCCAGATCGTCCAGGTCTTTGCGGGCTTCGCGATAATGGTCGCGAGATGCATCCAGATGGGCGCGGTCCTGCTTCTGTTCGATCGCAGGCAGCAGCGCGCGCAGGGTTTCCGCAGCGCCGCCCACAACGCCCAAATCCACGCGGCTGCGGCGTCCCAGTTGCTCCTCGCGAATGTCAATCTGCACGATGCGCGCTTTTTTCGGATAGAACTGCTGATAGGGAAAATCCGTCCCCAGCATCAGCAGCGTGTCGCAGTTCATCATGGCGTGGTAACCGGAGGCGAAGCCGAGCAGGCCGGTCATGCCCACGTCGTACGGGTTGTCGTACTCGATGAACTCCTTGCCGCGCATGGCGTGCACGATGGGAGATTGCAGCTTGCCGGCCAGCGCGACCAGTTCGTCATGCGCTCCGGCGCAGCCCGCCCCGGCCAGGATGGTGACCTTCTGCGCGCTGTTCAGCTCTGCGGCCAGACGGTCAAGCTCTTCGCGGCGCGGAACAATCTCAGGCTGCGCATAGGAGAAGGTGACGCGGCGGTCCTGGTTGACGGCATCGGAAAGCGCAACGTCGCCGGGGATGACGATGACCGCAACGCCCTTCTTGGCGAGGGCCGTCTGGATGGCAATTTCAAGCATGCGCGGCATCTGCGAGGGGTGCGAGACCAACTCGCAGAAATGGCTGCAGTCCTTAAATAACTGCTCGGGGTGCGTTTCCTGAAAGTATCCGCTGCCGATTTCCGCGGACGGGATGTGCGCGGCGATGGCCAACACGGGCACGCGGCTGCGCTGGCAGTCGTAAAGGCCATTGATCAGGTGCAGATTGCCCGGGCCGCAGCTTCCCGCGCAGACCGCGAGTTTGCCGGTCAGGGCTGCTTCGGCTCCGGCGGCGAAGGCGGCTGTCTCCTCATGCCGCACGCCGACCCACTCGATTCCATTGCGCACTCTTACGGAATCCGTGATGCCGTTGAGGGAATCGCCCGCCACGCCATAGATGCGCTCAACGCCGGCGGCGGCCAGCACGTCAACAAACAGCTCTGCAACTTTCTTTGCCAAGGTCTCCGATTCATCCGCCGGCGCAACAGGAAGGCAGGAACACCTCTCCAATTTGGCTCGCGGAAGCCTTTCTGTTGTTGTAGATGCAAGCGGACCGCCAACGGTGCACAACCGGGGCTTGTTCTTCTCGTGGGACGGGACAACTTGGCCACGCGCTTCAGAAATGTTCGCCGCACTCTGCTCCCTGCTCCCTGTTCCCTGCTCCCTGTTCCCTAGTCCCTAGTCCCTAACCCCTGATCCCTGTTCCTGCCCGCGCATCCATGCCGTAAAATCCCCCTAGCATGAAATGTCCCTATTGCGGTTTCGGGCAGGATCGGGTGGTCGACTCGCGCGAAAGCAAAGAGGCCGACTCCATTCGGCGGCGGCGGGAGTGCGAGCGCTGCAACCGGCGCTTCACGACCTATGAGCGGATCGACGAAATCCCTTACATGGTGGTCAAGAAAGACGGGCGGCGCGAGCGCTTCGACCGCCAGAAGGTGCTGAGCGGCCTGCTGCGCGCCTGCGAAAAGCGGCCTGTGCCTTCCATTCAACTGGAGGCCATTGTGGACGCGGCGGAAACCTACCTGATGGACGCACCGGAGCGCGAACGCACCACGCGCGAGATCGGCGAACTGATCATGACGCACCTGAAGGGACTGGACACGGTGGCGTACATCCGCTTCGCCTCGGTCTACCGGGACTTCAAGGATGTGCGCGAATTCAAGGAAGAACTGGAAGGGCTGCTGGGCGGACGCACGGGAAAGGCGAAGAAATAGCTGCTAGCTGAATTTGGAGAAGCTATGGCGGAGACGAAGATGCACAAGGTGACGCTGATTCCGGGCGACGGCATCGGGCCGGAAGTGACGCAGGCCGTGGTCCGCATTCTCGAGGCCACCGGCGTGAAGTTTGAGTGGGACCGATTTGCCGCCGGCGCCGAGGCCTTCGAGATCTTCGGCGAGTACATTCCCGCGGCCCTTTACGAATCGATCGAGCGCAACCGCGTGGCCCTGAAAGGGCCGGTGACGACGCCCATCGGCGGCGGGTTCAAGAGCATCAACGTCACCCTGCGCAAGAAGTTCGACCTGTTCGCCAACTTTCGGCCCATCAAGAACCTGCCCGGCCTGGAAACGCATTGGCCGGGTGTGGACCTGATCATCGTGCGCGAAAACACCGAGGGCGAGTACGTGGGGCTGGAGCACGAGGTTGTGGCCGGCGTGGTCGAGAGCATCAAGGTCATCACCGAAAAAGGCTCGACGCGCATTGCCAAGTTCGCCTTCGAGTACGCGCGCAAGCATGGACGCAAGAAGATCCACTCGATTCATAAGGCCAACATCATGAAGCTGTCGGACGGGCTGTTTCTGCGCTGCGCGCGCAAGGTAGCCGAGGGCTTTCCCGACGTGAGCTATGGCGAACACCTGATCGACAACACCTGCATGCAACTGGTGATGAACCCCTACCAGTACGACACGCTGCTGCTTGAAAACCTCTATGGCGACATCGTGAGCGACCTGTGCGCGGGCCTGGTGGGCGGACTGGGGCTGGTGCCGGGCGCGAACCTGGGACTGGAGTGCGCCATCTTCGAGGCGGTGCACGGGTCGGCCCCGGACATTGCGGGGAAAGACATCGCCAACCCCACGGCACTGTTGCAGTCGGCGGTGCTGATGCTGCGGCATCTGGATGAAACCGCCGCGGCCGACCGGGTGCAGAAGGCGCTGGAGACGGTCTATGCCGAGCGCAAGACGCTTACCCGCGACGTGGGCGGCACGGCCGGAACCAGCCAGTTTGCCGACGCCGTGCTGGCGGCCATGCAATAGGAGTAAGATTCGCCGGAGACTTTCTCAGATTAGGGAGCCGACTCGATGCCTGAAGCGAACGCAATTCCTCCCGCTGCCCTCTCTGCGGGAGACTCCGCATGCGACCCCATCTTTGCTCGCCTCGAAGACCAGATCGACTGGTACGACCGCAAGAGCCGGTCGGCGCAGCACACCTTCAAGCGCATCAAGGTGATCGAAATCCTCTCTGCCGCGGCCATCCCCTTTTTGGCGGGTCTGAACTACCCCCACGACAAGCTGGTGACCGGGGGCCTGGGCGTTCTGATCACCATCCTCGAAGGCCTGCTGCACCTCAACCAGTACCAGCAGAACTGGACCAACTACCGTTCCACCTGCGAGGCGCTGAAGCACGAGAAATACGTCTACCTGGGCAACGCCAACCCCTACGCGTCCGTACACGACCCCCGCGCTCTGCTTGCCGAGCGCATCGAATCCACGGTTTCGCAGGAGCACGCGCAATGGGCGTCGGTGCAGCAGCAGGCGGCCAAGAGTGACGGCAACACGGCGCAACCCTGTGCGTGAAAACATCCCTCGGGGGCTAAAGCCCATCGTTTCAAATCAACCCGTTGCGGCACGACTAAAGTCGTGCCCTTTCAAGACAACCTGACCCGAAGCTAAACGGCCGCTGTTGAAGTCGTGCCTTTTCAAAACCTGACTTTCACCCGCATGGTGCTAAGGTCCAGCCACCCGCACAAACTCCGACCTGCGGCTGTTCGGGCCCTTTTTCGCGAAGGTATTCTCGACCAGGACGCTGAGTTTGTCGCCGTTCGCGGTGACGGTCACCCGCGCCACGCGATCCGAGCCCGCCATTTCGCCGCTGTCCGGCAGCGCGGCAAAGTTCCAGGTGGCCGTCGCCTTGCTTCCCCCCTCCAGCGCCGCCACCTGCGATCCCCAGTCGCATTTGCGGCAGGATCCCCAGGCGTGGATTTTGATCTCATTCCGCTTGCCGGAGATCTTCAAGCGGACAAGCTCATTCTCCCCTTTGGGCGTCGAGGCGTCCTGCGAGGTGCCGGTCATTGCATTGGCTTCGGGAAGCATCCATTCTCCTATGAGCGGACCACCCGCGTTCTCGAGGTTTGAAGGGGTGGGCGCGGGAGGGGTAGCGCTGTTCGAGCCGTGGATCAGGAAGAACAGGATCGCAGCGACCACCACCACCGCTGCTGCCGCCACCCCGGCCAATAGTTTGGTCTTCGAGCCCTTGGGCGGAAGGGGCTCCCCGGCGGGTGGGTTGGGCGGCGGGAGCTGCACTGCCACGGTGGCATGCACCGGCTCGGTATTGGTAGCGCTCGACGGCGTAATATACTGCGCCAGCGCCTTGGTCAGCAATTGCACATCGGAGTTCCAGCGCGCATGGGTAATCTCGACGCTGTTGCGAAAGGCCAGGTCCTTCAGGGCGTCGGGCAACTGGTCCGGATGAGGCATTTTGGCGTCATGCACCAGCACCGGAATCACCGCGATATTGCGCGCCAGGGCCGCGGCCACTTCAAGGCGCACGAAATCGTTGGGGTCATCCAGCCGCCGCTCGCCGGAGCTGCCCGCGATGGCCGCCCAGTTGGGACCGATCATGGCCAGCAGCACGCCGCAGGTGGCGACGTTATCGTCGATGGCCTTGCGGAAGTCGATGCCGGGGTTGATGCCTGCGACGTCCATGAAAACCGAATCGTCGCCAAAGGTGCGAACCAGGTCGTCGAACAGCCGCCCTGCCTCGCCTGCCGTATCGTCCCTGCGATAGCTGATGAAGATTGCGCGTCCCACCTTGCCTCCGTTCAACCGGCCCAGTTTTGAACGCCCTTTTCCGATGCCAGAATAGGCGGAAATCGTTCGTTCGGCAAGAAATAACGGCGGTGGGCGGCAACTATCTCTTCACAGCCCCTTCGACAGCGCGTCGTCGCTCCTGGCATTGCGGCGAGGACCCACGACGCCCGCCGACGAAGATCGGGCGGAATCATCCCAGGTCTCAGAATCGAGACCTGGGGCACCCGGCATAGGGCTCGCAATCCTGCTGCAGCTTCAAGTAGCCAGAAAGATGATTGATCCTGCGTGACCGAGAGTATCTTCACCGCGAGCCAAGTAATCCAAATACCGTGATGCTCCCGTCGCCCCCGACATACACTCTCCCGTTAACTACGGTTGGGACAACAAACTTGGTCACCCCCCCGGCCCGGTCGCGACCATTTGCAGCCTGATTGCTGTTGTAGAGCATTCTCTGAAGATTCAGGGCATCATACGCATACAGTATCTGGGCTCCATCGCGTTGATTCGTGCTGTTAGCCACAAGCCAGAGTAATCCGTCGTTGTTCCCATTCGCTGAAATGACAGGGTTAAGTGTTGGGTAAGAAAACGTCTCTGAAGTAATCGAAGTTGGAGATGCCGAAAGCAGCCCGCGGCCGTCGGAATTGAAAGACCATGCCTTCACCGAGTCCAACTTTGTAAAGTGGCTTCCGCCACCCCAATAAACGAATCCATTCCAATACGCTGGGGAGCCCCATATGCCGTCAGAAGCGCCAGAGATCTCCTGCACAATTTGCGTGTCTCTCGAGCAGCCTGCGCAGTATTTGCCCAAATCGTCTCTGTCAATCAAGTAGATGGTGCCTCCGCCACCCACATTTTTCAAGGCGCCTTTTCCCATTTGGATCAACTCGTGTTGATGCTTGTAGCCGGGAGGGAGGTCCGGGAGCAATAAAACACCGCCAGACCCCAGGTCCAGGTCCTCGTCGTTCAGTGTTTCTTGGTTGAAAGGTGTGAACCAATCCGCCAGTCGCAGTTGGCCATTTGTTCCCAACTCGAGCTTGAGAATGCTATCGCCGTAATCTCCAGCGACGGCGCCATCGTAGGTGCCGTTTCCAGTTGCGAAGAAAAGATTCCCATTTGCATCGGATGCAACACCGTCTCCGGACATCCACACGCCGCCTTCGTCTCCATTGGATGTGGTACTGAAGACCGCTTCCTGCTTCAAGCTCGATGCGTTGTAAGACATGATCCAGCCATGATAGGGCTTGACATCGCAGTGCGAGCCCCATGCGATGACAATGTGCCCGTTCTGAAGCAGAAGTCCCGGACGATTCAGTTGTCTAAGCGGATTGAATGTAATTTGGCCATTCCGGCTGCCAATGCCATTGCCTTTCACTGTGGCCGCAATCACCACAGGCCCGCCAAATTTCTCGGCATGAGTTCCCAGATCAAGCGCGTGCAAGCGTTGAACGAAGGAGCCCTTTTCTTTCGATTTGGTGACCAGATAAATCGTTTTTGTAGTCAGGTCAATTACGGGTGTGCTCGTGATTCCGATTTCAGGTGCAATATCCTTGCAATCCACATCGGCCGTGTCTACCGGCAAAATGCCATTCTTCACATCAACAAACGATTGCCGCCAGAGGATGGAGCCATCGGCTGCGTCGATCGCGTAAAGGCTGTCATTTTCAGTGACAGCGAACAAGACGTTGTGAGTTCCACCAGCAATATTGTCAAGATGCGACACATATAGGATTTGGGCATAAACGGAGCCATCGACGGGCACGGAAAACAGCTTTCCGAATTGCCGGACGTTCACGTTCAATGGCGTGAGGGTTGTTTCCTGGGTGTTTTGTCCGGTCCGGGCATTGCCATACTTGTAGGTTGTGACGCTGTGCAGCCAGGACTCCCGGGCAGTCGGTTCGTGGTCCGCTTTGTCCCCAACTTGAGCGTTCAAGGCCGGGATCTCAAAGGCTATGAGAAAGAGGGTTGTGAGAATGAAGACAGGAAGCGCGGCGGAGATTGACTCGCCCGGTCCGCGTCGAAGGAGGAATCGAAATCGAATTGGCCAATTCAATGCAATCAAGACCGGGACCTCATTTCTCCAGCAGACTTCCGTCGCGGAATCGATTTAGAAGCAAGACCCGCGGGATGTTCATTGACCGAGGCAAATTAGCCGAAAGACTCCCCGAATGAGCCGCAACCGCCGGCCTGCAAGCGAGAGAACCGACTGAGCGATCGCATGGCCGCAACAGCGCGGATTTGTATCGTATTTTGAACGGGGGGAACCGGGTGGACCATAGCAATCTTCTCCGCGTTGTCAATAGTACAGTGGGATGAGTGCCCAGGCTGTTTTTTTGCCGATCGCGGTACCCGCCACCTGCATGGCCTTTCTGTGTGGAATGAATAACCGCCTGGAATCATTACGATTGCTCAGGTTCGGGCGATTGGTCCTCAAGTGGTGCCGGAATCTTCCGAAACGGGCTTATGCGATTTCCATTGCGCGAGGCCCTGTCACTCAGCGACGAGGCACAGGGCTCTCAGCCGGGATACGGCTGGTCGGCGGTCAGCGCGGACGCTGACGGGCAAACGGGGGCGGAGCAATTGCGGGGCGGCGGCTGTCCTCCTGTACACTGAAATGTTTATGGCCATGAAAAACAAATACCCCATCGGCATCCTGGGCGCGACCGGAATGGTCGGGCAGCGGTTCATTCAGCTTCTTGAGCGGCATCCGTGGTTCGAGGTCGCATGGGTGGCGGCCAGCGACCGTTCGAGCGGCAAGACTTACGGCCACGCGGCCAAATGGCGGCTGGACACGCCGCTACCGGAGCGCGTGGCAAAAATGACGGTGGCGGCGGCCGATCCCGCGGGCGCACCGAAGATCATCTTTGCCGCCCTGGACGCGGGGATTGCGCGCGAGCTCGAACCGCGCTTTGCCAATGCCGGGTGCGCGGTGGTTTCGAATTCGAGCGCCCACCGCATGGCGGCCAACGTGCCGCTGGTGATTCCCGAGATCAACGCAGAGCACCTGCACCTGATCGAGGAGCAGCCCTCGCGCCGTGAGACGGGCGGCTATATGGTGACCAATCCCAACTGCTCGACGATCGGGCTGGTGATGGCTCTGAAGCCGATCGAGGAGCGGTTCGGGATTGAGAAGATTTTTGTGACCACGATGCAGGCCATCAGCGGCGCGGGCTACCCCGGCGTGCCGTCGATGGACATTCTGGGCAACGTGGTGCCGTATATCGGCGGCGAAGAAGAGAAGATGGAAGCCGAGACGCTGAAGCTGCTGGGCAAGCTGGAGGGCCACGCGGTGACTCCGCTTGCGGCTGCGATCAGCGCCCACTGCAATCGCGTTGCGGTGGAAGACGGCCACACGGAGAGCGTGAGCGTCAAGCTGGGCAACAAGCTGGGCCGGAAGGTGACGCGCGAGGACATTCTGGCGGCGTGGGCGGAGTTTCGTCCGCTGGCCGGGCAGGAGCTGCCGACCGCGCCCGATCAGCCGGTGGAGTGGACTGCGGAGAACGACCGCCCGCAACCGCGGCTGGACCGCAACCGGGGCAACGGCATGGCGGTGACGGTGGGGCGGCTGCGGCCTTGCGGGCTGCTGGACTGGAAGTTTACCGCGCTTTCGCACAACACCATTCGCGGAGCGGCGGGGGCGGCCATTTTGAACGCCGAATTGCTGGCGAGTTTGGGCAAGCTGGAACCGGCGGTGGAGACGGTTGTGCGGTCGTAAGGTTTCTGCCGATGATGTCGATGTTTTGAAAGGGCACGGCTTCAGCCGTGCCGTAAACGCAACAAAACAATGGTGGGCTTTAGCCCCTGAGGGAACGCTGGAACCTAAGCGAGTTTTGTTCAGACGTTCCTTCGGTCTTTGACTTTATGGCTTCCCACCCTTGCGGCGAAAAGATGCCGCAAGGATGGGGCACCCAGGATGGTGCAAAAGCAGTCGGCCAGCGACCTCAAAGAGCGGCAGGCTACGATGGGACAAATCGCATGAGCGTGGTAGTCATGAAGTTTGGCGGCACGTCGGTGGAGGATCCGGCGGCCATCGGTCGTACCGCGGCAATCGTGGCGGGGCGCGTGGCGCTGGGCAAGCAGCCGGTGGTGGTGGTGAGCGCGATGGCCAAGGTGACCGACCAGTTGCTGCGCGCGGCTGCCGCCTCTTCGCTGGGCGACCGGACCGGCGCGCTGGCCATCAGTTCGCGGCTGCGGGCTCGGCACCGGGACACGGCCGCCGAGCTGGTGAAGAACCCGGCCGACATTGCCGCGCTGATCAACTTCATCGACCAGAAATTCGACCAGCTCGACGAGGTTCTGCGGGGGCTGGCGGCGATTCTGGAGCTGACGCCGCGCATCTCCGACCTGATTGTGAGCTTTGGCGAGCGCATCTCAAGCCGCATTGTGGCCCAGGCCTTTTGTGAGCGAGGCATCGACGCGGTGCATGTGGACGCGCGCGAGATTGTCATCACCGATTCGCAGTTCCAGAAAGCGGTTCCGCAGGACGACGTCATCGAAAAACGCGCGGCGGAAAAACTGCGCCCGCTGACCAACCAGCGGAAGGTTCCGGTGATGGGCGGGTTTATCGGCTCGAACGAAGCGGGGATCACGACGACGCTGGGGCGCGGCGGGTCGGACTTTACCGGGGCGCTGATCGGCGGGGCTCTGACGGCTGAGGCGATTGAAATCTGGACCGACGTGGACGGGATCATGACGTCGGACCCGCGGGTTTGCCCGGACGCGCTGCGGGTGAAGGTGATCAGCTTTGAGGAGGCGGCGGAGCTGGCCTATTTTGGCGCCAAGGTGCTGCACCCGGCCACCATTCTGCCGGCGGTGAAGAAGAACATTCCGGTGTTGGTGCTGAACAGCCGCAATGCGGCCTGCGAGGGCACGCGCATCACTTCGCTGGCGCCGCACTGCAAGAGCCCGTTCAAGTCCATCGCGGTGAAAAAGAAGCTCTCGATTATCGACGTGGTGGCCAGCCGCATGTTGATGACGCACGGCTACATGAAGGAGATCTTCACCATTTTCGACAAGTACCAGTGCCCGGTGGATATGGTTTCAACCAGCGAGGTTTCGGTGTCGCTCACGGTGGACTCGAACGACAAGCTGCCGTTGATTGCCGCCGAACTGAGCCAACTGGCCGATGTGAAATACGAGGGCAAAAAGGCGCTGGTGTGCATGGTGGGCGATGACATCCGTGGGCGCAGCGGCATGGCCGCGCAGGTGTTTTCGGCCATACGGCACATCAACGTGCGGATGATCTCGCAAGGGGCGAGCGAGATCAACATGAGTTTCATGATTGACGAAGACGACGCCGACGAGGCGGTGCGGTCGCTGCACGCCGCGTTCTTCCAGGATCCCGACCCGGCGATCTTCGACGTCGAGGCGCGCAAGGCAGCTACTAGCCTCTAGCTGCTAGCTTCTAGCTAAAAGCTGCTGGCTGCTTGCGGCTGCTTTCCCACCCTTGCGGCAAAAACAGATACGCCGCATGGATGGGGCACCCCCTTTGGTACTGGAACAGGCGGTCTGAGGCGTGGTGTTCGGTCCGGATCGGTTCGAGCTAGAAGCTAGCAGGCAGGACCCTGACCGCGTGATTTCGTCCGTTGAGTTCGTGGTATCCCAGGTCTCAAAATCGAGACCTGGGGCACCCATCTTGGTACAGGAACAAGCGATCAGAGACATGGTGTTCGGTCCGGATCGGTTCGAGCTAGAAGCTAGGAGCTAGAAGCTAGCGGCTCGCAGTTAAGAAGGGTTCATCATGTTGTTTCTCGTGTTAGGCAAGGGGAAGACCGGCAGCTTGGTGGCTGAAGTTGCACGGGAACGCGGGCACGGCGTGCGCGCGCTCGACATCACGGAAAATCAGCACGCCTCCGCGCTGACCGCACCCAACCTGGCCGGCGTGGACGTGATCATCGACTTCACCGCGCCCGAAGCGGCCGTCGAAAACATGCGCGCGGTGCTGGCGCTGGGCGGCCGCATCGTGGTGGGGACGACTGGCTGGTACGCGCATTTGGAGGAGATGAAGGCCCTGGCGGAAAGGCGCGGCGGCGGCCTGCTGTATGGAAGCAACTTCTCGATGGGCGTGCAGAAGCTTTTCCGCCTTACCGCCGAGTTGGCGCGCCTGGATGGCTACACGTTTTCCGTCGACGAGACCCACCATATTTCAAAGCTCGACGCGCCTTCGGGCACCGCGATCACCTTGCGCGAGATTATCGAGGCAGTACGGCCCGGGGTCCCGGTTGAGATCACTTCTCACCGCGTGGGCGACGCCAAGGGCGAACACATCGTGACCGCATCAAGCGAGACGGACATGCTGGAAATCCGCCACGATGCGCACAGCCGGCGCGGCTTTGCCCAGGGCGCCGTCCGCGGAGCCGAGTGGCTGGCCGGCAAGTCGGGCGTGTGGGAATTCCGGGAAATCTTCGACCAGCTGTAAGTGTCTGGTGCGCCAAGGCTTCGCTTCCCAGGCGTGGGATTTCGTCAGCTGCGATACCAAACATTGACAAACCTTGTTATTCGGTCCAGCATCGAGATCAGGAGATCATTCCCCATGAATGTTTCGCTGACTCCAGAACTGGACAAATTCGTCGCTGCCAAGGTGGAATCCGGCCGCTACACCTCGGCAAGCGAAGTTGTGCGCGAGGCCCTGCGGCTGCTTGAAGAACATGACCGGGCGCGAAGCGCGCAGATTGCCGCCTTCAACCAGGAACTTGGCGCCAGGCTGGCATCGCTCGACCGTGGAGAGTATGTTGATCCAGAAACGGTCCGAACCCGAATCGAACTGAAGTCCCGCGAACGGAGAAAGCGCAGCGCATGAACGAGTACGTCCTGGGCTTGGACGCGGAACTGGACCTGGACGAGATTTGGGAGTACATCGCCCAAGACAATATCCAGGCGGCCGACCGCTGGATTGCAAAGCTCTTCGAGGCGTTCGACGCCTTGGCCCGCACTCCGGGGATGGGGCATAAGCGGGAGGACCTGACCACGCTCCCGGTCCTTTTCTGGCCGGTGGGCGCATATCTAATTCTCTATCGTGTCAAAAGCGAGCGCGTCGAGATTGTCGCCGTTACCCAGGGCGCACGGGACATTCCCTCGTTTTTGCGTCGAAGGTCTTCCTAGTGCGCGGTGCAAGGCCGGCGTGTGGGAATTCCGGGACATCTTCGACCAGTTGTAACTGCGCTCTTTCATTGATTCTGGTCCCGCGGTGCATCGGTCGCTTATTCTTTCTATAAGCTTCGCCGACAACTTGCACTGAGAGGGAGGGCAGATTTCGTGGCTCCGCTGCCGTTCAATATGGCTGTAATGGAATTTCTGGCAGACCACAGAACTGCCTTTCTTACGCATTTCTTTCTTGCCGCCACATATCTCGGGGACACCGGCGGCTATATCCTGATCGCCACGTTGATTTATGTTGCGTGGAACAAGCAGTTGGCAGTGCGGCTCTCGATGGTGGTGCTGCTGGCCTCATCGCTCAATGTTGTTTTGAAGCTCATCCTCAAGAATCCGCGCCCGTTTGTCAGGGAAGGCAACTATTTTGAGAAATGGGCAGTTTCACCGCGGGCTGCGCGAGGACTTGCGGCGCAGTATTCCACCCCCTCCGGCCACGCCATGGCGGCCGCGGCGTTCTATCCGTGTCTCTATAAGTCCGTCAAAAGGAGTTACCTCAGAGTTATCGCCGTGCTGGCCATCGTTCTGATCGGAATCTCGCGCCCGTATCTGGGGGTGCACTATGCCGAGGATGTACTGATCGGCTGGGCGATCGGACTGGGTGTGGCGTGGATTGGGATCAAGTATGCCGCGGCGATCGACGACTTATGGCGCAGGCTTTCCTATACGCAGCAGGTTGGAGTCGCGGTTGCGGGGGGTATGGCGCTCTGGCTGCTCACGATCGCCTTGAACGGTTGGCAGATAAACGGCCAGCCGCGCGAAGCTCTGTGCGACGCGGGGTTCCTGGCGGGCATTGTCCTGGCCCGCCCGCTGGAGCTGAGGATGGTGAACTTCGATCCAAAAAGCTTGAACGTTCCAGCCAAGTTATTGCGCTATCTCCTCTCGATTGCCATGACGGCGGGCACGATGCTGATTTCAGGCTGGGCCGCGGGGCTCATTCCGGCCGGGCTCATCCTGCTGGCGAATCTGTTTGAATTTCTGCGTTTTGCCGCCGCAGGTTTCGTCATCATCTTTCTCGCTCCTCTCCTTTTCACACGGATCGGATTGGCTGAGGGCAGGCCGGCTGGAGTGTAATGCCGGCACTGCGATTGCAATCGAGCAGGTTGTCGCACGTGAACGGGCAGAAAGCCGCCGAGGGCGACCTTGGCGCGGACCGAGGCACGTCCAACTGAACCAGTTCCTCGCGCACAGGGGACGCCGACAAGACGAAAACGGGCCACTCCGCGTTGGCGGAGTGGCCCGTTTGTGAGTCTGGCCGATGTGTGGCTGCCGAAGTTACTTGGCGGCGACCAGGGGCTTGGTGACGAGAGTTCCGTTGGCGTAGCCCTTGGCCATGTCGGCGATGGAGATGGGCTTGTAGTCGCCAGCGTGCCCGGCCTGGCCGAACTGGGTCATGCGCAGGGCAACCACTTTCTGCATGGCCGCGCGAGCCGGCTTCATGTAGTCGCGGGGATCGAACTTCTCCGGGGTCTCCCACAGAACCTTGCGGATGGCGCCGGTGATGGCCAGGCGGTTGTCGGTGTCGACGTTGACCTTGCGGACGCCGTTCTTGATGCCGAGCTGAATTTCCTCGACCGGCACGCCCCAGGTTTCGCGCAGCTTGCCGCCGTACTGGTTGACGATGTCCTGCAGGTCCTTGGGAACAGACGAGCTGCCGTGCATGACCAGGTGGGTCTTGGGCAGGCGCTTGTGGATGGCGATAAGCAGGTCCATCTTGAGAACCGAGCCATCCGGCTTCTTGGTGAACTTGTAAGCGCCGTGGCTGGTGCCGATGGCGATGGCCAGCGAATCTACGCCGGTCAGCTCGGCAAACTCGACCGCCTGGTCGGGATCGGTGACGTGATCGAGGCCGGAGCCGCCGGCGCCGTGGCCGTCTTCAATGCCGCCCAGAACGCCGATTTCACCTTCGACCGCGATGCCGCGCTCGTGCGCGTAGTCGACAACCTTGCGGGTGACTTCGACATTCTCCTGGAAGGTAGACGGGGTCTTGCCGTCGGGCTTGAGGGAGCCGTCCATCATAACGCTGGTAAAGCCCAGCTTGATGGCGCTGACGCAGGTCTCGTAGCTGTTGCCGTGGTCCAGGTGCATGGCGATCGGAATTTCAGGATAGAGTTCGTTGGCGGCGAGGATCAGGTGATAGAGGTAGTTGTCCTGCGCGAAGGCGCGGGCGCCGCGGCTGGCCTGGATGATGACCGGCGACTGGGTTTCCTTCGCGGCCTCCATGATGGCCTGAATCTGTTCCATGTCGTTGACGTTGAACGCGCCGACGCCGTAACCGCCTTTGGCGGCCTCGTCGAGAAGCTGCCGTGTGGAGACTAGAGACATAAGGAATTCTCCTTTTGGGGTTGGCTCCCGCCGCGTCTGCGCTCAGCCCTTGACGAGCCATAGAACGGCCATTAGGGCGGCAGGAACTGCAATCGTCCTTATGGTAGCAGAGAAGCGCAAGCGGAAAGTGTGCTGATCGGCACAGGAGGGGGGCGCGGCCGATGCTGGAAAGCGCCGGGCGGACGGCAACCTGCTTGTGGAATAATCCCTCCGTGCCTCTTGCCGCCTCAGCCCACGCAAGCTGGTTCCTGGTGGCCTGCGCCGCCGGAACGGTCGTGCTGCTTCTGGTCCTGATCGCACGGGTCCGGCTGCATCCGGCACTGGGCCTGATAATTGCCGGGCTCACCCTGGGCGTGGCTTCCGGCATGCCCTTGCAGCAGGTTCCCATCTCTTTCACGGCGGGCGTCGGCGGGTTGATGGCCCGCATCGCGATCGTTCTGGGACTGGGCGCCATCCTGGGCCGCCTGCTGGCCTCCTCCGGCGGCGCAGCGGCTCTGGGCAATACGCTGGTGGACCGGTGCGGGCCGAAGGGGCTGCCCTGGGCGTTCGTGGCACTGGGCATCCTGGTGGGTTTGCCGGTGTTCTTCGAGGTCGGGCTGGTGCTGCTGATGCCCATTGTGGCTGCCGCCGCCCGCCGCGACCACCGCCCGCCGATCCTGGTCGGCCTGCCGCTGCTGGCCGGGCTTTCCATTGTCCACGGCACGCTGCCGCCGCATCCGGCGGCCATGCTGGCGGTGGCCCAATACCACGCGGACATGGGACGCACCATCCTGTGGGGACTGGCTGCCGGGCTGCCCGCAGCCGCGCTGGCGGGACCTGTCCTGGGGTGGTTTCTGATCCGGCGCTGGGAACGGCGCACCAGGAAGCTGCCGGCTGAGATCGAGGGCTTGGAGCTTGCCGAAAATGGGCCGGTCCTGTTCGAAGCGCCCGCGTTCGATGCGCCCGCGGAGGCGATCCCGGCTCGGCGGACCGGCCCCGGCGGCTGCTCGACCGCAGGCGTCAAACCGGCTGCTGGAGGCGCAGCGCCGGCGGCTCGACTGAAGCTGGTGCAAAAAGCCGAAAAAATACCGCCGCCCGCCGGTCCGATTCGCGCTGCCGCGGCCATCCTGCTGCCGGTGGCGCTCATCTTCCTGGGCAGTTGGGCCGACGCGCTGGCCGCCCCCGGCTCGGGCGTCAACCTCGTTCTTCATTTTGCCGGCAGTCCCGACGTAGCCCTGCTCATCGCCGTGCTGGCCGCGCTGGTCACGCTGGGCAGCCGCATCCAGACCGGGCGCCATCATGGGCGGGAATTGCTCCGCCAATTGACGACAGAATCCTTTGCGCCGATCGCCAATGTGCTGGTGATTCTGGCTGCGGCCGGGGGGTTGAGCGGCGTTCTAAGGGACTCCGGTGCGGCGCAGGCGACGGTCGGCCTGGCCCTGGGCGCGCACATGCCACCCCTGGTCCTGGCCTGGGTTCTGGCCGCCGTGGTGCGCGTTTCCATGGGTTCGGCGACCGTGGCCATGGCCGTGGCCTCCGGAATCCTGGCTCCCGCGGTTGCGCACCTTGGCGTGCGGCCGGAGCTGCTGGTGCTGGCCACCGGCACCGGCTCGCTGATCCTGTCGCATGTGAACGATTCCGGCTTCTGGCTTGTCCAGTCGTTCTTCAAGCTGGAGCTGAAGGAGACGCTGAGCACCTGGTCGGTGATGGAGACAGTGCTCTCGATCGCCGGGCTGGGAACCACACTGCTTTTGTCGGCGGTGCTGGGCTGAAGCGCGCGGTCTTCTGCCGTTCAGTAGCCCCGGCGCACGAGCTGGTAACGCAACTGGACTTGCGCGCCGCCCGGCATTCGCTGCATCCAGAATTCCCAGGCGCCGGTCCGGTTGGTCACTGTGGTAGTGAAAAAGGGCTTGTTCTGCCAGGGGCTGCCGGCGCATTTGGAGGAATTGTAGCCGGCGCCTGCCTGAAAGCGCGGCCGTAAAGCGTACTCCAGCTTGGCTCGATCCACGTTCAGGCCCCACTGCGCTGCCCGGTCAAGCGGCACGGTGGGAAATGCGACAGCCTGGCCGGTCAGTCGTGGAGTGAATCGAACATCGAGTACGGGCCAAACCCACAGGGAGCGCTGGTTGTGCGCGGCCGAACCGGCCTCCTCTGCCGCGTAGAGTTCCTGAGTCCAGGTAACGCGCTCGCCCCGGTAGATCTCCCTGCCCATTCCGGCAAACCACAGAACGTCGTTCGTGTGACCGGAATCGTAGTAGCCGACATCGGGAAAGACCCATCGCCCGCGCACCTGGGCATACTCGAGCATGCGGTAGGTCACGACGTGCGGTGACTGCAACTGCTCGCCGGTGTGAACGAGGTAGATGGAGAGCGGCCGATGCGGGTCGGCAGACTCGGCAAAGCTGGTTTGCAAACAGGCAAATAGAAACAAAACGCTGAATAAACGGTTCCGCATCGCCAGCTCTTCGACCACCCGATCCTGCGTCAAATCCTTATCGATTGTATGTTGTTTGCGCGCAAAAAACACGCCGCGCCTGGGATTATCCTGCGCTTAACTTAGGAAATGCGCATAAAGAGTGCTGATTCGGGAGAATCTCCGCATGGATTCGCCTCAGGGAAGCGGTGGGCCGAAAGCGGGACAGAGCGATTCTGAAAGAGTGATTCTGCGGGGCTTTCCAGGGCAAATAGGTTGCGGAAAAAGACCAATTGCATGGCGAGAATCCAGAACGGAGTGCTGCAGAGCTTGAAGGCCGCGCTCTTTCTGCAGCGCTCAAGGCGCGACTGAAGTCGCGCCCAGTTTTACAAAGCCGGTTCTTTGCGCAGCCCCGCAGAGCCGGATGCGCCGCGCGCTGTTGATTCTTTGCTCAGGGCGCGGCATGCGCAGCGCTACAACCCCAGCACCGCCCGCTGCGCGGCAAAGATTTCCTTCAGGCCCAGTTCAGCCAGATCGACCAGCTCATTGAGCTGCTTGCGGGAAAAGCTGCCCTTTTCGGCCGTGGCCTGGGTTTCGATCAGGCCGCCATCGGCGGTCATCACTACATTCATGTCCACTTCGGCCTGGGAATCTTCCTCATAACAAAGGTCCAGCAGCGGCGTTCCGCCCACGATGCCCACCGAGGTGGCAGCGACCAACTGTTTCAAGGGCGACTGCTTGAGCGTCCCGGCCGTCACGAGCGCATTCAGGGCCAGGGCCAGGGCGACAGCGGCCCCGCTGATGGCTGCCGTACGCGTTCCGCCGTCGGCCTGAATCACGTCGCAGTCCAGGATCACCGTTCGTTCCCCTAGAGCCTTCATGTCCACAACAGAGCGCAAGCTCCGGCCGATGAGGCGCTGGATTTCGTGCGTCCGGCCGCCGATCTTGCCGCGTTCGCTCTCGCGCGGGGTACGGGTCACGGTTGAGCGGGGCAGCATGGCATACTCCGCCGTCACCCAGCCGCGGCCGGAGTTGCGCAGCCAGCCGGGAACGCCCTGCTCGACGGTGGCGTTGGTGAGCACGCGGGTGTTGCCGCAGGAGACCAGCACGGAGCCCTCGGCGGTCTGGACGAAGCCGGGGGTCAACGTGATCGGGCGGAGCTGGACGGGGGTTCGGCCGCCGGGGCGAAAGAAGGAAGAGGATAGGGGGGCTTGCATAAGAAGAATTGTACGGGAGTTGGCAGGGAGGCCGGACGCCGTTCCATAAAGAGAAGGCAGTTCCAGGATGGGAAACCGGGCCTTTCCGGACCCGGAACGGGAACTCGTTGGTAAGTGATTGATTAATAATTCACTTGATTGAATTTGTGTCGCCACCTTTGTCCCGTTTCGGGAAAGCTCCGTCGCCATGGGCGGCTCGCGGCTGTACGGAAATTGGACAGTAAGCTCTTCCCTTATCAGGAACTTAGCGTTTGTGTCCTAGTTTGGCACGCTGCGTGTAATAGGAAAGGACAGTTCTCAAGACCTGGGGCAGGAACGGGAAGGGCCAATCCGGAGACGGGTCGGGCCTTTTGCAACCCTGGGAGAGCCGGGAACGGGGAAAGAATGACGGAACACGCGGGCAGCCGGACAGGCGCCGGGCGAGACAGGAAAGGAAGCAGGCGATGCGGCAGATGGAACAGGCAGCAGGTTTGAACGGAAGGCGGTTGGCAGCGGCGGGCCGGGTCGAAGCGGGGCCGGCAGGAGCGGGCCTGATCGAAACAAGGCTGGTGGCCGCGAGCCTGAGTCCCGCGGAACTGGCCGCTACCGGGACGAAGGGGAGCGAGCGCAAGCGGGTCGAGGCGGTGGTTGAGACTCTGGCCACCTTGCGCGGCGAGGGCGAAAGCCTGGCCGAAGTTGCGCATGACGCCCGCAACATGGTCACGGCGCTGGGGCTCTATTGCGATCTGCTGGAAGAAGACGGCGTGCTCGCCGCTCCCTTCCTTCACTACGCCAACGAACTCCGGCTGGTGGCCGCAGCCAGCCGCCGGCTGGTCGAGAAGCTGCTGGCTCTGGATACCCGCCAGGCGAACGGGGCCTGGCCCTCGATGGGCAACGCCGGGGCAGCCAACGCGTACAGAACACGCGGCGGCGATGCGGCGTGGACGAGCGCCGGGCCCGCGACCACCGTCCGGGCAGGGCGCGGCCGCCGCTGGGATCCATTGCCCGCTGTGCCGATCGACAACCTGGCCGCGGAGTTGCTGGCCAACCGCAATCTGCTGACAGCGCTGGCCGGGCCCTCGATCGCGCTTACCGTTGACATTCAGGGCGGTTCCCAGGCGGTGCGGCTGACGGGCGAGGACCTGACCCGGATTCTGGTCAACCTGGTCAAAAATGCCGCCGAGGCCATGCCCGAGGGCGGACGCATCCAGCTTGGCCTCGGCGAGCGCCCGGCCGCAACGGGAGCCGCGCCCAAGCTGGCGTTGACCGTCGAAGACAACGGGCCGGGCATCCCGCGCGGCGCGCTGGACGAGATTTTTACTCCCGGCTACACCACCCGCTCAGAAAGCGCCCCCAGTCAGGCACCCTCCGCAAAGAACGCGCCGGGCCAGGCCCCTTCCACGGATGGCGCATGCAGCCAGAACGGTTGGCCGACGGGGCATCGCGGGCTCGGCCTGTCCATCACCCGCTCCATCATCGAGGCCGCCGGCGGCAGTATTCACGCCGCCAACCGGGCCCGGGCCGGAGCACGCTTCGAGATCCTGCTGCCCGTCTGCTCCCGCTGAGGCGTTTGAGGGAGAACCTCGAATCCCAAGGGCTCACCAGCCTGTTCCCGCGATGGGATGAGGCGGAGATTCGAGGAAATAAAACGTGGACGGCGAGAAGTCCCGGCAGCGGCAAGAGAAAAACCATTTCACCCAAGTGCGCGTGAGGCGAATACAATGCTCGAAACAGTTTTAAACACGAGAGTCATGGAGTTTATCCCCCAAAACGTGGAACCTCCGGTGCGCCTGCACCTGCTGGTGGTGGACGCCGACCCGGCGGTTCGCTCAGCCTGTGCGGAGATCGCGGCCAGCCTGGGCTATGCGGTGGAGAGCACGGGCGACCTGAGCCAGGCGCGAACCCTGCTGCGCGGACGATCGGCCGACATCCTGCTGGTCAACCTGCCCAGGGGGAGCAATGAGGGCCTGGAACTGGTCTCCGAGGTCAAGCTGCTTTATCCCCAGACCGCCGTGATCGCCATGACCGCCTCAGGCTCGGTGAACGCGGCTGTCGAGGCCATGCGCTGCGGGGCCTCCGACTACCTGACCAAGCCTTTCGCCATGGACGAGCTTTCGACGGTGCTGGACCGCGCCTCGGCAAGCCTGGTGACCGATTCCGCCACCCGCCAGTTGCGCGAGCGGCTGCGGCTCTCGCAGGGGCTGGGCGCCATGATCGGCCGCTCCGGGGAGATGGAGAAGCTCTATCGCATCCTTTCCAAGGTGGCCCAGAGTTCCCATCCCGTGCTGGTGCTGGGCGAAAGCGGCACCGGCAAGGAACTGGTGGCCAGAACCATCCACGCCTACGGGCCCAATTCCCAGAAGCCTTTTTTGCCGGTCGACTGCGGCTCGCTGGTCCCCACGCTGATTGAGAGCGAACTGTTCGGCTACGTCAAGGGCGCCTTCACGGGGGCCAATCGCAGCAAAGATGGATTGCTGGTCTCGGCCGAGGGAGGCACGGTTTTTCTGGACGAGATCGGCGAGCTCTCGCTGGACCTGCAGGCCAAGCTGTTGCGCGCATTGCAGGAAAAAGAGGTTCGCCCGGTGGGCGCCACTCATCGCGTGCCCATCAAAGCCCGGATCGTAGCCGCCACCAACCGGGATCTCGCGGTCATGGTGGAAAATGGTACCTTTCGCAAGGACCTCTTCTACCGGCTCAACGTGGTGAACCTGCGCCTGCCCCCGCTGCGTGACCGGCGCGAAGACATTCCGCTGCTGGCGGCGCACTTTCTGGACCGCCTGAGCCGCGAGCACGGCGTCAAGTTCACGTTGAGCGACGAGGCCCTGCGCACCATGATGCGCCACGACTGGCCGGGCAACGTAAGGGAGCTGGAAAACTCGGTCGAGCGGGCCTGCGCCCTTTCTTCCGGGCCGATTCTCCACCTGGGCGACCTGCCCACGCAACTGCAGCAGCAGGGCCTGGAGGCCAGGCGTGCGGCGGCATCGGCCGGTGAGCCGTCAGCCGAAGGCGCGGCCCCGCAGGTGATGACCTTGGCCGATCTCGAACGCAAGGCCATCCTGGACGCCATTCGCACCCTCAATGGCGACAAGCTCCAGGCAGCCAAGCTGCTGGGCATCGGCAAGACCACCCTTTACCGCAAGCTGAAAGAGTACGGCATCGCCGACCCGCTCAAGGAAGAGTAGCCAGTCCGGACGGGAACAGCAGCCAGCCGCGCCGCAAGGCGCTCGCAGAAAAATCTACAGGTTCAAGGCGGAAACCCCGCTACGGACTTCGAACAGACCCGACCATGCGCTGGCGGGTGAGCGAGGAATTGGGATGAGCATTTTGATCGTGACCGGAATCGAAGGCGCCCGCAACTGCGCCGCCGTGGTGGCAGCGCAACTGGGCATGGAGGTCGAGGTGGCCGAGGGCCGCAAAACCGCGCTGGCCGCGCTGCGCCACCGCGAGTTTGACGCCGTGGTGGTGGACGAAACCATGACCGAGTGCGACCCGGCGGCCGCTGAGGCCATCTGGGAGAAAGCCGGGCTGGCCATTCCGCTGCAAATCAACTTCGCCCTCTCCGGCACGGCCCGGATCATTCGCGAGATCCGCGCCGCCCTGCACCGCCGGGAACGGGAACAGATGCTGGCACGCAGGGCTGCCGCCGCGGCCATCGAGACCGAACTTAAATCCACCGTGGCCGGGCTGCTGCTCCACTCGCAACTGGCGCTCTCCGGCGGCGAGGTGCCTCCGGGAGTCGCCGACAAACTGCGCATGGTCGCCGACCTGGCTGGCAGCCTGCGCCAGCAGTTGGGCGCGCCCCTCCAGAGCCGGGACACCGCCGCCTGACCAACTGCGTTGGGGCCAGCCACCTGCGGTGGGGCCAATTGCCTTCGGCTGCGCCCGCGCCAGTAAAGAGGCGCGGGGTTTAACGAGTTCCCGCATCGCAGCGGGCAAAGAAGATTTTGCGTTGCACGCGCATCGCCGGGGCGACCATTGCCCCGGCGCTTTTTTTGTCGCGTCCTCTTCTTCCACGCGGATTACCATCGTTCTGCCCCTCATCTCTATCCGCTGCCGGCAGGCCCGCTCGACCTGGTACGTTGCTGTCTGCTCCTTCGGCTGAGACGCGCCAGAGAGCGGGCCGCGCCCCATGGAATACACTGACCCCAGAATGAAAGACTCTGCCGTTCTGCTCATCGACTGCCCCGACCGGAAGGGCCTGGTGGCCCGCGTCTCTTCGCTGCTCTACAAGCACGGCGCCAACATTTTGCACGCCGACCAGCACCAGGACCATGGTTTGGGACTCTTCTTCATGCGTGTGGAGTGGGCGCTGAATGGCGTGCCCGGCGTCGCCGCCAACGGCCCGGAAGCCGCTCCTGACGGCGCGAAAGACAGCCACGAGCCCTTCGACCTGGAGGCCTTCCGGGCGGAATTTGCGCCGCTGGCCGCCGAGCTGAACATGCGCTGGAAGCTGACTTCCGGCAGGCAACTGCCCAAGGTAGCCCTGTTCTGCTCCCAGTACCTGCACTGCATGGCCGATCTGCTGCACCGCTGGCGGACGGGTGAGCTGATCTGTGAGATTCCCGTGATCGTCTCCAACCATCCTGCCGTCGAGAACCTGGCCGGCTTCTACGGCGTCCCGTTCGAGCACATCCCGGTAACCGCGGGGACGCGCGCCGAAGCCGAGGCACGGCAGCTTGAAGTGCTCGAGTCCAAAGGAATTGAACTGGTGGTGCTGGCACGGTACATGCAGATTCTTTCGCCCGGCTTCGTGGCCCGCTACCCCCAGGCGATCATCAACGTTCACCACTCGTTTCTGCCCGCCTTCACCGGGGCCAAGCCGTACCACGCGGCCCATGAGCGGGGAGTGAAGTTGATTGGAGCAACCAGCCACTACGTCACGGCGGTTCTGGATGACGGTCCGATTATCGAGCAGGACGTGGCCCGCATCTCGCATCGCGACCAGGTGGAAGACCTGGTCGCGCGGGGCCGAGACCTGGAGCGCGTGGTTCTGTCGCGCGCCGTCCGCTGGCACTTGGACCGGCGCATCCTCTGCTACGGGAACAAGACGGTGGTGTTCGATTGAAGCGGGGAACAGGGATCAGGGATCAGGGGTCAGGGATCAGGGGCCGGGGCGTTCGGCGAGGTTAAACCCAATCAATACAGCGGACGCTAAACAACGCCGGAACGCGACGCAGCGCGAACAGATGGCGTATCAGGCCCGCTGAGCGCTGTGACAATGGATGCGGAAAGGGGCGCAACTCAGCTGCACCACCTGGCGGTGGTTTTGTATTCACGCCCGGTCTTCCGCGCCTCTAGGCTGCGTTATGGGCGGCGTCCCGCAAACGGATGACCGCATCCGCCTGGGGGCCTTTCTGGCCTTGGACGATGTCGAACTCGACGTCATCGCCCTCTTTCAGCGTTTTGTATCCGTCCAACTGAATTGCTGAGTAATGAACGAATACATCCGGCCCGTCTTCACGACCGATGAATCCGTAGCCCTTGGCGTTGTTAAACCACTTGACCTTACCTTTGTGCTGAGCCACAGGCTCCTGCTTTCTTGCACCGTGCATGGGGAGTGCGGCGAGCATCGATCTGGGGGATACCCGCCGGTACAAGTTATGACGTAAGAAAACGGTGAAAGGTTGATTGAAAACCTTGAGATAAATCTCAGCAACCGAGACCGAGCCGACGGGGATCGCCGGCTCGGGATGGAACTTGTTGATTCGATGGGACTGGGTTGCGCGGGCGGCTACTTGGTGCGTTTTCCGGCAATCTGGCGGGCATAGAGAAGAACGCTGGTGAGCGTTTTGCCGTCGAGAATGGCGCCCTTGCTGATCATCTTGAGCACCTCGGACAGCTTGACCAGGCGGAGTTCGATCTGCTCGTCGTCCTCCGGATGGGCGTCGCCCGCCACCAGGCCCTCGGCGACAAAAACCATCATGGACTCGCCCAGGAAGCCGGGGCTGGCGTAGTACTCGACGAGGGGCTTCCACTTCTTTGCCTGGTAGCCGGTCTCCTCTTCCAACTCGCGTTTGGCGCCGGCGAGTGGGTCTTCTCCTTCGTCGAGCTTGCCGGCGGGCAGCTCCCACAGAAACTGGTTGGCGGCGTGACGGTACTGGCGCTCGATCACAATCCAGGGGTCGCGCTTGTTCTTGGCGCTGTCCAATGCCAGGATGACCACACTGCCGTTGTGGCGGATGATGTCGCGATCGGCTTCCTTGCCGCCCGGCTCGATCAGCCGGTCGCGCTCGATGCGGAACAGCGGTCCCTCGAAGACGACTTCAGAGGCGACCACCTGAGCCTTTTCTTCAACCTCGGGCGCAAGCGGCTTGGGAGCCTTCTTCGGCTTGGGCTTCAGAGCTTTTGCTTTTGCGGGTTTGGCGACTTTTTTGTTGGCAAGCTTGGGAGTCTTGGCTTTCTCTGGCTTGGCGGCCTTTGCTGTTTTGGGTTTGGCGGCTTTTGCGGCTTTCTTTTTCTGGGGCATTTCCTGTGTCTCTCCTCTAAAGCGCAATCAACAGAAGTATACCCACAGGAGCGGATTGCGCCGGAGGGGAAAGTACAGTCGTGCATCGATTCGGTCCGGCGTGGCATCCTTAACACAGCCGCATTCCATTTTCACGCGCGCGCAATTGAACGCCCGCCGGGCTGCGAGATCGACCTAGCGAAACCAGAGTTGCCGTCCCCTGAGGCAGTTACGCCGCGTGGCTTCTTCCTCAAGAAGAGGGCACCTCAAACGCCATCACCCAGGGTATCGTTACTCTGGTTTCGCTCGAAGAGAATGAGCTGTTGTTGACCACAGACTGTCATCCCATCACCGTTGCGCCGGGACTGCACCGGCTGTTTCTGGACTACTGCGCCGGCGATGCCGCGGCGCGGCCGTTCTATGCCAAGCTGCCCTCCGATTCCACCCGGACTCTGCGGCCTCCCATCCCCGCGCATTGGCCCGAGTTGGTGCGGCTGCTGAGCGAACAGAATCGTGTGCCTTCACCGGCTGCCGCTGCGGCGCTCCAGGCTCTCGGCCAGGGCGCAGGCGCCCTGGTGACCGGGCAGCAGGTTGGGCTGTTCGGCGGACCGCTGTTTACGCCGTTCAAGGCAGCCACGGCGCTGGCGCGCGCGCGTCAGGCCACCGCAGCCGGCCAACCCCATGCGGCCATTTTCTGGCTGGCCAGCGAAGACCACGATTTTGCGGAAATCAACCATGTGGTGTTTCCGGCGCGGCGCGAGTTGCGCACCCTGGAGTATTCGAAGGCGCCCGAGACGGTGAGACCGGTGGGCGGGGTGGTGCTGGACGAGTCGATTCTCCCGTTGGTGGATCAGGCGTGGGAATTGCTCGGGTCCTCCGACGCGATGGAGGCCCTGGCTGCTGCCTACCAGCCGGGCCGGACCTTCGCCCAGGCTTTCAGGGATTTCTACGCCAAGGCGTTTGCCGCGCAGGGGCTGCTGGTGCTGGACGCCGGCGGACGGGAGTTCCACCGCATGGGCGCGCCGGTTTTGCAGGCGGCGATTGAACGCGCCGATGAGTTGCACGCGGCACTGCTCAAGCGCAATCACGCGCTGGTGGCGGCGGGCTATCACGCGCAGGTGGCTGTCGGGGCGCAGTCCAGCCTGCTGTTCCTGCTGGACGAGCGCACCGGCGCGCGGCTGGCGCTGAAGCGGACGACGCCCACGGCCGGCGAGCCGGATGGGCTTTGGACGGCGGGGCGGCAGAATTTTTCAACTGCCGATCTGGTGGGCATTCTCGAGGCCGAGCCGGAGCGCATTTCGCCCTCGGCGCTGCTGCGGCCCGTGTTTCAGGATTTTCTTCTGTCTACGTCGGAAATTGTCGGCGGGCCGGCTGAGGTGGCTTACTTTGCCCAGTCCGCTGTGCTCTACGAGCGCATTCTGGGCCGAATGACGCCGTCGCTGCCGCGGTTTTCCGCAACGCTGGTTGAGCCGGCCATCGGCGAACTGCTGCACCGGCACGAGCTGACGCTGGAACGGGTATTCGGCGAAACGCCGGCATCCCTGGCGCAGTTGCTGGCCGCCCGGGCGATGCCTGTGGAGGGCAAGCGGAAGCTGGCAGCCGCGGGCACGGCTCTCGATGCGGAGTTGGCGACAGTGGTGGACTGGATGGGCACGCTGGACGCCGGATTGGGACGGTCTGCCGAGACCGCGGCCAGCAAGATGCGCTACCAGATGAACCGCCTGCGCAGGCTGGCGGCGAACTTCCAACTGGCGCGCGAAGCCTCGCTGGGGCGCCATGCAGAGACCATCAGCCAGGCGCTCTATCCGGGTGGCACGCTGCAGGAACGGGTGTACGGCGCGGCATATTTCTTTGCCCGCTACGGGTTTGGGCTGGCAGAAGAGATCACCGCGCAGGCCGGGAATGCTTGCCCTGGGCATACCGTGATGTGGCTGTAGCGGCGTAGAGGGATAAGCAATCCCTCAAGGGGCTTCACAGGCTGCGGAAAAACCCTGGAAAAATGGCGAAAAGCCCGAAGAGTGTACCGCAGGGCCTAAAGGCCGCGTTCATTCTACGGCACTTACGGCACGACTGAAGTCGTGCCCTGTTACAAGGCCGAGTTTTTCCGCAGCCTGTGAAGCCCTGACCGACCCGTTCCCAGCTCCCGAAGCAATTCCCTGATTCGGGGGCGTCCTGAAGCAAATCCGTGATAAGTCCGTAACTCGGAAGCCTGTTAATAGAGCAGGAATTTGGCGCGGCGGGCTTGGAACTGCTCAATGCTGTCGCGCCATTGTTCGGCGATGCGGCGGGGATCTTCGCCCGCCGCCAGCGCATCGAGGCTCGCCTTGTTGACCATCAGCGTGTCCAGCCGGTCGAGCTGGTATTGGCCGGGGTAAAGCTTTTCGAGAGCGGACGCAATCTCGATTCCCAGTTCCGGCGCATCCAGCGCATTGCGATCGGTGACGAAGATGTTTACGCCGCCGCATTTTTCTCCTGCATAGGTGGAACTTGCTGGCGTGAAGTTGACCGGGACAAAGCGCACGCCTGCGATTTCGCGGGCATTCAGAGAGCGGGCCAGGGTTGCGGCGTCGATCCAGGGCGCGCCGAGCAGTTCAAAGGGCGTGTCCGTTCCCCGTCCTACAGAAATGTTGGTTCCTTCGATCATGCCGACGCCCGGATAAAGCGCGGCTTCCGTGAGGCTGCGCATGTTCGGCGAGGGATTGATCCAAAGCTGGCCAGTGGAATCGAACCAGTCGCCGCGCATCCAGCCCTCCAAGGGAACGACTGTGAGCTTCGCGCCGAGGTTGTGGTCCGCATTGAAAAGGCCAGCCAGCTCACCGATGGTCATGCCGTGGCGCACGGGAGTTTGTTCATAGGCGACAAACGATTCCCTGCCCGGATCCGCGACCGGGCCTTCAACGTAGACCCCGTTGATGGGGTTGGGGCGGTCGAGCACGACGATTGGCTTGCCGGACGCGGCGGCGGCTTCAAGAAAGTAGCCGAGCGTGCTCTCGTAGGTGTAGAAGCGGACGCCCACGTCTTGAATGTCAAAGACGATCGCGTCGAGGCTGGCGACGACCGCGGCTGAGGGACGGCGCTGGGCGTCGGTGGCGCCGTAGACGCTATAAATCGGCGCCCCAGTGGCGGCGTCTTGAGAGTTGCCGATGGCGGTCGTATCGAGTTGGCCGGCGATGCCGTGTTCGGGACTGAAGATTGCTGCCAGTTGCACGCCCGGCGCATGAGCCAGCACGTCGGCCGTGCGCTGGCCGCGCGAATCGACACCGGTCTGGTTGGTGACCAGGCCGACTTTGACGGGATGCGCGGGATCGGCATGGAGTTCGCGGAAGCCGTGGGACTCAAGCACGTCGATCCCGGACTTGACTTCGCCATTGCGCGCGTTGAGGCGATGCGCGGCCATCAGCGACTCGTAGTAGCCGGTGATGCGGGCCACTCGCAGCTTGTCCTGCTCGGCGACGGTGAGGTCGAGGCCCGCAGTGACGGCGGTTGCAACTCTCGATCGCAGGGAAACCACCGAGTGGCCGCCGCGCGGATGCACGGCGTTGGTGAGAAGAACGATGTAGGTGTCGGTGACCGGGTCAATCCACAGCGATGTGCCGGTGAAGCCGGTGTGGCCGAAGGAACCGACGGGGAGCAGTTCGCCGCGGTTGGAGGAAAAGGGCGAGTCGATGTCCCATCCGAGCCCGCGCAAACTGGCCGCGTTGGCCGGCTGCTGCGGAGTGGACATCTTGTCGACCGCCGGCCGGCTGAGCACGGTGAACCCGCTGAGGAAATCTTCAGCAAAGCGGGCCAGGTCGTCGCCGGTCGAGAACAGCCCGGCATGACCCGCCACGCCTCCCATGCGGCGCGCCGTGGGATCGTGCACCGTGCCGCGCAGCATCTTACGCTGCTCGTCGTACTCAGTGGGCGCGATGCGTGCAGACCACTCGGCGGGAGGCAGAAAACGGGTGTCTTTCATGCCCAGCGGGGCGTAGATCTTGGCGGCGGCAAAGTCGTTCAGGCTGACGCCGGTCACCTTTTCAACCAGGAAGCCGAGGACCTCGAAGTTGATGTCGCTATAAACGAAGCGCGAGCCGGGCGGATTGGCAGGCTTTGCCTCCATGGCCATTTTGAAGGCGGTGTCGCGACCCTGCCATGGCTCTTTCAAATCGAGATCGGGAGCAAGGCCGGAGTAGTGCGTCAGCAACTCGCGGACGGTAATGTCCTGCTTGCCGTTTTGCGCGAAGTCCGGGAGATAAGCGGCGACGGGATCGTTGAGGCGGACGCGGCCCTGCTCGACAAGCTTCATCACCGAGGTTGCCGTAGCCAGGCACTTGGTGAGCGAGGCCAGGTCGAAGACGGTGTCCAGGGTCATGGGCTCACGCACGGGCTCGAGTGAGCGGAAGCCGAACGCCTTGCGATAGACGACCTTGCCGTTGTGGCCGACAAGCACCACGGCGCCGGGGATGTTGCCGTCGGCAACCGCTTTCTGGAGGATGGGGTCGAGGAGCGCGTCGAGCTTCGCGGTTTGGGTCGCGACGACGGCAGGTTGCGCGGTTTGCGGGCGGGAATCCTGGGCGCTGGCCTGCGCTGCCAGATGGAAAGCCAGGAGAACTGCGGCGACAACGAGTGACTGCGACTTAGAAGGGGTGAGCGTCATGATTTTTGGCCTGAATTATAGACGGCAATGAGTGATTGGTCCGGCTCGATGGGACGAATACAGCGAGTTAGCCTCCGCTGCGCGGGTAGCGAGTTAGCAAGTTAGCGCCGGCTGCGCGAGGTAGCGAGTTGGCGGACGACATGGTGCGATATCCGTTCCATGCTTTCGGCTGTGCCTCTGAGCGAATGTTACACAAGTAGCTTTTTCCGTGAGCTGTAGAGCTGCACCGTCTCAAAACACAGCGCACGTCAGAGATGCTTTAGCGGGCAGGAATCACCGGCTGGGTAAGATCGGTGCGCGGCATCAACCAACTGGCGCAGTAACCAACGACGAACGTGGCCGCGCTGCCGAAGACGACGTACCAGGTGAAGGCTACACCGGTGTAGAGCCACAGGTAAATGTTCAAAGTGAATCCAAGCAACATGCCGATCATGGCTCCGCGCTCGGAGGCCTTGCGTGTCATGACGCCGAGGAGGAAGACGCCGAGCAGCGATCCGTAGGCCACCGAAGCGATGGACAGGCCCATCTCCAGCACCTTGCCGCCATGGCGCGCCACCAGCGCCAGGCCGAACAGCAGCACGCCCCAGCCGATGGTGGCAAGGCGCGAGAGCCGGACGCGGCGTTCTTCAGTGGAGCGGGGCGCGAGGCGGGCATAGAAATCGACAATAGTGGTGGAGGAGAGCGAGTTCAACGCCGCGCTCAGGTTTGACATGGCCGCGGCCAGGATGGCCGAGATGAGCAAGCCGCTGACGCCGTGGGGCAGGCGCGACACGATGAAAGTCGGGAAGATGGTATCCGAGCGGGTGAAGGCAACGGCGGGCGGGAACAGCTTGTAAAAGACAAACAGCATTGCGCCGATGAGCAGGAACAGCGAGAACTGGAAGAGGACCGCGACGCCGCTCGAGAGCAGCGCGACTTGGGACTGTCGCCGGCTGCGCGCCGAAAGCAGGCGCTGCACGATCAGTTGATCGGTGCCATGGCTGGCCGTGGTGAGGAACGCGCCGCCCAGAACGCCCGCCCACAGGGTGTAGGTCGAGGTGAGGTTCCAGGAAAAATCGAGCACGCGAAACTTGTCCGCGTGGCCGGCGACGGTGGAGATGGTCTGCCAGCCGCCAGGGATCAGATGCATGAGGGTGACGAGGCCGACGAGGGTTCCAGCCAGGTAGATGGCCAACTGGATGACGTCAGTCCAGATGACGGCGGCCATGCCTCCCTCGAAGGTGTAAACGAGGGTCAGGACGGTGACGATGGCGATGGAGGAGACGTCGCGGCCCGTATCGCTGAGGCCGGAGAACGCGCCGGCCAAGGCGACCTTGACGACGATGGCCACGGCGAAGACGCGCACTCCCTCGGCAGCCGCGCGGGTGATGAGAAACAGGCCGGCCGTGAGAGAGCGCAGCCGCTGGCCGAAGCGGCGCTCGATGAGCTGGTAGGCGGTGACGAGTTGGCCGCGAAAGTACTGGGGAATGAGGAGAAAGCTGACAATCACCCGGCCGGCCAGGTAACCGACGACCAGTTGCAGGAAGCGGAAGTCCTTGTCGTAGGCGAGCGCGGGAACGCCGATGATGGTGAGCGTGCTGGTTTCAGCGGCCACGATGGACAGCGCGATGGCCCACCAAGGGATGGTGTTGCCGGCCAGGAAGTAGTCCCGGAGGGTGCGCTGCTTGCGGCGAAAGCGCAGTCCGAACAGGGTGACACCCGCGAGATAGGCGACGATGACCGCGAGGTCCAGCGCATTCAAACCAGTCATCGGTTCCCTTTCCGAGTGGATTGTGTGCGGCCCAGGCGTTGGCAGGAACCCGGCCCGGCGCTCGGCTTGGCTATTGATATGAACAGCTTATAACGGCCCCGCCAACCGGGCTGGACGATCGTCCGGCTCGATTGGTACGGCGGCTGAAGACTCTTGTTCCGGCTCTGTAGCGAAGTCCGTGGATTGTGTGCCAAATCACACTTCCAGGCGGGGTGCGGGGGTGTAAACTGCGATTCGTTGTTTCAAAATCGCCTATGCCTGTTGAATCACTTATGTCCCTAGAAGAAGACCTTTGCACCCTGAGCTACACGCGCGGTCCCAGCCGCCCGCTGCTTGAGCTGACCATTGGCGAGCTGCTCGATCGCACGGCAAGCCGCTTTCCCGACCGCCTGGCCGTAGCTTCCTGCCACCAGTCAAAACGGCTGACCTGGGCTGAACTGAGCGCCGAAGCCGACCGCGTGGCGCGGGGGCTTTGGTCCCTGGGCGTGCGCCGGGGCGACCGCGTGGGCCTGTGGTCCACCAACTGCATCGAGTGGATCGTGATGCACATGGGCTGCGCGCGGGCGGGAGCGGCGCTGGTGAATGTGAACCCGGCCTACCGCTCCTACGAGTTGCAGTACACGCTGAAGAAGTCGCGGATGAAGGCGCTGTTCCTGTGGCACAAGGACAAGCGGGCCGACTATGAAGACATTCTGGGCCGGGCGCGGCACGGGCTCTCGCTGGAGCTGGAACACACGATCTACTTCGACTCGCCGGAGTGGCCGGCGCTGCTGGAGGCGGAGGGGCGGCTTCCGGAGCATGTGGCCAATGACGACGTAGCCAACATTCAGTACACCAGCGGGACGACGGGGCTGCCCAAGGGCGTGATGCTCACGCATCACAACATTGTGAACGACGGGCAGTTCCTGGCCCAGGGCTTCCACTACACCGAGCAGGACCGCATCTGCCTGCCGGTGCCGCTGTTTCACTGCTACGGGTGCGTGATCGGCACCATGACCTCGGTGAATACCGGCGCGGCGATTCTTTTGCCCAACTGGACCTTCGACCCGCGGGCCACGCTGAAGGCCATCCACGACGAGCGGGCGACCTCGGTTTACGGGGTTCCGGCCATGTACGTGGCGGAGATGGCGCTGCCGGAGTTTGCGAGCTACGACCTGACCAGCCTGCGCACCGGCATGATGAGCGGCGCGCCCTGCCCGGTGGAGCTGATGAAGCGGGTGCTGAACGAGATGCACTGCGGCGAGTTGGTGATTGCCTATGGGCAGACCGAAACCTCGCCCGTGGTGACGATGAGCGACGCCGACGACTCGATCGAGGTCAGGGTCAACACCGTGGGCCGCGCCATGCCGCAAACGGAAATCCAGATTGTCTCGACCGTGACGGGCGAGACCCTGCCGGTGGGCGAGCAGGGCGAGGTGTGCGCCCGCGGCTATGCGGTGATGAAGGGATACGACGGGGACCCCGAGGGAACGGCGCAGGTGATCCACGCCGACGGCTGGCTGCACACCGGCGACCTGGGCATCATGCGCGACGACGGCTGCATCCACCTGACAGGACGTTCCCGCGACGTGATCATTCGCGGCGGAGAAAACATCTATCCCCGCGAGGTGGAGGAGTTCCTCTACACCCACCCCAAGGTGGACGAGGCGCAGGTGGTGGGCATTCCCAACGCGCGGCTGGGCGAGATTGTGGCGGCCTGGGTTCGGCTGCGGCCAGGCGTGGAGGCTACCGAAGAGGAGATCCGCAGCTTCTGCCAGGGGCAGATCGCCTACTACAAGATTCCGGAACACGTGCGTTTTGTGAACGAATTTCCGGCCACGCTCTCGGGCAAGATCCAGAAGTACAAGATTCGCGAGTTCGAGATCGAGGCGCGGGGGCTGCAACAAGAGGCGAACGCGGCTACGGCCTGATTGGTTGGATCTTCCTATCAGAGCATTTTCAGTGTTTCTGTAGGGTGGACCTCATGGTCTCCCACCCTTGCGCCAGGAAAAAGCGCAAGGATGGGGTACCCAGAGTCGTGTTCGTGCCCGCGAAAACGCGCTATTGGAACGCCAGCGGCTTCCAGGCGCCATCCTGTTTCAGGGCCAATTGGATGGGCTGCGGCGGGCCTTTGGGCGGAATGGTGACTTCGATCCAGAGTTCCTGGCCCGGCTGGACGGGCAGAGGACTGGCCGCGTGCTCGGCGATGTAGAAGTCGACCGGATCGGCAAGGCGCAAGGCATCGCAGGCGGAGCCGGGCCCGGCTGTCACCAGCACGCCGGTCGAGCGAAGGTCGGCTTCGGGAATCCGGATGGCCACCAGTTTGTTGCCCTCCACCTTGAGATTGGCGCGAAATTGAACGGGCTGCGGCGCGGTGACGGAAAAACCGCTGGGGTTGGTAGTGCCGTCGATGTTGCGCGGGAACTGGGCCTGTTTTGCGGAGGGTAGCGTGCTGTGGCAGCCGTCGACGGTCAATTGCAGGCTCAGGTAGCGGCCTCGCATCACCAGTTGCGGATCGTAGGCTACCGTTCGCGTCCACACCTGCGGGCAACTCCAGCGCTGATAGATGTACTTGGCCGCGATGGAAGAGACCAGCGCCAATTGGATCAGAAGCAGCGCGACGGAGGTTTTGGAGAGCTTCATTGGGCCTCCTCAGCGGAACTGTCCTTTTGTCCCATGTGGGTCAGCAGGCCGCGGCGGGTCTTTTCGAGAGCCCATCCGCCGGCCAGGAAGAGAATGCCCAGGCCAATGAGGCCGAGCGAACGGCCCACCTTGTCAAAGATGTCGCTGAAGTAGAACCAGCCGACAACGATGGCGAACCCCACAATGCCCAGGTTGACCAGCGCTTTCGAAGCCAGCCGCACGCCCCACCAGATGAGGAAGACACAGAAGGCGGCGACCAGCGCGTGGGCGGCAAGGTTGGGCTCGTGGCGGACATAGGGGCGCCCGCCGTAGACGAGGTTGGAGGTGTCCATGAAAGTTCGCTGGCACCAGGGCAGCGCGACCGAAAGACAGATCGCGACTGCCACGGGAAGCACGCTCTTGCGGAACTTGAAGACGGCGAAGAGGAGCGGCAGCGCCGCAATGTCGACCCAGCCCCAGGTTCGCAGCCCGAGGGGCAGGAAGGTCTGGTCGGCCCACGAGCGCCAACCTTCAAGCATCCAGACGACACTGACGACCGAGGCAATCGCAGCGACAGCAAAAAGGATGCCCTGAACAATCTTTCGCTTGGAGCCGAGGAAGAACGTGAGGTAAAGAACCGCCCAGACGATCAGGAATCGGCCCTGATACGCATCTTGGCCAATGTGACCTTCCGCGGCAAAGGAGAACTCCGAAAAGATCCATGCGGGGAAGAGCAGCAGCGTGAGCGTCTGCTGCGCCTCATCGTGGAGCAGAATCCAGCCGGCCAGGGCGGCGACGGCCCACAGCAGGACGGCGGCCGGCCAGTGCTCCTGGATGTTGAAGATCTGGCCCACCAGGGCAATGGCCGCGCCGGTGGAGATGGTTCCGACGGCGTGCAGAGCGGTCGAGAGGCCGTGAAAGCGGTTGCGTGTGAAGGCCCCGCCCAGGTGGAAGACCGAAACCATGGCCAGAACCAGGACAAAGCGCGGGCCGGGGCCGATCTGGTCCCAGTGGGCGGAGACGAACAAAACCACTCCGCAAGCCAAAAGAATGGCCCCGAGGATGAGCGCGACCAGCCCCTGCCAGCGCAAACCGGCGGGGCGCTGCTGCTCCGATTCCCAGGCGCGGATGCGGCCTGTGGCCTCCGCATCCAGGACGCCGGCCGTTTGCCAGCGATTTAGCAAGCTTTCAATGTCGGCCATAACTGTTGGCCAACAGTAAAGCACATTTGGGGCTGGGTGGGAGCGGTTTGGCAAAGATTTTGACAAATACGGCAAGTTAGAGCAGAACCCGAGTCCCTGTGCCCTGTTTGGTGAATGCCAGATCGCCGCTCCCTGATGGTCGCGTCGACTTGAGTGCACTGCCTTCGGGATACACCAGCTCTGGTTCTGCTATAGCCGCCGCTTTGCGGCGAAGCGAGTTAGCAAGTTGGCGGGTGCAATGCGCGACGGGCGAGATCCCGCAATCGGCAGGGATTCGTGCAGGCTACTCTCTGGGACTCAAGGGCCGCGGGGCAGGGCCGGTATCATGAGGATTGGTTCCCCCTATGCGATTTGAGATTGTCACAATTTTTCCGGGATTCTTTGCCGGCATCTTCGAGAACGGAATTCTGCGCCGGGCTCTGGCCGAAGGGCTGGTGGAGGTGGGCGTGCACGACCTGCGCGAGTTCACCCACGACCGGCATCGCACCGTGGACGACCGTCCGTTTGGCGGCGGCGAGGGCATGGTGCTGAAGCCGGAACCGCTGGCCGAAGCTCTCGGCTCGCTGGGAATTGCGCCCAAAGCGGAGCGGCAGCCGGGCGACGATGCGGCGGCGCGCACGCGAGTGATTCTGCTGTCGGCGCAAGGGAGGCCGTTTACCCAGGCGATGGCGCGGGAGCTGGCCACGCTCAAGCGCGTGGTGCTGATCTGCGGCCGCTACGAGGGTGTGGACGAGCGCGTGAACCAGCTCTACTGCGACATGGAACTGTCGATCGGCGACTACGTGCTGAGCGGCGGCGAACTGGCCGCGGCCGTGGTGGTGGACGCGGCGACGCGGTTGCTGCCCGGCGCGCTGGGCAACGAGGCTTCAAGCGAGTTCGAAAGCTTTGGCGTGGCCGACGCCGAGATTGCGACCGATGTGGAGGGGGTTCCGCGCTCACAATATGGCGCCGGGGGATTGCTCGACTACCCGCACTTCACACGGCCGGCGGAGTTTGGCGGCGTGCGCACGCCAGAGGTGCTGATGAACGGCGACCACAGCCAGATTCGCCGCTGGAGGCGGGAGCAGCAGTTGCGCAAGACCCTGGCCAACCGGCCGGATCTGCTGGCCGGCGCTGCGCTCAGCGAGGAAGACCGAAAGCTGCTGGAGGCGATCAGGCGCGAGGCCGAGTAGAGCTGGCTCAGGTTTGCGGCTTTCCACCCTTGAATCAAAAAACGATGCAAGAATCCGCCCACGAAAAGTCCTGACAACACTTGAGCCGAAAACGCGCGGGCCGGACCATTGGCAAAGCGAATGGCCTAGTTGAATTTCTCCAAAGAGCTTCCCCGCTCTACTGCGCCTCGCCGCTCTCGTCCGCCTCCGCAGCCAGCGCCAGGCCGGGCTCGTCGACTCCCGCCGCATCCAGCAGATTGCGCGGCAGCGATTTGCCCGTCCGCACGCCCAGCCCCTTCAGCATCTCCACCTGCCGGATCAGGTTGCCGCGCCCCTCGCTCAGCTTCTTCATCGCGCTCGAATAACTCTGGTCGGCCCCGCGCAGATTCTTTCCCACCGCTTCCAGGTCGCCGACAAAGCCCACAAACTTGTCGTATAACTCCGCGCCGCGGTTCATCACGTCCTGCACACTGCGCGCTTGTAACTCCTGCTGCCACAAGTTATCCACGATGCGAATCACGAAGAGCAGCGTTGTGGGCCCCACCAGCAGCACTTCTTTCTCGTATGCGTAGCGCCACAGCCCCTCATCCTCGTGCAACGCCACCAGGAACGCGGGCTCGATGGGAATGAACATCACCACAAAGTCCGGCGTATCCAGGGCTTGTAACTTGTGATAACTCTTGAGGGCCAGCTCGTCCACGTGGCCGCGCACGCTCAGAAGGTGCCGCTTCACCGCTGTCTTGCGCAGCTCCTCGGTTTCCGCATTGACCGAGTCGGTGTAGGCATTCAACGAAACCTTGGAGTCGATTACCAGGTGCCGGCCGCCGGGCAGGTTGATGATCACGTCCGGACGAGACTTTTTCTGCCGCTCGTCGCCGTTGTCCACAGCATCGAACGTCTCTTGCACGCGGAACTGCTCGCCCTCGCGGAGGCCGGCCTTCTCAAGTAAATTGCGGACAATCAGCTCGCCCCAGTCGCCTTGCGCTTTCGACGAGCCGCGCAGCGCGGTGGTCAGGTTTTTCGCCTCCTCAGACAATTGCTGATTCAAGCCGCCCAGGGTTCCGATCAGCGTCTCGAGCTTGGTGACGCCGGTCTTGGAGTCAGTCTGCGCCTGCTCCACTTTTTCCCGGAATTCCTTGATCTGCTCACGCAGCGGCGTCAGCAGAGTCCCCAGATCTTTTTGCGTCCCTTCGGAAAAGCTCTTCGATTTTTTCTCCAGAATGTCGCCCGCCAGCGCTTCGAACTGGTTGGCCAGCGCCTGTTTGGCTGTTTCCAGAAGGGCCAGCTTTTCCTGCAATCCCTGGCGCTCGCTCCGCAGCTCGGCTTCCAACTGGCTGATGCGCGCGGCCTGGGTGCGCTCGGAGGCGGCCTTGATCTCAAACTCCGTGCGCAGCCGCTCCCGCTCGCCGGCCAACTGGCCAATCGTCTTTTCACGCTCAGCGGCGAGCGACTCAAATCCCGCGCGCGCCGCCGATTCAGCTTGCGCCTGCGCCCACTGCGCCCGGACAGCCGCCAGTTCTTCCACCAGCTCACCGGCGCGGCGCTCCAGTTGCGTCTTTTCTGTCTTGGCGGACGTGTTTCTCAGCCAAAAGCCCAAAACTATTCCCACCAACGCGGCAATTCCGGCAATCAAAGACTGCATCGCATACCCCTTCCGCTGTTTCGCCTAATATACGCCTTCCGGCTGTGCATTTCCCGCCAATTCCGGCCTGTTTCCTGTTCCCTGATCCCCGTTCCCTATTCCCTTGCTTCCCCAAGCCTTTACACACCCGGACCCGCCCGGTAGACTTGAAATTTCGGGGCCATGCGCATTTTTTGGGCGCGGTGGTTGTGCTCCCCCGGCGCGGACCGCTATTGTAGGCAGGCGGAGACTGAACTGGCGAGCCCCGGAAAGATTCCCAAGTTCCGACAAACACGAGGAGAACCACGCATGGCCGTAGAAGAGAAAGTCAAGCAGATCATCGTCGAGCAGTTGCAGGTGGACGAGGCCGAAGTAACCCCTGGCGCCAGCTTCCAGGAAGACTTGGGCGCGGATTCGCTGGATGTTGTCGAGCTGGTAATGCAGTTCGAGGAAGCTTTCGACTTGGAGATTCCCGACGAGGATGCCGAGAAGATCAAGACTGTCAAGGACGCGATTGACTACATCGAGAAGAACGAGAAAAGCGCGAAGGGCGCCAAGTAGCCTGTGACCCGAAGAGTTGTCATCACCGGCCTGGGGCTGGTGTGCGGTGTGGGCAACACCGCGCCCGAAGTTTGGCGCCAGCTTTTGGCCGGCGCCAGCGGCATGGGGCCTATCCAAGGCTTCGATACCACTGGCTTCGCAGTCACCTTCGCCGCAGAAGTCAAGAACTTTGACCCGCTCAACTTCGTGGACAAAAAAGAGTCCCGGAAGATGGGACGCTTCATTCACTTTGCCTTTGCCGCCACCCAGGAGGCCATGGCCCAGTCGGGCCTCCAGATTACCCCGGAGATCGCCGACCGGGTCGGGGTCTTTATCGGCTCCGGTATCGGCGGATTCGAGATCATCGAGCGCGAGCACACCAACCTGATCAACGGCGGCCCGCGCAGGATTTCGCCCTTTTTCATTCCATCGGTGATCGTGAACATGGCGGCCGGCCAGATCAGCATCCGCTACGGCGCCCAGGGCCCCATCTCGGCCACGGCCACGGCCTGCGCCACCAGCGCCAATTCCATCGGCGACTCGGTGCGCATGATCATGCACGGCGACGCCGACGTGATGATCGCCGGCGGCGCGGAAGCCTCTGTCACGCCTTTGGCGGTCGGCGGTTTTGCAGCCATGCGCGCGCTCTCCACCCGCAACGACGAACCCACGCGCGCCAGCCGCCCATTTGACAAGGATCGCGACGGCTTCGTCATCGGCGAGGGCGCGGGCATCCTGATTCTGGAAGAGCTGGAATTCGCCAAGGCGCGCGGCGCAAAGATCCTGGCCGAGGTCATCGGTTACGGCATGAGCGCCGACGCGTATCACATCACAGGCATCGCACCCGAGGGCGCGGGCGCGCAGCGAGCGATGCGGGCCGCGCTCAAGGACGCGGGCATCAAGCCGGAAGAAGTGGGCTACGTGAATGCCCACGCCACCTCGACGCCGGCGGGCGACGGCAACGAATCCCGCGCCATCGAGTTGGTCTTCGGCGAACACGCTCTCAGCCACAAACTCAAAGTCTCCGGCACCAAGTCGATGACCGGGCACCTGCTGGGCGGCGCGGGCGGCCTGGAAGCCGGCATTTCCGTGCTGGCGTTGGTGAACCAGCAGATTCCGCCCACCATCAATCTGGACAACGTCGATCCCGAGTGCCGGCTAGACTACGTGCCCAACAAGGCCATTGCGCACAGCTTCGATGTGGCATTGTCCAATTCGTTCGGCTTTGGCGGCATCAACGCTACCCTCATCATCCGCCGCTGGACGGAGTAAGACAGCTTCTAGGTCTGTGACCGGATGAAGAAGTTTCGTTGAGTTCATGCTTTCCCAGGTCTCAAAATCGAGACCTGGGGCACCCATCAGTGGTACAAAATCAAGCGGTCAGAGACCTAGCCGCTAGCTTCCAGCTACTAGAGCATTTTCGATTTAAGTGTTTACATATCCGCATGAGGCAAAGAAGTTTGAGCACTCGCTTGGTTTAACGGCATTGAGCAGGTCGCCGATTTCCTTCCATAGGGCGTCGATGGATCG
>Ga0181520_10001084_pt1 | contig 57032 bp, 45 predicted proteins | sample PEATcosm2014_Bin_29_FD_132451 | JGI IMG/M metagenome (GOLD analysis project Ga0181520, IMG submission 132451) | Peatland microbial communities from MTU Mesocosm Facility, Houghton, MI, USA - PEATcosm2014_Bin02_30_metaG | ecosystem: Environmental > Terrestrial > Soil > Wetlands > Peat | place... | reverse complement strand
TTCCGGCCGATCTCGCGCCCGAGGAATTCGAGCCCCTGCGCGCCAGCCTCAACGACGCTTTGGAACGCGCCCGCCACAAAGCCTTGGACCATTTCAACAAATCTTCCATCGAGCAGGGCAGGGAATGACAGGCCTGCGCGTTTCCGACTTCGATTTCGATTTGCCCCCGGAACTGATTGCCCAGCAACCGCCAGCCGAACGCGGCCTGAGCCGCATGTTGGCCATGAATCGCGCCACCGGCGCATTGCTTGACCAGAACTTTGCCGCGCTGCCCAGCCTGCTGCAGCCAGGCGATCTGCTGGTGCTCAACGATAGCCGCGTGATTCCCGCCCGGCTCTATGCCCGCCGCACCGTGAAGCGCGACAAGCAGGAGCCGACCGCCCTGGTTGAAGTGCTGCTGACCGAGCCGGCCGAGCAACAAACGATGGGTGGCCCAAGTCTCGATTCTGAGACCTGGGAGAGCAAGGAATCCAGGTCAGAGCCTGTCGCCGAAAGTATCTATCCTGGGATCACAAACCCGGGTACCCCATCCATTCCGCGTTTTTCAGAGGAATGGGTGGGAGACCACGACCCTCAACCGGGATCCACCGACAATCTTTGGCGTGCCCTGGTCCGTCCCGGCAAGAAAGTCGGCATCGGCGAACGCCTGGCCTTCGAATCGCCTGACGGGACTATCGAACTGCAAGCCGAAGTCCTGGAGCGCGGCGAGTTCGGCGAGCGCCTGTTGCGCTTCGACCCTGTCGACGACTTCTTTGCCGTGCTCGACCGCATCGGCCACATGCCGCTGCCGCCCTACATTCGCCGTGACGATGCCGCCACCGATCGGGAGCGCTACCAGACGGTTTTCTCGCGCGAACACGGTTCGGTGGCCGCGCCCACTGCAGGTCTGCACTTTCCGCCGCAGATGCTCGATTCGCTTGCCTCCAAAGGTGTTGAAATCGCTCGCGTGACTCTTCACGTAGGCCTGGGCACCTTTGCCCCTCTTCGAGTTGAAAAGCTAGAGGACGTGCACCTGCATCGCGAGCGTTACAGCTTGTCCGAATCCACCGCCGCCGCCCTGACTCGTGCCAGGGCCGAAGGACGACGCATCGTGGCCGTCGGCACCACGGTGGTCCGCACCCTGGAGCATTGCGCCCTTCAAGCCAATGGGAGACCCCTGGCAGCCCACTCCGGCGCCACGCAGATCTTCATCTCTCCCGGCTTTGAATTTCGCCTGGTCGGCGGCCTGCTGACCAACTTCCACCTGCCCCAGTCGAGCCTGTTGATGCTGGTGAGCGCCTTTGCCGGACGCGAGCAGGTTCTGGCCGCCTACCGGCATGCGGTCGAGGAAAAGTACAGGTTCTTCAGCTACGGCGATTGCATGTTCATTGTGTAGGGCGTTCCATCGGATTGGGGTTGCTCATGAAGTTTCCAGAGTGGTGGGAAGCGCCGCGAGAGATTCACGAAATAGATGGGAATTGCGGCATCATTGCTGCGTGGTCGGTTCTTGAGTATTTTGGGAAGCCGTCCGAGGTGCCGGAGCTGACCCAGTCTTGCAGACACACGAAGCGCCATGGTGTTTTTGCTGTTTGCTTGGCTGCTTGCCTCAAACAGCACGGACTCCAGGTGTCATTTCATTCTGATCCGGACACTAACATCGGCGAGTGGGAAAGACGTGGCTATCTCCGTGCACGCAGTCTTGGAATTCTCGTGCAGCCCGCGGTTGATCTGCCAATCCTTCTTCGCGAGCGCAGACGGGGTCGCGTGCCAATCGTTCTCTACAATACATCTTCCGATCAGGGCCACTTCTCGCCTCTTCTTGGGGTTCGCCGCGAAATTCTTCGTCTGCCCCTCGCCGATGATGGGACGATGCCCGTGAGCGAATTTCTCGCCAGATGGACTGCTCCAGAAATTCTTCGACAAGCTATTATTGTTGGCCCCTCTGCGGAGCAAACTGTGTCCCTGGCAGAAGAAGCCGGCAAAGTCCCGCACTCTCATTGAACAGCCTCCTGAACTCCGATCTCTGATCCCTGTTCCCTGACCCCTGATCCCTGATCCCTGACCCTGATAAACTCGGTACCGTGCCAAACGAACCCAAGCCGCCCGTTTTCCTGCTCGACACCATGTCGTTCATCTTCCGCGCCTACCACGCCATGCAGCGTTCGCGGCCCATGTCCACGCGCGGCGGTCTGCCCACGGCGGCCGTCTATGTCTTCGTCAACATGATCAAGAAGCTGCGTCAGGACTTCGCGCCCCACTACTTCGCCGCGGTCTTCGACGTGAGCGGGGAAGTCTTCCGCGACGAGCGCGCCCGCACCATGGGCCCGCTGCGCAAGTGGGACGGCAAGACCCAGGCCTTTGTCGATGTAACCTACGACGGCTACAAGGCCAAGCGCGAGTCCATGCCCGAAGACCTCCGCCGCCAGATCCCCTACATTCGCCGCTCTCTCGAAGCCCTGCGCATCCCCATCCTCGAAGCCATCGGTTTCGAGGCCGACGACGTGATCGGCACCCTGGCCCGCGAAGCCGCCGCCGTGGGACACGAAGTCTTCATCGTCTCCGGCGACAAGGACATGATGCAGCTGGTCACCGGGCAGGTGAAGGTCCTCAACCCGCAAAAGGACAACCTCATCCTCGATCCCGCCGGGGTGATGCAGACCCTCGGCGTGCCGCCGGAAAAGGTGGTCGACGTCATGGCCCTGCGCGGCGATGCGGTCGACAACGTCCCCGGTGCTCCCGGCATCGGCGACAAGGGCAGCGTGGACCTGATCGTGGAGTTCGGCAGCGTGGAGGCCGTCCTGGACCGCTCCGCCGAGGTCAAACGCAAGAGCTATCGCGAGTCGCTGGAGCAGAACCGCGACGCCGTCCTCTTATCCAAGGAACTGGTCACCATCGACTGCCACGTCCCGCTGCCGCTCGACCTGGCCGCCATGGAGACCCAGGCGCCCGATCTCGAGCTGTGCCGCGAACTGTTTACCGAGCTGGAGTTCACCTCCATGCTCAAGGAACTGGCGCCCTCTGAGGCCGCCGCTCCCGTCGAGTTGCTTGAACAGCCCACCGCCGAGCAGACCGCCGCGTTTTATGCCGCAGCGCGCCAGAACGGGTTTGCCTTCGCGCTCGATGCCGCCGAGCCAGCGCCGGAAGCAGACGACGATGTGCCCCAGAACATGACCCTCTCGCTGATGGACGCAGTGGAGGAAGCCGAGCGCAAGACCCGCAATCACGTAGGCGTCTGCGCGGAGGCCGGTACGGCCCTCTGCCTGCCGCTCACGCCGGAGCTGAAAGCGCTGCTGGAAGACGCGGCTGTCCCCAAACGCATTCACGACTGGAAGCTGGCGTTGCATGTTCTGGGCGGCCTCGGCGTTCAAGTGCGCGGAGCCGTCGAAGACTCCATGCTGCTGTCCTACGCGCTGAACCCGACCCATTCCACGCAGACGCTGGCCGATGTGGCCGCGCGCAACGGGCAGCCCGCTCCTTCTTCGCTGGCGGCCGGTGCCGCGGCCATTCACGCGCTGGTTCCGTTGCTACGCGCCGAGGTAGAAAAGGCCGGGCTCACCCGCGTCTATCGGGATATCGATCTGCCCTTGGCGCCGGTTCTTTACCGCATGGAACTGGCTGGCGTACGCATCGATAAGCCCGTTCTGGCCGGCCTGTCACAGCGTTTCAGTTCGGAGATCGAGCGGGTGGGCGAGCGCATTTTCGAGCTAGCCGGGCAGCGTTTCAACATCAACTCGCCCAAGCAACTCGGGGTAGTTCTGTTCACCCATCTCGGCCTTCCCGCACCTCCCAGCCGGGGCAAGGGAAAGGCGGTTTCAACCGCCATGGATGTGCTGGAGTTTCTGGCCGAGCAGCACGAGGTGCCGCGTCTAGTGATCGAATACCGCCACCTGGCCAAGCTCAAATCCAATTACATTGACGCCTTGCCCCTGCTGGCCGATGCCGAGTCGCGCGTCCATACCACCTTCATGGCGGCGGCCACCGCCACCGGTCGCCTGTCCTCGGTCAATCCCAACCTCCAGAACATCCCCATCCGTTCGGAACTGGGCCGGGAAATCCGCGCAGCGTTTACGTCGTCCCCCGGCACCGAACTGCTTTCCGCCGACTATTCCCAGATCGAGCTGCGCCTGCTGGCCCACTTCAGCCAGGACCCGCTGCTGATGCGCGCCTATGCGGAAGACATCGACATCCACACCCTCACCGCCAGCGAGGTCTTCGGTGTGCCCATCGAAGCCATGGACAAGGAGACCCGCGGACGAGCCAAGGCGGTCAACTTCGGCATCGTCTACGGTATCTCCGCCTTCGGACTCGCCACACAACTCGGCATTCCCCAGGCCGAGGCCAAGGCCTATATCGAGCGCTATTTCGCCCGCTACGAGGGCGTGAAAACCTTCATCGAGAAGACCCTGGAGCAGACCCGCAAGGACGGCTCCGTGCGCACCCTCTTTGGCCGCGTGCGTCCTATCCCCGACATTGAAAGCCGCAATCAGAACCAGCGCGGTTTCGCCGAGCGTACCGCCATCAATACTCCCTTGCAGGGTACCGCGGCCGACCTCATCAAGCTGGCCATGATCGTGATCGACCGCAAGCTGATCGAGCGCAAGCTCAAGACCCGCATGGTCTTGCAGGTCCATGACGAACTGCTCTTCGAGGTCCCGGCGGACGAAAAGGCGGAAATCGAGGCGCTGGTGCGCACCGAGATGGAAGGCGTGGTGAAGCTCAACGTCCCCTTGGTGGCCGATCTCGGCTTCGGAGCCAATTGGCGCGACCTGTAAGGGCCGGGGACCGCAACAGTGTCTCTGGCACTAGCCGGCAAGAAGGAAACCGCTCCGGAAAAGCCGCCGCACGATACGGCTCAGTCGGCGCGAACCCCCTCGTCCGCTCCAAGCTGCCACTTGCATCGCTTGCCTCGGCGGTCATGCTCTTCGCGAGCTCTAGCTGTTGATTTCAACTGCCATTGCCGCGATACTCGAGGCTAGCGGTCAGACTCAGGAAACATCATTCGCGGCTGTCCAATCCAGAACTGGTTGCAGGCGCGGGTGAACGCATTGATCCGATGACCAATTAGGCGGCTCTGGGCCTCCTGATAAGGTCCTACAAATCGCAACGCCTTCGGGAGACGTAGGTAGATCCTCGGAAGCCAGCCTTGTGCTTTGGCCGCCGCAAGCTTTTCTCCTTCGCCATATTTCAGTGAGAAATCGGCACGGAGGCATTCTGGCATCGACGCTGCGGTTAGCGCCCGATACCAGTGCGGGACTGGCACCCACGATCCGCGGCCATGCAATAGACGTTGCGCTAACTCACGCGCCAGCGCATTCACACCCAGCAAATCGGAGGCCAACATGGTTCGAACGTAGGCTTCGAATGCAGGCCAGTTCACTGGTAACGCTGTCGGTGGAATACCAAAAAGCGAGGCCATGGTCTTGCTCTCGGCGTAGTAAGCCTCGCGCTCGCTCTTTGAGAGCGGAGGGAGCACACTTTCGTAGGCCAGAAGTGCGCTGTCTATCAAGGTGGCATAGACCCACAAAAGCGCGCCCACCTGATTCGCCTGATAGCCAGATCCTTGCGCATAAGCAGCAACGCTCTCGGTAAGCTCTCCCTGGACTCGACTGTGTAAATGATAAAGATAACGAGAAGCTGCCAGGGCCTGATCGAGCGTCCCGAAGATCATGGTGAAAACAACGCGAAAGGTGTCATGGAACCTGGCGAGCGGATCGGTTCGGAGATTTGAGTGTTGATCGAGCGCAGCTGCAATCCACGGATGCGCCAGCTGCAACAACGCAGCTCGACCCGCCCCTAGAAACAAGGCAGATTCGCGATTGACCTTCCAACTGACAGAGTACGGCCCGAAGATGCCTGTCTTGGAACCGTCCGCGTGATCAGCAACCGACTTCCAAAGACTTTCGATTTGCTCTGATGAGACAGCCTGATTGTTGACTTCCATAATCCAATTTGACCACCGAATTGTTTGAGTGAGAAAGACGATGTGACCTTTATCTGCGTGTCGAAGACCTCACTCCGCGCACAAAGGTGCAATAGGCGGCCCTAATCGGATTGGGCTGCTTTCTCAGACCCACAGTCCAGCGTGCGAGGGCGCCTTTGAAGGAGATTCGCATTATCTTCGGGGCCCTTTCCCGTTCCGCCACTCGAGCTGCCTCCGGATCTGCGAACTCGGCCAGTTTTTTCTCGAACGGATCTCGTGCGGCAAGTCCAGGATTTACGAGGTGCCCCAGGTAGTTCTCTGGAGACCTGTTTTCCGCGAATTTGTTTACAGACTGCCTCTTTCTATTGATTATGGAGGAGTTACGGATTCTTCCACCGCATGAAACGCCGGTCGCCCATCTTGGGACATTTAAGCAAATGCCGTCTGAAGACGGAATATAGTAGAGGGAGTGGGATTCGTCTCGGCAGGCAAGAGGACGGCCGTTGCTTTAGCCCTTTTGTGATCTGTGGCAAGTTCTGCGAGTCGGGTTGAGCAAGAACGGGAGACTGCTGCAAACGATATGAATCTGCCCAATTCCATCACGATGAGCAGGATCGCCATGATCCCTCTGTTGCTGTGGATCCTGTCTCCCCACTTCACCTGGTTGGGACCGCATGGCGAGCAGGAGATTGCCGCCTCGGTACTCTTCATCCTGGCCTCCATCACCGACGGGATTGACGGCTATCTGGCCCGCAAAAACAAGCAGATCACAACCATGGGAATGCTCCTCGATCCCATCGCCGACAAGATCATGGTGACAGGCGCCCTGATCGCCCTGGTGGCCTACGAGCCCCAGATCATCAAGGTCTGGATCGTGGTAGTGATCATCGCCCGCGAATTCCTTATTTCCGGTCTGCGCTCCATCGCCTCAACCGAGGGCTTCACTATCGAGGCCAGCGACTTGGGCAAGCTCAAGACCGTTACCCAGATCGTGGCCGTGGTTTCCGCCATCCTGGCGCACCACTGGGACCTGTGGCAGTTCTTCGGGTTCCTCATCATCCCGGTGCGCTGGATCGCCATCGCCGCCATCTACTTCACCGTGATGGTTTCGGTCGTTTCGGGCGTCGACTATTTCGTGGGATTCTGGAAAAAAATCGACCACGCCTCGAACAGCAGCCGCAAGAAGGCCTTTGTCCTCTCTCGCCGAAAGCCCGCAGAGACTCCTTAATCTGGCCCGGCAAGCTCGAGAAGTCAGAGGATTGAATTCCCTCGGGCAGCTATTCTCCGCTGAAGGGATTAATCTCCTGAGGCTTGAGGGTGGTGGGATCGCGAGCCGGAGGCGGCTCGTGCTCCACTGCCGTCTTGGCGGCAGTTGCTTCGGCCCCGGCGATTTTGTCCATGAATGAATTGAACACGCGGTTCGGATCGCCGGGCAGCATGTGGTTTTCTTCCAGAGCCAGCCGCACGCGACGCTGAAACTCCCGCATAGGCCTGTATTGCTGTGTGGCCTTGGTCTTGAAGATCACCGGGAAGATTAATTGCGATCCCTTGACCGAATCCACCCCCAGGATCTGCGGATCGGCCAGGAAGACGTCGCGGAACTGCTCGTTATTGCGGATCTCGAATGCAATGTCGTTCAGAATCTGCAGCACCTTGTCGGGATTGGCCGAGAAGTCCACGCTCACATTGATGGTGGCTACTGAAAAGCCCACGCTCAGGTTGGCCACCGTAGTGATCTGCGAGTTGGGGATGATGTAGAGGGTTCCATCGCCGTCGCGCACGGTGGTTTTGCGCAATGTCATGCCCTCGACCGTGCCTGTGAGGCCCGCCAATCGAACCACATCGCCACGTCGAACTGGTCCTCGATCAGAATCATCACGCCGTTGAGCATGTCCTTGACCATGCTTTGAGCGGCCAGGCCGACTGCGACCCCGGCCACTCCAGCCGAGGCCAGCAGCGGCGAAAGGTTCACCCCGAAGGCCGCCATGACCTGCAGAACGATCAACGTGCCGATGATGGCAATGCCGGTGGCGCGAATCACGCTGGCCAGCGTCCGGACCTGCGACACCCGCTCTTGCCCGGCTGCGTGGCGCTCGGCAATATGGATCATTCTGCCGGTGATCAAACGCAGCAGTCGAGCGAGGATGAAGGCGATGATGGCAACAAGAATCAGGTGCGGAAGCTTGGCGTGGACAAAGTCCTCCAGGTCCACCATCCACAGGTCGAGGATCTTGCCCATGAACCGGCCTTCGGCAAACACACCGGTCCTTACCGTACCCAATACTGCCGCGAACTGAAGAAGATACATGCAAGTCTCCTGTTATCTAGACTAGAGTAGTACTCCAATATCAGATGCCCATTCTGCCGAGGACAGCCGCGGGATTCTGTTCGGAAAAAGCCGCCTTGCTTGAAAGTTCGCGGATTACAGCCGGTGTAGAACTGCTGTAGACTGTGCGCAGGACGCAGCGGATTGCATTCCCTTCCCTTGGTCAAGCCGTCTTCCCGTCGCCGCACAACCGACCGCAGGAGGTCTCCCCATGAAAGTTCACTCGATGCAAGCAAGCAGCCTCCAGCCTTGGGTCAGGGCGCTGGGAGTTGGTGTTTTGGCCGTTGCGGTTGCTGTGGTTCTTCCACCGATGGTTGGTGCAGGTGCGCCCCAGAGCAGCTTTCCCCACGTTCCTCCTGAAATCACCCGTCTCCCTGACAGCAACCAGGTAAACGCGATCAATGCCAAAGAGACGGCGTCGCAGGCCTTTGAGGCGGCCAATACAGAACGCAAAAAGCAGATTGCCGACGACAGCGCCAAGTTGCTGAAACTGGCCACCGATCTCAAGACCGAAGTTGACAAGACCAACAAGGACACGCTCTCAATCAACGTCATCCGCAAAGCGGAGGCGATTGAAAAGCTGGCTCACGACGTGAAGGAAAAGATGAAGCTCACAGTTGGGGCAAGCTAAGCAACCCCTGAACGAGCCTGTACCGTCCGCCGGGTTTCTGTTGGAAGTCTCACCAGTGGGCGCACCTTGACGGGAATCTCAGTCCGGAGCAGGAAAAGTCTACTTGTGGGAGTTAGTGAATCGATTTGGCACGCAAGTCATACACTTCACGGAAATAATTGTCAAAACCGTCCGACCCTAAAAGCGCAATCCCGCATCGTAGTGAAGTACGAGAGGGGCTTGATCGATGCGCCTGACCAGAGATAAAAGATATGACTATAGACCGAGCAATACCCCGGGTCCAGGAAACTCCAGGGGACTTTACTGGGGCCGGGTGTTAGCTGGTTTCGTCACAACCACCGTTCTCACCGCAGCAGTGTCGTTGGGTCAGCAAGCATCATTGCACCAACCTATGGGAGATTTCTCCGACTCAGTATTGAACCGCATGCCCGATGCGAATGAGCGCATGAAACTGCAGGAACAGCAAGGCGAACAGAATCGGATGAAGTTAGAAGAGGCAAATGCCACAAGGAAGAAACAACTAGGCGAGGAGACCGCCAAACTGCTGCAAATGGCTGCCGATCTGAAGACAGAGATGGATAAGACCGATAAGGACACACTGTCGCTGAGCATAATTCGCAAGGCAGATCAAATAGAAAAACTGGCTCGCGACCTCAAAGCCAGAATGAAAGTTACCATTGGGCAAAACTGAGCCAGCGCCGCATAGACTGGGAGCAAAAAGATGGACAAGATCTTGAAGTCCGCGGCGGCTTCGGACAGCGTGTCTCGCCACAACCCTCAACAGCGCATGAACAGGGTGCGAAAGTGGGCTCGGGAGCTGGCATGGATGGCGTTCATTGTAGTCGCCTACACCCATAGCCAGCCTTCCACGCTTCTTGCGCAGCAAGGCGATTTGGATTCAGTTTCCAGGCGCGTGATGATGCACCGATACAATGCAGAGCGGAAAAAGTGGATGCACGCCGATGTGGAAAAGCTGGTGAAGATGATCGGGGAGTTCAATTCGACAGTTGCGGGCCATGACCCTGCGACTCTGTCCCCCGTTGAACTCGATAAGCAGCTCAATGACATCCAGAAGCTGGCGCGGAAGGTAAAGGAAGAGATGGCCGAGGTTCCCGGAATCGTCTGAAACACACGGCACGCCGCACGGGTTTAAGATGGTCCGTATGAGAGTGTGCGTGGCACCTTCACGGGTCAAGGCAATCAACGGGGTTCTTCACGTCGCTCGCCAAGCTCTTTCACTGGGAGTGCTTTTGGCCCTTCCAAGCGGGGCGCAAATCTCCTATTCAAATGGTCAGCTTCCCAATGCCGCCGATTCAACCCGTTTGGGGTCGGAACAGGCAGGCCCCTTCTCAGACAACACCGATCCGGTCGAATACGAGCGCAGACTGAAGGCTCTGAACGGGGCGCGTCAAAAGGCCATGGTTGCGGATACCGACAAGTTGCTGAAACTCACAGCCGAATTCAACGCCGAAGTTGCTGCCGGCCATCCCGACAACTTGACCGTCGCGCAACTTCGCCGCCTGACCGAAATTGAGAAGCTGGCGCGCAGCGTGAAAGAGAAGATGAGCACTTCGGTTCGGGGAACAGCAGCATTTCCCCGCATTTCTCCTGAGTATCGATAACGCCGGATTTCGATTCTGACCCAAAACCACATGGTGCGGCTTCTGCTTTTGCACAAGCCTCGCGATTGGTACAATCAGGTCTGGAATTTAGAAAGAATCGATATTTTTGGGAGTGACGGGAATGGAAACAGCACTTTCCAGCGCTCGCGAGGCCGACGTCGCGGCTTCAGGCGGTCTGAGCCCTCAACAGATGGTTCAGATCTACAGACTCATGTTTCTTTCACGCCGTGTCGACGACCGGGAGATTCTGCTCAAGCGGCAGCAGAAGATCTTCTTCCAGATCTCGGCAGCCGGCCACGAGGCGCTGCAGGTGGCTGCGGGTCTGGCACTGAAGCCCGGCTACGACTGGTTTTTCCCCTACTATCGCGATCGCGCTCTTTGCCTGGCGCTGGGCGTTACGCCCCATGAGATGCTGTTGCAGGCCGTGGGCGCGGCCAGCGATCCCGCCAGCGGCGGCCGCCAAATGCCCACCCACTGGAGCAGCCGCCCGCTGCATATCGTCAGCACCTCCTCCTCTACCAGCACACAACTGCTTCATGCGGTGGGCTGCGCTGAGGCTGGGCGGTACTTCAGCCGTCACCCTGAATCCGCAGTCAGGCTCGAGGCCGCCGCTGTTCCCGCTGACTATCGTGCCTTCCATGATGTGGAATTTCAAGGCGACGAGGTGGTGCTCACGCTGTTGGGCGAGGGTTCCACATCCCAGGGCGAGTTCTGGGAGTCCCTCAACACCGCCTCCAACCGCAAGCTGCCGGTGATCTTCTGCGTCGAAGACAACGGCTATGCCATCAGCACCCCGGTCGAGATCAATACTTCCGGCGGCAACATCTCCCGTCTGGTGGCCAATTTCCCCAATTTCTTCTTTGCCGAGGTGGACGGCACCGACGCCGAGGCCTCGCTTCGGGCGTTTGAGGCGGCTGCGGTTCACTGCCGCGCGGGGCTAGGGCCAGCTTTTGTCCACGGGCACTGCGTACGCCATTACTCGCATTCCTTGTCGGACGACGACAGGCTCTATCGCTCCGCCGCCGAGCGCGATGCCGATGCCCTGCGCGATCCGCTGGCCAAGATGCAGATGCGTCTCTTGCGCGAGGGCATCCTGACTGCTGACCAGATCAACGACCTGGAGCAGCAATTGGATCGAGAAGCCGAAGAGGCCGCCGAGCGCGCCCTGGAGGCGGCGCTGCCCAAGGTTTCCAGCATCTCCCAGCACGTCTACTCCGAGGACCTCGATCCCACCAGCCCGGCATTTGCCACCGAACACGCGCTTGCGCCCGGATCGCGCGGCGGCGGGAAAGCCGGCGGCACCAAAGGTGCCGAGCCTCGCACCATGGCAGACCTCATCAACGCCTGCCTCCACGACGAGATGCGTCGGGACAGCCGCATTGTGGTCTATGGCGAAGACGTTGCCGATGCCAGCCGTGAAGAAGCTCTGGCCGAGGTCAAGGGCAAAGGCGGCGTCTTCAAACTGACCGCAGGCCTGCAAACCGAGTTCGGCTCCGAGCGGGTCTTCAATGCGCCGCTGGCCGAAGCCAACATCGTCGGCCGGGCCGTGGGTTACGCCGTGCGCGGCATGAAGCCGGTGGTGGAGATTCAGTTCTTCGACTACATCTGGCCCGCCATGCACCAGATTCACAATGAACTGGCCCTGATGCGCTGGCGCTCCAACGGCGCCTGGGCTTCGCCGGCCGTGATCCGCGTGCCCATCGGCGGCTACCTGACGGGCGGCTCCATCTACCACTCGCAGTCGGGCGAGAGCATCTTCACCCACATTCCGGGGCTGCGGGTGGTGTTTCCATCCAACGCGCTCGATGCCAACGGTCTGCTGCGCACCGCCATCCGCTGCGACGACCCGGTTTTGTTCCTGGAGCACAAGCGGCTTTATCGCGAGACCTATGGCCGCGCCCCCTATCCCGGCCCGGACTTCGCCATTCCCTTCGGCAAGGCCAAAGTTGTCCGCGCCGGTAGCCACATCACGCTGGTCACCTACGGCGCACTGGTTCCCCGCGCCCTGCAGGCGGCCGAGCGGGCGCATCGCGAACACAGCATCGAGGTGGAGCTGCTCGACCTGCGCACCCTGAGCCCTTATGACTGGGAAGCCATTACAACCAGCATCCGCAAAACGAGCCGAGTCATTGTGGCCCACGAGGACATGCTCAGTTGGGGATACGGTGCAGAGATTGCCGCGCGCATCGCCGATGAGCTGTTCGAGGATCTCGACGCGCCGGTCAAAAGAATTGGCTCGATGGATACGTTCGTGGCCTACCAGCCGATCTTGGAAGATGCCATCCTGCCCCAGCCGGACACCATTCTCAAGGCCATCGTGGACCTGAAGGCCTACTAGGGTTTTGCCTGTTTTGCATTGAGTCAACACCGGAGATGGCTGCTGCAAGACGAGCAGATCCGAGATTGTTCTCAGCTGGCTGTTTGACCGCTAACTGTCTCGCTCAAAACGCCGGATGCGAAAATCTGTTCGCAGCGGGCACCAGGTCAAGATAGACGGCACGCGGCAACTCGGTTTGCCAATGCCCGGTGATCTTGGCGTAGCCAATTACTCCACCCACAATTGCCGCCAGCAGGCAGGCAACTACCACAGGCGAAGCGGCGCGGCGGGCCCAGCGGTCGGCCCGGGCCACGTTCTTCCAGGGCGGCAGGGAAAACTGCAGCGCATTCTCGGCCGGGCAAGCCGCCACGCAGGCCATGCAAGCCGTGCACTCCGCCGAGCGAATTTGGAACAACCGGTCGACAGGCATGTTGGCCGGGCAGGCATGGGCGCACTTGGCGCAGTCAATACAGGCCTCCGGGTCGCGCCGAATCTTCATCGGGCTCAGCAGCGACACCAGCCCCATCAGGGCGCCGTATGGGCACAGATAGCGGCACCAGAAGTTCTGCACCAGGACTGAAAGCAGCACCAGGACCCCGAGCACAATCACCCCGGTCAAACCGATATTGCGGAAGAAATTGAGCATCTTCACGTCGGCAACCAGAGCGTAGGGCGCCTGCATGAAGTCGGTCAGCGCCTCGGCCGACATGGCGCCGATCACCGCGACAAAGAATCCCAGCAGCAGGTACTTCAGCCCCCGCAGCGGGATATCGACCCAGCGCGGCAAGTGGAAATTGCGCCCGAACAGTTTGCGCCCCAGTTTCCACAGAACTTCCGACAACGTTCCCACCGGGCAAAGCCAGGAACAGAAGGCCTTCTTGAGCAGCAAGCTGCTCAACAAAAAGCCCACCAGCAGAAACATGGCCGCCGGGTGGATTGCAGGGATCCTTCCGCTGATCAGGAGATATTTGAGGTTTATCAGCCCGGCGATAGGCAGCCAACCCTCTGCGCCGGCCGGTCGCGAGACGTAGAGCCCGCTGCCGCCCCGTTCCCAATAGCGCACCCACAGCAGGAACTGCACGCCCAGCCAGGCATTGAGCGCCACAAACGACCACTGGACGATCGTCCGGATGTGCTGCGATCGGTCGGCCGCAGCGCGGCGCACCAGCTTCTTCTTTTCCTGGGGCTGGGTCGCGGCCGCGGGCTCATGGGGCATTGTCAATATCCTCTAGAGCTGAGGGTACCGACGCTGCCCGTTGTGCGCTATGACTTTTGTCACCCTGCGAACAGTGGCTCTGACGATCGCCCAAACAAAAGAGGGCGAGCCGATTTGGCCCGCCCTCTCTTCTCGATCAATCGGTCTACGCCCCAACGGCTTCGGTGGCAATAACCTTAACCGGGGTGAGCCAGCCAAAGCGGTCTGGCTTGAGTCCGTTGGCGATGCCGAAGAACTCGTCGGCAATCTTCTTGGTAATCTCGCCCGGCTTGCCGTCGCCCACTACGATGCGATCCACTGAGCGGATGGGGGAGACTTCGGCCGCGGTCCCTGAGAAGAACACCTCGTCGGCAATGTACAGCAGTTCGCGCGGCAAGGCCTGTTCCGTTACCGGTAGGCCCAGATGGCGGGCGATGGTCAGGACGCTGTCGCGGGTAATGCCACTAAGCGCAGAGTTGGCCAAGGGCGGCGTATACAGAACGCCATTGCGGACGACGAAGATGTTCTCGCCGGAGCCCTCGCTCACCAGCCCGTTCACGTCCAGGCCAATGCCCTCCTGGTAGCCGTTAATTTCGGCTTCCATGTGGATGAGTTGCGAATTCATGTAGTTGGCGCCGGCCTTGGCCAGCGACGGCATGGTGTTGGGGGCCAGGCGGTTCCAGCTTGAGACGCACACATCCGCGCCGTTGTTGCCCGGGATGTATTTGCCCCAGGGGAAATTGGCGATGTACACCTCGACCGGCGAACCCTTGGGGCTGACCCCGATTTCGCCGTAGCCACGTAGCGCGATGGGCCGGATGTAGCACGGTGTAACGCCATTGGCTTCAATCAGATCCACAACGCCGGCACAAAGCTCTTCCATGGTGAAAGGCAGGTCCATGCGGTAGATCTTGGCCGAATCCAGCAGACGCTGAATGTGTTCGGGCAAACGGAACACGGCCGACCCGTGCGGCTGTCCGTAGCATCGGATGCCCTCGAAGACGCTGGAGCCATAGTGCACGACGTGGCTCATGACGTGGAGCGTCGCTTGCTCCCAAGGGATGAGGTTGCCGTTGTGCCAGATCTTGGAGGTGGTTTGGATGGGCATGAGGGGTGAATTGCTCCTTAAGTACGCGCAGACGCGAATACCCATCAGAGTATCGCGGATCGTGCCACGGTGTCACTCCAGGTTGCGCACTTGCAGAAGTCCGCGTTTACCAAAATGGCACTTCCAGAGTGCACCGGCTTGGGGCTTGGGTGCCTGAGTGTTGGGTGGGATGGCAAGAAACCTCAAGCCGGCTGCCCCACCCTCGCGGCGTTTTTGCTTTTGCCGCTAGGGTGGGATCGCGCAAGCTTTCATCTCGAAACGGAAAGTTGTTTAAATCGATGCGTTCAACACCCGGTTCAGCCTCTGTACAAACGTCGCCGGATCTTTCAGCGGCACGCCTTCCATCAGCAGCGCCTGGTCCAGCAGCAGCCAGGCCGCGTCCTTGGCCAGATCGTCCCCGTTACGGCCCAGAAGCTTTTTCACAATTTCATGATCGGGATTGATCTCCAGCGTCGGCAGCGGCGCGGGAATATCCTTCTGCCCCATGGCCCGCAGCATCTGTTGCATCTGCAAGGAGGGTTCCTCTTCGTCCGAAACGATGCACGAAGGGCTATCGGCCAGCCGCACCGAGGCTCGCACGTCCTTCACCCGGTCGCCCAGGGTCGCCTTCAGCATCTCCAGCAGCGGCTTCAGGCCCTCGGCCTTGTCCGGCTCGGCCTCGTCCTTCAAGTCTTCGCTGGTCGACGACTTATTGACCGCCTTCAGGTCGATTTCGCCGTACTTGTCGATACCGGAGAAAACGATCTCGTCGAACTCGTCATCCAGGATGAGAACTTCCAGGTTCTTCTTCTTGTAGATCTCCAGCAAGGGCGAGGTGCGCAGCAGCGATTCGGCACCGCCGGTGAGGAAGTAGATGCTCTTCTGCCCTTCCCTCATGCGCGTCTTCACCTCAGCCAGGCTGGTCACGCCTTCCACCTTGGTGGACTTGAAGCGGATCAGATCGAGCAGAGTCTCGCGGTTGGCATAGTCGCCGTACAGGCCCTCTTTCAGCGGCCGATTGTATTGGTCGATGAAGTCCAGGTACTTTTCAGGCTGGTTGGCGGCAATGTTCTTCAGCTCCGAGAGAATCTTTTTCACGCTGGCCGTGCGGATGCTGGTGAGCACCTTGTTTTGCTGCAGAATCTCGCGGCTGATGTTCAGGGGCAGATCTTCGCTGTCGATGATGCCGCGGACAAAGCGCAGGTATTGCGGCAGAAGCTCCTTGGCGTCGTCCATGATGAACACGCGCTTCACATAGAGCTTCACGCCCACCTTGTATTCGGCGTGGTAGAGATCCAGCGGCGCCTTCGACGGCACATAGAACAGCGTGGTGTACTCCAGCGAGCCTTCCGCCTTGGTGTGGAACCAGAACAACGGATCTTCGGAGTCGCCGGTGATGGACTTGTAGAGTTCCTTGTAGTCCTCGTCCTTCAACTCGCTCTTGGGCCGGCGCCACAGGGCGCTGGCGGCGTTCACCTGTTCGGTGACGCGGCTCTTGGTCGACTTCTTTTCTTCCGCATTCCAGTCGCTCTTGTCGTAAGTCAGGAAGATCGGGAAAGCGATGTGGTTGGAGTATTTCTTGACCACCTCCTGCAGACGCCAGCTATTGGCATACTGCTGGCCCTCTTCGTTGAAGTGCAGCAGCACGGTGGTGCCGGCCACTTCACGCTCGGCGGGCTCGATCTCGAAGCCGCTCTTGCCGTCGCTGATCCAGCGCCAGGCCTTGTCTTCGCCGGCCTTGCGCGAGATCACTTCAATGCGGTCTGCCACCATGAAGGCGCTGTAGAAGCCCACGCCGAACTGGCCGATCAGGTTGGAATCCTTCTTGGCGTCGCCGGAGAGCTGGGAGAGGAAGTTCTTGGTTCCGGAGCGGGCGATGGTGCCCAGGTGCGAAACCAGGTCTTCTTCGTTCATGCCAATGCCGGTGTCGGCAATGGTCAGCGTCTTCTTCTCCTCGTCCAGTTCCAGGTCGATGCGGGGATTGAAGGGCAGGGCCTTGTAGGCATCCTCGACCAGGGTCAGATGGCGCAGCTTGTCCAGCGCGTCGCTGGAGTTGGAGATCAACTCGCGCAGAAAAATCTCTGGATGAGAGTAGAGCGAGTGGATGATCAGTTGCAGCAGTTGATTGACTTCGGTCTGAAATTCACGTTTAGACATGGATATTGGTCACCAGTATCAATATAAAACGTTCGTTTCGACCCCGGTAGCCTGCGCCTGATCCCTAATCCCTGATCCCTGATCCTTGATCTCTGATCTCTGTGTCAAAGTGACCAAAGTTCATTGCACCGAGGCCATCGGTCTGAAGCGCGACGCATCTAAAATGACATCATGGCATCCCCACTCTCTACACGTCGCCGTTCGAAGGCGCCTCCCCCGGGTGAAACCGGCGAGGAAGCGTTGTACCTGCGCTCACTCAGTGAGCGCCAGGTGGCTGTGATCGTCAAGCTGCGCGACGGCGAGACCGTACGCGGCTGGATTGAATACTTTGACGACTCCATGTTGCGCCTGACCCGCGAGAGTCAACCCAACCTGTTCATCTACAAGCATCAGATCCGCTCCATCTCCGAGGTAGGCCGCAAGCGCGGTCCCCGGCCCGAGCAGCCAAATGGCGCGGCAGCCGCGGTGAACGTGGCCAAATTGAACGGGGCAGCCTCTTGACCGGCCCATTGGAGACGCAGCCGGAATTCAAGTGGGTTCCCAAGGCCTCGGCCATTGCGCGGGAGGCAGGCGCTCTGCTGCGCAAGTTTTTGGCTGAAGGCGTCGAGACCGAATACAAGGGAGATGTGGATCTGGTCACGGCGGCCGACCGCGGGGCCGAGAAGCTGATCCGCGCGCGGCTCGGCGAGGCCTTTCCCGAGCACGGCATTTTTGGCGAAGAGGGCACCCGCGACCGGATGGCAGGCGAGTTCCGCTGGTACGTGGACCCGCTGGACGGAACCACCAACTTCGCCCACAGCTTTCCCCATTTCTGCGTCTCGCTAGGGTTGGAACACCGCCCCGAAGGCATTGAGGCAGACCAGGACGGCACAGTCGTGGCCGCGGTCATCTACGACCCCAACCGCGATGAGCTCTTCACCGCCGAACAAGGCCTGGGCGCGCGCCTCAACGGCAAACCCATCCATGTTTCAAAAACGCCAGAGCTAGCCGAGGCCTTGGTTGCCACGGGCTTTCCCAGCCACAAGCGCCACGACAGTCCGAACATCCATTTTTATCAGGAATTCACCTTGCGGTCGCATGGCGTGCGCCGTGCCGGTTCGGCCGCGCTCGACCTGGCTTACGTAGCTTGTGGCCGCATGGACGCCTTCTGGGAGTTCAACCTCAACCCCTGGGATACAGCCGCCGGCATTCTGCTGGTGGCCGAGGCAGGCGGTCGAGTGACTACTTTCTCGGGCAGCCAATTCCGCCTCGACAGCCGCGAAAATCTGGCCACCAATGGCCTGATTCACGAGGAAATGCAGGCTTTTTTCCGGAGACTCTTCGCAGGCAAAGACTTGACGCCCATCCCCACGCCTCAGGAGTTCGCCGAGCGTCGCGCCGCCAAAGCTGCCGCAGCCGGTTAGCTCGATCAAGCAGGGTCCCCCATCCTTCCGCAATTTCATCGCGGAAGGGTGGGAAACCACAGACTGAGTCCCGCCGCCGGTTCACCGACCACTGACCCCTGTTCACTGTTAACTGCTCCACTGACCCCTGCCTTTCCTAGGTCCGCTGTGCTACTATCAGCGTCGAGAGTTAGTCTCCCCGGAGTGATCAAAGATGGCATATGTCATTGCAGAACCCTGTATCGGCACCAAGGACACCGCCTGTGTGGACGCCTGTCCGGTCGATTGCATCCACCCCAAAAAAGACGAAGACGGCCACGCCGAGGCCGATCAGCTGTTTATTGATCCTGTAGAGTGCATTGACTGCGGCGCATGCGTTCCCGCCTGCCCCGTTTCCGCGATTTTCGCGCAAGATGACCTGCCCGAAAAGTGGGCCCACTTCACCGAGAAGAACGCCGCCCACTTCGGCCGCTGACCTCCAAGGATCTTCAGACGCGCATCCCGCTCAGTCGGGATGCGCGTTCCTGTCTAGTACGCGAAGAACGCTCGGTCTCTCAGTCGGGTTGAGGAAAATGACTCGTGCCCATCCATACGCAGTGTCATCGCGGATGGGTGGAAAGCCTCAGACCCAATCGGAGTTCATTCAAATTGAAGATCAATTGAGATGGATCAGGAAGAACGTCTGTAGGCCGATCCCGCTCTATTTGCTTCCGACCATAGCCGACTTGACGGGTTGGCACCCGCCTCGCGTTGGCCCCATGTACCTGCTGCTACCGTCTAAACGGGAGCTTCGTCCAACTCATCGAGGGACGGCGTGGTGTCCAGGTCCATCTTCGATTCGGATCCGGGAACGATGGCGAAGCGCCCCTTCCCCAGTTCAACAAAATCGACATTGTCGCCGGTCTTCAAGCCCAGCTCTTTGCGTACGTTAAAAGGTAGGGTAATGCGGCCGTTAAAGGTGACCATTGCGGAAGGCATGTGGAACCTCTGCGTCAATTGTAACCTTGGAAATGCCGAAAATGCCTGAAAAAACACCAATAGCCTAGGGGGGCTTGGCTTCAATACCGCTTCAATCCGCCAGTTCCATTCCGGCATCGCGCGCCGCAATCCGGTCGAATGTCACAGTTTTGGTGCATCCCGCGGCCTTGGCCGAACTGGCAATCAGGCAGTCGGCAAAGTCCGCCTTGCCCATTCGGAACTGTTGTAGCGTCCGCTCGACAACTTCAGACTGCTCGATATGAATTCCTCCACTCGATAACAGTTCTTCCAAGATCTCTTCGATCCCTGCACGGCCAACCCGGAACTGGCTGCTCATGACCCATACGAGTTCCAGTAGGGTGGCGACTCCGATCCAGCCGGGTTGGTCGGGAGTAAGCGATCCAAGCAACGTTTTGGCTCTTACGCTTTGTTGGATGTCATCTTTGGCAAAGAAACGGACAAGGATATTGGTATCGAGCCCGATCACGATGCTTCACCATTCTCGAAGCTGCTCTCCGCGTCGCTCTTCGTGGCCGCATCAAGTTTGGCGGCATACTCGAGGACGGCCTGGTCCATTTCTTCGATGGTTGGGGCGTAATTCAACCTATTGGCCAGGCAGCCCTCCAGGTCCATGATCGAACCAGTTTTCGGCCTGAGTGCGAACACTCCGTCCTCTATCTCATAGAATTCGATCCGCGTACCGGACTTCAGTCCCAGCGCCTTGCGAATCTTTACGGGGATCGTGATCTGTCCCTTCGACGTCATGGTTGCGGTGGCCATTGGAATTCCTTTCATTGTCGAGAATATCTTACTTCTCAGGATGCTCCTTACAAATAGGTAAGGAGGCACGCCGAGATTCCCGCCATCGCGCCGCAATGCGATGATAGGAAGCGCATGATCGTGCTCACCTCCGAAGCCGTGGTTTTGCGTACCTGGCCGATCCAGGAGGCGGATCTGATCGTCAGTTTTTTCACCCGCGATTACGGCCGGGTCCGCGGCATTGCCAAGTCGGCGCTGAAGAGCCGCAAGCGGTTTGGCGGGGCACTGGAGCCGATGACTGTCGCCCGCGCCTGGTTCGCGGAGCGCCCCCGCCAGGAACTGGTGCGCCTCGACCAGCTTGAAATCGTCCGCTCACCACTTTCGGCGCCCATCGACATGGCCCGTCTGGCGGTGCTCAGCTTCTTTGCCGAATTGCTGGACGAAGCCTTGCCCGAGCACGATCCCCAAGAGACTGTCTTCCGCCTGCTGCTGGCCGTTCTGGAGCAGACCACGGTGGCCCAATCGGAGACTGTCCAGCCCTGGATGGCCCTGACCTATTTCCAGCTCTGGATGACGCGGCTCATGGGCCTGTTGCCCGACATCGCCCACTGCACCGCCTGCGGAGCCAATCTGGTCCCGGGCGAAGCCAGTTTCAACACACTGGGCGACGGCCTGTTCTGCGCTCTGCATCGCAACGGCAGCGCCAATGGCCTTTGTGCCGATTCCTGGCAACTGGCTCAGCGCATGTTGCGCGCCCCGGTAGCGGCCTTTGCCGCGGAGCAGTTTCCCCGACGCCGCGCCCAAGACCTGCGCCGGTTTACCCTGCAGTCCTTGGAGCGCCACCTGGAGCGCAAACTGCGGTCGGCCGAAGCGCTGGCGCGGCTGTAGCGCAGAAGCTTTCCACCCGTGCGAAAGGAAGAATCGAAAGGATGGGGCACTGGGCTTTTGTTGAAGGGTTCTCCCGGACTGTTAAAATCGACCTCAGTTCCGTCGAGAGAGAAACCCACGTGCCTTCATCTACCGTTTCATCGTCTCCGCTTGTGGCTCCGTCCAAGCCCGCTCCGCTCACCTTCCAGGAACTGCTGTTCCGCTTGCAGGGCTTTTGGGCCGCCCGCGGCTGCGTGCTTCAGCAGCCCTACGACGTCGAAGTCGGCGCCGGCACCATGGCTCCGGAGACTTTTCTCCGGGTGCAGGGCCCCAAGCCGTATCGCGTCGGCTATGCCCAGCCCTCGCGCCGCCCGGCGGACGGCCGCTATGGCGAGAACCCCAACCGGCTGTTTCGGCACACGCAGTTTCAGCTCATCCTGAAACCGCCGCCGGTAAACGTGCAGGAACTCTACCTGCAGTCGCTTGAAGCTATCGGCATCGACCTCAAGCAGCACGACGTGAAGTTCGAAGAGGATAACTGGGAAGGCCCCACCGTGGGCGCCTGGGGCGTCGGCTGGCAGGTCATGATGGACGGCATGGAGATCACACAGTTCACCTACTTCCAGCAGTGTGGCGGACTCGATCTGGACCCCATCTGCGCCGAGCTGACCTACGGCCTCGAACGCCTCTGCGCCTTCATGCAGGACGTGGACTCGGTCTACGAAGTGGTGTGGGCGCGCGATCCCGATACCGGCGCCGAAGTCACGTATGGCGACGTTCGCCTGAGCGAGGAGTTGCAGTACTCGGTCTACAACTTCGAGCGCGCCGATGTCGCCAAGCTGTGGGAGCACTTCAATCTCTACGAGGCCGAGGCGCAGGCGTTGCTGGCCGAGGCCGGACCGCTGTTTGCAGGAGACACGGCAACCGTGCTGGAAAAACGCCGCTTTCCTCTGCTGCCCTGTTACGAGCTGGCGCTGAAGTGCTCGAATCTCTTTAATCTGCTCGATGCCCGCGGCGCCATCAGTGTCACCGAACGCGTGGGCATGATCGCGCGCATCCGCAACTTGAGCGTCGGTGTCGCAAAAGCCTATGCCTTGCAGGCAAGCTGCTAGCTATTAGCTTGTAGCTTTTTGCTGTTAGCTTTGCCAGGGCGCTCGATGGGCCATTGGAATGGATTGAACCAAAGTAGAGCGGTCGTGGAGATCAGAGCTAACAGCTCATAGCTAAAAGCTAAAGGCTCTGAATCAAGCGCAAAACGCAGAAAGAAACTCACGCCATGTCTGATTTTTTGTTGGAGATTGGGTTGGACGAGATTCCCGCCCGCATGATTGCCGCAGCGGAAGCCGAACTGGGCAAGCGGGTCGGCGAACTGCTCACCCGCGAGCGCCTGCTTGGCGTCAATGGCAAGGTCACCACTTACTCCACCCCGCGCCGGCTGGCCGTGCTTGTTGAAGACGTGCTAGCCACCCAGGCTGACACGGAGGAGAAGCTCACCGGCCCTTCGTGGAATATCGCTTTCAAAGACGGCGTTGCCACCAAGGCGGCCGAGGCCTTCGCCAAAAAAGCCGGCGTTCCCGTCGGGGCGCTGGAGAAAGTCACCAACGCCAAGGGCGAATACGTTGGAGCCACGGTGCTGCGTAAGGGCGCAGGCGCGCCGCAGGTTCTGGCCGCCGAGTTGCCCAAAGAGGTCCTCGCCCTATCCTGGCCCAAGAACATGTACTGGCGCGCCGGCAAGCCCGAACGCTTTGTGCGCCCCGTCCGCTGGGTCGTTGCCCTGCTCGACACCGCTGTAGTCCCGCTGGAAATCGCCGGCATTGCCGCCGGAAACGCCAGCCGAGGCCAGCGCATCCTGCACGGGAAGCACCCCGTGCTTTTAACTTCGCCAAAGAGTTACCCTGATGCGCTACACCAGGCGTTCGTCATGGTCGACGTAGCAGCACGCCGCCAGTCCATCCGCAAGGCCCTCGACGCAGCCACCCGCACCGTCCCCGGCGCCCGCTGGCGCGAAGACGAGCCGCTCATCGAGACGGTCACGCACCTGACCGAGTGGCCTTCGGTGGTGCTGGGCGACTTCGAGCCGGAGTACCTCACCCTGCCCGAAGAGGTGCTGGTCACGGTCATGCGCGACCACCAGAAATATTTCGCCGTCGAAGGCGCAGAAGGCCGTCTGGCCCCCCACTTCCTGGCCGTGCTTAACACCCAGGTCGACGACGAGGGCCGCGCCATCATCCGCCACGGCAATGCCCGCGTCCTCCGCGCCCGCTTCAAAGATGCGCAGTTCTTCTGGGAAGTCGACCAGAAAACGCCCCTGGCCGAGCGCCTGGAAAGCCTCAAGTCCGTCACCTTCCAGAAGGAGCTGGGCAGCTACTACTGGAAGACCGAAGCCAATCTCAAGGTGGCTGAAAACCTGACCCGCAACCTGCTCAGCGACTACGGCGTCAGCTTCGACCGCTATCGCCTGCTGAATGCCGTGCGCTACGCCAAGACCGACCTCACCACCGAACTGGTGAAGGAGTTCACTGAGCTGCAAGGCATCATCGGCGGCCTGTATGCTCGCACCCAGGGCCTCGGCGAAGTGGTCGCCCGCGCCATCTACGACCAGTACACTCCGGCCTCCACCGACGATCCCATCCCGGCCACCGTCGAGGGCCAGGTACTGGGCTTGGCTGACCGCATCCAGACCATTACGGCCATGTTCGGCATTGGCGCGGCGCCCACCGGCTCCAAAGATCCCTTCGCCCTGCGCCGCGCGGCAAATGCCATCGTCAAGATCCTGGCTGAGTCCGGCCTGCCGCTTACGCTGGCCGATGTGGTCGACGCCAGCGGTGCCGAAGGCGCCAATCGCGACCAGGTCGGCGCCTTCCTCCGCGAGCGCATCAGCTTCTATCTCAAGGATGTGCGCGGCTTCGCCTACGACGTGGTGGCCGCCGTTCTGGGCACCGGCGCCGACGATGTGCGCGACTGCGTGGCGCGCGCCGAGGCCCTCGCCGCGGTCCGCGGTTCCGACGACTTTGCCGCCATCTCCGCAGCCTTCAAGCGCATCAAGAACATCCTCCGCCAGGCCGAGGAAAAGGGATTTGCTCTCCAGGCCGACCCCGGAGTCGCTCTCTCCGTCGAAGCCAAACAGCTTGCCAACGCGGCCTTCGAACTGGCTCCCGAAGTAGCCTCGCTTCGCCAGCTCAGAGCCTACGGCGAAGCTCTGTCGTCCATCGCCACGCTGCGCCCGGCGGTGGATGCCTTCTTTGACAAGGTGATGGTGCTGGACCCCGACCCGGCCGTGCGCGGTGCTCACCTGGCCCTGATCGACGAAGTGCTCCGGGGTTTCTCCGGAATCGCCGACTTCAGCGAAATAGTCACTTCGTAGGGTTGGTGCGCGCGGATGGTCGAGGTATTTGGTTTCCCAGGTCCCAGGGGCGGAACCTGGGAAACCCAGCGATAACCCCTGACCTCTGCTCTGTTCCCTGCTCAGCACCTTTCCCCGTCTACAATCAGTAGAGATGTCCGACACACTTTACCTCAGTCTGTGGTATCCCAATCTCCGCTTAGCCGCGCTGGCTGAAAAGCTCGCCACGATCCTCGGCGCGTTTGCCGCGCATGGTGGCGAACCCAAGGTCTACGCCGCCACCGTGTGGCCCGTCAGTTGGCGCGAAACCCCCGTTCTCCAGCGCGTCTGGGGCCATGCCCCGCAGGGCGCAGAGCCCCGTGCCGCGGTCGAAGAGGCACTGGAACTGCTGCACGACGACTTCGCCTACGAATTCCAGATCGGATGGAGCCTCTGGGAACTCGAAGAGGGCAGCGGCCTCGACGCCCGCTGGCTGCGCGCGCGGCGCCTGGTGCGCGTAACCGGCTATGGGCCGCTCTTTGACGAAGGCACCTACGAGCAGGACGGGCACATTCGCATCGACTTTGGGCCCGATACCCCCTTTCTCGAAGAGGATCTTGAACTGGACTCGGTGGGCGCGGGCCATGTGGCCGAAAACATTCTCCAGCTGGTGGCGCTGACCGGCGCGGCCGAAAAGGCTTCCGGCGCCACGGCACGCCTTTTGTGGAGCGAACTGGGCGAAAGCCTTGCGCAACGCCTGGCGGCACGCCTTGGGGTGGCGAACTGACGGTGCGATTCACCATCGAGCGACTGCGAAACCTGGTGCTGGCCGCGGGCATTCTGCTGGTGGTGTCTCTGGTCGCTTTTCTGGCTGTCGGCAAGTTCAAGAAGTCGCTTAATCTGAAAGACATTCCCACGAAGCTGGGCATCGGCATTACCCGGGAATCGAACGGCGTCACCTACACCCAGTCCCACAACGGACATACCCTGTTCAAATTGCACGCCGCCAAGGTTGAGGAGCACAAGAAGGGCACATCGCTGCTCCACGATGTGAAGATCGACCTGTATAGCCCCGATGGCAAAACTGTCGACCGCATCGAAGGTGCAGCATTCGAATGGGACGAAAAGGCAAAGATCGCCACAGCCGTTGGGCCGGTGGAGATCACGCTGGTGCGTCCCGGGGTGGCTCCGGCCATTGCGCCCAAAGCTGGGGTGGTTCCCAAGTCTGGCGAAATTTCTAAGAATCCGCTGGGCGCTGCTTTTCACGCAGCCTCCGAAGGCGAAATCCACGTCAAGACCAGTGGCCTGGTTTTCGATCAGCAGACCGGCATCGCCACCACCAGCGCGCATGTGGACTTTTCCTTGGCGCAAGGAACGGGCAGTTCGATGGGCGCCTCTTACGACTCGCAGCAGGGTCGGCTGGTGCTGGACAGGGTCGTGGAACTGGCCACGCAGAGAGGGGGCGAGACCGTGCAAGTCCGCGCCCAGCACGCGGAATTCGGACGCGAATCGCTGGAGTGCCAAATGCACGCCGCTTCTGCAACCTATCGCGGCGGAGAAGCCACGGCAGGCGACGCCAAGATCCTGTTTCGGCAGGATGGCTCGGCAGTACGCCTGGATGCGCTGAATGGCCTCACGCTGGTTACAGAAAGTGGCAGCCATGTGGCGGCGCCGATGGGACGTCTCGATTTTGGCGATCGCAACCAGCCGCGCCACGGTCACATGGAGGGCGGCGTCACCATGGACTCGGAAACCGGGTCCCACCAAAAAGGCCCGGGGCGCCAGTTGCACGGCACCTCGCCGAACGCTGAACTGGCATTCAGCGAAGAGGGCGTGTTGCGGCGAGTTCACCTGGAACGCGGCGTCCAAATGCACAGCGAAGAACGCAGCGCGTCGCTCGCCGGGATCCTTCACGTAAGCCGCGAGTGGAAATCGCCGCTCGCCGACATCGACTTCCGCGAAGGCCCCCATGGGCAGATCGAACCGGCCACCATTCACGGCATCGAGGGCGTGGAAGTTACCGGCGAGAGCCAGCGTGGTACCGCGCCCATGGCTCCCAGTCGATTCGCGGCGGATGAAGTCACCGGCGTCTTTGGTCCGGACTCAGCGCTCTCCACCATGACCGGCACGGGACACGCCAGAGTGGATGAGACGACCCCCAACGGAACCCTGCAGGACGCCAGTGGCGACCGGCTGGAGGCACGTTTTGTTGCCGATTCCAAAGCGAGCCCCGGGAAAAAAGCCGAATCCGAAAATCCCTCCGCTTCCGCCATGCAGATTGAGTCGGTGGTGCTGCTGGGCCATGTGCTTCTTGTTCAGCAGGAGCACGCAAAGGCTGGCGCAGCGCCTCCGCCGGCCATGCGGGCCACTGCCGGCAAGGCTGTCTATGCGGGCGTGGGAGAGTGGCTGCATCTTACCCTAAATCCCCGCGTAGACGACGGCGGTTTGCAGCTAACGGCCGACCAGCTCGACGTATCCCGCGACTCCGGCGATGCCTTTGCGCACGGCAATGTCAAGTCGACCTGGCTCGGTTCCGCTGCGGGCCAGCCCCAGGCCAAGGCGCCAGGGCAGGGAACAATGGCCTTTGGCGGCCAAGGTCCCGCGCACGTCATCGCCGCTGAAGCCCAGATGCACCAGGCCACCGGTGAAGCAACCTTCAAAGGGCACGCGCGTCTGTGGCAGCAGGACAACTCCGTCTCCGCGCCTGTGATCGTCCTCGATCGCCTCCGCCAGACGCTGGTGGCGCGCAGCACCGACCCCGCGGAACCGGTGCGAGCGGTGCTGGTGAGCGCGGCGAATCCAGCTCCCGGCAAAGCCCCGGCCAAGACGGGCAAGCCCGCCGCTCCCTCGGTCATCCGTGTGCGCGGCGGCGACTTGAAGTACTCCGACGCCGAGCGAAAGGCCGTGATGCATGGGGGCGCTCTGGGTACGGTGGTTGCGGAGACGGATATGGCGACTTCGGTTTCAAAAGAAGTGGAACTGCGCCTTTTGCCTCCGGGCAACCACGCAGGCAAAGATGGCTCTTCGGCCCAGGTTGACCGCATGGTCGCCCGGGGCCAGGTGACCGTGACTTCAGGCGGACGGCGCGGTAACGGAGAGCAACTGGTTTACACAGGCGACAATGGAGAATACGTGCTCACTGGAACCGCCGCCGCCCCGCCGCGCATGATGGACCCGGGCCGAGGCACGGTGGTTGGCGAAGCTCTGATCTTCAACAGCCGCGACGACAGCGTCACCGTCGAAGGCGGCGCGAAAAGAACCACCACTGAAACCATGGCGCCAAAATGACAAGGGAAGCGTGGGCCATATGAACACACTCATCGCCGAGGGCATCGGCAAAGCATACAAGGGCCGCCAGGTGGTACGCGGAGTTGACCTGAAAATCTCGCGCGGCGAAGTTGTCGGCCTGCTCGGCCCCAACGGCGCCGGCAAGACCACCAGCTTTTACATGATCGTGGGCCTGGTGCAACCGGAGACCGGACGCATCCTGGTGGACGAAACCGAGATCACCAACGTGCCGATGTATCTGCGCGCCCGCAACTACGGCATCAGCTACCTGCCTCAGGAGCCCTCGGTCTTCCGCAAGCTGACCGTCGAAGAGAACATCCTGGCGGTGCTGGAAGCCCAACCCCTGGGCAATCGCGAGCGCCGAGTGCGCACCGAGCGCCTGATCGCCCAGCTGAACCTGGGGCATATCCGCACGACCAGAGGTTATGCCCTCTCCGGCGGGGAACGGCGCCGCGTGGAGATTGCTCGCAGCCTGTGCATCCAGCCCAGTTTCATTCTGCTCGACGAGCCCTTCAGCGGCATTGACCCCATCGCCGTGCTGGAATTGCAGAAGATCATCTTCGACCTGAAAGCCAGCGGCATCGGCATTCTGATCACCGACCACAATGTCCGGGAAACGCTCTCGGTCACCGATCGGGCGTATATTATCGCCGAGGGCAAGATTTTTTTTACCGGGACTCCCCATGAACTGGGCAATAACGTGGATGTGCGGCGCCTTTATCTTGGGGAGGGATTCTCGATGGGGTGAGCCGGGTTGCCGGCCGTCATCCGTCGATGGAGACGATAGGAGGAGTTCCGGAGGCAATTCCAGAGAGAGATTCCCGAACTGCGCGCCTCCCATTCTGGGACAAGCGCATTGAAACGCGACAGTTTATGCTTTAGGCTTTTTTTCATCCAAGTACACTTGCAGTGGGTCCAAACGGGAATCGAGCCCCCTTTATGCCGTTGTTACAGCCCAGATTGAACTTGAAAGTCTCGCAACGACAGGTCCTGACGCCGGGCCTGATGCAGATGGTGAGCGTTCTTGCGCTCAACAAGCTCGAACTGAAGGAGATGATCGATGCCGAGATGGTGGAAAATCCCGTCCTGGAAGAGATCGATGAATCGGTTCCGATGTTGGATGCGGTTGCGGGCCGTGAAGAACGGTTGGAGCGTGGAGCCGAGGAGGCAGCGGCCCCGCCGAAGGATGTGTTTGGCGAAATCGACTTCGGATCCTACTTTCAGGATTATCTCGATCCCGGCTATCGCACGCAGCCGGAGTACGAAGAGAACGAAAAGGCCTCGTTTGAGAACTTTCTCTCCCAGCCTACGACTCTGTCCGATCACCTGGCGTGGCAACTGGGAGCTCTGACACTGGAGCCGAATGTGCGCTTGGCTGCGGAATTTGTCATCGGCAATCTCGACGAGGACGGCTATCTTGCAGCCAGCGAAGAAGAGATGGCCGAGGCCTTGGCTCAGAGTTTCAGCCAGGAATCCCCGCGAGCCCAACTGAGCAACGGGGAGTTGAATCACAACGGCCATGAGCCGGGCCTAGCTGCGGCCTTCGAACTGGTGCGCCAGGGCATGATCGTAGTGCAGCACCTCGATCCGGTCGGCATTGCCGCGCGGGACCTGCGCGAATGCCTGTCGATCCAGATTTCTGCACAGCAGCATGAGTTCAGTCAGGTCTACGCCAAACAGGCGGCGGACGCGGTTGAGAATCCCCATCGCAGTTTCCGCGCCGAAGCAGAAAGCCAGCTTGAAGAGCGGCGCCGCAGCATGGAAGTGGCCGCGCTCATTGTGGATCGGCACCTGAGTCTTCTGCAAAAACGCGACGTGAAAGATCTGGCCCGTGCGGCACAGGTTACCCCCGCCGAGGCCGATGCAGGCATCGAATTCATCCGAACGCTCGACCCTCGTCCAGGGCGCCTTTACAACCGCGAGCAGACACGCCTCATCGAGCCCGACGTGGTGTTTATCAAGCGCGGCGGCGAGTGGGTGGTCTCGATGAACGAAGAAGACCTGCCCAGCCTGCGCCTAAGCATGCGCTATCGCCGCATGTTGACCGCCGAAGGCACCGACAAAGAGGTCAAGGAGTACGTCAAGGAGCGCTTCCGTTCAGCCATGCAACTGATGCGTAACATCGCCCAGCGGAAGAGCACGATCCTGCGTACCTGCGAAGTGATCGTTCGACGGCAGCAGGACTTTCTGGATATCGGTGTGGAGGGACTGCGCCCCATGATGATCAAGGAAGTGGCGGAGGAGATCGGTGTTCATCCCTCCACGGTGAGCCGCGCTGTGGCTAACAAATATGCGCATACGCCGCAAGGGGTCATCGAACTTCGCTTCTTCTTCACCGAAGGCTCGAACGGGCCTGAAGGCGCCGACACGCCCCTTGTGGTGCTCAAGCGCAAGGTGAAGAAACTGATTGAAGAGGAAGATGCCGGTCATCCGCTGACCGACGACCAGCTCGCGGCTGTGCTGCAGTCGCAGGGCATTCAGCTCACGCGCCGCACCGTGGCCAAGTATCGCGAAGATATGAATATCCCTTCGACCCACCAGAGGCGAAGGCGCAACGCGTAGAGACCCTTCGATCTGCATCCAGAAGGCCTCGCCGTCGCTCCTCAAGGCAACGAACACCGATGCCAAATCATTGAAAACTGACAACTGCCGATTGATGCTATAGAATCCTCTTTCCTCAACAGAATTTTCATGTTGGGGAAAACCGGAAGCGGAGGCTGACCATGGAAGTGGAGTTCACCGCAAGACAAGTGAAAATCTCCAAGGCGCTGCGTACGCGGGCTGAAGAGGGCATGGAGCGGATTGGCCTGATTTTAGGCAAGACGGCGCGGGCCAGCATTACGTTTGGCACGCAGAAGCTTTTGCAGATCGTCGAGATCAGTGTGACTTCGCGGCTGCATACCATTGCGGCGACAGGGAAGGCCGAAACCCTGGATGCCGCGCTGCGACAGGCCGTGGAGCATGTGGAGAATCAAGCGCGCCGACACCGGGACCGGCGTCTTGAAGCCAAGCGGCTGCCCAAGGAAGAGAAGGTGGTTTCCGCGCCTCCCGTTTCCCGCGTCAAGTCGCGTGCCAGTCAAGCCAAGGCCGTTGAAGACGAGGTCAAGCCGGCAGGCAAACGAAAGACCCGGACCTCGATTGCGGTTCACTCTTTCCCCACACCCAAGACGGTGGTGGAACCGAACATTCTGAAGAGCTCCGAAGCCATCAGCCGGAAGCCCATGACTATTGAGGAAGCCGTGAAGGAAGCGGAGTTTCGCGATCGCGATCTGCTCATCTTCAGCAACCCGGCAGGCGAAACCTTTGTGCTTCATCGTCGCCGTGACGGGCAGATGGAACTGGTAGAGCTGCAGTAGACGTTTCTCGGCAACTTTGCGCGAAGCCGAATGCCGGCCTTGCACCCCACGGAACGAAGAACGAGTGGTTGGGTGCAACGGTCGGCATTCGTGCGTTTGGGAGAGGCTGTTTTGACCAGGAAATGCCGATCGTTGCCGAACTCCGGAAGCTAACGCGGCGTCTCAAGAGGTGCAGGTGTGAGACTGCCCGTAATTGAGACAAAAATAAGGACTTTGGTTTTACCCCCTGACCGTTTCAGGGGATGGAACAAGGTGGGAAGTAACGCATACGATCTGGGTTAGGCCACCGCGACGGGAACCTCGCAGGCGAGCCAGGGAGAAAAAGCAGATGCCGGGTGCGCGAGTTCCGATGAATACCATGAGCATGAATCTTCCCGAAAACTCGGAGTCGGTGCAGCAACAGGAGGTCCTGGATGCGCTGCCTGTGCTGGTGTTCCTGGAGCGAGACGGCCTAATCGTGTTCGCCAACACCGAGGCCCGCCGGATGCTTGGCCTGCCGGAAGGCGAGTGGATTCCGCGCCCGGTGGAAGATGTCCTGTGGGGATTGTTTCCGGGCACCGCCGAGCCGAAGACATTGCTGACCGGGACCAGTGTGGGCAGCCCGTTTCACGCCACGGTCCCGGTCGGCAATGGCCGCCTGTTTGCCGTCGAGGGCACTTACAGCATCCTCAACGCAGAGTTGCGCGAAGCGGTGATTGTGGCTCACCCTGGCGACCGCGGCCGGGCTCCCAAGTCCTGTCTCATGGATGATGTGCTGGCCAGCCTCCCGGAGGCTGTGCTGATTGTGCACGGCAAGCATGTGCTTTATAGCAACCCCGCCTTTACCAGGATGTTCGGCTATAGCGCCGACGAAGTCAGCGGCGACAATTTGCGCAACCTGACAGTGCCCGAGAACCGACAGCACGAGAATGCGATTGTGCAAAAGGCCGTCGACGAACACGGTTATGCCTCGATTGAAACCGTGCGCATCAACAAGAAGGGCGAGTCGATCGACGTGGGCCTGCTTGCGGCTCCGCTGCTGGTGGATGGCGCCAAGGTAGGTTACGTTCTCAGCTATCGCGACATTGCCGAACGCAAGCAGAATGAAGCCAAGCTGCAACATAACGCCATGCACGATGTGCTTACAGGCCTGCCCAACCGCGCGTTGTTTCTCGATCGCCTGACCCTGGCGCTGAGCCGCCGAGTGCGACGCAGGGACCAGAGCTGCGGTGTGCTCTTTCTCGACCTCGACCGCTTCAAGGAGATCAACGACACCCTGGGACACGCCGCGGGAGATGTGTTGCTGGTTGAGGTAGCGGGGCGGCTGCGCGGGGCCTTGCGTCCGCAAGACTCCGCTGCGCGCCTGGGCGGCGACGAGTTCGCGGTCCTGGTTGAAAACATCTCCTCCATCGCCGATCTCGATGTGGTGGCCAGCCGCATTATCCGTGAGATGGAACGCCCATTCGATTTGTTGGGGCGAATGGTCCATTCCTCGGCAAGCATCGGTGTTGCCATGGCCGGACCCGACCATACCGCTCCTGAGCTGCTGATACGCGATGCGGATTATGCCATGTATCGCGCCAAACAAGCCGGGGGCGGACGATACGAGATCTTTGACAAGCGTCTTGAAGTGCACGTGACCATCCAGCAGGATCGCGAGCGCGAATTGCGCCAGGTGCTGGACGCCCGGAAGTTTGAAATCTGGTACCAGCCCATCTACCGGCTGAACAGCGGTAAGGTCGAGGGTTTCGAGTCGCTGTTGCGCTGTCGCCGCGAAGACGGTACCGTGCACAGCTTCGTCGATTTGCTCGAAGTGGCCGAGGATACCGGTCTTTCCATAAGTCTGGGCCGTGAGACCATCGAAACCGTTTGCAGGCAATTGCGCACCTGGGGCGACGCGTCGCCGCACGGCGATCTCACGCTGACCGTCAACCTGACCCAGCGGCAGTTTTACCATTCCGAGATGGTTTCGCAGTTGAAGACCATGCTGGCAAGCACCGGCGTCGATGCTACGCGATTGCTGGTCGAGGTGGATGAAGCCACATTGAACGAGAATTCCGACGCGGCGGCGGCCATCTTGCGGCGCATGGTGGACTGCAACGTGCGCATCGCCATTGATAACTTCGGTGCCAGCCTTGCGCCCCTCAACCACCTGGTGCGGCTGCCGCTGGATGTGATCAAGCTAGATCCCCAACTCACCGCTGTCTCTACCCTCGCAGGCCGGCAACTGGCCATTCTAGAGTCGCTGATTCATCTTGGCCAAACTCTGGGGATTCAAGTGGTGGCCCAGGGAATCGAAACCCAGGCGCAACTTGAAGCGCTTAGTCGCATGGGCTGTGAATTGGGGCAGGGAGACTTGCTCTCCGCCGCATTGGAACCGGGCCAGGCGTTGCGGCTCGCAGCCGAGAGCTACAGGGGAATCCCTCCCAGCGTTCAACGGGCTACGCCCTAAACCGCAAGGCACTTGGCCGGCCTGCTTCATTCCGCTGGGAAACCGCCGCTCCACCGGTTTACACTCAGGAGCGCAGCGTTTTCTCGCGCGCTTGCATACCCAAACGGAGCTCGAATGCAAAGGTTTACATTTGTCCTCGCACTGGTCGCCGCAGTTTCCCTTTCGGCCTTGATCGCCCCCGCCCAAACGCCCAGCCAGCGGCTCGAGATCGACCGCAAGGGCGAAACCATCGTCCTCGAGCCCTACGCCCCCAACATTCTGCGCGTGACCCTGAGCGTGACCCGCGAGCCGGCCGTGGCCGCGCCGGGCTATGGCTTCGTGGCGACTCCTGTCGAGACTGGCTGGAGCGCTACCGAAACCGAGAAAGCCAATCTCTACCAGTCTTCCCGCATCGTGGCCACGGTGGACAAGGATCTGCCCCCAGCCCATCCAAAGCAGCAGACGGAAATCGACATTGCCAAATACTTCAATGGCTCGGTGCCCGACGCGCACATCACCCTGCGCACTCCCGAGGGCAAAACATTGCTGGAGATGACCGGCTGGACCCAGGCCGAGCCCAACCAGAAGGATGGTACCGCGGACGTGCTGCGCGACCGGCGGCCGACCGATTCCCCGTTCTTTACCGTCGGCGCCACCTTCGTCTCTCCAGACGACGAGCACTACTACGGTTTGGGCGATAACCACGAAGGCTTCCTCGACCATCGCGGCCACGCCGTCCGCTGTTGGAACGATTACTTGGCTACCGCCGCTCCCACCACTTGTGTGCCTTTCGCCGTGACCAACAAGGGCTACGGCCTGGTGTGGGACAACCCGTCAAAGACCATCATCGAGCCGGGCTTCAACGAGCAGACCCGCTGGACTTCACAAGTGGGAGATCGCGTATCCTTCTTCGTCATCGCCGGCGCCACTGCCGACGAGATCTACGCCGGCTATCGCCTGCTCACCGGCCCCACGCCGATGCTGCCCAAAGCGGCTTACGGGTACATCCAGTGCAAGCAGCGTTATGCGAGCCAGCAGGACGTGCTCGACGTGGCCAAGGGCTATCGCGACCGCCATTTGCCTGCCGACGTGATGGTGGTGGACTGGTTCTACTACACCAAGATGGGCCAGATGGATCTGGACCCCAAGTTCTGGCCCGATCCGACGGCCATGAATAAGCAACTGCACGACATGGGCTTCGAGACCATGATCAGTGTCTGGCCGCGGTTTGTTCCGGAAGACCGCTATTACGCAGAATTGCGCCAGAAGGGTTGGCTCATTGCCAAGGCCGACGGCACTCCTCTCGACGGCCAGCCCTACGATCGCGCCGGTTCCGACATCGACACCACCAACCCCGAAGCCGCCGCCTGGTACTGGAAGACCATCCGCGAGAACATTATCAGCAAGGGCTTCGACTCGCTCTGGGCCGACGAAACCGAGCCCGATCTGCCCCCCAACGGCGCTTATCTGCATGTTGGACCCGGCACGCAGTTCTTCAATGTCTACCCGTTCTTCCACACCAAGGCCCTTTACGACGGCTTCCGCAAGGACGAGCCCGGCAAGCGCGCACTGATTCTCTCTCGCGACGCCTATCTGGGCGTCCAAAACAACGGAGCCATCGTATGGTCGTCCGACATTTACCCCACCTGGGACACGCTCAAGCGGCAGATTCCCACCGGCCTCGATTTTGCGGCCTCGGGCATCACGTACTGGTCGAACGACACAGGCGGCTGGCAATATCTGCCTGCTGAGCACCATGGGGCGCACCCCCCGCTTCTTGACCCCAGTGACGCGCGCGCCAATGTGGGCGGCTACGACGACTACCCGGAGCTTTACACCCGCTGGTTCCAATACGCGTCGTTCCTGCCCATCTTCCGCGCCCATGGCAGCCGCCCGGCCAACGAGGTCTGGTCCTACGGCGCCCAGGCCGAACCCATCCTGGAGAAATACCTGCGCCTGCGCTACAGGCTCATGCCCTACATCTACTCGCTGGGCTACCAGACCTGGCTGACCGGCGCTCCCTTCATGCGCGCTCTTCCGCTGGATTTCCCCAACGACCCCAAAGTGGCCGATCTGCGGGACGAGTACATGTTTGGACCCGCCTTCCTGGTGGCCCCGGTCACCGAGCAGGGTGCGACCGGCCGCGAGGTCTATCTGCCCGCCGGCGCAGACTGGTACGACTACTGGACCAACGAGCGCTTCAAGGGCGGCCAGACCATCACCGCTCAGGCGCCCATCGACACGCTGCCGTTGTTCGTCCGGGCCGGCTCGATTGTGCCGCTCGGCGCGGCGGTGGAGAGCACGCATCAGGTGCAGGCCGTTGAAAAAGTAAGGGTCTATCCCGGCGCCGATGTCAGCTTCACGCTGTTCAGCGACGATGGCATGACCTACGCCTACGAAAAAGGTGCGGGCTCGGTCACCAAACTGCATTGGAACGAGGCCGCCCACAAGCTGACCCACGACGGAGCTGCCGCCTGGACCGGACCCGACTCGAGCATTGTCGAATTCGCCGGTCACTAGAAATGCCGGCTGCAGGAAGCTGGGTGCCCCATCCTTTCCGCGCTTTTTTGCGGAAAGGGTGGGCAAGCCCAGCCCTCGACCTGCCCCCGGACAACTGACCACTGTCCACCGATCGTTGACCACTGTTCGCTGGCGGGTCGCCTACCCTTCCCGGGTGCCCGTGCGTCTAACCCCCAGTTGCCTGATTTACAATCAATCGGTAAGCAGGAAAGAACTGAATGAGGCTTTTGTTCATGAATTCAGGCCAGGCGCGCATGCGATTGGTTCAGGCGGGCTCGGTCCTTGCGGCTGCGGTCTTGTTTGCCGGTTGCGGCAGCGCATATCGCCCCGTGGTTACGCCCATCAACCCCAGCGGACCGGCCCAACAGCCGCAGTCGTTTGCGGTGGTGGTGTCCGTGCCCTCGTCCTCCACGCCCGGCATCGCCACCATCATCGATTACGCGGGAGACACGGTGCTGGCGCAAGCGCCCATCGGCCCAGGCCCCAGCGTCTTCACCATTGACGGAACCGGCTTTGATGGCTACACCGTCAACAGCGATGGCACGATCAGCAATTTTCCCGTCAGCAGCTCGCTTCAGGAAAAGCAGGTTACTTATACCAGCCTGTCTTCGTCCGGTCAGGCTGCGCCTCCCCATCCGCCCGCGAACATCTTTTCGCCTTCATTCGGTATGTGGACCGCCGACCAGGGCGGCAGCTACATCGATTATTTCAGCGGCAGTCCCGAGGGATTCAAGCTGGCCGTGCCGGTGACCGCGACTCCTGTCACCATCGCGGGACCGGCTTCGTCCGCACAACGCGATTACGCCATTGTCCAGAAAAAGGCATCGCCAACCGGCGTGGAGTGCAACCAGTCGCCTACCACTGGACCGGCCGGCGAAGCGGACGCCATTGAAATTGCCACTTTCACCATCTCGGCTGAGATCCCGGTGGGCAAGTGCCCGGTCTTCGGCATTTCCAGCTCCGACGCCAAGCGCTTCTTCGTACTCAACCGCGGCGATGACACCATTACGGTCATCAACAGCCAGAACAACACGCTGGATGCCTGCACCCCGTTCGTAAACCAGACCGGCCAGACGGTCACCTGCCATCCCAGCCTTTCGGTCAGTCCCGCACCTGGCTTTACCCACGCCGGCCCGGTTTACGGCGAGTACAACGCCGCAACCAACCAGCTGATCGTCGCCAACTACGACGGCAGTTCCGTCAGCGTGATCGATGTAAGCCTGGACCAGTTCGGCAACGATAGCCCCACCTTCGGAACCACTTTTACGATTCCGGTGGGCGCCAAGCCCGCCAGTGTTACCGCCTTGGCTGACGGCAGCCGCGCCTACACCGCCAACCAGTCGGACGGCACTGCAAACGGCACAGGAAACGGAACCGTGACCATCGTGAACCTAAGCAGCCACACGGTCGAAAAGACGTTGCCGGTCATCGGCCATCCGCGCACTGTGGTCTCCACCGAGAACTCGGAATACGGGAAAGTCTATGTGGCCTCGCCCGATAGCCCCTACCTCACCATTATCCGCACCGATCAAGACATTGTGGATACCACGATTCTGGTCGAGGGCAACATCCTCGACGTCCGCGTATCCACGCAGAACGCCAGCAGCGGGAACAGCAATGCGGTTAGCCGCACTCCCGGCTTCGGCCAGGTCTGCAACCTGCCCGATGTGACCGGCGCCTATCCTGGGACCACCGCGCAGCCTTCGTCGTCGCCTGCAAATTGCGCCGCGCAGAACCCGTCGATGCTCCAGTAGTTCAGCTTTTCATTGACGCAGCAGGTTCAGACAGCCAAAGAAGCTCCCCGCATGGGATAAGCTTCTTTGGCTGTTTGTTTAGAGGGGAACCGATGGAAAAAGAGAAAGCAAGCAAGATCCGCATCGATGTTCTCCTGGTGGAACAGGGCCATGTTCCCAGCCGCGAACGCGCTCGGGCGCTGATTCTGGCCGGCCGCGTCCTGGTGAAGGAGCAGAAGGTCGAGAAGCCCGGAACCACCGTGCCCTCCGACGCACCCATTCGCCTGCTGGGTGAAGATCCGCCCTACGTGAGCCGCGGCGGCCTCAAGTTGGCCGGAGCGCTGGCGCACTGGCCCATCGTGGTCGCCGGCCGCGCCTGCCTCGATGTGGGCGCTTCCACCGGCGGTTTTACCGATTGCCTGTTGCAGCATGGCGCCGTGCATGTCAGCGCCGTCGATACCGGCTTTGGCCAGATCGCCATGAAGCTGCGCACGGATCCCCGCGTGCGTTTGCTGGAGCGCACCAACGCCCGCAACCTGGCTCCCGGCGCGCTTGAAGAAGGTCGTGAGGCACCTCCGCTCACCCTGCTGGTGATGGATGTGTCCTTCATATCCGCAACGCTGCTGTTGGGGCCGGTTTTGGCCGCAGCTCCTGAGCTTGAGGAGGCGGTGGTGCTGGTGAAGCCGCAGTTCGAGGCGGGGCGCAGCGCCATCGGCAAGGGCGGCATTGTCCGCGACCCCGAGGCGCATCAGATGGCCATCGACCGCGTAGCGGATTGTGTGCGCGGGCTCGGCTGGGAAGTGGTGGAGACCATTCCCTCCCCCATCACCGGCATGGAAGGCAACAAGGAGTTTCTGCTCTATGCGCGGCGAGCTGTTGCTTAGCGCCAGCAGCGGCGCAACTTCCGAATCGGCGATGATACGACCGCAATGCCCGCCCGGCACTGTCCTCCTCTACCCACAGCGGTGTCATCCTTGAACGCGGCTCAGGATGACAGTCGCGTGATGTGTTGTGAGCGGTTAACCGGCAAACCGGAAACAGTACCCACTCCAGGCCCTCCCCTTCCGGCCCTCAGTTGTTACACTGAGACCCATGCTGCGCGTTGCCATTGTCTCTAAGCCACACAAAGAAGAACTCACGCGGCTGTTGCCGGAGTTGATCGGGTGGCTGCGGCTGCACGATTTCGAGCCCCTTCTCGATCTCGAAGGCGGCTGCTACACTTCCGCTGCTCCGTCCATGGACCGCTGCGAAATGCCTGCCTGGGCGCCTGAGCTGGTGATTGTGCTGGGCGGCGACGGTACGCTGCTCTCGGTGGCACGGACCTTCGCCGCTACCGGCACGCCCATTCTCAGCGTCAATCTCGGCTACCTCGGCTTTCTGACCGAGGTGCGCCTGGCCGACCTCTATTCCACACTGGAAGGCTGGTGCCACAACTGCCACGGCCTCGACGAACGCTCCATGCTGCACGCTGCCCTGTGGCGCGGCGGCGAGTTGCACTCCAGCTACGAAGCTCTGAACGACATCGTGGTCTCCAAGGGAGACATTGCCCGCATGGGCGAGTTTGCGGTCGAGCTGGACGGCAAGAGCGTGGCACGCTTCCGCGCCGACGGCGTGATTGTCTCTACTCCCACCGGTTCCACGGCTTACACCCTGGCTGCCAACGGGCCCATCCTCACCCCCGACGTGGACGCCATGGTGGTAACCCCCATCTGCCCGCATCTGCTCACCCTGCGGCCCATCGTGGTGCGCGGCGACGCCTCGTTAACGGTGCGCGTGGTGGGAATCCCTAACCTGGCGCTGCTCACCGTCGATGGTCAGCAGAAAGTGGAGCTGCGGCTAGGGGACGAAGTCCGCTGCCGCCGCTCTCTGCATACGGTCAAGCTGGTCAGGATGAGCGAAGGCAGTTTTTTTGAAGCCCTGCGCAGCAAGCTGAGCTGGGGAGAACAGTAAGGGCCCGGCGGCGGAACCAGAGAACGGAACAGCGAGCCCGAGAGTGCCGATTCGGGAGGTATGAAACCGCTCGGCTAAGCGGCGTAAGTCTTTTGTTTTCAGCGTCCACGCGGCGCAGCGAGAGGTTGTTATCGATGTAACTTATTTATTTTCTAGGAGATATATCAAAACAGGGGGAGGGGGAGGATAGGGGGAGGCCTTTCTCAGCTCGTTTTTGGCCCCAAAATCCCCAAGAAGGCCGTTCATTTCTCTATCATGCGCCAATCGGGTCTAATTTTACGCAACGGCCAAAGATCGGATGCCGATTTTGTTTGCGGGGCAACGGCGATAGGTCCCGAAGGATATCCTGCGCAACGTGTGCGAAATCGAAAAGCAGAGCTTAGCCGCCCGTGGCGAAAGTCATCATTCCTGAAGAACATTCCTCAGGGGCTAAAGCCAACCCTTTATTATCAGCATCTTGCGGCACGAATGAAGTCGTGCCCTGACGCACAGGAGAGTTTCACCACGGCAGTTAGCCGCCTTCCCTGCTGGCGAGACGACGCAAAGCGAAAAACGAATCCGTGGTACACTTGCGTTAGCGCTCAGTGATTTGGCCGTGAGCGGCGAATTGGCCATCAGAAGGCTGGTTTGCCCGGCACAGATTTACCCCCAAGCCCCTACAGCGTATACCCATGAGTCTCCTATCCGGTGATTCTGTGTCGGACCTTGAAAAGCCGGTCTGGCAGTCATCTGCGCAGCATCCTTGAGTTGGATTGGCGCGAATGAAACCGGGAAAGTCAGGGAGCGGGTAGCCCGTCGGCAGTGAGCCGGCAGGCAAACCAGTAGCGTGTGGCAGCTCCGGGTGAGCAAGCATTCTTCCCCAGTTGAATGCTGGTTGACCAGTCCAAAGACCTTACGGTTCTCCCTTACGCATAGTTCGACAAGCAGGCCCGCGCCTGAGAGTGTTTGTGTGCGCGCCTCATGACCGGTTCCGATTGCAGGCCCATGGCAACGCGCGGGCTCGCGGAATCAACAGGATACTAGACAATTTTGACGACTCAGTTTTCGCAGTTTTCTCTTTCGGCCCCGCTGATGGCGCGGCTTGACGCCAACAAGTTCGAAATTCCCACGCCCGTGCAGGAGGCGGCAATTCCTCCGGCTCTTGAAGGCAAGGACGTGCTGGCCACGGCCCAGACCGGCACCGGCAAGACCCTCAGCTTTCTGATCCCCATCGTCGAGATGCTGCAGAAGTCCGATCAGCGCGGCGCCGAAGCTCTCATTGTGCTGCCCACGCGCGAACTGGCCATGCAGGTTGAGAAGGCCTTCCGCACCGTTCGCACCAGCTCTGCGCAGACCGTGGCCCTGGTGGTCGGCGGCATGGCCGAGCGCTCGCAGCTTGAAACCATCCGGCGCGGCGCACGCGTGATTGTGGCCACGCCCGGCCGCCTTGAGGACTATCTGAAGCGCAAGCTGGTGAAGCTCGACGGCGTCAAGATCCTGGTGATGGACGAAGTGGATCGCATGCTCGACATGGGCTTTCAGCCGGCCATTGCCCGCATCGCGGGCGTACTGCCCACCACCCGGCAAACCCTGTGCTACTCCGCCACGCTCGAGGGCGCGGTGAAAGAAGTGGCGCGCAAATATCTCAACGCTCCGGTTCGCATCGAGATCGGTTCGGTCCTGAAGCCTGCGGAGAACGTCGAGCTGCGCACCTTCGAAGTGGATTCGGACAAGAAGCAGGAGCTTCTGGAACACCTGCTGGGCGCCGAGACGGGCAGCTTCCTGGTGTTTGTGCGTACCAAGCATGGCGCGGATCGCGTGGCGCGGCGTTTGGTTCGCTCCGGCCACTCGGCCACCCAGATTCACGGCGACCGCACCCAGGCTCAGCGGAACCAGGCTTTGCGCAGCTTCAGTGAAGGGCACCACCGCGTTCTGGTGGCTACCGACGTGGCGGCGCGCGGCATCGACGTGGCCAACGTGGCGCATGTCATCAACTTCGACATGCCCAAGATGGCCGAGGACTTTGTTCACCGCGTAGGCCGCACCGGCCGGGCCTCGGCTCACGGCGTTGCTTCTACTTTTGCGGTACCGGCGGAACGCAACGATCTGCGCAAGATCGAGCGCACTCTGTCCATTACCATGAAGCGCTTCCGGGTTCGCTCGGCGGATTTGGTGGCGGCATAGAGGTTGTTTCCTGCCGTAAACTTTCAACCTTGGCCCACCCTTCATAGGGTGGGCCAAGGTCGTTTTGGGGTCGAATCGTCTCTTGCAATTGCATGAATATCTTGAGGTCACGAATCAAGCATTTTGAAAGGGCATGGCTTTAGCCGTGCCGATTGCGCAGTCGCGAGATTTCCGACTTTAGTCGCAGAGGGATATCGCGAGGGATTTCAAACCTTCCCTCAGGGGCTGAAGCCCGGAGTTTTTCCGGCCACTTTGCGGCACGGCTCAAGCCATGCCCATTCAAAACAGTTGCTTTTCTGGCTCACGATCTTGGTGTAACCGCCTCCTCGAAAGGTCTCTGCCGATCTGCGAGAGTGCTTAAGATGGGTGGGGCGGTTTCAGCATGGTTTCAGACGTAACCGCAGGCCCAAAACAGAGTCGAACCGTTGACTGCCGAATGGGCATGATCGAGGTGCGTGGTGACGCGGCAAGTTCTGGCGGTGGTTTTTCTTCTCGTCCTTTCGGGTTCTCTTGTAGGGGCCACCTCTCAACAAGCCGCCGGCTGCTCGCTAAGGCAGCCCTCGCTATCGGTCCCACGCAAGAACATATTCACCGCCCAGCAGGAGCAATGGCTTGGCGATGCCCTGGCCGACAAGGTGGAACCGCGCCACGTGCTTCTTCCAGCGGAGCAAAGCGCATACCTGACCCAACTGGGACAGAAGCTGCTGGCGCAGTTGCCGCCCACCGCGCTGCCCTATTCCTTTCGCATTTACGAGGCGGCCGATGTGGACTCCTTCAGCTTGCCCGGCCACGTTTATGTCAGCCGCAAACTGGTTCTGGACACGCTGAGCGAAGATGAACTGGCCGGAGTTTTGGCCCATGAGATCGGCCGCATCTACATCCATCACGCAGCTTCGGCCATCACTCTGCAACTCGACAAGTTGATGAAGGTGAAGTCGCTGGGCGATCGGGACGATGTCTTCGACAAGTTTCAGAGATTGCAGAATCTTGAGAAGACAACGGCTTCGCGGCTCACCGAATCGGAGGAGCAAGCCGACGCGCTGTTGGCCGACCAGGTGGGCTTTTACGCTCTCATCGAGGCAGGGTACGCGCCCAAGGCGTACGCCACATTTCTCGACCGCGTGAATCTCAACGAGGGCCGTACCGGCAATTTTTTCACCGATCTTTTGGACAGCACGCCGGAGGTGAGCTTGCGCCTGCGCATGGCCAAGAAGCTGATTGCATCGCTTCCTGAAGATTGCCGGCACCCGCGCCCACTCTACGGCAGGAAATTCAAGCAGTTTCAGGATTGGCTCAGCGCCCAGCGAGTCGACCCGATGGTGGCTCCCACCGGGGGGCTGACTTCGATTCAATTGGACCCGCCCTTGAGCCCGGCGCTGGAATCGGTCCGCCTCAGTCCCGACGCCCGGTATGTGCTGGCACAGGACGATTCCAAGATTCACGTGCTCACCACCGCACCATTGAAGCTGCTGTTTTCGATCGACGCCGCCGGCCCAAGCCTGGCGCAGTTCACACCCGATTCCGCCGGCGTGGTGTTTCGCTGGCGAGATTTGCGCTTCGAGGACTGGAATGTGGCCACCGGCCAGCCAACCACCGCATTGGATTTCATCGACTACAGCGGCTGCCTGCAGAGCAGCCTGTCGCCCGACGGGCACACGTTTGCCTGCTTCAGTCAGAACGGCAATACGGTGTTGCTGAAGCTGACCGATGTGGGCACCGGGCGCATCGTTTACCAGATCCCGAATTTCTTCGTTCCCAGCTTCGATGCCCGACCGTGGAACGGCTCCATCCCGCTCAACAACGGAACCCGTCAGGGTGCGGTGGCGTGGAGTCAGGATGGACGCTACTTTCTGGCAGCATCCGGCACCGTGTCCTTTGCCTTCGACCTGACCACCGGCACAACCGTGAACCTGGGTCATGCGTTGGCTCACGTTTACGAGAGCCGCATGGCTTTTGTAGATTCCGACAAGCTGGCCTTCGAGTGCGACTGGGGAACCAAGAACGGCGGCCCGCTGGACACCTTCAAATTCTGCTACACCCACTTTCCCGATGGCCAGCCCATCAAGACTTTTACCCTGGGGCGCAATTGGGTGAGCCGGGTCACGGCCGGGGCGCAGTTGTTGACCGGTCCCTGGGATGGCGCGGCGGCGGCGCTGTTCGACCCCGCCACGGCGACCGCAGGGCAGCTCTTCAAACTGGAAACGGTGGATCTGGCCAGGAATACGCTGGCTGTCGAAGCAGAGGGGGGCGGGCTCTCCGTGGGGCCGCTGGGCGGGAAGCTGGAGACGGTGCCGCTGCCAGTGACGCCGCTATCTTTCCTTGAGGCTGTGGCATTCAGCGCCGACGGACGTTCTCTGGCCTATTCGAACCGGGCGCGGGGCGCCACTTGGGACTTGAGCACGGGCAAGCAACTCTCGCACTCCGGCCCGTTTCGTTCCGCGGCCTTCGATGAACAGGGGCATTTGCAGGCCTTGGCTGCGGATCGCGAACTGAAGCCCTCTCGCGACGAGGCTATTGACCGCCGAACCGGCAAGGTGTCCCAGACCCTGAGCGCTTTGACAGAGAAAGTGCAATACGGCAGCGTGCTGGTGCGCTATCGCCCTCTGGATAAGGACCAGACCGTCAGTGGCAATGCGGCCATCGAGGCCTTCGATGCGGTCAGCGGGAAACCGCTCTGGTCGCGGCGCTTTCCGCACGAGGCTCCCGGCCTGGTACAGGCGGACGGCGACAAGCTGCTGTTGGTGATGGACCGGCGCACTGTAACGGCTGGAAACGAAGTCGACCGTTACAGAAAACTCGAGGTGCGCACTGCCGACCTGGTCAAGGAATGGATCGAGCGGGGCATCCTGGTTGAGGTCATATCGGGCCGCACCGGGGTCCCCGAGCGTCTGGTGCTGGCTCCCGAGGCAAGCTCCAGCGAGACGGACCAGCGCACTGTCAGCCTCTACGGCGACATGCTGGCGATCCACGGAAACGACGAAAACACGGTGATCTACCGCGTCTCCGACGGCGCGCGGCTACTAGCGATCTTCGGCAATGCCCTGGCGGGCGACACAGGACTGGGCCTGATTGCCGCCACCAACCGGCCCCAGGAACTGACGATTTACGAAGTGGCCGCGGGAAGGGAAGTGCGGCGTGCGACGCTGGATCATCTGGCTCTGGCTGCCCGCTTCGTACCGGAAAAGAGACAACTGCTGGTGCTGACGGCTACCCAGCGGGTGTACACGCTTGATTTGTCCTCGGCCGGTGCCAAGGCCGATGGCGCTCGATAGCCAATCCAGTCACGCAGGGCCGTGCCGGCTCACTCTTCCTGTTGAGGGGCTGCGCGCCGTGGGGCGGATTTATTTCCTGGTAGCGCCGCTGTTCCTGGTTGCCTCTCTGGTGGAGTTCACGGCCCGATAAGGGAGCCGTGACGGGCCTGTCGGCTGCTGCTTTCCGTTGACTCCGGGTGTCGATTCGCGTATTCTGGAATCCTTGCGCGGTGTTGCGCCTGGGGTCTGCGTGTCGGGCCTTCGAGGACAGATAGTCAGTCCCCGGAGCGATGGTTGCGAACCCGGATCCGACTGGTCGAAGCCCCGATGGGCCCGGTTGGAACAGGCCACCGGCTGCCGAATACGGAATTTCATGCGTATTTGGACGAGCCAGAGCCCCTGGAGGGCCAGCATCCGCAATCCTCACCCGAACAGGATTGTTTGGAAGTGGGTGGAATCTGACCCGTGCGCGACTATGCGCAGGGGTTGTCGTTTTGCGCTGGGTTTTTGGTAAGGCAAGTTTTATTGAGGGCAGGAGAGCGATGGGTACCTTTGTTCCGAGCGGCAAGGATATTGACCGCAAGTGGTTTGTGGTGGATGCAAGCGGCCAGACACTAGGCCGACTGGCAACCAAGGCAGCCGATGTGCTGAGCGGCAAGTTGAATCCCCAGTATGTGCCGTACATCGACATGGGCGATCACGTGATCGTCATCAACGCGGAGAAGGTGCGTCTGACCGGCCTCAAGGCTGAAAAGAAGCTCTATCGCCGCTACACCGGGTTCCCCGGCGGGCTCCGTGAGGAGTCGTTTATTCGCCTGTTGAACCGCAAGCCGGAACAGATTCTGGAGCAGGCCATCAAGGGCATGCTGCCCAAGAGCAAGATGGGGCGCCAAATGGCCACCAAGCTGAAGGTCTATCGTGGCGACCAGCATCCCCACCAGGCGCAGCAGCCGGTAGCACTGGCCATCGCGTAAAACAGCCGCTAGCGGCTAGCTTCTAGCTGCTAGCTGGGGCATTAGGAATTCAGGTTTTGCGGCTTTTAGCTAGAGGCTAAAAGCTAGAAGCTAGGAGCTGAGAAAAGAATGGCAGATTTGGTTCAGTATTACGGGACGGGACGGCGCAAGTCGGCGATCGCTCGTGTTTTTCTTCGTCCCGGAACGGGCGAATGGAAAGTCAACGGCAAGGCATTTGAAGTCTACTTCGTGACCGAGCAGCAGCGCGTTGCCGCCAAGCGGACGCTGGTTGTGGCCGAAATGGCCTCCACCTTCGACGTGGTGACAACCGTGAAGAGCGGCGGCGTTGCGGCCCAGGCCGATGCCGTCAAGTTGGGCATTGCCCGTGCTTTGATCCAGTTCAACCCCGAACTGCGCAAGATGCTCAAGGCCGAAGGCCTGCTGACCCGCGACGCGCGCCAAAAAGAGCGCAAGAAGTACGGTCAGAAGGGCGCTCGCGCTCGGTTCCAGTTCTCCAAGCGCTAACGCGCTTAGCTGTCAGCTTCTAGCTGTTAGCTTTCAGCTCTTTCTTGCGAGTGCGAAACAATGGGTTGGCCGCCAAGGCTGGTCCTGGCACGAACAAGCTAAAGGCTGAAAGCTAGTCGCTGGAAGCTAGGTCGTTCCACCATTTCCCGCGAGAGCGGGATCAATCCGGGCCAGACGAAGGTTAGCCCGGATGCAATCCACAAAGGAGGCCCATTGGCCACGATCACAATGAAGGAGCTGCTCGAAGCTGGCGTACACTTCGGGCATCAGACCAAGCGCTGGAACCCCAAGATGAAGGAGTATATCTTCGGCGAGCGCAACGGGATTTACATCATCGACCTGCAAAAGACGCTCAAGCTGTTCAAGGATGCGTCGAAATTCGTCACCGAGTTGTGCGCGGGAGGCAAGACGATTCTTTTCGTCGGCACCAAGCGCCAGGCGCAGGATGCCGTCGCCGAGGAAGCAACGCGCGCGGGAATGCCGTACATCAACCAGCGCTGGCTGGGCGGCCTGCTGACCAATTGGGTGACGGTGCAGAAGAGTGTAAAGCGCCTTCAGGAATTGGATGAGATGGCCGTGGATGGCCGTTACGAGCTGCTGACCAAGAAAGAAGTCATCAAGCTGGAGCGGGAACGCAAGCACCTGCAAGCCAACCTGGCCGGAATCAAGGCCATGAAGCGGTTGCCGGATGCGTTGTTCATTGTGGACTCCAACAACGAGGCGATCGCCGTCAAGGAAGCCCGCAAGCTGGGCATCCCCGTCGTCGCCGTGGTGGATACCAACTGCGACCCGACGGTTGTGGACTATGTGATTCCGGGCAACGACGATGCGCTGCGCGCGATTCGCTTGTTCACCTCGAAGATCGCCGATTCGGCGGCCGAGGGCGTGAACCTGGTGGGCGACAAGGCATTTTCCGAAGAGCTCCCGGTGCCGGTTGCTGCCGAAGCTGAGGTCGCCGTCGAGGCTGCCGCAGTGGAAGAAGTGGACCTGGAAGCTGCCCTGGGCGGCGGCATCCGCAAGGCTCCCGCGGCTGTGGCTGCTCTGGACGAAGCGGAAGTGGCTGGCGGCGCGGTTTAATCCTGCTGTCGCACAATGTGCGGAGAATGAAAGCAGCGTGGCCGGGCAATTTGCTTGCCACGCTGTTTCTTTGAGCGCTTGGCACCTGCGGTGCGGCTGACCGTATTTGTGCGGTGACGGCGGGCGATACCGGAACCTATCGGTAGAAGATTGAAAGACTGGAAGCCCCGCAAGGGGCCACGAAAAACAGGAAAAGAGAGACGACCGTGAGCGTAAAGATTGAAGCCAAGTTGGTGAAGGAGCTTCGCGAAAAGTCCGGCGCGCCGATGGGCGACTGCCTGAAGGCTTTGCAAGAAGCGAACGGGGATATCGAAGGGGCCTTTGTGGTTCTGCGCAAGCGGGGCATGGCATCGGCGCAGAAGAAGGCGGCTCGCAGCACGAATGAGGGCGCCGTGGGCACCTACATTCACGCCGGCGGCAAGATCGGTGTATTGGTTGAAGTCAACTGCGAGAGCGACTTTGTGGCCCGGACCGATGAGTTCCAGGAACTGCTCAAGGACATCGCCATGCACATCGCCGCTTCGGATCCGCGCTACGTGAAGTCCGAAGACGTGAATCCGGAAGACATGGAACGCGAGAAGGAGATCTATCGCGCCCAGGCCGCAGCAACGGGCAAACCTGCTCCGGTGATCGAAAAGATCGTGGAAGGCAAGATGGGCAAGTTCTACGAGGAATTCTGCCTGCTGGATCAGCCTTTCATCAAGGAGCAGTCCGTCACCATCAAGGAACTGATTGCACAGAAGGTAGCCAAGATGGGCGAGAACATCACCGTGCGGCGCTTCGCGCGGTTCAAAGTGGGCGCGCCCGATTGGACCGTGGCCACCACCAAGGCAGTCGAAGTGGTAGCCGAGTAACCTGCTTGCAGTGAAATCGAATAGGCCCGGAGCTTCGGCTTCGGGCCTTTTCGTGCTTGTTGGCGGTATTTGGCGAGGTTTGGGATCTCGACAGCGAAAGGAAACGGGGGTACGCTGGGTCCATGAACGACATGCAACTGTTCATCACGGCCGGTTTGCCCACGCTGATGATCTTGGCAGGAATCCTGCTCAATCAGCGGTCCTTGAGTGGTCTCGGTCTTCGCATGGGCGGTCTCGAACAGCGCATAGGCGGTCTCGAACAGCGCATAGGCGGTCTCGAACAGCGCATAGGTGGTCTCGAACAACGCATAGGCGCTCTCGAACAGCGTATAGGCGCTCTCGAACACCGGATGGATGCCCTTGAACATCGCATGGACAACTTGGATCACCGGTTGGACCGAATGGAATCGCGGCTGGATCGGATCGAGGCGGACATGAAGGAGTTCTACAGGAGTCTGGGCCAGCATGATGCGCGGCTCGACAATCTGGAAAAAGGCGGCGCCTGATCTTTCCTGCGGGTGCATCCTCCAGCGCCTGGCTGTTCGGGAACTGACCGCAAAGTCTGCCATTCTTCGATTGGTATCGCATGCTCGTGGTGACCAAGGAGTAACGCCTGGGCCGTTTTGCATGTTGGAGATCGCGAGGCCAGGTGCTCCCCCGATATGCGATACTCGAAAAGATATGTACAAACGGATTGTTTTAAAGCTCTCGGGGGAAGTTCTGGCCGGTGCGCGCGGCTTTGGTCTGGATGCCGAAAAGGTATCGGGAATCACCGATGAAATCGTCGAAGTGCACGCCTTGGGCGTGGAGATCGGCATTGTGGTGGGCGGAGGCAACTTCTTCCGCGGCGTCGCCCAGCAAGCCAAGGAGATGGACCGGGTTTCCGCCGACAACATGGGCATGCTCTCCACGGTCATCAATGCCATCGCACTCCAGGATTCGCTGGAACGGCGCGGCGTTCCCTGCCGGGTCATGAGCGCGGTCTTCATGAACCAGATCGCCGAGCCTTACATTCGCCGGCGGGCCACTCGCCACCTGGAAAAGGGCCGTGTGGTCATCTTCGCCGCCGGTATCGGCAATCCCTTCTTCTCGTCCGACACGGCAGCCAGCCTGCGAGCCATGGAAATCAAGGCCGACGTGCTGCTCAAAGGCACCAAGGTCGAGGGCATCTACAGCGCCGACCCGGTGCTGGTGAAGGATGCCGTCAAATACGACGAAATCACTTACATGGAAATTCTGCGCCAGGGGCTGAAGGTGATCGATCTGACCGCGGTGAGTCTGTGTAAGGACAACGATATGCGCATGATCATCTTCAACATGAACCAGCCCGGCAACATCAAGCGGGTGGTCATGGGCGAGAAGGTCGGATCGCTGGTCACGGCGTAAGAGCAACTTCCAGCCGCCGGCTTCCCGTTGACTGCCGGACCGTATAGGCAGCAATTCCGCCTGGACTCCCCCGGGTCGCTCGACGTTCCCGCAGGCGGACAACAAAACTCAGCGGTACAGAGATTCGCGAGTGGCGAGCGGTTTGAAGCCGGCAGCACGGGCACTGGCTTGCGCGGCTGTACGGTGCCAACGCCAGGAGACGTCTAACTGCCAGTGGAGATCAAGAAACCAGCCCGGCTGAATGCTCTGACAGGGCTGCGCTGTTTCGCGGCCGTCAATATCGTTCTCTTTCACTTCTCCAATCCCAAGTGGTTTGGCTTCATGGCCCCGGTGGTCGACGCCGGCTATGTCTCGGTCAGCTACTTCATCCTGCTTTCGGGCTTCGTGCTGGCTTACAACTACTCCGGGCGGGCGCGGGCCGGTGAGCTGAATAAGGTTCGCTTCTGGAAGGCGCGATTCACGCGCATCTATCCCATCTACATCCTCAGCATCCTGCTCAGTTGGGGGCAGCTCAACCGGGAATACGTCTCCCATACCCACGGCATGTTCTGGGCCGGGGTGGTGCTTACGCCGCTGCTGCTGCAAGGCTGGATCCCGGCCATTGCCACGTTCATGAACACCCCGGCCTGGACCATGTCGGCCGAGGCTTTTTATTACGTGATCTTTCCCTGGCTGGCAGCGTGGAAGCGGCCCCAGCGCATGAGCACGCATCTCTGGAAGATGTCCGCCGTCTGGGTGCTGGGCATGGTGCCGGGCGCTCTCTACATGATCTTCAATCCCGACGGCATCGCCCATCCCGATCGATGGAGCTACGGCCACTGGCTCTGGGCGCTCAAATATACCCCGTACTCTCACGTCGCCAGTTTCGTTTTTGGCGTGATGCTGGCCGAGTTGGACGAATTGATCGTGCGCGAAAGCCGTTTGCGCTTGTGGCTGGGGCTGGCTGGTTTTGCCGGCATCTACGGCATGTTGATGATGGGGCCGGTGGTGCCCTATGCCATTTTGCACGACGGCCTGCTGATGCCTCTGTTCGCCTGCATCGTACTTGGTTTGGCCGGCGAGAATTGGCTCGCCAGCATCTTGGGGGCGCGTCCGCTGGTATTCGTGGGCGAGGCGAGTTTCTGCCTTTACATGCTGCACTTCACCATGTGGACGCTGATTCACGACTCGCACGTGCTCAACCGGCTCGGCCTGGCACGGTTCGACCCTTGGTTCAGTTATGTGCTGCTGATCGGGCTGGCCCTGCTGGCATTACACTTCGTGGAGAAGCCGGCGCAACGGCAATTGAGAAAGTGGATGGGAGCCTGAGCGGACGCGGCGAGTCTACCGGTAGCGCCGCGTCAGCTTGATCACCATCGAGAACACCCCTGACTCGTCTCGCGCGATCAGCACCGAAACGTGGCGATTGATGGCCACTTCGGCCTGCAGCAACTGCTGGCTGGTCGAGCTTACGTTGGTGGCGTAGGTCAGGGTCACGTAGCGGCTCAACTGCTCCTCCACAATGATTCGGCTGGTGGAGTTGCCCAGCGTCCCCAGGTAATTCGGGTCCACCTTCACACTGCCTGCGCCGAACAGTTTCTGCACGCGACTGCTGACGGCCGCATTCAGAGCTCCGCCCAACAGCGCGTCGGTGGTGGGGTTGGCCCCGGTCTGCTCTTGTTGTTGCGTATAGAGCCGTTGCTGGCTTTGCGTCCGGCCCAGCGCCAACAGCGCCAGCACGTCGGCTTCCGGCAGGGGCGGATCGCTGCGATAGGTGACGGCCAGTTTGTCCAGAGGCCCGTGCAATCCCAGGGTGATGTCGTAATCTTCCACGCGCGCTGTGGCGTTCAGGTCGATGGCCGGTTCAATGCGCACCGGGTTGGTAAACGAGATGTCTCCACGCTGCAACTCATAGCGCGTGCCGGCAATCATGGCGTTGCCTTCGGTAATTGATACACGGCCCAAAAGCGAGGGGGAGGCCACGGTGCCGCGCACGCGCAGATCCACATCGCCGGCCAACTTGGCATAGGCGTTCTGAAAGTTCAGCTGCACCGAGGAGAGCACGTGCACATCCAGCCGGATGTGGTTCGAAGGCGCGTCGAGGGGCACAATCGTCGGCACGGTGTTGGCCTGCGCCGCCAGCGCCCCGATGTCCAGATCCTGATTCATGGTGAAGCGGGTAATCAGCACGTTTCCGCTGAGCAAAAGGTTGTTTTGCGAGCCCTGCAGGTGCAGCGTGGCATCGGCCTGCGAACTCACCCCCACGGGATAGCGAATGCGAATCCCCTTCCCGGTCACCGAAAGGTCTGCGAAGAGGCCGTGCTGGTAGGCCAGTGAGCCGCTCACGCTCAGCAATCCGCCTCCGCTCATGGCGGTCAGCGACTTCACTTCCAACCGGTTCTGGTTGAATTCCAGGGTGCCGTGCAACTGGCTCAAGCCGTTGGGAATGTCCTCGAGGGAGAGGGCACCGTTTTGAAAATCGATGCGGCCTTTCAGCTCCGGATTCGAGACCGGCCCGTGGGCCTCAACCTGAAATGTGCTGCTGCCTCCGGCCGTCAGATCGTGATCCAGCGTCTGTGCCAGCTTCAGGTTCACCGCGCCGCTGGCCGACATGTCCAGTTGCTGCTTGTCCTTCAAGGCCAGGCTGCCTTGCACGTGGAGATCTGTGTCTTCTCCAGTAATGTGCAGCGGGTCAAGGTTGACTCGTCCGTTGGCCAGCGTGGCGTGCACACCGCCCTCGCTCTTCAAATGAACGCCGGAGAGCGTCGCCTCCAGTTCCCGCAGCCGCGCTTCGCCGTGCAGTTGGTCGATGTGGGCCAGGGGACCGGCAACGGTGACCGTGCCAGCCAGAGAGGATTCGCCGCTAAGGCCTTGAACATGCGCCATCTTCAGCACGGCGCCAATGTTGAAGCGTGAAAACTCCAGCCGCGCCTGGGTCGCGTAATCGTCTTTGAGAGCGGTCTGACCGTGCAGGGTCAGTTGCACACCTTCCAACGAAGTGGTGGCGTCATAGATGAGTGCGCGGTTGACGGTGTGCGCCACCAGTTCCATCCCGCCCAGTGGCTCTCCGGCCACAACCAGCGAGCCTAGCGAGGCGCGAAGCTCCACCCGCGGGTCATCGAGCGTGCCGAAGCCGGCCACGGTGAACCCCAGCTTGCCGGTGATCTCCTGACCCTCTTTGTGGAGCCACTGGATGCGCGCCACGTCAATGCCGGCGCCATGTGCATCGAGCAGGAAGCGCTTGGAATTCAGATCGTAGCTCCCTGCTGCACCAATGGTGCCGGTGGCTTCATTCACATTGACCGAGGCCAGCTTGATCACGCCGTCGGCCATCGTCCCCTGGGCCCGGAAGCGCGCCACCGGCTCGCCGTAAAAGCTGCCGCCGTTCACTTCAAGCCAACCCGTACCCTCGGGAGAATGCAACGGCCCCTGCAACTCGATTTGCGCGCCCAAGGCGCCAGTGAGCGGCAGGTTCTGACCCAGAATCGGGAGCAGTTCCTCCAGGCCCACGTTGCTGGCCCGCACATGCATGTGGAGCGGAGAGTCGGCATCGAAATTGAGCTCCGGGGCCATGCTGTGGGCTGCGGCCGCCTCGGCCGGGGTGGGAGGCTCCAGGACTCCTTCAAGAGTGCCTTCCACCGCTATCTCCGCGTTGCCCCGGCGGAGCAATCCATGATCAATTGCCAAGCGTTGAGCGGAATAGCTACCGCTGGCTTCCACTGAGTCCCAGCGCACCTGCTTCGGCGCGGCGGCGGCAGGCTGGGCTCCGGGAGCAGGGGAGACGGGCGGAATCTCGACTGCGACCTGGGTGGCTTTGAGGTTTCCGGCGAGGACCGGATTCTGCATCGATCCGGCCCAGGTTCCGTGGAAATCGGCCTGCCCGGCCAGAGCCAGGGGCAAGGCCGCAGTGCCGCTCTTGCCGTTGCGCGTCAGCCCCAGGTCGCGGAAGACGGTATCGAACTCTCCCAGGTTGGTGGTGTGCACGTCCATGCTCAGCGCCGTGGGCGTAGTCAGCGGATAGGCCCCCAGCTTGCCATGCGCATCCACAGAGCTGGACGGCATCCGCACCTCGAGCCGGCGCAGGTCCACCGAGCCGTCCTTCTGCTTGTAGGTGCCGTCGATCCGCCCGCTAGCCGGAGCTTCCTGCGCATCGTAGCGCCTGCCAGGAACAAGATTCAGTGCACTGTCCACCACGACGTTGCTCTCGTCGCCGTTGGTCCAGTTGGCGGTGGCAATGCCATTCACCCGGGAATCCAGCCCCAGGCGCATGAAAGGAGCTTCGCTCACCATGTCCAGGATGGTGTCGAGCGCCACGTCTTTGAACTCGGCCGTCACCTTGCCGTTTACAGGAATGATGAGAGGCGGAGGTGCGGGAGGGACGAAGTCGCGGTCGTGGTGGACTGCCCGTGCCGTGTGGCCGGCAGCCTGCATGACTACAGGCCGGGGCGCTGTCGGCAGCCAAGGACTCAGGTCTACCGTGCCCGCCAGTTCTCCGCCTTGGCGCAACCGCGCCACAATCTGCGTGATCAGCAACCGCCGGGGATCGGCGTGTACATGCAAATCCATTCCCAGCCCGGTGGCGACCACGCCGGTCCCGATGTACGAGCCGCCCTCTACTTGAACGGTGCCGTCGCTGCTGAATTCTCCGCCGCTGCCAAAGCCAATCAAATCCAGTCGCGCAACGCCCTTCGGAGTTGCCGGATAGCCCGTTGCAGGTTCGATCCAGCCCAGATCCAGATCTCCGGCCAGTTTCACGTCCCAGTTGGGATGCGCAAAGTTCACAAGCCTTCCGGTCACCCGCAGGGAATGCGTCTTGGCGCTGCCTTTGGTGCCCTGGTCCTTTGATGTGACATCGAGCGAGCGCAACCAGGCCGAGGTGCGGCTCAGGTCCACGGTCGCCTGCACATGTCCGTGCATGGGCTTGGCCTTGCCCCGCGCCAGGTTCAGGTCGTCGGCGCCCCACTCGATGCGGTACATCTCGGGAGCTGGGTGCGGCCGGCCGGCTGCGGGAATGTATCCAACACGCAGTGAAACATCGACCGCGTTCAGGTCCAGGGGCACCATGCGGTCCTGGAAGTCGAATGCTGCGGCTCGATTTTCGAAGGCAATCAAGCCTTGGTCCACCACCACATGACCGGCCTTCAGAGCGAAGACCGTATCCATCGCGGACCCGCTTCGCTTTTGCGGCTTGCGCGGCTGCGGCTGGTTGGTGCTGCCGTCGGGATAAACAATGAAATGAAAGCCGGGCCGAACGATCTCCAGATTCCGCAGCAGCACCTGCGGACTCCACATCCCCAGCACGCTTAGATTTACGCGCAGATGGTCGACCTTTGCGTAGGGCGCTTCGCCGGCATCCTCGGTCCCGTGAATCACCAGCCCATCGGCGTCGGCTTCCAGGTTCAACAGATTCCAGTGAAACGCGGCGATCTCTACCCGTCCGCCTGTAGCTTGCTCCAGCTCTCGCACCAGCCAGGTACGGACCATCGCCTCAAAGCGCGCCGAGCTGGCCCAGAAATAGAACCCCACCATGGCCAACGACGCCAAAACTACCAATCCAGCTACCGACAATGGCAGATGGCGCAGAAAAAACCGCCGCAGCCGGCTAGGCTTGTGCCGTTTCGGCGTATCGGCTTTTGCATTGGTTTCGGGCGGGGCGGCCGGTTCCGTCTCCGGTTTGGATTCAGCAGAGCCTTGAAGCGGAGACTCGGGTTCGCTGCTCATCGGCTCTCTTCTCCCTTTTTGCCCGCGGGTTGGCTGGGCTGTTCATCTCCGGACTGCGATGCGGGGCTTTCCAGCGTCGGATCCAGTACTTCCACGTCGCCCTGCTTGCGCAGGTTCTGCAGCCATTCGTCGAACAGCACATTCACCTGCTGCTGCAGCAAGATCTCCTGGATGCGCGAAGACACCTTGTCCAGCGGCGGAATCACTTCTCCAGGCGCATATTGTGGCACCAACGTGTCCTTGTAGTAGGCTTCCACCTGCGGCGGCGAAATCTGAATGCCTTGCCGGAAGCGCTGCTCGATGAAGCGCAAAATCTCAAGCCGGTAGCGCAGATAACTCTCTACCCGCTCAGCAGTGAGATCGTGCGCGGCCAGGAACTTGTTCCACCCGGCATCCGTGGCGCAGTTCTGGCGCACGCAGGCAGGCACCTCTTTGCGGATCTCCCACAGCCGGGCATCCACCTCGGCCTGTGGCGGATCGGTGGCCTGCGCGTCTTCTTCCCGGATCTGCTGTTGCAGCAGCGCGCGGCCAATCAACTGGTCCAAAGCGCGCTTGCGAGAAAGCACACTGAGCCCGCCCTGCATTGGATCCAGCACCGCGATCCGGATCTCGTCGTCCACTTCGCTGGCCAGAATGGCGTGGTTGTTGACCACGGCCACCACCCGGTCCAGGACCTCGTCCGCCTGCGGTTTCGCCGCTTTCTGCTGTGCTTCGATGGCGGCGCCAAAGGCCGCGAGCAAGCATATTGCCAGAAGGGAAGGGAACCACCAAGCGCGTTGAACCACGCAGGTGCGCAGGTTTGGGAGCCGTGGCGCCATCAAAAGGTCTCCCCCAGGCTGAAGAAGAAGTTGAAATGCCGGGCTTCGCCCACATGGGGCTGCGAACCAGGCTGCGACAGCGAGTAGTTATAGATTACCGGGTAGATCGGCGTGTTCAAGTTATAACTGAAATCCAACCGGACCGGCCCTACCGGCGTGTGGTAACGCAATCCCATACCAGGTGCATGGGAAAAGTAATTGAAGCTGCACGCGCCCTGCGGTCCGGTCGAGTTAGTCGGCCCAATCGGCGGAGGCTTTTGCGGATCGGCGTTGTAGTTCGTCAGGTTCATGCACAGGCTGCGGTCCGGCTGGCGAACCCGCAAGGCGCTGGCCCACGCATCGTGGGCATTGGCAAACACGTTGCCCATGTCGTGGAACAGCACCAGGCTCAGCGTATCGCCCACCCACGGCAGCGTCGGCGGAGGCAAGCGCAACTCCGTGCTGTTCACCAGCGCTCCTGTGCCTCCGATCGGATATCCGGTCTCGGGATCGCGCGGCCCGGCGGC